>Ga0073899_10002059_pt1 | contig 18191 bp, 16 predicted proteins | sample KloWWTmetaKNB5Ph_FD_88975 | JGI IMG/M metagenome (GOLD analysis project Ga0073899, IMG submission 88975) | Active sludge microbial communities from Klosterneuburg, Austria, studying microevolution and ecology of nitrifiers - Klosterneuburg... | ecosystem: Engineered > WWTP > Aerobic digester >... | reverse complement strand
TTGCATTTTTCCAAGGCTGCCTTGATCATTGCCTCTGCGCTCGCGCTCACAGCCAGTGCGGCTGGGGCGCAACCACAGGCAAGGGCGACGGCGCCTGCTGTGACGGTTGTTGCCGTTGGTGACATCGCGTGTCCACCAGGTGCGGCGACCACGGCGACGACGTGCAAAGAGGGTGCGACCGCGAAACTGGCGGCCAGCCTCAACCCTCAGGCTGTGTTCGCGCTCGGCGAAACGCAGTACTACAAGGGCACCTACTCCGAGTTCACCGGGAGCTACGACAAGACCTGGGGTGCGCTGAAGTCGATCACCCGTCCAGTGCCCGGAAACCACGAGTACCTGACTGCGGGGGCGGCTGGCTATTACAAGTACTTCGCCCCGCGCATCCCCGATAGTGCCGACGGTCTGGGCTACTACACCTCCACCGTCGGGTCGTGGCGAGTGTTTAACCTCAACAGCAACTGCACCAAGATCAACTGCGCTGCCCAAGTGACCTGGTTTAAGAAGCAACTAGCCAGCAACAGCGAGAAGTGCACGGTCATGCTGATGCACTTCCCGCGCTATTCCAGCGGCAAGCACGGCAGCCAGACGTCGGTGGCGCCGCTGTGGCGCGCTGCTTACGCCGCCAAAGTTGATCTGGCCCTGGCGGGCCACGATCACAACTACGAGCGGTTTAAGCGCCGCGATGGTGACAACCACGCAAAAGCTGATGGCATCCCGTCGTTCGTTATCGGCACGGGCGGACAGGAACTGAGGCCGTTGGGCACTCGGCGCGCTGGTTCGGCGTACGTCCTGACCAACCGCTACGGCGTGCTGCGGCTCAGCCTGGGCGCCGGGAACTTCAGCTACTCATTCCTCGGGATTGATGGCAAGTCCTACGACGGGGGCACCCGCAACTGCGTGTGACCTGTAGTCACGAGAGCCTGCCCGCACAGGTACGCTAAAGAACTTGCCCGCTCCTAGTTTTGACCGAAAGATCGCACGTGACTCACGACGTTGACTCTGCCCCGCGCGAAGTCGCCGGTGATGGTGATATCGCCAGCCGCGAAGTTGCGGGTGAGCAGGCATTTGTCGACTCGGTTTACTCACAGTTGCAGCGCTCGGCGGCCTCAGCGAAGGCGCTGGCGACCGAGGGGCACTCCCGTGGTCGGCTCGGGCACGAGGGCGGCCTGGTCGAACGCGACGCGATGGTGTTTCAGGCCGCCAAACGGCTCGCGACTCTAGACGCGGCCCACGAAGGCTTGGTCTTTGGCCGTCTCGATCTGCGCGAAGAGGTCTCCGCTGACCCGCGTTATATCGGGCGTATCGGTCTGCGCGATGACAACCACGACGTGATGCTCATCGACTGGCGTGCTCCGGCGGCTGCGGTGTTCTATCAAGCCACGCATTCAGACCCACAAGGCGTCGTACGCCGGCGCATTTTGCGCTCACGCGGTGAGACTGTGATCGGGGTCGAGGACGACCTGCTCGACAGCGAGATCCAGACCGATCTGCCGATCGTCGGTGAGGGCGCGCTGATGGCCCAGCTTTCCCGAGCCCGCGACCGCTCAATGCACTCCATCGTGGCCACGATTCAGGCCGAGCAAGACCGCGCAATCCGGGCTCCTTCTAAGGGCGTGGTGTCCATCTCGGGCGGCCCCGGCACTGGCAAGACCGTGGTGGCGCTTCACCGCGCCGCGTTCTTGTTGTACGCCGACCGGCGGCGCTACGAAACCGGCGGGGTGCTCGTGGTGGGACCCAGTGGCGTGTTCATGAAGTACATCGAGCGGGTGCTCCCGTCGCTGGGTGAGACTGCAGTAGCTCTGCGCGCGTTAGGTGAGGTCGTCGACGGGTTGAAGGCCTCTCGCCGCGATGACCCTGCGGCCGCTGAGGTCAAAGGCTCCATCGCGATGGCTGAGCTGATGCGGCGCTTGGCTCGTCAAGCGGTGCCCGGTGCTCCACGCGAATTCCGGGTGTTTTACCGAGACGACGTGGTCACGTTGGGCAACCGCGAACTCGGCGCAATCCGCCGTCAACTGCTCTCTGCCGGTCCGCGCAACCGGACCACGACCCGGGTCGCCTCGACTCTGATCGACCACATGTGGCGTCAGGTTCGTGGGGAGCGCGCTCGTGAACGCACCAAAGAAGACTTCGCCGAAACGATGCGCGATGACGATCGTTTCACCGATTTCGCTGCGGCCTGGTGGCCAGTCGTTGATGCCGCGACCGTGCTGGGTTGGCTGCGCGATCCCGACTTGTTGGCCCAGGTGAGCGAAGGCGTCATCTCGCGCGAGGCGGCTGCCGTGATGGCGAAGTCGTGGCGTGAGGACCTGTCGGTCGATGACATTCCACTGATCGACGAGCTGCGTTACCTGCTCGGTGACCCACCGATTGCGCACGACCCCGATGAAGATCCTCTGTTTGGCATCGACGCCACCATGTCGGAGATCGTGCTGTCCACCGAGAAGGAGTGGGGTGGGCCACGAGGGTGGCAGCCACCGACCAACCGCATCGAGGACGACGGTTATGCCCACGTGCTGATCGATGAGGCTCAAGACCTCACCCCGATGCAGTGGCGCATGGTCGGTCGTCGCGGTCGGTTGGCCACCTGGACCATCGTGGGCGACCCGGCGCAATCTTCGTGGCCGGTCCCTAGTGAATCGACTGCTGCAAGGGCCGCGGCACTGGGTGACAAGCCGGTGCATGAGTTCCACCTGTCGAAGAACTACCGCAACTCTGCAGAGATCTATGACTTCGCTGCTGACTACGCCGACCGCGCTGGACTCAACGCTGACTTGCCTGAAGCGGTTCGCCGCACCGGAGTGAAGCCGTCAGTGATCAGCACCTCCGATCTTGAGGGCTCCGTGATCGCTGCCGTGACGGCGATGGCGCCTCAAGTCGAAGGCACGGTTGGGGTGGTGGCCAGTGCCGCTCGCCAAACCCAGGTGCAGCAGTGGCTCACTGGCGTCTCCGAGATCGCTCAGGACCTTCAAGGTGGCGCCTCCGCGCGCGTCGCCGTACTCACTGGGTTGGACACCAAGGGTCTGGAGTTCGACGGCATCGTGGTGGTCGAACCACGCGAGATCGAGGCCGAATCCCCCACTGGCAAAGCGACGTTGTACGTCGTTTACACCCGAGCCACCCAGCAGATGACCGTGGTTGGAAGCTAGCCCAGCAGGTCGAGCATCAGGCCCCTGATCAGGGCAAATCCGTTTTCAGTCAGGATCGATTCGGCGTGGAACTGGATGCCTCTGAAGTGCGGTCCGTTGACCTGATGGATGTCACCTGAATCTGGGTCGGCAGCGACCGTGACGCCTGCGGGCAACTCATCTCCCGCGCGCCCCACGAAGGTGTTGTAGAAGCCGACCCGCTCCCGATGGCCGAATAGGTCGACCTCTGATTGGGTGCCCTGGAACACGATGTCTTTGTAGGCCAAGTCGATGCCCAACTGCTCGCACAGCACTTGGTGGCCCAAGCACACCGACAGGAATGGCTGACCTGAGTGCAGCAGGCCAGTGATTGCCTGGCGGTAGAGCGCGATCTTGGGGTCATCACCGTCGCGTGGGTCACCCGGCCCCGGGCCAACGACCACGAGGTCAAAGCCGGTGAAGGAGTCGGGGGTCCAGTCAGTCCGTTTGAGGATGGTGGGATGCATGCCCAGCACTGAGAACACGTGGGCCAGCATGTTGACGAAGTCATCCTCGCCCTCGAGGATCACCACTGACTTGCCGGCCAATGACGGCTCTGGTGCGGCACCGGATTGGTCAGTGAGCCAAAAGCGCGAGAGGCGAGTGTTTCGGGAGGCCAACGCGATGCGCACATCTTCGTCAGCGGCCAGTTCGGCGATCGCCTCCGACTCGGGGGGTGCGGTGGGCACCAGGCCGAACGCCGACAAGATGCCGCCAGCCTTCGCGTGGGTTTCGGCCACTTCGTAGGAAGCTTGCGAGTCACGCACCAAGGTCGCACCTGCGGTGACTTTGAGCGCTCCCGAGGGCGACACATCAGCGGTGCGGATCAAGATCGGGGAGTCCATTGAGGGGTTGCCCTCTGGTGATCGGCCAAAGAGTGCGAGGGCAGCGCCGTAGTAGCCACGACCTTCGGTTTCGTACTCCGAGATCAACCGACACGCATTTTCCACCGGCGCACCCGTGACTGTCGCCGCGAACATCGTGTCGCGCAGCACCTCCCGCATGTCTGCGTGGGTGCGACCTGCCAAGAGGTACTCGGTGTGCACGAGGTGAGTCATCGGTTTGAGGAAGGGCCCCAGCACCTGGCCACCTTCGTGGCAGATGTCGCACATCATCTTGAGTTCTTCATCGACGACCATGAAGAGTTCGTAGATCTCTTTCTCATCGGCCAAGAAGTCCAAGAGGCGCTGCTTGCGCTCGGCCGGGTCGAGTCCGCGCAACCGGAACGTGCCGCTGATGGGATTCATGCGTACGTCGCCGCCCATCACGCTCACGTGACGCTCCGGAGAGGCTCCGATCAAGTAGCGCTCGCCGGTGTAGAAGCAGAACGTCCAATACGCCCCGCGTTCGTTCTCCAGCAGACGACGCAACACAGTCAGGGCTCGATCGGCGTTCCAGTCACGCAACTGAGCGCGGTAATGGCGCCCGATGACCATGTTGGCGCCTTCGCCGTTGCCGATTTCATCTTCGATGACGCGTCGTACGACGTCGGCGTACTCCTCATCGGTGGTCTCGAATCCGCCTCTGTCGTCGAACTCAACGGGCAGGTCTGGGAGCACCGACAGCAGGTCGTCCACAGTGACTTCGTATTCAGCCTCGATGTCGACGACCGTTAACGGAGCGCCGTCGTTGTGGGCCTGAAATCCGCGCTCAGCAACTTGGCGAAATGGCACTGCGACCAGTCGATCCGCGCTGCGACCCTCTGCGGGTGCGCCGGACTCAAGTGGGATGTCGAGCAGCGAAGCCACGACGCTCGGGGAGCCGCCGACCAAGCCAACAGTGGGGGATGCCTTGCGGCGAATCACCGCCCACGCCTCATGCCCCTGCACCAGGCGAAGGGCGTCGCGGGCAGTTGGCTGGGTGGTCATGGTCTGAACTTACCGGGCCTAGAAACTGGCGTGGAGCCGTGTCCAAAGCCCAGATCTGGCACCCTGTGCCCATGAGTGCTCCGCGAGTGGTGGTGGTCGATCACTTCGACTCCTACACCTGGAACCTCGTGCACCTGATAGCCGGCGTCACCGGTCGCCTGCCCGAGGTCGTCGAGCACAACATCGTCTCGCTCCATGACCTGCGCGCCTTCGACGCGATCGTGTTGTCTCCGGGGCCGGGCCACCCAGCACAACCAGCCGACTTCGCGCTTGGGCGAGGCGTCTTTGACCTGGGCAAACCCGTGTTGGGAGTCTGCTTAGGCATGCAAGCCATGGTCACTGCCCTGGGTGGAGTGGTCGAGCGGATTGCGCCAGCTCACGGGGAGGTGGCTCGGGTGACACACGATGGGGCGGGTGTCTTTGCCCGATTGCCCCAAGAGTTCGAGGTGGTGAGGTACCACTCCTTGGCGGCCGCGCAGTTGCCAGCAGAACTGACCGCAACTGCTCATTGCGAGGGCGGTGTGGTGATGGGGGTGCGTCACGTGAGTCTGCCGATCGAAGGGGTGCAGTTTCACCCCGAGTCGATCCTCTCTGAGCATGGCCCCGCGCTCGTCGCCAACTTCTTGGAGCAGCACCTATGAGCGCTGATGTGATCGCGGCAGTTCGTGCGGGTATGGCGACTTCTGACCGCGTCTTCTGGCTCGACGGCGGCGGTGCGCGGTCGTGGCTGGGCCGACGCTCGATGGTGGGAGTCCTGGGCCCAGAAGATGTGTCGTTGACCTTCGATGCGACCCTGGGTGAGGTGCGACGCCACTGCGGTGGGCACAGCGAGGTGGTCGGGTCAGAGATCTTCGGCGTGCTTGAGGCCGAAATGGCCCGCGACGCTGGAGATCCCAACGTGCACTGGGTGGGCTATTTCGGCTACTCCGCCCGCACCGACCTGCCCGCGAAGCCCTGGGGTCGTGGGCCAGACGCGGTGTGGATGCGCTGCACCGACGTGCAATTCTTCGCCCACCCCGACGAGCCACCGGCGCTGCCGCGCCACAACCCACGCACCGAGGGCGCCCCTCCGCAGTGGTACTGCGATGCCTTCGAACGCGTGCAAGAGCACCTCCACGCTGGCAACACCTATGAGGCAAACCTGACCTACCGCGATCACCGCATGGCTGATGCCGATCCGCTGGACACCTACTTGAGGATGCGGGCGACGAACCCAGCGCCGTACGCCGGGCTGTTGCAGCACCACGAGACCTACCTGCTGAGTTCCAGTCCCGAGCGCTACGCCACGATCGACGAGGACGGGTGGCTAGAGACCAAGCCAATCAAGGGCACGACGCCGCGCGGGTCGACCAGGTCAGAAGACGATCGCTTGCGGGCGCACTTGGCCAGCGATCCGAAGTACCGCGCCGAGAACCTGATGATCGTGGACCTGCTGCGCAACGACGTCTCGATGGTCAGCGAACCTGGCAGCGTGAGTGTGCCGAGCTTGATGGCTGTGGAGACTTACGCCTCCGTGCACCAACTCGTCTCGACGGTGCGCGGCAAGTTGGCTGAGGGGGTCAGCACGGTCGGAGCGTTGTGGGCGCTGTTCCCTGCGGGCTCCATGACTGGAGCACCCAAACTGCGCACGATGCAGATCATCGACGAGGTCGAACCCACTCCCCGAGGCATCTACTCAGGGGCGTTCGGCTGGATCTGTGCTGATGGGCGCGCAGACCTGGGCGTCGTGATTCGATCGCTAATGCACACCCCCAGCGGGTGGGAACTGGGCACCGGAGGCGGCATCACGGTCGCGTCGGACCTGCACGAAGAGTGGGCCGAGACCTGTTGGAAGGCTGCCCGGGTGCTCAGTGCGCTTGAGGGTTAGCTGTCTTCGTCGGCAGAGTCACTGTTGAGCACCACCGTGACCACCTTTTCGACACCATCACGGGTGAAGGTGACGTCCACTGAGTCGCCGGGTCGGAAGCTACGAACCGTTGCCACCACCGAATCAGGCGTTGGGGTCAGGTAACCGTCGATCGCGGTGATGATGTCACCCACCTCGAGACCAGCCTCCATGGCGCCACTGCCATCTTCGATGTCTTCGATGACCGCACCCGAAGCGACTTGGTCGCCCTCGGTGTTGCCTTGCACCGAGATGCCCAGGCGAGCGTGTGTGGCTTGTTCGCCAGCCACCAGCTGATCGACGACCGGCATGATCGCGTGGATGGGAATTGCAAAACCCAACCCAATAGAGCCGCCGGAGCCCGCCGTGTGGATCGAGGAGTTGATCCCGATCACCCGCCCGGCAAGGTCAACAAGCGGCCCGCCGCTGTTGCCGGGGTTGATGGCTGTGTCGGTCTGGATTGCGGGATAGGTAGTGCGGGCTGCTGCGCCTGACTCTTCTTCAAAGGGGTCACTCGGCTCATCACTGCCGATCGAGACTGCCCGGTTGAGTGCCGACACGATGCCGGAGGTGACAGTTGCCTCCAAGCCGTACGGCGACCCGACCGCCACGACTTGTTGGCCAACACGGAGACCCTCGGAATCGCCAATCTCGGCAACCGGTAAGCCCGAGACTCCCTCGGCCTTGATGACACCAATATCAGTCACAGCGTCGGTGCCGAGGACGGTGGCCTTGGCCGAGGTGCCGTCATGGAAATTGACAGTGATGGTTGACCCCTCAGCAGCATCGCCCACGACGTGGTTATTGGTGAGGATGACGCCATCGCTGCTGATGATGACGCCCGAACCAGTGCCACCGTCATCGCCGCTGACCGTATTGATTTGCACGACCGATGGCAGCACGATCGCTGCCACTTTCTCGACGGCGTCGGCATTAGCGGGCAGCGCGGGCGCCTGCCCGCGCGACGGGGAGTCGGAACGCATGGCGTCGTAGGCGAATGACCCGCCAACTCCGGCCGCGCCACCCACCACCAACGAACCAACCAACACCGCCGCCGGAAGGGCAGCCGAGCGCCGGGCCGGTGCGGTGGCCACTGGTCGCTCGATGGACGGCATCGTGATGGTGTGATCGTCGGATTCAACGGGGGTTCGGGGTGGCGCGACCGGGTTGCTTGCGGCGGTGCCGCCATCAGGTAAGGAGGGATCTGTTGGCGGCCACGCGTCGGTCATGTCGCCAATTATGAGAGGCGATCCTGAAACCCAGCTAAGAGACGCCTTGTCAGGTTCTGTGTTTCAGATGCGAGCCCTAGGTGCGGGTGGGCTGGGCTTCACTGCCGCGCGTGCCAGGAATGGTGAACCAGAATCCAGCGCCGCCACCCGGGCCAGTGCCTGCGCGCACGATGCCGCCATGGCGATCAGCCACAGACTGCACGATGGAGAGTCCGAGGCCTGATCCCGGCATGGCTCGAGCGTCGGGGGAGCGATAGAACCGATCGAAGACCAATGGCAAGTCGCGAGGCGAGATGCCCTTTCCTTCGTCGGCCACGAGCAGCGTGCCGTCCTTGAGTCGTGCGGTGACGGTGCCGCCGGGGGGACTCCACTTGGCGGCGTTGTCGAGCAGGTTGGTGATCGCGCGTTCCAGTGCCGCGGAGTCACCGTGCACCCACCACGGCTCGAGGTGTACGTCGAAGTTCAGCCCGGGTGCTCGGCGGCGTACTCGAGTCACGGCAGCCTCGGCGACCATCGCCAAATCGACATCCTCAGCAGCGAACACGCTGGGGTCTTCGCGAGCCAACTCGACCAAGTCGCCAATCAAGGTGGTCATCTCGTTGATTTGACCCCGCACGTCCTCAAGCAACTCATCACGCGCGGCCTGGGTCAGCCGATCTGAACCGCCGGCTTGAACCAAGAGATCGAGGTTGGTGCGCAGACTCGTCAAAGGGGTGCGCAGTTCGTGGCCAGCATCGGCGACAAGTTGGCGTTGAGCGACTTGGGCGGCCGAGAGTGAGGTCAACATCGCGTTGAACGCTCGAGACAATCGCGCGATCTCGTCGTTGCCTTCCACTGGGATCGGGACCAGTTGGCCGGTGCGGGCGACGGTTTCGGCTGCCTCGGTGAGTTGGCGCACGGGCCGAAGGCCATTGCGGGCTACGCCCCATCCGGCCACGGCGGCCGCGATCATCCCGCCGAGACCAAAGAGCAGCGCGATCAACCCGAGGCGATCAAGCATTCGCTCGGTGGGCGCCAATGATTGGGCTAAGACCAAGGCGTCGTGACCGTCGCGAGCCGAGACTGCAACCATCCGAAATCGAGTGCCATCGACGACGACGGTGCGGGCTGAAAAGGACGGCTCGAATGACTTGGCCACCGTGATCTCAGGTGGGCCTATGGCCTGAGCCATGGCTGGATCGGCGCTCATCACACCACTGAACGTGTCGACAAAGACGATCCGCACGTCGGCTGCACCGAACACCCACAGCGGCACCTTTTGCTTGGTGAGGGTGGCAAGCCCTTCACTTGACTTGATGGCTGCCCGAGCGCGCTCGCGCAACGACTCATCGAGGGAGTTGGTCAGCTGGATGCGCACTGTGGTGTAGGCAGCTAGGGCCATCAGCGCGATCGCAGCGCCCACCGCCATGGTGGTCAGCAAGGTGACCCTGCTGGCCAATGAATGGCGGTAGTGCGGGCGACGCATCAGGGTTGCTCGCGCAGCACGTAACCCACGCCCCGCACGGTGTGCAGCAAGCGGGGCTCGCCTTCGGCTTCGAGTTTGCGCCGCACGTAACCGACGTACACCTCAAGACTGTTGGCGGTCGTGGGGAAGTCGAAGCCCCACACTTCCTCCAAAATGAAGGCGCGTTCGAGGACCCGGCGCGGACGCCGCATAAAGAGTTCGAGCAGGGCGAACTCGGTGCGGGTTAGCTCGACTCGTCGGCTTCCGCGCAGCACGTCGCGGCTGGCTAGGTCCATGCTGAGGTCAGAGACCACAAACCGCTCGTCACTGGCCGGGCCAGGAGTGGCTCGCCGGAGCAAGGCGCGCACTCGGGCCAGCAACTCCTCCAGCGCGAATGGCTTCGTGAGGTAGTCATCAGCGCCCGCATCGAGGCCTTCGACTCGGTCGCCGACTGCGTCGCGTGCGGTGAGAACCAAGATGGGTACGTCGTTGCCAACACCGCGCAAGGCCTTCGTCGTTTCGAGGCCGTCGAGCCGAGGCATCATCACGTCCATCACGACCACGTCGGGGGCGATTGCGCTGATGCCAGCCAGAGCCTCAGCCCCATCGCTGGCGAGTGAGACGCGGTAGCCGTTGAACTCCAGCGACCGGCGCAAAGACTCGCGCACGGCTCGATCGTCGTCGACAACCAACACGTGATGCTGGGCAGGACTCTGTGGGCTCACATGCACAGATTGCCACGTGAGCCTGAGCGCGCGCTGAGAGTGACGACTTAAGGAGGCAGCTAATGCGACGAGTTAGAGATATGCACGCGCCGCTGCGCCAGCTCTAGAGCCATAGCTACGACCGAATTGGCACGCGTGCACGAGCAATGGGAAGAGTTGATACAACGACACCCGGTCTTGCCATCCATCAGCTAGCGGCGATGTTTCGTTGTAGGCATCAAACACCCGCTGCACTTGAGGCAGACCAAAGAGAGTCAGCATCGCCAGGTCGACTTCGCGGTGCCCCCCATAAGCGGCCGGGTCGATCAAGCAGGCATTGCCTTGGGCGTCCCACACGACGTTGCCATTCCACAAGTCACCGTGCAGGCGCGCAGGGGCTTCCTCGGGGCCGACGAGAGTGGTGATCCGTCGTACGACGCGCTCAACATCGGCCGCATCGACGGGGTCTATCTGCCCACGATCAACCGCAAGTTTGAGATAAGGGAGCACACGCCGCACGGCGTAGAACTCGACCCAGGTGTCGCACGCTCGGTTGGGCATCGGCAGCAGGCCGATGAAGCCCTCGGCCTTGTGGCCAAAACTGGGTGCGCCGCTGAGATGGAGTTGAGCCAAATTGCGCCCGAACTCGGTGGCTCCCTCCGCGCTCGCCCGACCCGGCTCGATCCACGACAAGATCAGGCAATCCTCGGCCACCGCGAGCACCTCCGGCACGGCAACGCATCCGCTTTGGCCCAACCAACGCAGACCCTCGGCTTCCGTGGCGAAGAAGCCCGTGGGTGGGTTAGTCCGCGTTTTCACCGCCGCCATCCGACCGTCGGAGAGTCGGAGTTTGGTCGTCGTACACACATCGCCGCCGGCCACAGGCGCAGTCGACACCACCGCGCAGCCGAGCAACTGCTCAGCGCGCGTGGCGATGCGGATCGACCTAGCCATGCCGCCAGTGTGACCAATCGGGGCGCTGGATGCCAGAAACCGAGTGGGGGTGAGGCTCTTGACCCACGTGGATGTCATACGAATCGAGCGCTGTAGCGACCCAGACGTATGACGCTAACGCGCGTGCAGCAGCACCGATTCGAGTTGGCTGACGAGTTCAGCACAGGTGCGTTCAACCATCGCCAGTACGTCGTGAAAACCCTCAGCGCCGCCGTAATAGGGGTCAGGCACTTCGCCCGGCCCCGCCGGATCGAAGTCTCGGAAGAGTCGCACCTGGCCCTCGCCTTGGGCACGCACGTCGCGCAGGTTCGCGTTGTCCATGACCAGGATCAGATCGCGATCAAACCAGGTGCGATCGAAGTGGGCGGCGCGGTGCTTGTTGGGGTCGTAGCCGGCGTCTCGCAACGTCGCGGCGGCGCGCTGGTCCATCGGATCACCAAGGTGCCAACTGCCGGTGCCCGAACTCGTGACCTCAACCTGCTCAGCTAGGCCCGCGTCAGCGAGTTGGCGTTCCAAGACCACGTGGGCCATCGGCGAGCGACAGATGTTTCCGAGGCAGACCATGGCAACGCGGTACGGCGAGCCACTAGGCGCAGGAACGTGCCCGATCACTGCTCGTCGGGGACAAGCGCGCCCAACACAGCCGAAGCGATCGAAATGATGATGCTGCCGAAGATGGCAGTCCACCAGAACGTGTCGACGTACAAACCGAAGCCGACCTTGTGGCTGATCCAGCTGGTCAGCATCAGCATGGCTGCGTTGATGACCAACAGCAGAAGGCCCAAAGTGAGGACGATGAAGCAGAAGCTGAGAGTCTTCAGCAGTGGCTTAACGGTCGCCCCGATGAGTCCGAAGATCGCGCCGACAACCAATAAGGTGAGTGCTTTGGCGGGCAGTGAGTCGCCTTGCACCTCAATGCCGGGCAGGGCCCATGCGGCAATGCCGATGGCGATCGCGTTGACCAGAATCCAACCAATAATGCGCATGGGCCAGATCGTAGGGCCTAACTGCTGCTGACCGACTCTTTCATCGAGGATTCGCCGCCTTGCAAGTGCTGAGTGAGTTCTTCAGCGGCCGCTTCGAAGTCGTCGTTGTCGAGCAGTCGGACTAGCAGCTCGTGTGAGTGCACTTGGTCGGCAGCGTTGCGTTTGATTCGGTCAACGCTGGCCAGCGCCAACCTGATCTCGGTGTTGAGAGTGTCGGCCACTGCGGTGAGCCGTTGGCTGCCGTTGAGGGCCACAAACGAGCGGTGCACATCAAGGTGCGCCTGATTGAGCGCGGCTTGTGACGGGTTGCCGTGCACCACGTCGCTGTAGCGTTTCAACGCGGCCCGCACGTCCTCTCGCGCCTCGTGGGTCGCGTGCCGCCAATTGCGTACTCCGGCGACTTCGAGGACCAATCGGGCGCGGGTGACGTCGGCAATCGCCTCGGGGTCTGGTCGACGTACTTGCGTGCCCCGGTTGGGGATGCGTACGGCGAGCCCCTCGGCAACCAACGCCGCGAGTGCTTCGCGGACCGTCGAGCGGCCCACACCTAAGGAATCTGCGATGGCGATCTCACGCAGCGGTGTGCCGGGGCTGAGTTCGCCATCGAAACAAGCGCGCCGCAACTCGGCAGCAACCCGGTCGACGGTGCTGGCGTGTTCTATTTGCAGGCTCTCAATGGCCACAAGCTCATTGTCCGACATTCAGTTGATTTTCGTGCACACCTACCTCACAATTCGGGATTGTCGGACAATCAGGAGGTTGGTGTGGGTTCGCAGTTGTCATGGGGTCGCCATTACCTCGCCGTACGACCTGATCACTTCCGCGTCGAATACGCCATCAACCCCTTCATGGACACCCACGTCCAACCCGACCCGGTGCGCACGCATGACGAGTGGTCGCTGATGATCGCCGCCATCGAAGCCGCCGGTGGGCGAGTCGACGTGCTCGGCCAGCGGATGGACAGCCCCGACATGGTCTATGCGATGAATCTGGGCCTAGCCCTCGACGATCGCGTCGTCATGTCGCACATGCGTTATCCCGAGCGACGTCACGAGACGCTCAGCGCTGCTGACTGGTTTGGCGATCACGGTTTCAAGCGTTCATGGATCGGGCGCGACGCAGTCGGTGCGCACTTCGAAGCCGGCGACGCCTTCGCCTGGCAAGGCGATCTAGTCGTTGGCTACGGACCCCGCACCGAAGAGCAAGCCCTTAAACATCTCGCAGACGACCTCGGCGTCACCGTGCGTGGGTTCCAGATCGTGCATCCCGGGATGTACCACATGGACCTCGCCTTCTGCCCGCTCTCGGCCACGCAGGCGATGGTGTGCCCCTCGGCGTTTGACGCCGACTCAGCCCAAGCGCTGCTCGATCTGGTGCCTGACCCGCTGGTGCTCACCGAAGAAGAGGCGCTCTCAACCTTTTGCGCCAACTCCATCGTCGTCGACAACACCGTGATCATGCCGGCCTGCCCCGACCGAGTCCGGGCCCAACTCGAAGAGTGGGGTTTCGAGGTCGTCATCGTTGAAGTTGCGGAGTTCCTTAAGGGTGGCGGCGCGATTCGTTGTTTGACCAACCCACTCGACGTACGCCTTGGGCGGGATTTGACTGTCGGCGGCTCACGAGTGGTGCTGGGAGCCGGCAACTGAGCGATCGGGTATTTTCCCCACGTGAGCGCACCCAAACCTCGGGCCAATCTGGCTGACGTCCCGGCCTACGTCCCCGGCAAGCCATCCCAGCCAGGGTCGTTCAAGCTGTCCAGCAACGAGAACCCCCACCCTCCGCTGCCGGAGATGGTGGCGGCGGCGGTCGCTGCGATCGAGTCGATGAACCGCTACCCCGACATGGGTGCGACCGCGATGTATCAAGCTCTCGCCGACTATCTCGATGTCGATGTTGATCGGCTGGCCTCCGGCACGGGAAGTGTCGGGGTGCTCTATCACCTCCTCCAGGCGTTTTGTGACCCCGGCGATGAGGTGGTCTATGCCTGGCGCAGTTTCGAGGCCTACCCGATCGCCGCGACAGTGAGTGCGGCCACCAGCGTCCAGGTGCCGCTGACCCCCGAAGGCGGCCACGATTTCGCCGCCATGGCGGCAGCGGTGACCGAACGCACCAAGGTCGTTTTGGTGTGTACGCCGAACAACCCGACCGGCAACGCCGTCACCCACACGCAGGTGGCTGAGTTCCTCACCCAGGTGCCCGAGCACGTGGTGGTCGTGCTCGATGAGGCCTACCGGGAGTTCGTGCGGATGGACGACCCCCTGGATGCGTTGGCGCTAGCCGCCACACACGACAACGTTGTCGTGATGCGCACTCTCGCTAAGGCATATGGCCTTGCCGGGTTGCGGGTCGGATACATGGTGGCGCACCCGGATGTTGCCGCAGCAGTTCGTGCCTGCGCCCTGCCATTCGGGGTGTCCCATGTCGCTCAAGTGGCCGCCATCGCAGCGCTCAACGCCGCCCCTGAGTTGATGAGGCAAGTCGACGCCATCGCGGCCGAGCGTGATCGAGTGTTGGTCGCGCTGCGCGAGCAGGGGTGGCAGGTGCCGCCAGCGCAAGGCAACTTCGTCTGGTTCGGCATCGGCGATCAGGCGATGGAGTTTGCGGCTGCCGCTGAAGCCGCTGGCATCGTCGTACGCCCGTTTGCGGGGGATGGTGTGCGGGTGTCGATCGGGGAGCCCGAGGCCAACGATCGGCTGCTGCGTCTCGCGGCGGGGTTCCGCGAGGCTTCCTTGTGACCAGTCACACGCCGTAACACCCTCACACCTCGCCTAGCCTTCTACACATGTCATTTTCGATGTTCACTGCAACCAGTGACCCTGCAGTGCTCGACCCAACCGAGTTCGCCCAAAGCCTGTGGGCGGGGGGACAGATGCACGGCGTGGCGATTTCGAGTTCGCTAGCGCGATGCATCGAAAAGGCAATCGAACACCGTGCCGACCTTCGACCAGCTCGCATGACAGTGGACTTGTTTAAGCCCGTGCAGATGGCGCCATGCCACTTCGAAGCGACGGTTGTCCGCGAAGGTGGCCGCATCGCGCTGATTGACGCGGTGCTCAGTCAAGACGGCGAGCCTCGAGCGCGCGCATCAGCGGTGTTCCTCAAACCCACCCAGACCCCCGACGGTGAGGTCTGGCACTCCGGTCACCAGCCCAGCCCGCCGCCGTTGGACAAAGTGGCTATCAGCGATGAACCTCGCGTGCCGTTCTTCAAGAGCGACAGCGACTGGTCTGACAACTTCTTCGAGCACCAGAACGCTGGGCGCAAGGAGACGTGGCAAACCGCACTCCCAACCGTGCTGGGTGAGACGACCACTCCCTTCCAGGCCGTCGCCGGCATCGCTGACTCAGCCAGCCTGGTGACTAACTGGAGCACGCGCGGAGTCCAGTTCATCAACACCGACATCACCGTGACCCTGGCGCGCGCCTGCGTCGGCGTCGAGGTCGGCCTTGAAGCACTCGACCACGTCGAGAGCGAGGGCATCGCCGTGGGCAGTGCCACCGTCTTCGACCGCCAAGGGGTGCTCGGCACCGCTGTCGTGACCGCTCTGGCCAATGCTCACGCCAACGTCGACTTCAGCAAGGTGGAGTTCGACGAAGAGGGGATGCGCACGGTCTAAAGAACTGGCGCATTCGTACTAAGCCTGCGTGCTTGGTAGGTTCCTGTCCCGACCCGGTGTGCGTCGGGTCACATCGTTCTAGAGTGGCTCCACCCCCGTCGCCTGGACGATTCGGCTCCATCACCCACGGAGTAGGTACAGGAGAATTTATGAGTTCGCCAGAGTTTGGTCCGCATCTTGAGTACGACGGCGGCCCTGACCTCGTCCAGCTCCTCACGCCCGAAGGCGAACGAGTTGAGCATCCAGAATTTTCCTTCACCCCACCCGATGGGCAAACCGAAGCCGAGACCGTGCGCGGGTTCTATCGCGACATGGTGCTGACTCGTCGCATCGACTCTGAAGCCACTGCCTTGCAGCGACACGGTGAACTCGGCCTCTGGGCGCAACTGCTCGGCCAAGAGGCCGCCCAAATCGGTGCCGGCCGCGCGCTGCGGCCCCAAGACTTCGTGTTCCCGACCTACCGCGAACACGGCGTTGCCTACTGCCGAGGCGTTGACCCGCTCAGATTGCTGGCGCTCTTCCGTGGCGTTGACCAGGGTTCGTGGGACCCCTACGCCCACAATTTCGGCATCTACACGATCGTCATCGGCGCCCAGTGCTTGCACGCGACCGGTTATGCGATGGGCGTGCAGCGAGATGGTGCGGTCGGCACCGGTGACCCCAACCGTGACACCGCCGTGGTGGCCCACTTCGGTGACGGTGCCACCAGCCAAGGCGACGTGAACGAGTCGTTCATCTTCGCTGCTTCCTATGACGCTCCCGTGGTGTTCTTCTGCCAAAACAACCAGTGGGCGATCTCCGAACCCATCGAGCGCCAGACCCGCATCCCGCTCTATCAGCGGGCGCTCGGCTTTGGGTTCCCGGGGCTGCGAGTAGATGGCAACGACGTACTTGCGACGTACGCCGTCATGCAGAAGGCGCTCGACCGGGCGCGTGAGGGTCGTGGCCCGAGTTTCGTGGAGGCCTACACCTACCGGATGGGCGCCCACACCACCACCGATGACCCGACTCGTTACCGACTCTCCAACGACGTGGAGCGCTGGAAGTTGCGCGACCCCATCGAGCGGGTGCGGGTCTATCTGCGGCGTCAGGGCCTAGCTGGCCAGGACTTCTTTGATGCCGTGCAAGCCGAAGCCGACGAGCTGGGTGTGCGGTTGCGTGAGGGCTGCAAGGCACTGCCCGATCCCGATCCGACCAGCCCGTTCAACAACGTCTTCGCCGAGATGACCCCTGAGTTGCGTGAGCAACGCGATGAGTTCGCTAGCTACATGAGCAGTTTTGGCGATGAGCCTTCGCACACCGACTACAACGAGCACGTGGCGGGAGCGTTCTGATGGAGAAGTTCACCCTCGCCAAAGCCCTCAACGCTGGCCTGCGCAAAGCCATGGAAGCCGACCCGAAGGTCCTCATCATGGGCGAAGACGTCGGCAAACTCGGTGGCGTCTTCCGCATCACCGATGGTCTGCAAAAGGACTTCGGCGAAGACCGTGTCATCGACTCGCCCCTCGCCGAATCAGGGATCATCGGCACCGCTGTCGGCATGGCAATCCGTGGCTACCGACCTGTGTGCGAAATCCAGTTCGATGGGTTCGTCTATCCGGCGTACGACCAAATCGTCAGCCAGATTGCGAAGTTCCACTTCCGCACCGAGGGTCGAGTCAAGATGCCCATCGTCATCCGAATCCCGTTCGGCGGAGGCATCGGTGCGGTCGAGCATCACAGTGAGTCGCCCGAGGCACAGTTTGCCCACACTCCTGGGCTCAAGGTCGTGGCCTGCTCAAACCCCGTCGACGGCTATTGGATGATCCAACAAGCGATCGCCCACGACGACCCGGTGATCTTCTTGGAGCCCAAGCGGCAGTACCACGCCGACAAGGCTAAGGTGGACCTCGACGCCACCCCCGACCCACTGTTTGCCAGTCGGGTGGTGCGCGCTGGCGCCGATGCCACGCTGATTTCTTACGGACCGATGGTCAAGACCTGCCTGGCGGCCGCAGAGGTGTCGGCGGCCGAAGGTCGCACCCTGGAAGTGATCGATCTGCGCACCCTTTCGCCACTCGACATGGCGCCCGTCTACGAATCGGTACGACGCACCGGCCGTGCCGTCGTCGCCCACGAAGCGCATCTGAACCTCGGCATGGGCGCGGAGTTGGCGGCCCGGATCACCGAGCACTGCTTCTATTCGCTCGAGGCACCGGTGCTGCGAGCAGCCGGGTTCGACACCCCTTATCCGCCGGCTCGCATCGAAGAGCACTGGTTGCCTGACCTTGACCGAGTGCTCGACACCATCGACCGCACCTTCTCTTACTAGGAGTCATCGTGGCTGAGTACCTCCTCCCCG
>Ga0073899_10002053_pt1 | contig 18204 bp, 16 predicted proteins | sample KloWWTmetaKNB5Ph_FD_88975 | JGI IMG/M metagenome (GOLD analysis project Ga0073899, IMG submission 88975) | Active sludge microbial communities from Klosterneuburg, Austria, studying microevolution and ecology of nitrifiers - Klosterneuburg... | ecosystem: Engineered > WWTP > Aerobic digester >... | reverse complement strand
TCCGAGAGGGTGCGGGCCTTGCTCGGGAGCGGCCCGGCGCGGCGGCCCGCGTGACGACACCCCGCTCGCGAGTACGGCGAGCGACCCTCCGAGAGGGTGCGGGCCTTGCTCGGGAGCGGCCCGGCGCGGCGGCCCGCGTGACGACACCCCGCTCGCCGGTCGCCGCGCGGCGCCGGTGTTACGCTCCGCCCCGCTGTCGCCCCGATGAGTCCCGCTTCCACCGTCCTGATCGCCTTCGCGATGTCGACCGATGCGTTCGCCGCGGCGATCGGCAAGGGCGCCGCGCTGCACCGGCCGCACTGGCGCGAGGCTCTGCGCACCGGGCTCGTGTTCGGCGTGATCGAGGGGCTGACACCGGTGGTCGGCTGGGCGCTCGGCGTCGCGGCGGCGCCCTACGTCGAGGCCTGGGACCACTGGATCGCCTTCGCGCTGCTCGGCGCGCTCGGGCTGCACATGATCCGCGCCGGGCTCGCGCACGACGCCGCCGCAGCAGCACCGGCCGAGCGCCCGCAGTCGCATTCGCTGCGCCGCCTCGCCGTGACCGGCTTCGCGACGAGCATCGACGCCATGGCGATCGGCGTCGGCATCGCGCTGATCGACGCCGACATCGTCGTCACCGCCGCGGCGATCGGGGTGACGACGCTGGTGATGGTGACGCTCGGCGTGATGCTCGGCCGCGTGCTGGGCTCGCTCGTCGGCCGGCGCGCCGAGGTCGCCGGCGGGCTGGTGCTGATCGGCATCGGCTCGGCGATCCTCTGGCAGCACCTGAGCGCCCCTTAAACTTCGCCCGCATCGGGGAGAGGACGTTCGATGAAGATCACGGTGGTGGGTTCGCGCTATTTCGGCGCGACCGTTTTCGACGCGCTGCGCAAGGAGGGCTTCGACATCGTGCGCGTCGTCGCGCCGGCGGCCGACGACCGGCTCGCGCTGGCGGGCCAGAAGGCGGGCGTGCCGGTGGCGGTGCTCGCCAACCCGAAGATCGTGCCGGCCGACGCGATCGCCGAGGGCACCGACCTGATCGTGGCGGCGCACACGCATGCGCGCGTCAGCAACGAGGCGCTCGCGCGCGCGCGGCTCGGCGGCATCGGCTACCACCCGTCGCTGCTGCCGCGGCACCGCGGCATCGCCGCCGTCGAATGGACGCTGCTCGAAGGCGATCCGATCGCCGGCGGCTCGGTCTACCACCTGGCCGACGGCTGGGACGCCGGCGCCGTCGCCGCGCAGGATTGGTGCTTCGTCGCCAAGGGCGAGACGGCGCGCGACCTGTGGGAGCGCGCGCTGGCGCCGATGGGGCTGCGGCTGCTCGCGCAGGTCGTGCGCCACGCCGCCGAGCATGGCGCGCTGCCGGCGATCAAGCAGGACGAGCGCTACGCGACCAAGGCGCCGATGATCCGCCGCTCGGTGTCGCTGACCAGCGATCCGAAGCCCACGACTTCGCTCGTCGTGACGGCGATCGGCGCCGACCGGCCGGGCATCGTCAACCTGCTGTCGAGCCGCGCGCAGGGCTTCGGCGCCAACTGGGCCGGCAGCCGCATGGCGAGCCTGGCCGGCCAGTTCGCCGGCATGGTGCATTTCGAGGTGCCGGCCGAGCACGCCGACGGCCTGGAGAAGGCGCTGCAGGGGCTCGAATCGTCGGGCCTGCGCGTCGTGATCGCGCGCAGCGACGCGGCGCCGGCGCCCGAGGGCCGGCGCATCGTCAAGCTCGACCTCGTCGCGGCCGACCGGCCGGGCATCGTGCGCGACCTGTCGGCGAGCCTCGCCGAGCGCGGCGTCAGCATCGATGAACTGCACACCGAGATCGTCAGCACCAACGCACCGGGCGAGCACCAGTTCAAGGTGACGGCGCTGCTCGTCGTGCCCGAGAAGCTGTCGAACGAAGAGCTGCGGCGCGTGCTCGACGCGCTGGCCAGCCAGATGATGGTCGACATCGGCCTCGGCGAGCACAGCGGCGGCGCGCTGCCGGGCTGAAGGCGCGCTACTGCGGCGTCGCAGCCGGCGGCGCCGGCGGCTTGGCGTCGATCCACAGGCGACCGCCGGTCGCCCAGTCGTGGCGCGCGATGTCGAAGAAGACGACGTCGATGCCGTCGGGCGAGCCGCCCAGCGTGCGCACGCAGGCTTCGGTCAGCGCCTGCGCGAGAGCGCGCTTCTGCTCGACGCTGCGGCCTTCGAACAGTTCGACGCGGATCGTGGGCATGGTGAGCCTCCTTCGAAATCGTCTTCAGCGGCGCTGCAGCTTCGCGAACGCCGCCGCCATCGCGCCCTGCGCCGCCGGCGCCGCGGCGCGCGTCGGGCGCTCGCCGCGGCCGGCGGCACGGTAGCGGTTGTCGCCGGCATCGCCCGGGGCGGCGGGCTTCGCGTCGAGCTTCATCGTCAGCGCGATGCGCTTGCGCGCGAGGTCGACCTCGAGCACCTTGACCTTGACGATGTCGCCCGTCTTGACGACTTCGCGCGCGTCGGCGACGAACTTGTGGGCGAGCTGGCTGACGTGGATCAGGCCGTCCTGGTGCACGCCGAGGTCGACGAAGGCGCCGAACTGCGCGACGTTGCTGACCGTGCCTACGAGCGTCATGCCGGGCTGCAGGTCGGTGATGTCCTCGATGCCGTCGTTGAAGCGCGCCACCTTGAAGTCGGGGCGCGGGTCACGTCCGGGCTTTTCCAGCTCGGCGAGCACGTCCTTGACGGTGATCGCGCCGTAGCGCTCGTCGGCGAGCGCCTCGGGCTCGAGCGCGCGCAGCACGTCGGCGCGGCCCATCACGTCGCCGATCGGGCGCGCGAGTCTGGCGAGCAGCTTCTCGACCAGCGGGTAGGTCTCGGGGTGCACGCCCGAGCGATCGAGCGGGTTGTCGCCGCCGCTGATGCGCAGGAAGCCGGCCGACTGCTCGAACGTCTTGTCGCCGAGGCCGCCCACTTCGCGCAGCTGCGAGCGGCTGCGGAACGCGCCGTGCGCATCGCGCCAGCGCACGATGCCCGCCGCCACCGCGCCCGACAACCCCGACACGCGCGCCAGCAGCGGCGCGCTGGCCGTGTTGAGGTCGACGCCGACGGCGTTGACGCAGTCCTCGACGACGCCGTCGAGCGTGCGCGCCAGCGCGTGGGCGTCGACATCGTGCTGGTACTGGCCGACGCCGATGCTCTTGGGCTCGATCTTCACCAGCTCGGCCAACGGATCCTGCACGCGGCGCGCGATGCTGACGGCGCCGCGCAGGCTCACGTCGAGCTCGGGCAGTTCCTTGCTCGCCGTCTCGCTGGCCGAATAGACCGACGCCCCGGCCTCGCTGACGACGAGCTTGTCGAGCTTCGCGTCGGGCGCAACCTGGGCGACGCGCTGCATCAGTTCGGCGGCGAGCTTGTCGGTCTCGCGGCTGGCCGTGCCGTTGCCGATCGCGATCAGCTCGACGCCGTGCGTCGCGACGAGGCGCGCCAGCGTGTGCAGCGCGCCGTCCCAGTCGCGGCGCGGCTCGTGCGGATAGACCGTTGCCGTGTCGAGCACGCGGCCGGTGTCGCTGACCACCGCGACCTTGACGCCGGTGCGGATGCCGGGGTCGAGCCCCATCACGACGCGCTTGCCGGCCGGCGCTGCGAGCAGCAGGTCGCGCAGGTTCTCGGCGAAGACCTTGATCGCCGTCGCCTCGGCCGCCTCGCGCAGCCGCGCGAACAGGTCGCGTTCGAGCGACAGGCTGAGCTTGACCTTCCAGGTCCAGGCGACGCACCTGCGGATCAGGTCGTCGGCGGGGCGCTGCGAGTGGCTCCAGCCGAGGTGGCGCGCGATGCGGCCTTCGGCCAGCGTCGGCTTGCCGGGCACCACCTCCTCGTCGAAGGCGAGCCGGGCGTCGAGGATCTCGAGCGCGCGGCCGCGAAAGACGGCCAGCGCGCGGTGCGACGGCATGCGCGCGATCGGCTCGGCATGGTCGAAGTAGTCGCGGAACTTGGCGATGTCGGGGTGATTGGCATCCTTGCCGTCGACGAGCTTGGCGCGCAGCACGCCGTCGGCCCACAGCCACTCGCGCAGCTCGCCGACCAGCGCCGCGTCCTCGGCCCAGCGCTCGGCGAGGATGTCGCGCACACCGTCGAGCACAGCGTGGGCATCGGCGAAGCCGGCGTCTGCGTCGACGAAGGCCGCCGCTTCTGCCGCTGGATCGAGCGACGGCTCGGCGAACAGCCGGTCGGCGAGCGGCTCGAGACCGGCCTCGCGCGCGATCATCGCCTTGGTGCGGCGCCTGGGCTTGTAGGGCAGATAGAGGTCTTCGAGCTCCTGCTTGGTGGGCGCGGCGTCGATCGCGGCGCGCAGTTCGGGCGTGAGCTTGCCCTGCTCGTCGATGCTCTTGAGCACGACGGCGCGGCGCGCTTCGAGCTCGCGCAGGTAGCTCAGGCGCGACTCCAGCTCGCGCAGCTGGACGTCGTCGAGGCCGCCGGTGGCCTCCTTGCGGTAGCGCGCGACGAAGGGCACGGTGGCGCCGCCGTCGAGCAGGTCCACCGCGACCTGCACCTGCGCAGCGCGCACCGAGAGTTCGGCGGCGATCTGCGCAACGATCTTGTCTGCGGACATCGGGAAATCGGAGGTCGGTTCTCGAAAGCCGCGCAGTGTGCCACAGGGGTTCCGCCGCACAATGCGCGCACGAGGAGGACGGCATGGGCAAGCACGACGAAGCGCTCGAAGACAGCAACCGCTCGGCGAATGCCGACATCCACCGCGTGTCGGACCCGGCGCGGCGCATCGTGCTGCAGGGCGGTCTCGGCGCCGCGCTCGCGGCCGTCTACGCATCGCTCGCCGGCTGCGCGGCGCCGCGCGCGTTCGGGCCGAAGCTCGGCTTCAAGAGCATCGCGGCGTCGAAGGCCGACGCCATTGTCGTGCCCGAGGGCTACGCCGCGCAGGTGCTGGCGCCGTGGGGCGAGCCGGTCGGGCTCGCGGCCGGCATGCCGGCCTGGCGCGACGATGCCGGCAACAGCGCCGCCGAGCAGGCGCTGCAGATGGGCATGCACCACGACGGCATTCACTACTACCCGATCGACGGTTCGTCGACCCACGGCCTGCTCGCGATGAACCACGAGTACGTCGACGACGGCCTGTTGCACCCCGACGGCCTGAAGACGTGGAGCGCCGAAAAGGTGGCCAAGGCGCAGGCCGCGCACGGCATCGCCGTGATCGAGATCGCGCTGCGCGAAGGGCGCTGGCAGATGGTGCGGCCGTCGCCGCGCGCGCGGCGCATCACGGCGACGACGCCGTTCGCCGTCGGCGGGCCGGCGGCCGGCCACGCGCTGATGCGCACGGCGGCCGACCCGAGCGGCCGGCGCGTGCTGGGCACGCTCAACAACTGCGCCAGCGGGAAGACGCCGTGGGGGACGTACCTCTCGGGCGAAGAGAACTTCGCCAACTATTTCGACGGCGGCGAAACGCTCGACGCGCACCGGGCGCGCTGGGGCGTGCGCAAGGCGAGCTCCTACCGCTGGGGGAAGCACGACGAGCGCTTCGACGCAACGCGGCATCCCAACGAATTCAACCGCTTCGGCTGGATCGTCGAGGTCGACCCGCAGGACCCGGCGAGCACGCCGGTCAAGCGCACCGCGCTCGGCCGCGCGGCGCACGAGGGCGCCTGGGTTGCCGTGACGAAGGACGGCCGCGCCGTCGTCTACTCGGGCGAGGACGCGGCCTTCGAGTACATCTACAAGTTCGTCAGCCGCGACCGCATCGCGCCGGGCGGCGCGGCAGCGAACCGCGAACTGCTCGACCACGGTACCTTGTACGTCGCGCGTTTCGACGCCGACGGCAGCGGGCGCTGGCTGCCGCTGGTGCACGGCAACGGCCCGCTGACGGCGGCCAACGGCTTCGCCGACCCGGGCGAAGTCGTCATCAAGTCGCGCCAGGCGAGCGACGCGCTCGGCGCGACGAAGATGGATCGGCCGGAGTGGATCGCGATCGACGAATCGAGCCGCGACGTCTACTGCACGCTGACGAACAACGGCGCGCGCGGCCGCCCGGGGCGCCCCGGCCCCGATGCGGCGAACCCTCGCGCCAACAACGTGATGGGCAACATCATCCGCTGGAAGGACGACGGCGACTTCGACGCGACGACGATGCGCTGGGACCACTTCGTGCTCGCCGGCGACCCGGCCAACGAGCGCGCCGAAGCGCGCGGCACGATCCGCGGCGACGTGTTCGCCTGCCCCGACGGCCTGGCCTTCGACGCGCGCGGCGTGCTGTGGATCGGCACCGACGCCTCGGCGACGCAGATGAATCGCGGAGAGCTCGTCAACATCGGCAACAACCAGCTGCTGGCCTGCGACCCGGCGACGGGCGAGGTGCGGCGCTTTCTCGCCGGGCCGGTCAACTGCGAGATCACCGGCGCGACCTGGACGCCCGACGGGCGCACGATGTTCGTCAACGTGCAGCACCCGGGCGAGTCGCCGGGCGACCGCAGCGACCCGGCGGCGCCGACGAAGTATTCGAGCTGGCCCGATTACCGCGCCGGCGGGCGGCCGCGCTCGGCGACGGTCGTGATCACGAAGCACGACGGCGGCGTGATCGGCACCTGACCTCGATCAGCCCACGCGCCAGAGGTCCAGCACGACGAGCTGCGCCTCGCGCCGGCCGCTGGCGATGGCCAGCACCTTGTTCAGGTGCAGCCAGGCCGACGCGCCGGTGTCGAAGCGCACGGCAGTGCGGAACCAGTAATCGGATGCCTCGACCGGCTCGCCGCGCGCGAGGCGCTGCATCACGGCGGCCGGACCGTGGCGCATGCCGTCGCTACGCACCTCGATCAGCCCGCCGTCGCGCGCGCGGATGACGTAATGCGCCGCGATGTCGAGCACGCTGTCGGCACGCTGGATCTGCCAGTCGACGCCGCCGGCGACGATCTCGCCCTGCAGCTCGGGCCCCCTCACCGTGCCGCCGGTCAACGCCACGTAGCGGCGCTCGCCGTAGGCCGCCGCTCCGAGACTGACGACGCCGGCGACGCGGCATTCGATGTGAGCGAAGGGCAGCAGCGCGGGCGGCGCCGGCCAGGCAGTGGGGTCGTTCATGTTTGCGCGTTCCATGTAGTCCCGGATGGACGCGCGCCGCGGCGCGCCTACCATCCGTCTCGATGCGCCGCATCCTAAGCGCAGTACGCGGCGCCGCCGTGTCGCCCGAGAAGACGACGCAGCAGCCGCGAACCGAGATGGAGCACTGGACGATCGACAGCGCGCCGCGCGCGCCCGACGCCGCGCTGCTGCACGGCCTGACGGGCATCGTCGGAGCGATCGGCCGCGACGACTTCGCCGCCGACGCGCTGGCGGCCCTGCATCCGGCGCTGGCCGCCGCCTCGTGGTCGGTCTACCAGGTCTGGCGCGACCGGCGCCCGGTGATGCACCTGTCGGCCAGCCTCGGCATCGCCGACACGACGCGCGAATGCTTTCGCGCCTATCACGACGGCCTGTACCGGCGCGACCGCAGCTTCGACGCCGTGCGCCGCGCGCGCCGCGCCGGCGACCCCATCGTGCTGCGCATGGACGCCGACGACGCTCCCAACAGCGACCACCGCGAGTTCATCTACCGGCGCCACGGCGTGCGCGAGCGGCTGTCGGTGGCGCGGCTGCAGCCCGACGGCTCGCTGCTCGCCGTCAACCTCTACCGCCACATGCACCAGCCGCGCTATGCCGACGGCGAGCTGGCGGCGTTCGCGTCGGCGGCGCCGCTGCTGATGGCGGCGGTCGACCGCCACGTCGGCTGGCTCGGCGACGGCGCCTCGGGCGAGCCGCTGCCGTCGCTGCGCGCCGCGCTGCTCGCGCAATGCCCGGCGCTGACGGCACGCGAGCTCGACATCTGCGAACGGCTGCTGCGCGGCCTGAGCTACGACGGCATCGCAGCCGACCTGGGGCTCAGCGTCGCCAGCGTCAAGACGTATCGGCGGCGCGCCTTCGAGCGGCTCGGCCTGCACTTCAAGAGCGAGCTGTTCGCGCGCTTCGTCGCCGCCGGCCGCGACCCGGTCTGTCGTCCTCTGGGATGACACGCGCGCGGCGGGCGGCTGCGCACACTGCGGCGCATCGTACGGCACACCGCAGGAGTTTCCCGATGCCCATTTCGCGCACCCTGCGCGGCCTCGTCGCCGCGCTGCTCGTCGTCGCGCCCGCGCTCGCCACGGCCGAGTATCCCGAGCGCCAGCTGCGCCTCGTCGTCGGCTTTCCGCCGGGCAGCGGGCCCGACGTCGTCGCGCGCACGCTCGGCCAGAAGCTGGGTGAGACGCTGAGGCAGTCGCTCGTCGTCGACAACAAGGCGGGCGCCGGAGGCCAGATCGCGGCACAGGGCGTCGCCAAGGGCACGCCCGACGGCTACACGCTGCTGCTCGGCGAGGTCGGCTCGATCGCCATCGCGCCGGCGGCGTTCAGCAAGCTGCCGTACGACCCGGCCAAGGAACTCGCCGGCGTGTCGGAAGTCGTGCGCGCCGACTTCCTGCTCGTCGTGCCGGCGACGGCGCCGCACCGCAGCGTGGCCGACTTCATCGCCGCGGCCAAGGGCAAGAGCGACCGCGTCAACTTCGGCACCTTCGGCGCGGGCACGCCGGGCCACTTCGGCGCCGAGATGTTCGGCGATGCGGCCGGCTTCAAGGTCGAGTCGGTTCACTACCGCGCGACGGGCGACGCCGTGACGGCCATCGTGTCGGGCGACGTGCAGGCCGCCTTCGTGTCGACGGCGCTCGGCGCCGCGCAGGTCAGGGGCGGCAAGATGCGCGCGCTCGCCACCACGGCCGCGCAGCGCTCGCCGCTGCTGCCCGACGTGCCGACGTTCACCGAAGCGGGTTGGCCGAAGATCGACTTCTCGGCCTGGTTCGCCGTCTTCGTGCCGGCAGGCACGCCGACGCCGATCGCCGACACGCTGTCGCGCGCGGTCGCGGCGTCGGTGCAGGCGCCCGACGTGAAGCAGAAGCTGCAGGACGCCGGCTTCACCGTGCTCGGCACGACGCGCGCCGACACGGAGCGCATGCTCAAGGCCGAGGCGCCGCGCTGGGCCGGCGTCGTGAAGACGACCGGCTTCAAGGGTGACTGAGAGCAGCCGCTACTGTTTCGATGTCGGCATCGCGAACTCGGCACCCTTGGCCGTGCTCTCGGGCCAGCGCTGCATCACCGACTTCTGCCGCGTGTAGAAGCGCACGCCCTCTTCGCCGTAGGCGTGCATGTCGCCGAACAGGCTGCGCTTCCAGCCGCCGAAGCCGTGCCAGGCCATCGGCACCGGGATCGGCACGTTGATGCCGACCATGCCGACCTGGATCTGGCGCGCGAACTCGCGCGCGACGTTGCCGTCGCGCGTGTAGCAGGCGACGCCGTTGCCGTATTCGTGGTCGTTGACGAGCTGCACCGCCTCGGCGAAGTCCTTGGCGCGCACGCACACGAGCACCGGCCCGAAGATCTCTTCGCGGTAGATGCGCATGGCCGGCGTGACGCGGTCGAACAGCGTGCCGCCGGTGAAGTAGCCGCCCTCGCGGCCCGGCACCTTCAGGCCGCGGCCGTCGACGACGAGTTGCGCGCCTTCCTGGACGCCGATGTCGACGTAGCCCTCGATGCGTTCGAGCGCCTGGCGCGTGACGACGGGACCCATCTCCGCGTCGGGCTGCATGCCGTCGCCGACCTTCAGCGCCTTCGCGCGCTCGGCGAGCTGCGGCACGATGCGGTCGCCGACATCGCCGACGAGCACGGCGACGCTGATCGCCATGCAGCGCTCGCCGGCCGAGCCGTAGGCCGCGCCGATCAGCGCGTCGACGGCCTGGTCGAGGTCGGCGTCGGGCATCACGACCATGTGGTTCTTGGCACCGCCCAGCGCCTGCACGCGCTTGCCGTGGTGCGCGCCGGTCTCGTAGATGTGTTGCGCGATCGGCGTCGAGCCGACGAACGACAGCGCCTTCACGTCGGGATGCGCGAGCAGCGCGTCGACGGCGACCTTGTCGCCCTGCACGACGTTGAACACGCCGTCAGGCAGGCCCGCCTGCTGCAGCAGATCGGCCATCAGCAGGCTCGGCGACGGGTCGCGTTCGCTGGGCTTCAACACGAAGCTGTTGCCGCAGGCCAGCGCCACCGGGAACATCCAGCACGGCACCATGCACGGGAAGTTGAACGGCGTGATGCCGGCCGTGACGCCGAGCGGCTGGCGCATCGTCCAGTTGTCGATGCCGCGCGAGACCTGCTCGGTGTAGTCGCCCTTCAACAGCTGCGGGATGCCGCAGGCGAACTCGACGATCTCGATGCCGCGCGTGACTTCGCCCTGCGCGTCGCTGAACACCTTGCCGTGCTCGCTCGTGATCATCGCGGCGAGCGTATCGCGGTGTTCGACGAGCAGCGCGAGGAAGCGGTTGAGCACGCGTGCGCGATGCAGCGGCGAGGTCGTGGCCCAGCCGGGGAATGCGGCCTGCGCCGCGGCTACGGCGGCGTTCACCTCGTCGATGCCGGCCAGCGCCACCTGGCGCGCGACGGCGCCCGTCGCCGGGTTGTGGACCGGCTGCATGCGCCCGCTGCTGCCGGCGACACGGCGCCCGCCGATGTGATGGCCGACATCGCTCGTCGCGGTGAATGCTTCGGGTGCGCCCATGACATGGCCTCGTGACTCTCGAACGCTAAAGTCTAGGCCAAGCGCAGCGGCGAAAAAAACACCCACGCGGCCGGAGCCGGTGGGTGCTTCAAGTCCTTCGGGAGAAGGACGTCGTTGGGACCGTTTCGCGCTGCGCGGCGCATCGATGCGCCTGTGACTGCAGCCCTGCCCTGAGCAACGTGTCCGCGTCGACAGCGGTGGCCGACTGTAGGAGCCGCAGCCCCCGGCCACCATCCCCAATCCATGGGACGCGGCAGCACGCGTCAGAATGCGGCATGCGCCTCACGCCGAAGCCCGCCACGCCGCAGCCGCTCGCCCCCGCCGAGATCGAGCGGCTGCAGGGGCTGCTCGACGCCGTGCCGCCGCCGCTGGAACCGCTCGACGTGAGCGTGCTCGACGGCTTCCTGTGCGCCGTGCTGCTGCAGCCCGCGGCGCCGCCGCAGGCGCAGTGGCTGCGCTTCGTCACCGACAGCGAAGGACGCGAGCTGCCGCGCGGCTACGACGCCGCGCCGCTGCACGCGCTGGTGCTGCGGCGCCATGCCGAGCTCGACGACGCGATCGCGCGGCGCCGCTGGTTCGACCCCTGGGTGTTCGAACTCGACGCCGATGCGTCGCCTTCGCAGGCCGTCTATGCCTGGGTCGCCGGTTTCGCGCTCGGTGTCGAGCACTTCCCGGCGCTGATGCGGCTGGACGAGGCGGCGCTGCTCGAACCGCTGGCGCTGCTGTACCGCCACCTCGACGCTGACGATCTCGAGGACGCCGACGACTTGCTTGAGCACATCGAGACGCTGGAGCCGCCGGCGACGCTCGCCGAGGCGGTGGAGGAACTGGTGCGCGCGACGCTGCTGATCGCCGACCTGAGCCGGCCGGTGCAGGTGCCGGCGCGCGCCGCGCAACCGCCCCGCCCCGCGGCGCCGCGCCGGCGCTGAGCGTCAACGCCCGGGCCTCCCCTGCGGCGGTTCGCCGCGCCGCGGTGCCTGCCCGTCGCGGCTGCGCCGTCCGCTGTTGACCGGCTCGCGCGAGGCACGCGAATTCCCCACCCAGGGCAAGGGTGCTGCGCGTTCGAAGCGTGGCGGATCGAGCGGCAGCGCCGCATCGCCGCCCGCGAGCAGCGCGGCACTCGCGATCGACCCCGCGATGGTGACTCCGGTGATGGTATGCAGCGGCGAGAAATGCATGGCCTGCCCTTCAAGGCGCCAGCAGCCGGATGCGGCAGCCGACGCTCGCTACGAACAAGATAGTCGGCAGGCGGTCGGCTTGCCACGACGCTACAAAGAATCCGACGCGTCAGAGTCGTCACTGCGCCGCATGCAATCGCGATGCCGGCCCGGCGCGGCGTTGCGACGAAGAGACTGCCCCGAAATGAGGGGGCATTTCTCCGCACCGGCAAGCGGCAGCGCACTGATACTGAACGCACCAAATCAGTTGTCGGGTGTCGCCATGGACCTAGCCGCACGCTGCGCCGAGCTGTTGCACCGGTTGCAATCGGGCCGGCGACGAGCGCTCGAACGAGCGCCCCAGGATCCCGCCGACATGGGCACCGCCTACGGGCTGGAAGCCAGCCTCGCGCCGGTGCCTTCGGAACACCCGGACGACGATCCCGCCTACAACGACCAAGACGCCTGGCTGCGTCCGCGGTGACGGCGCGGCGTCAGACTTCAATCACGCGCAGAGCGTCGTGGCCGACTTCCTCGCCTTTGAAGGCGAGGCCGCGCGAATTGCAGAGGACGCGCGTGCCGGCGCTCGAGGCGTGCGTGGCGACGTAGTCGTGCCGGCAGTGCAGGTGCCCGTGGATCCACACATTCGCGAGCGGTAGCAGGTCGTCGTCGGCGTTGCAGAAGCTGGCCGTGCCCGGCTGCAGGCCGTAGCGCGGATCGGCGCTGCGCGGGCTCGGCGCAAAGTGGGTCAGCGCGACGGTGGCGTCCCAGTCGCCGGTCTTGCGCAGCTCTGCCTCGAGCCAGGCGCGGCAGGCGAGCGCCTCGTCGCGCACCGCGGCGGCATCGAACGGCAGACCGGCGCGCGTCGCTCGCATCACGCGCTGAAAGTAGGCGCCGGCGCGCATCGCGGCCTCGCGGCGCGCAACGCCGAGGCCGTCGAAGTCGCACCAGCGGATCGTCGCGACGAAGCGGATGCGTCGTCCGTCGGCGCCGGCGAGCACGAGGCTCTCGCGCTCGAGCATGCGGATGCCGAGCGCAGCGCAGCGCTCGCGCAGCGCCGGCCAGGCCGCGTCGAGCTCGCGGCCATCGAATTCGTGATTGCCGGCGACGAACAGCACCGGCACCGGCCAGCCGCGAAAACGCGCCAGCCCGTCCCAGGTGCTGTCGATGTCGCCGGCGAGCACCAGCAGCTCGGCGCCCGGCGCGGGCACCACGTCGAACACCTCGCTTTCGAGGTGCAGATCGCTCAGCAGCTGCAGGCGCATCGGGCGCCGGCCCTCGGCGCCCGCGCCGCGCTGCTCAGCGGCCCAGCCGCTGCTCGATCCGGCGCTGCGTCTCGCGCAACTCGGCGGGCAGGTGGTAGGCGAGCTTCTCGAACAACTCCTCGTGCGACGCGAGTTCCTCGTTCCACGCCGCGTGGTCGGCGTGGATCACTTCGTCGAACGCTGCCTTCGGGAACTGCAGGCCCTGCCAGTTCAGGTCTTCGTAGCGCGGGCTGGTGCCCATCACGTTCTCGACGCCGCCGCCCTGGCCCTCGATGCGGTCGAGGATCCACTTGAGCACGCGCATGTTCTCGCCGTAGCCCGGCCAGATGAACTTGCCGTCGGCGCCCTTGCGGAACCAGTTGACGCAGTAGATACCCGGCACTTTCGCGCCGGACGCCTTCAGCTTCTTGCCGAGGTCGAGCCAGTGCTGGAAGTAGTCGCTCATGTTGTAGCCGGTGAACGGCAGCATGGCGAAGGGGTCACGGCGCACGGCGCCGTTGCCGCCGGCCATCGCCGCCGTCGTCTCGCTGCCCATCGTGGCGGCCATGTAGACGCCTTCGTTCCAGTTGTGCGCCTCGGTCACGAGTGGCACCGTCGTCGAGCGGCGGCCGCCGAAGATGAAGGCGTCGATCGCGACGCCCTCGGGGTTGTCCCAGTCGGCGTCGAGCGCCGGGTTGTTCGTCGCGGCGACGGTGAAGCGCGAGTTCGGGTGCGCGGCCTTGGCGCCGGTCTCCTTGGCGATCGCGGGCGTCCAGTCCTTGCCCTGCCAGTCGATCAGGTGCGCGGGCGGCGTCTCCGTCATGCCTTCCCACCACACGTCGCCGTCGTCGGTCAGCGCGACGTTGGTGAAGATCACGTCGCGCTGCAGGCTGGCCATGCAGTTCTCGTTGGTCTTGTGGTTCGTGCCCGGCGCGACGCCGAAGTAGCCGGCCTCGGGGTTGATCGCATGCAGGCGGCCGCCCTGGCCAGGCTTGATCCATGCGATGTCCTCGCCGATCGTCGTCACCTTCCAGCCTTCGAAGCCGGCCGGCGGCACGAGCATCGCGAAGTTGGTCTTGCCGCAGGCGCTGGGGAAGGCGGCGGCGACGTGGTACTTGCGGCCCTGCGGGTTGGTCACGCCCAGGATCAGCATGTGCTCGGCGAGCCAGCCTTCGTCGCGGCCCATCGTCGACGCGATGCGCAGCGCCAGGCACTTCTTGCCGAGCAGAGCATTGCCGCCGTAGCCCGAGCCGTAGCTCCAGATCTCGCGCGTCTCGGGGTAGTGAACGATGTACTTCGTCGGGTTGCAGGGCCAGGCCGCATCCTTCTGCCCCGCGGCGAGCGGCGCGCCGACGGTGTGGACCGCCGGCACGAAATAGCCGTCGGCGCCCATCACGTCGAGCACGGCGCGGCCCATGCGCGTCATCAGCTTCATGTTGACGGCGACGTAGGGGCTGTCGGACAGCTCGACACCGATCTGCGCGATCGGCGAGCCCAGCGGCCCCATCGAGAACGGCACGACGTACATCGTGCGGCCGCGCATCGAGCCCTTGAACAGCGCCTTGTCGCCGGTCTGCAGCAGCGCTCGCATCTCGGCCGGAGCGACCCAGTTGTTGGTCGGGCCGGCGTCTTCCTTGCGCTCGGAGCAGATATAGGTGCGGTCCTCGACGCGCGCGACGTCGCTCGGGTCGCTGAGCGCAAGGTAGCTGCCGGGGCGCAGCTCGGGGTTGAGCTTCTTGAACGTGCCCGCCTCGACGAGCTGGGCGCACAGCCGCTCGTATTCCTGCTGGCTGCCGTCGCACCAGTAGACGTCGCGCGCCTGCGTCAGCGCGGCGATCTCTGCCACCCAGGCGATCAGGCGCTCGTGCTTGACATGGGGCGGGACGTTGAGCTTGAGCCCTTCCATGACGGGTCGGTTCATTGCGGTTTCCAATCTGAAGAGACAAAAAAAGCGGGATCGGGACAGCCCCGCGCTGCGAGACTGGCCGAATTCCGCTCTTGCCCGGGTCGCGGGCGGTGTGCAGGTCGAGGCGCCGGATCGCGGCGCCCGCCCTCTGTTCGAATGATTGTCACGGCAGTGTACGGGCGCGTCACCACCGGCCCCCGGGGTCTCTCATGCAAATGGCGCATGACCCCATGCCTCCGCTTGCGGCCCCTTAAGATCGGCCCATGGTGCAGCGCCGAATCCTGTTGGCCGCCACGGCTTGCGCGTGGCTCACGGCTCCCGCGCCGGCGCTTCCGGCGCAGCGCGGCGCGGCAGGCGGGGCGCTGCGCGTCGGCTTCGAGCGGCTGCTCGTCGACTGCGGCTTGGCGGCCGCGCTACGCCGCGGCTTCGCAGCCGACACCGGCCTGGCCTTCGACGCCGTGTCCGGTCCGAGCAGCGCGCTGCTCGACGCGCTGGAACGCGGCGAGCTCGACGCCGCTGCCACGCATGCGCCGGCCATCGAAGCGCGGCTCGAAGCGGCCGGGCTGGCCCACGACCGCCGGTCGTTGGCGAGCACCGACTTTCTCATCGCAGGGCCCCTGTCGAAGGGGCGTGACCCGCTCGGCATCAAGGGGCAACGCGACGCCGCGGCGGCGCTCGTCCGGATCGCGCAGGCGCAGGCGCCGTTCCTCACGCGCGCCGACGGCTCCGGCACGCACCTCGCCGAGCAGGGGCTGTGGCGCGCCGCAGGCATCGCTCCGCAGATGCCGTGGTACCGCAGCGCCGCGGCCGAAGGCGGCGGCCTGCTGGCGCAGGCGCGCGACGCGAACGCCTGCACGCTGGTCGACCGCGCGAGCTGGCTGGCCGCGCCGGCGGCGGCAAAAACGGGCCTGGGCGTGCTGGTCGAGGGCGACCCGCGTCTGGCCACGAGCATCAGCGTGCAGCGCTCGTTTCGCACCCGTCACGCGGCGGGCACGCTGTTCAACCGCTGGCTGGCCGGGCCGGCCGCCCGGCGCATCGTCGCGCGCAGCGCCGGGCTGCGGCCGCCGCCGCGCTGAAACCGCTCACCCATGCTCGCCTACCGCCACGCCTTCCATGCCGGCAACCATGCCGACGTGCTCAAGCACGTCGTACTGGTCCAGGTGCTGCAGCACATGGCGGCCAAGGACAAGCCTTACACCCATGTCGACACGCATGCCGGCGCCGGCGGCTATTCACTCGAAGGCCGCCACGCGCGCAAGAAGGCCGAGTTCGCCGACGGCATCGGCCGCCTGTGGGGCCGCGGCGATCTGCCGCCGGCCGTCGCCACCTACGTCGCGCTGGTGCGCCGCTTCAACGACGGCGGCAAGCTGCACCAGTACCCCGGCTCGCCGGCGTTCGCCCAGATGCTGCTGCGGCCGATCGACCGGCTGCGCCTCTACGAGCTGCACCCGACCGACCACCGCATCCTCGACGCCTACCTCGGCCGACATCCGAACACGCAAGTCGCGCTCGGCGACGGCTTCGCGGCGCTGAAGGCCGAGCTGCCGCCGCCGTCGCGGCGCGGCGTCGTGCTGATCGACCCGAGCTACGAGATCAAGACGGACTATGCGAAGGTGGTTGCGGCGCTGCGCGAAGCGCTCGCGCGATTCGCCGACGCCGTCGTCGTGATCTGGTATCCGCAACTGCAGACGCTCGAATCGCAGCAACTGCCGCGGCGGCTGCAGGCCGTCGCCGACGCGCAGGCCAAGCGCGGCTGGCTGCATGCACGGCTGACGGTGCAACGGCCCGACGCGCGCGGCTTCGGCCTCGTCGGCAGCGGCATGTTCGTCGTCAACGCGCCGTTCGGGCTGCACGACACGCTGCAGGCCGAGCTGCCGTTTCTCGTCGACGCCCTCGGCCAGTACGACGGCGCCCACTACCTGCTCGAACAGCGCGCCGCCTGAGGCGTTCACGCCTCCTTACCGCCGGGCGACGCTGTGCGTCGTTCGTGAACAAGGCACGATTCTTGATGGCCTTCCCGGCACACCGCCGGCCCGGGAAGCAAATGAAACCACTGCAACGCGCCGCTACCACCGCCGCGCTCGCGCTCGCCGCCGTGCTCGGCAGCGGCTGCACCACGGCGATCGTGATCGCGCATGCGCACAGTGTGCTGACGGAGAGCGACCCGACGCCGTGCATCAGGCTCAACAGTGTGGACCGCGCACTGCGAACGCGTTGCGCGCCGTTCGAGACCGGCAGCCTGCGCGCCGAGGACATCGCGGCGTCGGGCCTGCCGCAGTGCCCGCTGACGCTGGCGGCACGCGACCCGGTCTTCTGGCCCGTGCTGCCCGAACTGATCGCCAAGGGCGCGCAGCCCGAGCACTGCACGCAGGCGCCGCTCGTCGCGCTGGCGGCGAGGCATCCCTGTCCGGCATTCGACGCCGCGACGCAGGCCGAACGGCAGGCACTGCGCTGGCTCGCGCAGGCCGACGCGCGCGCGATCCACCACGACGTGATGCGGCTGTTCAGTTGCCCGTCGGCGCGCGAGGCCGGCCTCGCGACGGTGCTCGACGATTGGCTCGCGCTCGGCCTGCTGCCGGCCGGCGAGCTGGCATTCAGCCCGCTCGGCGCGTTGCACCCCAGCCACCTCAGTTCGCCGCTGGCGCGTGCGCTCGAAGCGCAGGGCCACACCGCGCGCGCCGCGTTCGGCGGCCAGGCGGCGCGCTTGGCCGGAGGCTACGAGGAGGCATTGCGCCAGGCCGACTGGTACGCGCTCGACTGGTGGATGGCGCGCCTGCCCGAGCTGGCCGACCGCGTTCCGGCGATGCAGGGCAACCAGCTCCCCTGGGTGCCACTGGCGCGCGTACTGACGCCCGCCTTTGTCGCCGATCCGGCGCAGCAGCGCGCCCTCGTCGACTACCTGCTCGCGCGCGGCGCCGACCCGTGGAAGCGCCTGCCGCACGACCCGTCACTGTCCGTCGTCGGCTGGGCGCACCGTCTCGGCAGCCCGCTCGCGCCGCTGCTCGACCAGCCCACCCGCGTCGCACAGCCGAAGGCGCTGCAGGCGGTCGACGCGACGGCGCTGTCGACCGCCGCCGTCGCCGCGCCCGCGGCGCGCTGACGCACGCGACGCACCGCTACAGTGCGGGCATGCAGCCCGCACCGCACCCCGGCCCGCTCGCCGACCTTCGCGTCGTCGAGCTCGGCCAGCTGATCGCCGGCCCGTTCGCCGGCAAGACGCTCGCCGACTTCGGCGCCGACGTGATCAAGGTCGAGGCGCCGGGCCAGGGCGACCCGCTGCGCCAGTGGCGGCTGCTGCACGACGGCACCAGCGTGTGGTGGCAGGTGCAGAGCCGCAACAAGAAG
>Ga0073899_10002048_pt1 | contig 18240 bp, 19 predicted proteins | sample KloWWTmetaKNB5Ph_FD_88975 | JGI IMG/M metagenome (GOLD analysis project Ga0073899, IMG submission 88975) | Active sludge microbial communities from Klosterneuburg, Austria, studying microevolution and ecology of nitrifiers - Klosterneuburg... | ecosystem: Engineered > WWTP > Aerobic digester >... | reverse complement strand
TCCAGGGGACTGCGGCTGTGGCGAGCCTGATTGCGGCAGAACGCAGGACAGGGCTGCTCACAGACGCCGTCGGCGGCGACCTAGCGCTGCGGTATTTTCGCGTCGAGCCGGCCACGCTCTGGGATCGAGGCGGGGATCACGAGCCTGCGGTCACAGACCTCGCTGCCCTCGACGCTGCCGCCAGAGCCGCGCCGCGTCGCGGCCTGTATTGGGTGACGCTGCGAGTTCGTGGGTACTCGGGCAACGACCGGGTTTTCGTGCAGGTGGATGTCATCGATCACACCTGGCTCGGCACGCGCTTCCTGGACGAAAGCACCACGGCAGAGTATTGCCTTCGCCACGATGGCGGGAAGCTCGTTGTCGACGTCGTGACGCCGGTGGTCATCATCAAGGACTAGGCTCGCGGCGATGAAGGTTGAACGCAGTCCTTTCGACAAGACCCATTCGACGACGCTCGTGTCGTTCTTGATCGCGCTGGCAAGGCTCTCCCTGGTGGCGTCGCTCGCCGTCGCGCTCGGCTGCCGGTCGACGACTACCGCATCCGCCGGCCGGTGCATACCCTCAATCCCGCTAGACATCGACTGTGCCGGATGTGATGAACCGTCTAGCCTGGATGCCCGGCAAAGGCATGCGTTGGCAGCGGAGGTGCTACGTGGCGTGGTCGCGCTTGAGCTGGAGAAGGGCGTCCTCACCGATGCGGTTGGGCAGAACGTGTCCCTGCGCTACTTCTCCGCGCCAGCAGACCTTCACGAGGAGCTACCGACGGCTACGCCGACGGCGACAGCGCTGTCTGCCCTCGACGCGATCGCCCGGCAACAGCCCCGCCGGCACGTGTACTTCATCCAGCTAGACCCAATCAGCTACGCCGGTGACGATCGAGTCTATCTACGCGTGAGGACGACGAATCACATGTGGCTCGGCGATCGCTTCTATGACGAGCAGACGGACGGCACCTACTGCGTACACCGCGATGGAGCGACCGTCGAGCTTGTCGTCGTCGAACCGCCGCTATTCCTGCGCGACTGATGCGAACGGTGATCCAAGACGTCGCATTCCTGGTGACGCTCATGACGTGGACCGCGTGCTCGGCACCGGCGGCACGGCCTTCGCCTGCGTGTGTGAGCCCCACGACCGGTGCGATGCCGTGCGCGCCGTGCGACGTGCCCTCGACTGTCGAGCGCTCCCGAGAGCATGCCCTGGCCGAGGCGGCGCACCAGGCGCTGTTGAAGAGCGAGGTCGCCACCGCGGCGTTGTCGCTGGGAGCGCTGCCGGGCGATGCCCGGGCGACAGAGCCCGCTTCGAGGTCAGCGCCACTGCGGTATTTCGTGTCCGACGAGGTGGCAGGCCCGGTCGAAGGGTACTCGGTGGCCGTGCCAGACCCGAAGGTCTCGACGGCTGTGCAGTTCTCGCTCGCGACCGTGGGGTTTTCCGGCGGTGACCGGGTTCACGTCCGCGTCGTCACGCAGGTCCCGTCCGGCACACCGCCAGCCTTCCACCGCGAAGCGACGACGTACTACTGCGTGGTCGTCGGCCCAGACGGCGTCGGCAAACCCATTCCGTTGTGGTTCTACTGATACGCACAGCACCCCGCGCGCAAGGTCGCCGAGTTCGACCTGGAGGACCTGGCGCTCCTGCACTTCACCCAGCTCGGCTACGAGTACCCGCGGCCAGGTCATGGCCCCTCACCCCAAGGGCGACGTGCGGCTCGCCTTGATCGCGCGCGAGGCGGCGCACACCGACGGAGCGTGGCGGTCGGCGGCGTTTCCGAGCCTTCGGCCCTAGCGCGCTGCGGGCGGCGGGTAGCCTGCGCCAGGCGGCGGGTAGGCGAAGCGCGGCGCGGGTGGGGCGGCGGGGCCGACCTGGCGGCGCCACTGGCCCATGGCCTTCAGGTAGGGGCGCTTCACCAGGTACATCGGGAAGCCGACGATCCACATCATCAGCACGCACAGCGTCCAGCCGACGGGCCCCATCGCGGCGACGCCGGTGAGGTCGCGCTTGTCGAAGCCCAGGCGGCTGGAGTCGATGGCGACCCACACGACGCTGCCCAGCATCGCCAGGTAGATGAGGTTGCCCATACAGCGAGGCTACGCGTCCGGCGTTTCCGCGGGAACGCCGCGCCGCGCGTCCGCCGCCTCGTGCCTATCGTTGCCAGCGGCGGACCTCGCCAGGTTTGCCGAAGGCGATCGGGCCGGTGTCGCCCTCGTCGTAGGCGGTGCTGGACCAGCGCATGCCGGGGTCGAGGTGGGCGATCAGGCCGGGGTCGCTGACGGTGATGCGGACGACGCCGGCGCCGAGCAGGCTGTGCCCGGGGGCGGCGGCGGTGTTGCCGTCGACGTCGTCCCAGGTCATGCCGGTGGGTGGCTCGCTCTGCACGCGCGGCAGGTTGCGAACGTCGATCAGCTCGACCGACTGGTAGAGCGGCGCGGGGTCGGCGGCCGGATCGCGATCGGCCCAGGCGCGCCACCAGGCCTTGAACGCGGCGGCGCCCGGGCCCCACTCGTCCTCGATCAGCATCGCGGCGAAGCTGGGCGACAGCGGGATGTCGACCACGTCGGGGTGGACGATGTCGACCGCGAGGTCGATGACACCGCCGTCACGGGCCAGCACGGTGATCGAATACAGGTCGCTCATCGCGACGAGCTTCGCACGCGGCTGCGCGGGCGCGGCCCCGCGGCGCCAGCGGCGCCAGCGGCGATCAAGGTTGGTCGATGTAGCTCACCCACCGGGGGCTCTGGTCGATGGACAGGCCGACGCAGTCAGGGAGGTTCCAGTAGCCGCCGTCCTCGGTGTAGAGGAAGGACTCCTGGATGATCCACGCGCCCTCCGCGAGGTAGAACTCGGACGCGTACGAGTGGTACCCGTCCAGGTGGAAGTAGAACGCGCCGTACGGCCACGCAGGATCGGGCGTGCAGGGCGGGATCTCGCGCTGCCCCGGGACGTGGGTCCCGTGCCAGAACACGATCCGGACGACGTCGTGGTACGTGGGTCCCAAGCCAGGCCCCCAGACGCCCTCGGGCGAGCGACCGTACGCCGGACGGAACGTCGGGAGGACCTCGACGGTCGCGGTCCGGTTCCAGGCCCGCGCCGCCGACGTGAGGTACGGGTCGCCCGCGTTGTTCTGGCGGCGGATCGACAGGCCGTACTTCTCCGCGATGGCGCCGTCGCCATGCCGTGCGGGCAGCCCACCAGCGGCGGACCAGGCCAGGCCGTCGTTCGCCCCGCTCGCGGCGCCGTATCCGAACGCGACCGAGGGGTGGCACCCGTCGTTCGCGAGGTAGTCGCCGACCTCGGTGACGCTGCCATCGTCGCCGAGGAAGAGGTGCGCGTAGGTCGCGATGCATCCGGCGCTGCCGTACCCCTTGGCCCAGATCGCCAGCCGCCCCGGCTTCGCCAGCGAGAAGTAGGTGTCGTACAGCGACGTGAAGTCTGGAGTCGCCGGCAGGTACGTGTACGTCGAGTACAAGCTGCCGTCGGCGTGGCGCAGCATCGTCGTGGTGCGTGCGACGGGCAGGTAGCGCCGCAGGTCGATCGGCGCGCCGAGCTGGGCGTCGGGCCCGCCGTCGGCAGCGTCGGCACCCGGGGTGCCGGCGTCTGTGACGCCGGGGCCAGCCGTCGGCGGCGCGTCCTCCGCGGCGCACCCAGCGAGCAGCGCGAACGCGGTCGGAACCCACGCGGCCCGGCACGACGGCATGTTCATCGCTCGACCGTACTGCGCGCGCGGCAGCCCTGGAGCCGCCGGTGGGCGGCACCGACCCGAGCCGTCATCGCGCTGTCATTGACCGCGGCGCGCGGCGCGGATGATCCGCCCCCGGCCGGGCGTTGGATGTGCGATCCATGGAGGCACGATGATCACGCGCCGCGCTCTGATCCCCTGCTCGCTGGTGCTGCTCGCGCTGGCCCCGGCCTGCCACGGCAAGGCGCCGACCGCCGCGCCCGGCAACGCGCCCGGCGGCCGCGCCGAGCGCGCGCCGCGGTGGCCGTCGTTCATGGACACGCACCACCACGGCGGCGGCAGCCGGCGCTGCGCCGCGGCCGACTACGAGCGTGCGTCGGCGAAGGCCGGCGAGCCGGCGGCAGCGCGGGCGGAGGCGTGGGCCACGGTCGCCGACACCTGCTGGTTCGACTGGCAGGGCGAGGAGCGCGCGATCGACGGGGCCGGCCTGGCGGCGTACGTCGGGTACGGGACCGCGCTGCTCGAGGCCGGGTTCCCGCATGACTGCGAGGCGCTGATGACCAGCGTGACCACGCCGTACCCGGGCGGGATGTCGGACGTCGAGGTCACCGAGGAGCTGCAGCCGCTGGTCGACGACGCGCTGGCGCTGGGCGAGCGCTGCGGCGCCGCCGCCGAGGCCCAGCTGGCGGCGTTCGCGCCGCCGACCTGCCCGAGCGACGACGCGTGCTTCGCGCTGGTCGAGGGCGAGGCGCCCGCCGACGACGGCGCAGCCGATCCCGACGACCCCGACGCCGAGATGATCGAGGACGTGGTCTGCCCCGAGGTCGAGTTGCGCACCGCCGCCGGCGCGCGCCGGCTCAGCTCCGACGAGGGCGCGCTGGTCGACCCCGGCTTCTGCTGCGGCGTCTCGGCGATCACCACCGCGATCATCGACGGCCAGCGCTACGTGCTAGTGCGCCCGAGCGGCGAGGACAGCATGTTCATCCGCGTGTGCAGCGGCGGCACCGCCTCGGCGACGCCGGCCAGCGTGTATCGCGTCGACGGCGATCGCCTGGTGCTCGAGGCCGACCGCTCGCTGGTGTGGCACTGACACTAGGGTGCCGGCGGCACCACCGGCGGCACCAGGGCGTCCACGCGTCGACGGAGCACGCCGCGCGGGTAGGCGCGTCGGTACCGCTCGGCGACGGCGCGCGCGCGGACCGGATCGCCGGCTGCGAGATACGCCTCCACCAGCAAGGCCTCGCGCTCCTTGCGCAACACGCCGTCGGGAGACGTCCGGGCGTGCCCCATCAGCGTCACGATCGCCTCGTCGGCGGTGCCGCGGCGCAACGCGGCGCGCGCGCGGTCGAGTTGCAGGCGCTCGGCCTCGATCGCGCTGGGCGGGGGCGCAGGATCGGGCGATGACGCCGCGCTCGGCGCGATCGCCGCGGCCGGCGCCGACGATGCCACGACCACGGGACGGGTCGGACGAGCGCGCGATGGTGCCGGCGTGGCGTCGGGGTCCCCCGCCGCGGTCGGCGGGGCGACCGGCACGCGCGCGGCGAGCGGCGCGACCGCTGGGGCATCCGCATCCACGATGGGGCGAGGCTCCGCGGAGGGCGCGCTGATCACCTGCGGCGGTGCAGCGGCGCGCCGCGGGGCCGTGACGCGGCCCGCGACGAACCCGATCGACAGCAGCGCCGCGCCCACGACGGCCGGCGTCCACGACGACCGCGCCGCGGCGCGGACGCTTCCCGTGCCCACCGCCAGCGACGGCGCGCTCACCGCCCCGCCGCTCGACGCGCCGGCCGCGGCGTGCGCCACGTCGACCCCACCCGCGAGCACCGCCGCCACGATCGCGGCGCCCGAGGCCGCCGCCCGGCGCCGGGTGTGCGCCCGCTCGCGCTCGCACGCGGCGTCGACCGCGCCGAGGCTGGCCGCCAGGTTCAGCCGCGCGCGGCGCAGGCGGTCCTTCGCGGTGTCGAACGGGATGCGCAGCGCGATCGCGGCCTCGCGCAGCGTGTGCCCTTCGAGCTCGTGCAACACCATCACGTCGCGCAGCGGCGCCGGCAGCTCGGCGAGCGCGCGCTGGACCGTCAGCACGTCGACGAGATCGCCGCGCTCGGCCGGCGTCGCCGGCACCTCGTCGACGAGCACCTCGCGCCGCTGCGCCGACTTGGCGTGATCGCGACTCAGGTTGCGCGCGATGCCGTAGACCCACGCCGTGAGCGAGACGTCGGGCGGCGGCGGTGCCGGCCCGAGCGCGCGGAGCAGCGCCTCCTGCGCCAGGTCCCGCGCGTCGACGTCGCTGAAGCCCGCGCGCACGCCGGCCCGACACGCCGCCTCGGCGGCGTCTCGCAGGTCGACGGGTGACGGGGTCGGGTGCATGCGGCTTATGGCGACTGGGTGACGGTGAAGGTGTCCTTCACGAAGAACGGCACGATCAATGATCCCACGCCGATCGGAAGACACAGGCTGCCCCCCGCGATGCCGACGGTAGAGTCGCCACCGAACGTGAAGGCGGCCAAGCCCCCGGCGATCAGCGCCGCGCCGCCGAGCCAGAGCGTGACGCGGGTCGAGCGGCGGCTCCTGCGGTGGATCGAGATCGTGGACGCCTGTTCGAGAAGTAGATCCGTGTAGCGGTATGCGTCGCCGTCACGGAGCAGTAGATGCACCCGTCCCTGCGGCAGGTGTGCGCGGCAAGGGCTCGTGCAGACATCACCGTAGTAGTTGAAAGCTCCGGAACCGATCTTCACCGACACATCGACCCGCCCGTGGTCCGCCACGAACGTCACCGGCACGCCGCCGAGCTGCGCCGTCACCGGCGCGGGGGCCGCTGCACCGGCGTCGAGCGACGTCGCCGCGGTGGTCACCAGCGCGGCGGTGACCTCGGCGCACGTCGCGCCGTCGACCGCCTTGACCGCGCCGTCGATGCCGCGCAGCGTGCCGGTGAAGGTGCGTCCGTCGCGATCGATCCGCACGCGGATCCGCGAGGCCGCGTCGTCGCTCCAGGGCACGAAGCCGAGCTTGGCCGACACCTCGTCGGCGAAGCGCGCACCGTCGATGCACGACGTATCTGCGCGATAGTCCAGGCTCACTGACTCGGCAGCCGCGGGGCGCACGCCGGCGGTGGCGGTCAACGCGAACGAGATCGAGATCGGAAGCGCGAGGGCGATGACGAACAGCGGTCTCATGGTCTGCAGTGGAGCCAGGCCCGTGCTTTGGGTGGCGCGATCGTCGCTCAACCTATGCCGTCTCCGCGCGGCCCCCAATGACAGCGCCGTTACCTGCGCGCCCCGGGCGGGCCCCGATGACACACCGCTTTCACCGCCCCGGCCGCGGTTGACCGAGCGCGCCGCGCGGACCGACGATGCGGCCGTGCCCCCTCATCACCACGTGTCGCTCGCGGCCCTGCTCCTGCTGGGGGCCTGCGGCCATGGCACCGCCAGCCAGGTCGACGGCGCCCGCGATGACGCCGCGGCGGGCGCGGTCGACGCCGCGACCACCGACGCCGCGACCGCGGTCGACGCCGCCCCGCCATCGCCCGACGCCCCGCCTGCGGCCTGCACGCCGACGCTGACCCCGGCGGCGCTGGTGGTCGGCCTCGCGGGGCGCCCGGCGCGGGTGTGGGACCACGCCAACCGCGCCGAGCCGAACAACGTCAGCGACGCGCGCCCGACGCCGTACCGCACCGCCGACGGGCGGACGCACCTGATGCTGACGCACTTCGAGAACTACCGGATCTCGGGCGCCGACCTCGACAACCTCGCGCCGTCACCGCAGCCGACGTTCCGCTCGTCCGATCACGCGGCGCTGGATCAGGCGTCGTACGGCTACCACCAGTGGATCATGGCGCCGTACTCCGAGGACGGCACCCACTTCTACGCGCTGGCGCACAGCGAGTGGTACGGCTGCCTGCCCTACGGCGCCGATGCGGTGCGCGGCTGCGCGGTCGGCCAGAACCAGGTCGCGAGCTGGGTCAACGGCGTCACGCTGTTCCGCTCCGACGACGGCGGCGCGACCTGGGCGCCGCAGGGCGCGGGCCCGGCCCACGTCGTGCTCGCGCCGCCGCCGCCGTACCCGGGCTGGTCGTTCTGGACCGCGCCCGACCCGCTGAACTTCGGGATGTTCCACCCGAGCAACATCGTCAAGGCCGACGGCTACTACTACGCGCTCATCCGCTACACCCACCGCGTCGGCAGCGGCGCCGTCGACGCCGCCGGGCTGGTGCTGGCGCGCACGACCGACCTGTCCCGCGCCGACGGCTGGCAGGCGTGGACCGGCGGGGCGACGTTTGCGCCGCCGACCGAGCCGCTGACCAGCCTGCCCGGCTCGGCGTCGTGGGACCACGCCAGCGTCACGTTCAACACCGCGCTGTGCCGCTACCTGATCGTCTACTTCGACTACGCCGACCGCCAGCTCTACTACACGACCACCGCGTCGTTGGCCGCGCCGGTGCTCGACCCGCCGCGCCCGCTGGCCGGCCAGGAGTACGTGCTGGCGACGCCGGGCGCGATCACGCCCGGCTTCGGCGCCGCGAACTACGCCAACCTCGTCGACCCGGCCTGGCCCGGCTTCAACTTCGAGGGCTCGGGCACGGCGCCGTTCCTGTACTTCGGCACGTTCGATCCGGCGCGCCCGGTCGATCGCGACGTCTACCGCGCGCCGCTGGTGGTGAGCGCCGGCCCCTACGTGCCGGTGCCGCTGCCCGAGGGCCTGTTCATGGTCGCCGACGGCATCTACTACGCCAACGCCGCCGGCGCGTACTGCGTGTTCCCCGACTGGGCCACCTACGTCCGTATCACCGGCCGCATGGACGTCGCCGGCGTGCCGCGCTACGGCAGCGTCCCGTCGTCGATGACCAGCCACGGCGTCTGCCAGGGTTGAGCCGCGACGGCGCGGACCGACCCGGCCTACGGGTTGGACGCGGTGGCGCCGCCGCCGGCGCACTCGACGACGACCGAGGTCGGCGAGTACAGGAAGCCGGTCAGGCCCGAGATCAGCTGGTCGACGAACGACTTCTGCTCCTGGACCGAGGACACGCCGTTGGGGCACTGCGCGCCGAGGTCCTGATCGCCGCCGCCGGCCGCGCCCCAGACGAAGTGGCGCACCGTCACCTCGTGGGTGCCACCGCCGGCGGGCAGGCCGGTCTTGTAGCCGACCTTGTAGCAGCCGGTGGTGAGCAGGGTGGTCGCGGCGAGGCCGAGGACGGCGTGAGAGAACAGGGACGAGGGACGAGACATCGTGATTCTTCTTTCTCGGAGTGGTTGCACCGAGGGAGACGAGGCCACGCGGCGCGAGTCGCACACGAAATGCGATGCGACTCCCGGCGGCTCGCTCCGTCCCCGTGGCGTGCCCCGTGAACGACGCCCCAGCGAACCGGCGGCGCTGCGCCTGCTGTTCGACGCGATCCGCACCGCCGGGCGCGCCGCGGCGATCGAGCTCGATCCGCTCTACGAGCGCTGGCAGCGCACCGGCGCGGTGCTGGTGTGCACGGTCGAGGTCGAGCAAGGCGACGACGTCGCGGTGGTCGCGATCGACGACGTCGAGCTCACCGGCGCCGAGTTCCTGCACCTGCTCGCCGCGCACCGCGCCTCGGTCGCGGTGGTGTTCCTCGACGAGTGACCGGCGCGGCGATCATCGCGCGCGGGCCGGGCCGCGCGCGCGTCATTCCGACCGACAGCAGCGGAACCCGCGCGACGGGAGCCGCTCCGTGGGCAGGTACGTGAAGTCGGTGGTCCCGCACGCCAGCTCGCCAGCCCCGCTCGCGGACGAGCCGGGCAGGATCTTGCAGCAGTCGCGCACACCGGGAGCGCACAGGAACGGCGTGTTGTAGTGGCCGCAGTCGAGCCACTCCTGGACGTTGCCCTGGAGATCGAAGACACCCGCGGCGTTACCGACGCAGCCCGGCATGGTGCCGGTCGGCACGACGTCGCCGACGCCGTGATCGCTGCCGTTGCACGCGTGCGGCTCGTAGGCGTTGCCGTAGGGGTAGCGCGTCCCCGGCGCCGGGCCGGCGCACGCCGCGATCACCTCGTCGGCCTGACACAAGCGCTTGCCGACCGCCGCGCACGCCGCAGCCGCGGTGGGGTGGTCGACGTCGGTCCACGGGGTCGCGCCGGCCACCGACGCCGGCCGGGTCGCGTCGTCGGAGTCGTGCGAGGCCTCGTACGCGTCGACGCAGAGCGCCGCACCCTGGGCTGGGGTGACCTCGACCATGTCGGGCGGACACGGGGCTGCGGCGTCGGCGGCCAGCCGGCGGCCCTCGTCCCCGAGCATCCACTCGCAGCCAGCGCTGGCCGCCAGCACCACCGCGAACCACAGCGCGCGAGGACGACGCATCGGCGCGAACGCGGCCATGGCCACGTGGCTACCACCGCGGCCCCCGGAGACGAATGACAGGCCGATGACACGCACCGCGGCTCAGGGCGCCGCGAGCAGGCGGCCGATGCTCAGCTCGAGGCCGCTCTCGACCAGCTGGCCGAGCTGGCGCAAGGTCGACGCGCCGACGCCGAGCTGCGCCTGCAAGAGCGCGCGGGTGCGCTCGGCGACCCCGTCGCGGGCGGCGGTGATCCAGCGCGCCGCGGTGGCGCGGTGCACGCCGAGCGCCTGGCCGATCTGATCGATCGACGCGCCGTCGAGGTACGACATCTTGAGCAGCAGGCGGTCGCGCGCCGGCGCCGCGGCGATCGCGGCGGTCGCGGCGGCGGCGAACTCGCGGCGGTACAGCGACTTCGCGTGCTGCAGCTCCGGGTCGTCCCCGAGCGCGGGCAGCTCGAGCAGCTCGTCATCGTCGGCCGGCGCGTCGCGGCGCTTGCGCTGCAGATCGATGGCCATCCGCACCGCGACGGTGCGCATCCACGCGCGCAGGTCGGCGCGCCCCGCATAGTCGAGCAGGCGCGGCCGGCCGTCGCCGACCAGCAGGCGGACGCGGATCTCTTGCAGCGCGTCCTCGATCTGATCCGGCAAGAGGCCAGTGCGGCGCAGCACCCCGACCAGCGGCCGGATGAATTCGGCGTCGACGAGCGCGGTCGCGTCGGGGTCGCCGTCGGCGGCGGCCCACGCGAGCCACAGCTCGGCCAGGCGCAGCTCCTGGAACTCCGCGAGCGGCAGCGCGGCGAAGCGATCGCGCAGCGCCGGCGCGAACCGCGTCAGGTCGGCCGTTCTGTCAGGCCAGGCCACCGCGATCGACGCCGCGGTGGCCGCCTGGATGGCCTCGAGTTCGGCGGGCGAGGCGGCCGGGGTCAGCGCGACTGGCAGCACCGGAACCCTCGCTCGGGACGCGCTTGCTCGGGGAGCGAGCTGAAGTCGGTGGTCTGGCAGTCCAGGTCGAAGTCCGGGCTCTTGTACGAGCCGGGCAGGACCTTGCAGCAGAGGTACATCTCGGGCCCGCACAGGAACGGGCTGCCGTCGTGACCGCAGTCCTGCAGCCACTCCTCGACGTTGCCCTGCAGGTCGAAGACGCCGGCGGCGTTCCCGACGCATCCGGGCATCGAGCCGGTCGGAACGGCATCGCCGACGCCGTGATCCCAGCCGTTGCACGCCTGGGGCTGGTACGCGTCCCCGTATGGGTAGCGGGTGCCCGGCGCCGGACCGGCGCACGTCGCGACCACCTCCGCGGCCTGACACAGGCGCTTGCCGACCGCCGCGCACGCCGCGAGCGCGGTGTCGTGATCGACGTCGGTCCACGGCGTCGCGCCGGCGACCGAGACCGGCTTGGTCGCGTCCGCGGGGTCGTGCGAGGCCTCGTAGGCATCGATGCAGAACGTCGAGCCGCCCACGGGCGTCACCTCGACCATGTCGGCCGGACAGCCGACGGCCGCGTCGACGGCCAGCCGGCGATCGTCCTCGCCGAGCACGAACTCGCATCCCGCGCTCGCGAGCAGCGCGACGCCGACGCACCACGGGCGCGTGCGGCGCATCACAGCGGGCCTTCCAGCCAGATCATGGCGCCTCCTGTACCACCGCTCGGCGTCACCGCAATGACAGCGCGCTGACGATATCGCCAGTAAAGCGCCCCGGTCACGACCGCGCCGAGCAGCGCGCCGCCGAACGCGATGTCGGCCCGCAGCGCGGCGCGCTGGTAGCGCGCGTCGGCGGCGAGGCCGGCGCTGGTGCACTCGCCGGAGGGATCGCAGGCCGCGTCGGCTGCGCGCTTGTTGATGATCGCGTCGATCGCGAAGCCGGTCCCGATCACCAGCGCCCCCCCGCTCACCGCCGCGGCAGTGATCCACGGGACGCGGGACGGCGGCGACGGGAGGTCCGGCAACGCCGGCGCGGCCACCGCGACCACCGCGCCGCTCGCCGCCTCGAAGCGGTGCTGCCACGGGCGCTTGCCGGGTTGCCGCACCGTGAGCACGTGCGCGCCGGGATCGACCGGCAGCCGATCGGCGGCGGCGAGCCCTCCGACGACGACCCCGTCGAGGTCGACGGTGGCACCCGACGCGAGGCCGGTGACCGCCACCCGCCCGAGGCGAGGCTCGATCGCGGCGAGGTGAGTGTCGGCCAGCGCGATGCGATCCACGCGCTGCACCTGCGCCGCCTGCGCCCGCGCCTCGATGAACTCGGACCACGCCAGCGCGAGCTTGCCCTGGCGCTCGTGGCAGACGGCGAGGTTGAGCAGCGTGCCGGTGCCGGGATCGAGCCGCTGGCTCTCGGCGAACGCGCGGCACGCCTCGTCGACGCGGCCGGCCGCGAGGGCGTCGCGCGCGCTGCGGAACAGCGCCTCGGCCGCGGCCGGATCGGTGTCGGCGCGCGCCGCCGCGGGGGCGATGAGGACGACGACCGCGAGCGCTCGCCAGCCGTGGCCGCCGCTCACTTGCGATCTCCCAGCGGGTCGATCGGCGGCGGCGGAATCCCCGCGTCGACGGGCGGCGCGACGACCGGCGCGGCCACCGCGGCGTCGACGACCGGCGCAGTCACCGCGGCGTCGACGGCCGGCGGCTCGGTCGCGCCCGTCGGCGGACCAGCGGGACCACGGTGGTCGCGGTGCGATGCGGCCAGGCGCGGCGTCGCGGTGCCCTCGCCGGGCGACGGACGCGCGAGCGGGACCGAGCCGCCGCCAGCGTCGACCACGTCGGTGCCGCGGGTCGCGACGATGGTGGCGTCGGGCGACGCCTCGGGTGCACCGGCGTCGACCGCGGTCGCGACCCCCGCCGTCGCCTCGCGCGGCGGCGCCGTCGCGGGCCCGCCACCGGGACCGCCGCGGGTCCAGGCGATCGCGCCGCCGGCGATCACCAGCGCGGCCACGATCGCTCCCGCGACGCGGCCGCGACGCGACGACGGCACCACCGGCGCCGCGATCAGCGCCCGCGCCGCCGGCCCGGGCGCGCGCGCGAACGGGGCGAGCGCGTGCGCGAGCTCGGTGACCGAGGCCCAGCGATCGCCGCGCGGCTTGGCCAGGCATCGCATGATCACCGCGTCGAGCCCGGCCGGCACGCCGGGCGCCAGGTTCCGCACCGGCGCGACCGGCGTGGCGCTGGTGATCTTCGCGACCACCTCGACCAGGTGCACGCCGCGGAACGGCGACGCGCCGGACAGGCACTCGTAGAGCACCACGCCGAGGCTCCAGATATCCGCGCGCGCGTCGACGTCGCTCGCCGCCGCCGCCTGCTCGGGGGCCATGTACAAGGGCGATCCGAGCAGCGCGCCCGAGCCGGTCAACGCGAGGTCCTGGCTGAGCGCGCCCGCCGCCGCCTTCGCGAGCCCGAAGTCGAGCACCTTGACCACCGGCCCGCCCGGGCGACTCGCCAGGAAGAGGTTGGCCGGCTTGATGTCGCGATGGACGATCTGCTGGGCGTGCGCCGGCGCCAGCGCCGCGCACACCGCGAGCGCGAGGTCGACGGTCTCGGCCACCGGCAGCCGCTCGCGCAGGCGCAGCTCGTCGGCGAGGTCGCGCCCCTCGAGGTGCTCCATCACCACGTACGGACCGAAGCGGTCGTCGACCGCGACGTCGAACACCTTGACCACGTGCTCGCCGGCGAGCCGCGCCGCGATCCGCGCCTCGCGCAGGAACCGCTGGCGCTCGGCCGGCGCCGCGGCCCGCCGCTCGAGGATGACCTTGATCGCGACCGGGGTGCCGAGCCCGAGGTGGGTGCCGAGGTAGACCGCGCCCATCCCGCCGCGGGCCAGGCGTCGCTCGATCCGGTACCGACCGTCGAGCACGTCGCCCGCCGCCGGCTCGGCGGTGGGACGGTCGCCCGGCCCGGCCGGCACGGTCGTGGCGCCGACGGCGCCCACATCCCCCGCGCTACCAGCGGGCGCGATCAGCAGCAACCGCCGGCACGTGGGGCAGTCGGCGGCGTGCTCGATCAGCTCCGCGTGCGGCCCCAGGCCCTCGCCCTGCGCGAGCAGGTCGGCGAGGCGGTTCTCGGAGGGGCACGCCATCGCGGCTGGGTATATCGCTCGCGGGCGGCGCTGGCCATCGCGATCAGGGCGTGTCGATTCCCTGCGACTTCGGCCGCGGGCTCCGTCTTCCGAGGTGAACCCCAACGAAAGTGTACTGACATGCGCTCTGTGACCTCTGCCGTTCTCCTCGCCATGACTGCCTCGCTCGTCGCCTGCGGCTCCGACAGCGCCGACGACGTCGGCGACAGCACCCTGACCATCGCCAACGAGTCGAGCTACACGTTCGACAGCATCTACCTGAGCCCGGTCGACGACATCACCTGGGGCCCCGACCTGCTGGGCGCCGACCTGCTCGACCCCGGCGAGTCGGTCGAGATCTCGAACCTGGTGTGCGACCTCTTCGACATCCGGATCGTCGACGAGGACGGCGACGAGTGCATCGTCACCGACGTCGACCTGTGCTTCGACGACGCGATCTGGGTGATCGACGACGCCGAGCTGGCGAGCTGCCAGTTCTGACCGCCGCGCCGGCGCGGCGAGGGCGAGACGTTCGATCGCATCCATGGCGTTGCGACGACGCGCCCGCCGCGCAGCCGCGGCGAGCCGTCTCACGACGTTGCGCCACCGGCGCCGCGCCAGCCATGACACGTCGATGACACCGCGCCCGCCGTGGGCACCGCGCTGGGTGCGCGCGGGCCCACCGGCGCGCCGATCCGGGTCCGACGAGACCCGGCCCGGCGATGCCACCCGCGATCGCGCGCCGCAACGCGGGTCGGCGCGGTGGCACATCGGTTGCTCAGGTGAGCGGCACACTCACAGGAGCACGACGATGGGATTTTTCGACAGCCTCAAGAAGAAGCCGCTCAAGGTCGACGACCAGCAACTCCTCCTCGAAGCGATGCTGTGCGTCGCGTTCGCCGACGGCGATGATCAGTACGAGGAGACCAACCTGGTGCGCGCCTTCGCCGCCACGCTGCCCGAGTTCAAGAACGCCGACGCCTACGAGGTCTACGAGAAGGCCGAGAAGGCCGTGAAGCTCCACGGCGCGCTCAACCGCGTCAAGGAGCTGTCCAACCTCGGCAGCGAGGCGCTGCGCCACAAGGCGTTCTTGCTCGCGATGGACATCGCGCTGTCGAGCGGCGAGATCGACGACGGCGAGGAGGCGGTGCTGGGCGCGATGGCCGAGACCATGCGCATCACGCCCGACGTCGCCGACCGGATCGCCGGCGTGCTGATGATCAAGTACGCGACCTGAGCGCGCAGGCGGCTCGCTCAGTTGGCGGCGCCGACCGGGCTGCCGCCGATGGTCAGCTCCGGATCGATGACCGTGGTCGCCACCTTGGCGGTCGCGCAGCGCGCGTTGTTGAACGCCTCGAGCACCGCCTTGCGCCGCGGCAAGAACACGCCGGTGAGCGCGGGCGACAGCGTCTTGGCGCCGTCGATGTGGGTGAAGCCGTTCGACCCCGGCCAGGTAAGCCCGCCGCCGAGCGGGACGCCGACCGAGGTCTGGTGGCAGCCGGCGCAGGTCTGGGTGGTGGCGCGGTCGAGGACGTTGTTGGTGGTGAGCGTCGAGCCGAGCGCGGTGAGCTTGGCCTGGATCGCGGCGCGCGCGGCGGCGCTGGCGCGGGCGCGGTAGCGGACGGTCTCCGTGCCCGGCATCGAGACGCTCTCGAACTCGTTGAACAGGTTGCTGGTCGACAGGCCGATCGTCGCGGTGCTGGTGCGGACGAGCGCCGGGATCTGGTTGACGAACGCGGTGAGGAACGCGCTCGACCGCGCGTGGGTCCCGGCGAACAACTCCTCGGCGGGGTTGGCCTTGACCTGGACGTGGTCGAACGCCAGGCGGCAGGTGGTGGGATCGGTCGCCACCGAGCAGCGCTTGCGCAGCTTGAACTCGCGCAGCGCCCACTCGGCGCCGTCGATGAACAGGTTGGTGCGCACCTGGCCGTTGGTGAACGGCGCGGTGGCGCCGTTGGCCAGGCCGTAGTGGCGCGCGTCGACCACCGCCGGGAAGCCGGCGACCGCGCCGCCAGTGAAGTAGAACCGCTCGAGCTTGGCGGCGCGGCTGGTGGCGTCGGCGTCGGTCGACAGCTCCTGCCAGAACCGCGCGACCGGCAGGCACGCGTTGATCCCCGCGGCCGGCGTCGGGTTGGGCAGCGTGGCCTCGAAGATGATGAAGCCGGGGCCGGACAGCGGCGCCGCGGCGGTGGTGGTGACCGAGTAGACGATGCGGTACTCGCCGCAGTTGGCGCCGGTCGACGGCGCGAGGTCGAAGCGGTTGAACAGGCCGACCGGCACGAACTTCACGGCCGACGTCGCGAGGAACGGGTTGACCGACGCCAGCTTGAGCTCAGGCGTGCGCGGGCAGCGCAGGCCGTAGCGCTCGGGATCGATGTTGGCGTCGTTGCAGTCGCCGGCGGCGGCGGTGGCGCCGAAGGTGCGGAACCACGCCTGGTAGATGCCGAGGTTGGTCTGCACGGCGCTGACGGCCGCGGTCGCGCGCAGGCGATCCATCACGCGGGTGAACGAGAAGCGCGCCAGCGCGGTGGCGTCGGTGACCGCCAGCGATCGCGCGGGCAGCGTGCCGCTCACCGGGCACGCGGCGGCGGCGGCGACCGCCGCGGTGGGCGCGCCTTCGACCGTCGGCTCGGTCAGCGCGGCGGGCGCCTCGCCGACGTCGTCGAGGGGAGCGGGATCGTCGACGCACGCGGCGGCGGCGGTGAGCGTGAGCAACCAGGGGACCAGGCGTGGCATGTGGGGCTCCGGGGCAGGAGGTGGCAGATCGTGAGCAAGAGCCGCCAGCCGCCGCGTTCGGCTCACGCGTGATTCGCGTCCCCGATCCCGTCCCCCGTCAGTTCGCGTTGCCGACGACGCCGCCGCCGATCGTGCGCCGCGGATCGATCGCGTGGCTCGGCCGCGCGGTGCCACAGCGCGCGTTGATGAAGCCCTCGAGCACGCCGAGGCGGTGCGGCAGGAACACGTCGAGCAGCGCCGACGACAGCTGGCCGCGCTCGTCGACGTGCGTGAAGCCGTTGGACGGCGGCCAGCGCAGGCCGCCGCCGAGGTCGACGTTGCTCGACACCTCGTGACAGCCGGCGCAGGTCTGGGTGGTCGCGCGCGCGAGCACGTTGGTGGTGGTGAGCGGCGCGTCGAGCGCCAGCAGGCCGCGCTGGAGCTCGGCGCGGGTCGCGACGCTGGCGCGCGCGGCGTAGCGGACGTTGGCGCTGCCCAGCGTCGCGACGCTCTCGAAGGTGTCGGCGACCTCGGGCACGTCGAGGGCGAGCGTCGCGGCGTCGCCGCCGGTCAGCCCGCGCAGCTGCGCGACGAAGCCGGCCAGGAACGCGGCGCTGCGCGGGTGGGTGCCGGCGAACAGCGCCTCGGCGGGGTTGGCCTTGGCCGCGACGTGCTCGAACGTCAGCCGGCAGCTCGCCGGATCGGCGCAGCGGCGCCGCAGCTTGAACTCGCGCAGGCCCCACTCGACGTTGTCGACGAACATGTTGGTGCGGATCTGGCCGGCGCCGACCGCCGCGCTGGCGCCGTCGGAGAGGCCGTAGTGGTGCGCGTCGACCACCGCCGGGAAGCCGGGCACCGCGCCGCCGGTGAGGTAGAACTGCTCGAGCCGCGCGGCGCGCACGCTGGGATCGAACTCCGCCGACAGCGCCTGCCAGAACCGTGCGACCGGCAGGCAGCCGTCGACGCCGGCGGCCGGCGTCGGGTTGGGCAGCGCGGCCTCGAAGATCACGAAGCCGCGCCCGCCGAGCGGCGCGCCGGGCGACGACGCGAGCGCGTAGACGATGCGGTACTCGCCGCAGTGGCGGCCGTCCGCCGGTGCCAGGTCGAAGCGGTTGAACAGGCCGACTGGCACGAACTGCACCGGCGACGCGGGCGACAGCGGGTTGACCGAGGCCAGCGCCAGCTCGGGCGTGCGCGGGCAGCGCAGCCCGTAGCCCTCGGGGTCGACGCCGGGATCGTCGCAGTCACCGAGCGCCGCGCTGGCGCCGAACGTGCGCCACCACGCCTGGTAGATCGCGAAGCTGGTCTGCGTCGGCGTCACCGCGGCGGTGGCGCGGATCCGATCGAACACCCGCGCGAAGCCGAAGCGCGCCAGCACCTCGGGATCGCCGACCGCCAGCGAGGCGAACGGCGACGTGCCGCTGACCGGGCACGTGGTCACCACCGGCGGCGCGGGCGACAGCGGGTTGACCGAGGCCAGCGCCAGCTCGGGCGTGCGCGGGCAGCGC
>Ga0073899_10002047_pt1 | contig 18243 bp, 14 predicted proteins | sample KloWWTmetaKNB5Ph_FD_88975 | JGI IMG/M metagenome (GOLD analysis project Ga0073899, IMG submission 88975) | Active sludge microbial communities from Klosterneuburg, Austria, studying microevolution and ecology of nitrifiers - Klosterneuburg... | ecosystem: Engineered > WWTP > Aerobic digester >... | reverse complement strand
GGTTGGCCTCGAGGAAACGTCCGAGCACGCGAAGCGAAGCCCTCAGGCTTTCCGCGAAACCCGCCCCCCGTTCTCCACCAAGGGCGAGCTGCGAGAACATCTCCTCGTACGCACCCTGCATCACTTCGCGCAGGAAGATCTCGCGCGTGCGGAAATGGTAGTGGAACATGCCGATGTTCACGTCGGCGGCCTCGGCAACCTGCCGAATGGTAAGCCCCGAGCAGCCGAACACCGGAAGCAGTTCCCGGCCGGCGGCGAGAAGGGCTCGATCGAGGTGTCGGGATGGGCGGGGCATGAGCGAGCTCTGTCGGCCGCGAAACTATACAATCGACTAATTACACCGTCAAGCGCAGGCCGGTCGATCGCCGGCGCCTCCGCGCCGGGAACATTTGCGCTGCGCGGGACCTTCCGGTAGCGTTTGCAGTCCGAACGCAGGGGTCCGGGCCGCGGTCCGGTGAGAGAGTCCCTTTGAACCTGACCCGGGTCATGCCGGCGTAGGGAGCGCCACGGCCCCGCCCGACGCTCCTTGCCGCACCCGATGGAGCGCAACCATGAACGCCAATCCGAATTTCATCGCCGCCTCGGCCCACGTAGACGATGCCGCGGTCCGGCCTCTGCCTTGCTCGCGCAAGGTCTACCTCGAGGGGTCGCGTCCCGACCTGCTCGTGCCGGTTCGCGAAATCACGCAGTCGGACACACCGGCCGCCATGGGCGCGGAGAAGAATCCACCCGTTTACGTCTACGACACCAGCGGTCCCTACACGGACCCCGAGGCGCGAATCGACATCCGGTCGGGGCTGCCGGCGCTGCGTGCGCGCTGGATCGACGAGCGCGGCGATACGCAGGTGCTCGATGGCCCGACGTCGCGCTTCGGCCGCGAACGCCTTGCCGACCCGAAGCTCGCCGAGCTGCGATTCGACCTGAAGCGACGGCCGCGGCGCGCGAAAGCGGGCGCCAATGTCACCCAGATGCACTATGCCCGCCGCGGCCTCGTCACGCCCGAGATGGAGTTTGTCGCCCTCCGCGAGAACGGTCGCCGGCGCGAGTATCTCGAGGGCCTGCGCTCCGCCGGCCCCGCCGGGGAGCGAATCGCGCAACTTCTCGGGCGACAGCATCCGGGGCAATCCTTCGGCGCAGCCCTCCCGGAGACGATGACGCCCGAGTTCGTCCGCGCGGAAGTCGCCCGCGGCCGCGCGATCATCCCGGCCAACGTGAACCACCCCGAGATCGAGCCCATGGCGATCGGGCGCAATTTCCTGGTGAAGATCAATGCGAACATCGGCAACTCGGCGCTGGGCTCCTCCATCGCCGAGGAAGTCGACAAGATGACGTGGGCGATCCGCTGGGGCGGGGACACGGTGATGGACCTCTCCACCGGCAAGCACATCCACGAGACGCGCGAGTGGATCATCCGCAACTCCCCCGTGCCCATCGGCACCGTGCCCATCTACCAGGCGCTGGAGAAGGTGGACGGCCGCGCCGAGGAGCTCACCTGGGACATCTTCCGCGACACGCTCGTCGAGCAGGCCGAGCAGGGCGTGGACTACTTCACGATCCACGCGGGCGTGCGATTGCGCTACGTCCCGATGACGGCCAATCGCATGACCGGGATCGTGTCTCGCGGCGGCTCGATCATGGCCAAGTGGTGTCTCGCCCATCACCGGGAAAGCTTCCTCTACGAGCACTTCGAGGACATCTGCGAGATCATGGCCGCCTACGACGTGTCGTTCTCGCTGGGCGACGGACTGCGCCCGGGCTCGATCTACGACGCGAACGACGAGGCGCAGATTGCCGAGCTGAGGACCCTGGGCGAGCTCACCACGGTCGCCTGGAAGCACGATTGCCAGGTGATGATCGAGGGTCCCGGCCACGTGCCCATGCAGCTCATCAAGGAGAACATGGACCTCGAGCTCGAGCACTGCCACGAGGCCCCGTTCTACACGCTCGGACCTCTCACCACGGACATCGCCCCCGGCTACGACCACATCACGAGCGGCATCGGCGCCGCCCAGATCGGCTGGTACGGCACCGCCATGCTCTGCTACGTGACACCCAAGGAGCACCTGGGGCTGCCGGACAAGGACGACGTGAAGGACGGCATCATCACCTACAAGATCGCCGCGCACGCCGCCGACCTCGCCAAGGGCCACCCCGGCGCCCAGGTGCGCGACAACGCGCTCTCCAAGGCGCGTTTCGAGTTCCGCTGGGAGGACCAGTTCAACCTGGGACTCGACCCGGACAAGGCGAAGCAATTCCACGACGAGACCCTGCCGCAGGAAGGCGCGAAACTCGCGCACTTCTGCTCGATGTGCGGACCGCATTTCTGCTCGATGAAGATCACCCAGGACGTCCGCGACTTCGCAGCCAGGCATGGCGTCCCCGACGACGAGGCGATCGCGAAGGGCATGCAGACGAAGGCGATCGAGTTCGTGAAATCGGGAGGCGAGGTCTACCGCCCGACCTGAAGGACGGGTCGGCGAATCCGGCAGGTCCGGATCGGCGTATAACCTGCCACGGGGCCGCGCCGCGGCCTCGGTCGATCCAGACACGCCATCCAGGAGGCTCCATGCCGCGCCGCAATTCCCCGCTAGCCGTCTCACTCACCGCCGCCCTCGCCGCCGCGGCGGTAACGCCGGCCCTGGCCGGTCCGGAGCTCGTCTCCTATCCCAAGGACAAGGGCGCGCTCTATGGCACTGTCGAGCGCGCCGACAACAAGCAGGTGCGCGAGCTGTATGCCCCGAAGGCCGCCGTCGACGCCGTGAAGGCCGGCAAGCCCGTTCCCGACGGCACGTCGATCACCATGCTTCTCTACAAGGCGAAGCTCGACGACAAGGGCGCGCCGGCCCTGGACGCCGGCGGGCGTTTCCAGAAGGGCGACCCGATCGCCCATTTCGTGATGCAGAAGTCGAAGGGGTGGGGCACGGGTTACGGAGCCGACATGCGCAACGGCGAGTGGGAATACCGCGCCTTCACGCCGGAGGGCAAGCCCAACGAAAAGGCCGACCTGAAACCGTGCTTCACCTGCCACAAGCCGAAGGCGGACCAGGACTACGTCTTTTCCCTTTCGCGCATGAAGGGCGCGAAATAGCGTCGCCGGCTCCATCCGGGCGGGACGGGCGGCTGCGGCCGCCCGTTTCGTCTTCTGGCCGCTGATACACTACGCGGCGATGGATCCCGCCTCGCTCGCAACAGCCTTCGTCCTCGGGGTGGTCGAAGGGCTCACCGAGTTCCTTCCCGTCTCGTCGACCGGCCATCTCATCATCGTCTCCGATCTCTTCGGCCTCAACGACGAGAAGGGGAAGGTCTTCGACATCGTGATCCAGCTGGGCGCGATACTCGCGGTGTGCTGGGAATACCGGGCCCGCTTCTCGCGGGCCTTTTCGGGGCTCGCGTCGGACCCCGTGCAGCGACGCTTCGCAACCAACCTTTTCGTCGCGTTCCTGCCCGCGGCGGCGGTCGGGCTCGCCTTCCAGCGCGAGATCAAGGCTTTCCTGTTCAACCCGGTCAGCGTGGCCATCGCGCTCGTCGCCGGCGCGATCGTGATCTTCGCGGTCGAGCGCTGGTATGCCCGTCACGGGGCGCCGCGCATCCTGGGCGTCGACGAAATGGGCTGGAAGGACGCCCTCAAGGTCGGGCTGGCGCAGTGCTTCTCGCTCATCCCGGGCACTTCCCGCTCGGGCGCGACGATCATGGGCGGCATGGTCTTCGGGCTTTCACGGCAGGCGGCGACGGAGTTCTCGTTCTTCCTGTCGGTGCCGATCATGTTCGCCGCGACGGGATACCAGGTGGTCAAGTACCGTCACCTGTTCGGGTCCGCGGACCTCGCGCCATTCGCCGTCGGATTCGTGGTGAGCTTCTTCGCGGCGCTCGTCGCCGTGCGCGGCCTCATCCGCTATGTCGCGAGCCACGATTTCCGGGCATTCGCGTGGTACCGCATCGCGCTCGGCCTGGCGGTGCTCGCCTACTTCCGTTAGGCGCGTCCCGGCCGCCGGTCAGGCGGTCGTCGTCTGGCGGGTGTAGCGGGCGATGAGCGCCAGCAGCTGCTCTTCCTGGTAGGGCTTGCCCATGTACTCGTTCACGCCGAGCTCCAGGGCGCGGTTGCGGTGCTTGTCGGCCGTGCGCGAGGTGATCATGATGATCGGGATCGACCGCGTGGATTCGTCGGCGCGCATGTTCCTCGCGAATTCGAATCCGTCCATGCGCGGCATCTCGACGTCGAGCAGGATCACGTCCGGCCGCACGTCCTGGAGCTGCTGGAGCGCGTCGACCCCGTCCTTGGCGGCAACGAATTCGTAGCCCTCGCGGGCCAGCATGCGCCCCGTGATCTTCCTCACCGTCAGCGAATCGTCCACCACCATCACGAGCGGCGCGGCGGCCTTCGTCTGCACGGGCGCGGGCGGCGCCGGCGTCACGATGGAAACCACCTCGCCCGCCGCCGGTCCGCGGTGCACGAGGTTGACCGGGTTCAGGATGAGCACGACCTGCCCGTTGCCGAGCACGGTGGCGCCGGCCACACCGGCCAGCCGTGCGAGCTGCGGCCCGATGGTTTTCACCACGACCTCGCTGTTGCCCACGATCTCGTCGACCCGCACCGCGGCGCGCTGGAGGCCGCTCTTCAGAAGCAGGACCGGAATCTGGCGCGGCGGAGCGGGGCCGTCGGGCTCGCCCAGCAGCGTGACGAGCGAGCGAAGCGGGTAGCGATTGTCCTTCCAGAGCACCTCGCCCCGGGAGACCGACTCGGCGTACTGGTCGGCCTTTTGCTCCTGGACCTGCTCGATCATCACCGAGGGCACCGCGTAGAGCGTGCCGCCGGCCTTCAGCATCACGGCCTGGGTCACCGCCAGCGTGAGCGGAAGCGTGATCGTGAACGTCGTTCCGGCGCCCGGCGCCGAGGTGAGCTCCATGCGTCCGCCGAGCGAGGTGATTTCGCTCTTCACGACGTCCATCCCCACGCCGCGGCCCGCCACCTGGGTGACTTCCTTCGCGGTGGAGAAGCCCGGCCAGAAGATGAACTGCGCGAGCGCGACGTCCGGCAACTCTTCGCCCGCGTCGAGCAGGCCGAGCTCGACCGCGCGCTCGCGAATGCGCGGATAGTCCAGGCCGCCGCCGTCGTCGGCCACGCTCAGGACGACCTCGTTGCCGCGCTGCACGGCGTCGATCGCGATCTCGCCGATCTCGGGCTTGCCGGCCGTGGTGCGGGCGGCCGGCGACTCGATCCCGTGCGCCACCGCATTCCTCAGCAGGTGCTCGAATGGCGCGGTGATCTTCTCCAGCACGGAGCGGTCGAGCTCCACACGGATGCCCTTGAGCTCCAGGTTTGCCTTCTTGCCCACGTCCTTCGCCGTCTGGCGCACGACCCGGTAGAAACGGTCCGCCAGGTTGGCCAGGGGCACGAGACGAACCCCCATGAGGCCCTGCTGGAGCTCGCGATTCAACCGCGACTGCTGGAGAATCGCGAGCTCGGTCTCGTCGATGTTTTTCTGCAGGCCCTGCTGGAGGGTGATCACGTCGGCCAGCGACTCCGTGAGGAATCGCGTGAGTTCCTGCATGCGCGTGAAGCGGTCGAACTCGAGGGGGTCGAACGAGGCGCCCAGCTCCTCCTGTTCCTTCAGGCGGCTCTGCATCTGCCCTTCGGAGGCGATCTCGATCTCGCGAATCTGCGATCGCATCCGCGCCACGTTCTCCGACAGGTCGACGAGCGCGCGCTTGAACGCGGCCATCTCGCCCTCGATCCTCGAGCGCGCGATCGAGAGCTCGCCCGCCTCGTTCACGAACTGGTCGACCAGGTCCGCGTTCACGCGCAGGAGCGCCGATCGCAACTCGCGAATCTCGGGCGGCAATCCTTGCTGCTGCGCCTTCGCCTCCGCTGCCGCCGCGATCACCGCGAGCGGCGTGGGCTTGTCCTTCTGCTGCTCGAAAACCGCACCCACCGGGACCTCCAGCGGCACGAGATCCAGCAGTTCCTCGCCCCGGGACAGACGCTCCAGCGCGACGGAGAATCGGTCGATCCTGTCCTCGGCCTCCTCGAATTCGCTCTCCGGGGGCGAGGCCAGGGCCGCCATGTCGATCACCCGCGCCTCCAGGACGTGCGCGAGTTCCCCCAGGCGCATGAGCCCCGTCATGCGCGCGCTGCCCTTCAGCGTGTGCAGATGCCGGCGCAGGTCGGCGGACGGCGTCGGGTCGCGAGGATTGGCTTTCCAGCGCCTCACCCCGTCGCTCACCGCCGGCACGAGCTCGCGCGCCTCGTCGAGGAAGATGGGCAGGAGATCGCGGTCGACGTCATCCTTGATCTTGCGCTGGTCCTTGCCCGCCTCGAACGGCACTTCCGAGGCTTGGGCCGGCGCGGCGGCCTCTCCGGTACCGGCTCGGTCCGGCTCCGGGGCAACGGCTGCGACAAGCGCTTCCGGTTCGACGACACCGGGCGGAGTCGGTGCCGGCTCAGCCACCACCGGCGCAACCGCCTCGACGGGCCGCTCGCGCTCCTGCCAGCCTGCGGCCTCGGGCGAAGTCGCCGCCGCGGACTCATCCCTTGCCTCGTGCCCGGGTGGTTCCCGGGCCTCTTCCGGCGCCGCGGGCGTTTCCGGCTCCTTGGCCGGGGCGGGTTCCCCGGGAACCGCGGTCTCCACCGGAAGTTCTGGCGCGGTCGTCGCGCGAAGCGCCTCGCGAATGGCGCCCGGCATCCGGAAGTGCGTGCCCTCGCCCGTGCGCCTGGACTCCTGCAATCCCTCGCGAAGCGCCTTCAGGTCCTCGACCAGGTCTTCGCGGCCCAGCGGATAGGCGCGACTGGCGATGGATTGCACCATCGCGACCACGCCATCGACTGCCCGTCGCGTCGCCGTGAGCCTCTCCGCCGTGAACTCCGGCGGATAGTCGATCGCCTCGGTGAGCCATTTCTCGAGCGCGTGCGCGAGGTCCGCCAGCAGGCGGAACCCCGTCGTGCGGGAACTGCTCGTGAGCGTGTGCGCGGCCCTCATGAATTCGTGGCTGACCGGATGCAGCGGATCTGTCTCGATCGCCGACATTTCCTGCTCCAGCGTGGCCGCGTGCTGCTCGGCTTCGCCGACGTATATCGAGAACAGGGCGGGCGAGAGCGACACTGGGCCCACGACCACATCGGGCTCCCCGGTGGCTTCCCCGGACTCGTCCTGCTCCTGGCTTCCGGAAAACGCGGAGGCGAAATCGGGTTCCTCTCCGGCTCCCCTCGCCGGGGTGACCGGCCGGACCTCGGCACGCTCGAAATCGAGCGACTCGAACGAGAGGCCCTCGGGCAGCGAAGTCTCCGCATCCCTTGCGGCTCCCGTGCCGGCGCCCGCAGCGGACTCGGCCATCGCCTCGAGAACCGGTCCCGGCGCGGCCGCCTCGCCGCTCTTCAGTTGCTCGGCCCTTTGCGCGATTTCCGCGCCGTCGATCCGCGACTCGTCTCCCGCCTTGAGTTGCTCGATCCAGGCCGAGAACGAGTGCCTTGCCAGCTCGACAAAGGCGAGCAGTCCGGGCGTGGCGGGCTTTTCGTCCTTCAGCCACTTGTTCAACACCTGCTCGCACTGCCAGGCAACCTCGCCGAGCTCCGACAAGCCGACCATTCGGCCGCTTCCCTTGAGCGTATGGAACCCGCGCCGGATCGTGGTCAGCGCCTCGCGGTTGTGCGGGGCGTGGCGGCAGGCCTCGTGGTTTTCCGCGATCGTCGCCGCGACCTCGGTCGCCTCCTCGAGGAAGATCTCGAGGAGTTCCCGGTCGACCTCTGCGCCGGGCGCATCGACCAGTTGCACGACCTGGGGCGCGGGCGTCTCCGGCGGCTTTTCCGGCGCGAGCCCCTGGATGGCGCTGAAGACCCCCGTCTGGCTTGCGTCGACGGCTCCCTTAAGGGCCGACAGCGCCTCGTCGCTCTGCCTCGCCAGTTCCACGTCGGCGATCACGACCGCGTCGCGCTTCAGGTCGTCGACCGCGCGCTCGAGCTTCACCTTCACGTCGGCCCCGGGCGCCTCCTTCCAGTCCTCGTAGAGCGCCTGCACCTTCTGCTTGCGCACGTCGAGATCCAGCGGCGAAACCGTGCCGGTCTTGCGCAGCGCCTCGTCGACCAGCGCCTCGGCCGAAGGCTCGAGGCCGAAGCGCACGAGCGCCGGCCTCAGGACATCCTCGGGCCGGGCACCGCCTTGCTGCAGCGCCGCGATGTAGAGTCCCAGCGCCGAAAGGCCGTCGGCCACCATTTCGGCGGCCTCTCCCTGTCCGTCCAGGGTGCCCTCCACGAACTGCTGGACGCGAGCGGAGACCGCGGCATTGAGCCCGGCGACCGTGTCGAGTTCCATGATCATCAGCGCGCCCTGGACCTGCGCGAACTGGTCCGGGAGCGATTTCAGGCCGTCGCGCCGGGCCGGGTCGCGGAAGAACGCGTCCAGGGCCTGTTCGATTCCCTGGAGGTTCACCTGGACTTCCTGTCCCACCTGGAAGACCAGGAGTTTCTCCTGAGCGCGCCGGGTCATCTCGTCGAGGATTCCGCCTGCGATCGTGTCCATCGGCGGAACGGCTTCGCCCGCCAGGGCCGCCTTGAGGCGCTCGGAGACGGCCCTCGCCTGGCGTTCGAAGTCCTGGCCCAGCCTGTGGTAGTTGTCCAGCGCCGACTCGATGAACAGGAGCGCGGTGGCGACCTCCAGGGCCAGGGTCTCCGAAGGCGGAATGGCTCGCGCCTTGAGCGTCGGGGCAACGTCGGCCAGCCTCAGGAAGACGAGTTGTAGGTCGCGGTGCGGCAGCTGGGCAGCCCGCTCGGCCAGCGCGAGCGCCTGCTTTCCGACCGGCTCGAGGGCGGCGCGATTGCCCGAGGTGAACTTGAGCCACGTGTCCTTCTGTTGCGTGGTGTGCTCGCGCAATTCCCGGATGAGCGCTCCCAGCGACTCGTCGGCCTCGTCCCCATGCGGCGACGGCGCGGCGGCAAGGATCTCCTCGAGCCGGAAGGCAGCCTTCAGGTCGCAGATGCGCTGCGTGACCGGGCGGCTTCGCCCGACCTGCAGCAGCAAGTCCCGGAACAGGCGCTCGGGCACCTTGGCGGATCCGTCGATCAGCTGCTTCACCTGCTGGTCGATCTTGGCGAGCAGGGGCTTCGCATGGGAATCGGGCCCCTCCCCGATTCCTTCGAACGCGAGCGCGTCCAGAAAGCCCGCCGCGGCCATCCAGAACGGGCGGTTGGGCGTCGCGGCCTGGAGCGACTCGATCGCCGCTACCGCGCCGAGCATCAGGCGAAAGGCCTCCGCGGAATTGCCGCCGCGCAGCATCCGGAGCAAGCCCTGCTGGTACAGGGAGCGCTGGTGCGCGAGCGCCTTGGCGAGCACCCCGTCGTCCATCGCCGCCGCCCGCTCCACCGGCGCGGGAAACTCGGTTCCCAGGTCAGGATGGAAAAGGTCTCCTTCCGTCGCGTCCGTCGCGCCGCGAGCCCGGTTCAGGTCGAGATACCCCGACAGGAGCGACATCGGCCGGTCCGGCCCGCCGCCCATCAACGAATCCAGGTAGCCCGAAAGCAACGTGATCGCCCGCTTGGCCACGGGCACCCGTGGGGCGACATTCTCGACCTCGCAGGAGTCGATCGAGGAAACCAGCCTCTCCAGCTCCTCGTTGAAACGCGTGGCCGCCCCAAGCCCGACCATCGCGAGCGCGCCGGTGGCCTGGTGCAGGTGCGTGAGGATGTACTTCACCGGAGCGCGATCGGCCGGGTTCGCGAAAATCTTGTCGAGGTTCTCCCGGGCCTGCCCCAGCGAATGGTCGATCTCGGTCTTGACCCAGCTGAGCGGGCCAAGATCGAATCCGGCGGCGGGACGCGCGGCCATGGTCTCCTAGAGCTTGAAGCCGGCGACGGAGCTCTTGAGCTCCTGGGCCACGTCGGACAAGTCCTTGATCGAACCCGCGGTCTGCTGCGTGCCCCTCGTGGTCTGGCGCGTGATCTCGAGAATCTCCTGCATGTTCTTCGCCACGGCGGTCGTCGCTTCGGCCTGGGTGTGCGTCGCCTGCGAGATCTGCTCGATCAGCTGCGCGAGGTTCTTCGTGACGGCGTCGATCTCGGTGAGCGCCTGGCCCGCGGCATCGGAGAGCTTCGCGCCCTCCACCACGCCCTGCGTCGATTTCTCCATGGCCGCAACCGCGTCCTGGGTGTCGGCCTGAATCGTCTTCACGATCGCGCCGATCTGCTTGGTCGCCTCGCCGGAACGCTCGGCGAGCCGCTGGACTTCCTCGGCCACCACCGAGAACCCGCGCCCCGCCTCGCCGGCTGAAGCGGCCTGGATGGCGGCGTTCAGCGCGAGCACGTTCGTCTGCTCCGTGATGTCGGCGATCAGTTCCACGATCTCGCCGATCTCCTGCGAGGATTCGCCCAGGCGCTTGATCCGCTTCGAGGTCTCCTGGATCTGCTCCCGGATGTCGTTCATGCCCGAGATCGAATTCTCCACGGCGAGGCGGCCTTTGTCCGCGGCGGCGAGCGAACGGTGCGCGACCTGGGCTCCCTCCTCGGCGGTCGACGATACCTCCGAGATCGAGCGCGACACCTGCAGCACCTGGGAAGTCGTTTCCTCGATCTCCCTCGATTGGCGCTCCGCGGCGCCCAGCAGCTCCGCCGAGATGGCTTGCGCCTGGGCCGTCTTCTGTGTCACCGAGATGGCCGCGCTGTTCACGCCGGTCACCAGCGTCCTCAGCTCGTCGATCGTGTAGTTCATCGAGTCCGCGATGGCTCCCGTGATGTCCTCGGTCACCTCCGCCTTCACCGTCAGGTCCCCGTCGGCCAGGTCGCCCATCTCGTTCAGCAGCCGCAGGATCGCCTCCTGGTTCTTCTTGTTCTCCCGCTCGGCCCGCACCGCGTTACGCTTGCTGTCGGCCAGGAACACCAAGCCCATCGCCACGAGCACCAGGACCAGCAGGACCGCGAACACGATCACGGCGACCAGCGTCGCGAAGGACTTCTCGGCCTGCAGGGCTTCCTGAAGCCGGCCGACCGCACTTTGGAGCTGCTCGGAGGCCGCCACCAGCTGCGCGCCTGCCTGCCGGGCGGAGACGAGCTTCTGCAGCTCGCGAAGGATCGGTCCCACGTTCTTTTCGAAATTCTCGAACTGCTTCCTGAGCTCCCCCAGTTTCGCGCGCGCCTCGCCATCGCGAACCGCCGCGATGCCGAGGGGCTCGCTGCCGGATTCGAGCGCCTTCAAGAGGTCGCGAAGATCGTTGGTGTCCTTGCCGATGAGGAAGGGCACCTCCGGATCGATGGTTTCGGCGCCCAGGATCTCGGCCGAGCCGCGTCCCAGTCGTTCCGCCAGGAACGTGAGGCGATTGGCCCGCAGGACCTGCGCCAGCGGGGAGCCCGACTGCGTCATGAGCGCAGTGAACTCCTGGGAGATCGTCGCCATCTCCTCCGATCCCACGCGGATCTGGGCGATGTTCTGCGCGAGGGCAACGAGGTCGCCGCGCGCCGCGAGAATCGCCGATGCGGCGTTGGAGGAATCGGGCCAACGCTGGCCGAGTTCCTCCAGGCGGCTCTTGAGCTCATCGTTGAAGGCCGCCGAGGGAACCTCCACGCCGAAGGCGAAGCCGCCCTTCTGCAGCACGCCCAGGTAGTTGGCGAACTCATCGCGGCTGTCCTGCACCTGTGGAAACGCCGTCGGCGACCCGCGGGCCGCGAGGCTCGCCGCCTTGGCGAGGCGCTGCGTGTGGTACTGCATCTGGGAGGCAACCGTCACGTAGGTCGAGTTCTGCGACCGCGCCGAGGCGTCGAGGAACACCATGAGCGCCGTGAGTGCCACGAGTCCCAGCGCCAGCGTCCCCAGGATGTTCATCTGCTGGGTCACCGGCAGGTGGCCGATCAAGGGAAGCGAGAAGCTGTCCAGGCTGGGCAGGCGCGACGCAGGCGCCGGCTTCCTCTCCGCAGCACCACCGGACGCGGACCCGCCGGGCCGGGTCTCGGGACCGCCGCCGGCCGGAAGTCTGGTCATGGTCGAAGAGGCCGCCGACGCGGGCCGCGCCGACGCCTTGGGCTTGGGCTTGGGCGCGGCGAGATTGCGGAAGAAGTCCGCGAACGATGTCCTGGGTTTTGCCGGCGGTGCTTTGGCCATGGTGTTCTCCGTGCTGCGTGGTGTTCGAGGGCGACGCCGTAACCGGCTCGCCTAGTGACTTCCGACCTCCAGGAAACGGCGATCCTTCGCGAGCCCCGCGAGTTCGAGTTCCTGCCAGGATGCGCCCACCGCATCCCGGTAGCTGGCGCCCACCCAGCCTGCGGCATCCGGCGGCCGCGCCTGCGGGGAAAACTGCTCGGGGTTGCGCAGCCCCAGCATCCGCGAGACGAGCAGCCCTGCGCCGCCGAGGAGCTTGTCGGATATGAGAATCACCCGTCGGTCGGTGCCGCCCGAAATCGGTTCGCTTCCCTGGAAGGCGGAAAAATCGACGATGCCGAACAGGTTTCCGCGCACATTGGCGACGCCTCGAAACCAGGCCTGCGTGAGCGGCACGGCGACGCAGGTCGGAAGGGGAATCACCTCACTCACCAGATGGAGCGACACGAACCAGTTGACTCCGCCGACCTGGAACCCGAGCTTGGAAAGCGGGGTAGTCCGCGTTGCCGCTGTTCGCAGGCGCTCAGCGACCGCCAGCTGGTACTCGCGAAGGCCGGTCCGGCGCGCCACGGGAGGTGGCGCCTCAACCGAACGACTTGATCTTGTCGATCAGGTCGGCTTCGTCGATCGGCTTGGTGACGTAATCCTTGGCGCCTTGCCTGAGGCCCCAGATCTTGTCCGTCTCCTGGTCCTTCGTGGTGCAGATGACGACGGGGATGTGCTTGGTCGATTCCTCGCGCGTGATGGCGCGCGTCGCCTGGAAGCCGTTGAGCCCCGGCATGACCACGTCCATGAGGATCAGGTCGGGCCGGTCGGTCTTTGCGCGCTCGATCGCAGCCTCGCCGCTGTCGACGAGAATCACCTCGAACCCCTTTTTCTTGAGGAGGCCCTCGAGGTAAGCGCGCTCCGTCGGCGAATCGTCCACAACCATGACTTTCTTGATCGGCATTTTGCTAGGGCTCCGTTGCGTGTATCGGGTTCGTCAGGCCGGGCTCCGGTGTGCGAGGTGGGTCTCGACTGTCCGGAGGAGGCTTTCCTTGGTGAACGGCTTGGTGAGGTACTCGTCGGACCCGACCATCCGACCACGGGCGCGGTCGAAGAGGCTGTCCTTCGAGGAGAGCATGATGACCGGTGTCGCGTGGTGCTTGCCGCTCTTCTTGATCAGCGCGCAGGTCTGGTAGCCGTCAAGGCGCGGCATCATGATGTCCACGAAGATGAGGTCGGGCTCGTGGTCGGCGATCTTCGCGAGAGCGTCAAAGCCGTTCTCCGCGAGGATGACCTGGCATCCCGCCTGCATCAGGAATATCTCGGCGCTGCGACGAATGGTGTTGCTGTCGTCGATCACCATCACGCGCACGCCGGCAAGTGTCTTCGTGTCTGCCACGCCTTCCTCGATGTTCCTCACCTTCAAGGCGCCGAAGGCTCGCGCGCGCGAACGATGCCTTGCGCGGAAGTCGAGTGAGCCGGGCCTACCTCGCGATTTCCCTCTTCGGGCGAATGGTCGCTTAACGAATGTAGCCTATGCCAATTGGCCCTTGAAAACAAGATTCAAGCGCCGCAAGTTGAAGCCGTTTCGAATTATTGCGAATGTAACTTTCAGATCTCCACCATCTCGAAATCGTCCTTGCGGGCGCCGCATTCCGGGCAGCTCCAGTTCGCCGGCACGTCTTCCCAGCGCGTGCCGGGCGCGAGGCCATCGTCGGGCGAGCCCTCGGCCTCGTCGTAGACATATCCGCAGACAAGGCACATCCAGGTTCGATTCGGGGCGGGGTCGGTGGACATCGGGACGAGGAGTGGGATCGCTGGATTTGGGTAGAATGCACGGACAGTGATTTCCGCGCGCCGGGGCTGCCGGGTGCTTGGGCAACAAGGTCACCCCGCGCGCAGCCAGCCGCAAGTCTACCCTGCGCCCCCCCTTCCATGCCCGAGCCCTCCGCCGCGCCGCCCGCCGTCCTCACCTTCGCGGCCACGGACCCGACTTCGGGCGCGGGCTTGCAGGCCGACATCCTCACGCTCGCCAGCATGGGGTGCCATCCGCTGTCGGTGGTCACGGCGATCACGGTGCAGGACAGCGCCGGCGTCGAAGGGTTTTTCGCGCTCGATCCGGACTGGGTCGCGGACCAGGCTCGCTGCATCCTCGAGGACATTCCCGTGGTGGCGTTCAAGGTCGGCGTGCTCGCCTCGTCCGACATCGTCACCGTCGTCGCCGAAGTCGTATCGGACTACCCGGACATCCCGCTCGTGCTGGACCCTGTTTTCTCCTCGGGGCGGGGCGACGAGTTCGGCGGCGAGGACCTGATTGGCGCCATCCGCGAACTCCTGCTTCCGCAGAGCACGGTGATCACGCCGAACATCCCCGAGCTGCGCCGGCTCGCGGAGGTGGACGACGACGAGGAACCCGACCACGCCGAGTGCGCCCGGCGACTCCTCGATGCGGGCTGCGAATACGTTCTCGTCACGGGGACCCACGATGCCACGGCCTCCGTGGTGAACACGCTGTACCATCGCGACGGCGTCATTCGCGCCGACACCTGGCAGCGCCTGCCGGGCAGCTACCACGGATCCGGCTGCACGCTCGCATCGGCGATCGCGGCGAACCTTGCGCGGGGACTTGACGTGGCCGATGCCGTGCACGAAGCGCAGGACTATACGTGGCAGGCACTCGCGCGCGCTTTCCGGCCCGGCATGGGACAGCACATTCCCGATCGCCTCTTCTGGGCGCGCGACGCCGATGACGGCGAAGACGGTGTTTGAGCGGCGGCGGCTGCGCGGCCTGTACGCGATCACCCCGGAGACCGCGGATGCCGGAGAGCTCGTGGCACTGGTTCGCGCAGCGCTGGACGGAGGCGCCCGACTCGTCCAGTACCGGTCAAAACACGCGGCCGCGGGCGCGCGAGCGCGCCAGGCGGAAGCGCTCCTCTTGCTGTGCCGAGATCGCGGCGTGCCGCTCATCGTGAACGACGACATCGAGCTCGCGATCGCCGTTTCCGCAGACGGGCTCCACCTCGGTCGCGGTGATGGCGACCCGCGCGAGGCGCGATCACGCCTGCCTGACGCGATACTCGGCGTGTCCTGCTACGACGATCCGGCGCGCGCTGTCGCCGCCGCTGGCGCTGGCGCCGACTACGTCGGGATCGGAAGCGTCTTCGCTTCCCAGACCAAGCCTCGCGCGATCCGATCCGGCCTCGCGGCTCTCGCCGAGGCGAAACGCCTTGCGAGGATTCCCGTCGCGGCGATCGGCGGCATCACGCCGTCCAATGCGGCCGAAGCGGTGGCCGCGGGCGCGGACATGATCGCGGTAATCACCTCCCTTTTCGGGTCGCCCGACGTTGCCGGTGCCGCGCGCGCCCTTTCTCGACCCTTCGACACGGAAGCCGATTCCCATGTACGAACGCAGCCAGCAGCTCTTTGAGGCATCGCAACGCGTCATCCCCGGCGGCGTGAACTCGCCCGTGCGCGCATTCCGCGCCGTGGGCGGAACACCGGTCTTCATCCGTGAAGGCAAGGGCGCGTGGATTGTCGATGTGGACGGGAACCGCTACGTCGACTACGTGGGCTCCTGGGGACCGATGATCCTGGGCCATGCGCACGCCGATGTCCTGTCGGAAGTGGCCGCCGCCGCGGCAAGGGGACTTTCGTTCGGCGCGCCGACCGAACTCGAGCTCGAGATGGCCGAGCTCATCACCCGGAGCCTGCCGTCGATCGAGCAGGTGCGGCTCGTGAGCTCGGGGACGGAGGCCGTGATGAGCGCCCTGCGCCTCGCCCGCGGATTCACCGGGCGCACCCTCATCGTCAAGTTCGAGGGCTGCTACCACGGGCACAGCGATTTCCTGCTCGTGAAGGCGGGGTCCGGAGCGCTCACCTTCGGAAACCCCACTTCCGCCGGCGTGCCGGCGGAGATGACTTCGAAGACGCTGGTTCTCGATTACAACGATCCGCAGCAGGCCATCGATGCGTTCAAGCGCTTCGGGCCGGACATCGCGGCGGTCGTGCTCGAGCCCATTGCGGGAAACATGAACTTCGTCCGGCCCTCGCAGGCGTTCGTGGAGACGCTGCGGCGGCTGTGCACGGAGCACGGATCGGTCCTCATCTTCGACGAGGTGATGACGGGTTTTCGAGTCGGCGCCCAGGGTGCGCAGGGCGTCTTCGCCATTCGTCCGGACTTGACGACGCTCGGAAAGGTGATCGGCGGCGGCATGCCCGTCGGCGCATTCGGCGGCCGTCGCGACATCATGGCGAAGCTGGCCCCCCTGGGTCCCGTCTACCAGGCCGGCACGCTTTCCGGCAATCCGATCGCCGTCACCGCGGGCCTTGCGACCCTCAAGCGCGTCCTGGCCCCCGGGTTCTTCGATTCACTCGCCAAGACCACCGCCGCTGTGGTCGATGGCCTCGTCCGGGAAGCCCACATTGCCGGCATACCCTTCAGCGCCGCGTCTCTCGGAGGGATGTTCGGCCTCTTCTTCCGCCCGACCCCGCCCTCGACATTCGCGGAGGTGATGGCGTGCGACAAGGAAGCGTTCAACCGCTTCTTCCATGCGATGCTGCGCCGCGGCGTCTACCTGGCGCCATCGGCATTCGAAGCGGGGTTTGTTTCAGCCGCGCACGGTCCGGCCGAGATCGAGGCGACGCTCGCCGCCGCGCGGGCGGCGTTCCCGGAATCCCGCGCGGCCTGATCGACCCGTGGCGCCCCAGGGCAGCTCGCGCCGCCCGGGTTGCGACCCGGAGCCGTGGCCTAGCGAAGACCGGCGGCGTACTCCGAGACCGCCTTCATGTCCGTTTCCGACATCCTCGCCGCAATGCCGCCCATGACGTCATTGGCGCGACCGCCATTTGCGAAGGCCTTGAGCCAAGCAAGGGTCAGGTCCGCATATTGCCCCGCGAGTCGCGGGTACTGCGCGGGAATGCCGGCGCCTGCGGCGCCGTGGCAGCCCGCGCAGGCCGGGACATTGGCCAGCCGGATGCCGCCGCGCCAGATTTGTTGCCCCCGGGCCGCGAGGCTGGCATCCCGTGCCGAAGAGGGCTTGGGCGCCTGCTTCGAGAACCACGCCGCGACGTTTCTCATGTCGTCGGGCGAAAGGGCCGCGGACATGCCCGCCATGATCGGATTGGCGCGGGCGCCCGACTTGTAGGCCGCGAGCTGGGCGGCAAGATAGTCGGCGTGCTGGCCGGCAAGAATCGGGTTGGCGGGCGTCGGACTGTTGCCGTCCGCGCCGTGGCAGGCAAGACAGACGCTTGCCGCGACTTGCTTGCCTTTATCGAGGTCGGGCTTGGTCGAAGGCGCAGGCGCCGCACCATGCGCCAGCGTTGCGTAGACTATCGCCATGAGTCCCGCCCACCCCTGCATTGCGCGCATTGCCGATCCTCTATCCGTGGAGTCGCCTGAACCCCGCGATTTTACCGTAGCCCCCCCTCGCGCCGCCACCCCGGAATCGATGGCGGCGGGAGCTGCCTGAAGGAGCGGGGATGCGACTGGAAAACGCCCGCTACCACCTGTCGGTGCACGATCCCCGGTTGTTGCCGGAGGATTCCCTTCCCGAAATCGCGTTCATCGGCCGGTCGAACGCCGGGAAGTCGAGCGCGCTCAACACCCTCGCCGGCCGGCGCCGGCTGGCGTTCGTGAGCAAGACGCCGGGCCGAACCCAGCTCATCAACTTCTTTGCCGTCGACGAGGACGCCTTTCTGGTGGACCTCCCGGGATACGGGTATGCCGGCGTGCCGCATGACGTGCGCGAGCATTGGGACACCCTTGTCGGCGAGTACGTCTTTCATCGCCGATCCCTCGCCGGCGTGGTCGTCGTCATGGATGCACGCCACCCCCTGACGCCCCAGGACCGGCGGCTTCTCGATTGGCTGCTGCCTTCGGGCCGCAACGTCCACGTGCTCCTGTCGAAGTCGGACAAGCTCTCGGCGCAAGCCGGCCAGCGAACCCTCGCGCAGGCGCGAAAGGACCTCGTTCAGGTCTATCCGGGCGCCACCGCGCAGCTCTTCTCCAGCGTGAAGCGCTCCGGAATCGCGGAAGCCCAAGCCTGCATCGAATCTTGGGTCGCGTCCCGGCAATAAAAAACCCCGGCCCAAGGGGATGGAAGCCGGGGAAAAAGCCTTAACGGGAATTAAGGCGCCCGCTCAGGGAGGAGAAGCGGGGAAGGGGTCACCCTTCATGCAATGAGAGTCG
>Ga0073899_10002044_pt1 | contig 18253 bp, 16 predicted proteins | sample KloWWTmetaKNB5Ph_FD_88975 | JGI IMG/M metagenome (GOLD analysis project Ga0073899, IMG submission 88975) | Active sludge microbial communities from Klosterneuburg, Austria, studying microevolution and ecology of nitrifiers - Klosterneuburg... | ecosystem: Engineered > WWTP > Aerobic digester >... | reverse complement strand
CGTCAACGAATCGATCGGCTCCACTAGTTTCAACCCGCGCCGCGACTCCCCATCCCACAAAGCCTTCGGCTCGACGCAGCCAGGCGAAGGTGTCGGGGCGATCAGGCAGCAAGGTGAGCAGTGAGCCCGGATCAGCGATTTCGGTAGTGCGAATAACCAGCGGGATAGGTGGGCTAGCCCCCTCAACTGCACTGGTCACCGGGGCAGCCTAGTCACCAGTCCGGGCGATTTGTCACTCGGAGCGGGGTGGATCACGCTGAGGGATGGGTCACGTTGGGAGCCGCCGCGCATTTCAAGGCCAGGCATGGTGCTGGTTAGGCTGCTGCGCGTGACCCGCGCTGACCTGAGCAAGAAGCCTGCCGAAGTGCAGGCAATGTTTAACGACGTTGCCAAGCGCTACGACATCACCAACGACATCTTGTCCCTGGGGCAAGACCGACGCTGGCGGCGCGATGTCATTGACGCGGTCAAACCACTCCCGGGGGAGCGGGTCTTGGATCTTGCCGCCGGAACCGGCACCTCGAGCCAGCCGTTCGCCGATGCTGGAGCCGAGGTCGTGCCCTGCGATTTCTCCATCGGCATGTTGCAGGTGGGCAAGCAGGCCAAGCCGCACTTGATGTTCACCGCAGGCGACGGAACGAAGCTCCCCTTCGCCGACGCATCCTTTGATGCCGTCACCATTTCGTTTGGGCTGCGCAACATCGTCGACACCGATGCTGGCTTGCGCGAGATGCGTCGAGTGACCAAGCCTGGCGGGCGTCTCGTGGTGTGTGAGTTCAGCACCCCCACGTGGGCACCTTTCCGCACCGTCTATTTGGAGTACCTCATGAAGGCGCTCCCACCAGTTGCGCGAGCCGTCTCCTCATCACCCGATGCGTACGTCTACCTCGCCGAATCGATCCGCGCCTGGCCCGACCAACAAGGCCTGGCTGACCGCATCACCGCCGCAGGCTGGACAGCGACCAAGTGGCGCAACCTCACCGGCGGCATCGTGGCGTTGCACCACGCGATTGCCTAGACCAATCCGGGGTTCAGCTTCGGGGGAGTACGTCGTTCGCCGTACGTCAAAGTGGGCTCGAAAGGGCGGTACTTCCCATGGAAAACTTGCGCTTCCCATGTGCAGTTTCACAGGGGAAGCGCAAGTTTCACCGGGTACCCGGTGAAACTGCACTCGCGTCGCGCCCCCCACAGTTCGCACTACCCCCGAGTCGGTCATAGGATGGCTCGGGCGATTCGTGAACGCTTTCACATGCTCACGAAGTGTTCGCCGTGCAAGGAGGAACGATGCAGCTTTATACGCCGATTGTGGCGCTGATGGCTTTGGCTCTTGGCTTCGCGGTTTTCTCGATCATCATGAGTGCCGTTGTGGGTCCCAAGCGCTACAACAAAGCCAAAGCAGACGCCTACGAGTGTGGGATTCAGCCCACCCCTCAGGCCGCCGAGGGCGGACGCTTCCCGGTGCGTTACTACATCACCGCGATGCTGTTCATCGTCTTCGACATCGAGATCGTGTTCCTGTATCCGCTGGCTGTCGCCTACGACCAGATGAAGTTGTTTGGATTCATCGAAATGGTTCTGTTCATCGTCCCCGTGTTCGTCGCCTACTGGTACGTGTGGCGCCGCGGCGGGCTCGAGTGGGACTGATTGGAGAACAAGAATGGGCATCGAAGAGAAACTCCCAAGTGGGGTTCTCCTCACCACAGTTGAGGGCGTTGCGGGCTATTTCCGCAAGGCGTCGTTTTGGCCAGCTACCTTCGGTTTGGCGTGCTGCGCCATCGAGATGATGACCACTGGTGGCCCCAAGTACGACTTGGCTCGTTTCGGCATGGAGGTCTTCCGGGCCTCGCCGCGCCAGGCCGACTTGATGATCGTGGCCGGTCGAGTGAGCCAGAAGATGGCTCCGGTCCTGCGCCAGATCTATGACCAAATGGCCGAACCCAAGTGGGTGTTGGCCATGGGTGTCTGCGCGAGTTCTGGTGGCATGTTCAACAACTACGCCATCGTCCAGGGTGTCGACCACGTCGTTCCGGTCGACATTTACCTGCCTGGTTGCCCCCCGCGTCCTGAAATGTTGATCGACGCGATCGACGAACTGCACAAGCAACTGCAGGGCACCAAGCTCGGCGCCAACCGGATCGCCCAGATTCGTGAACTTGAAGAAGAAGGCCTCAACGCCTTGCCGACCTCGCAGATGAAGGGGCTGCTTCGATGAGTGAAGAGACTGTGCCGGCCCCCGTCGAGGAAGGCACCCAGACCGTTAACCGCGCAGTCGAGCACCGCACGGGCATGTTCGGTGTGCGTGGCTCCGGAGACACCTCCGGCTACGGCGGCATTCAGCGCAGCATCGAAATGCCAGCGGCTAGCCAGCCCCCCTTCGGCGGTTGGTACGACGAGGTCCACTCGGCCTTGGTCGAGGCGGCCGCCGGGAGCAGCATTGAGAACGCGCTCGAATCAGTGGTCGTCGACCGTGGTGAGATCACCTTCCATATCCGTCGCGAGGACCTGCCCGGCCTGGCCAGGTTGTTGCGCGATGACGAGAAGTTGCGCTTCGAGGTGTGCTCCAGCGTGAGCGGCGTGCACTACCCCGAAGACACCGGGCGCGAATTGCACGCGGTCTATCACTTGCTCTCGATCACCCACAATCGTCGGATTCGTCTCGAGGTCACCGCACCCGATGCCGATCCGCACATTCCGAGCGTGGTGCCGACGTACCCGACGGCCGATTGGCACGAGCGCGAGACGTGGGACATGTTCGGGATCATCTTTGATGACCACCCGGCGTTGACCCGCATCTTGATGCCCGACGACTGGCCCGGTCACCCACAGCGCAAGGACTACCCCCTTGGTGGCATCCCGGTTGAGTACAAGGGCGCGACCACTCCTCCTCCGGACCAGCGCAGGAGCTACAACTAATGCCAAACACAGATCCTTACGCACAGTCCAGCGAGACCTCGCAGGGCCGCGTCTTCACTGTCACCGGCCAAGACTGGGACTCATTGGTCTCCGGCATTGCCGATGAAGGTGATGACCGCGTTGTCGTCAACATGGGTCCTCAGCACCCATCGACCCACGGCGTGCTTCGCCTGATCCTCGAACTCGAAGGTGAAACAGTCACCGAAGCCCGCGCGGGCATCGGCTACCTGCACACCGGCATCGAGAAGAACATGGAGTACCGCTCCTGGACTCAGGGCGTGACCTTCTGCACCCGCATGGACTACCTCTCGCCGTTCTACAACGAGATGACCTACTGCCTTGGCGTTGAGCGCCTGCTGGGAATCGAAGACCAGGTGCCTGAGAAAGCTCAGGTCATGCGGGTCATGTTGATGGAACTCAACCGCATCTCCTCTCACCTGGTCGCAATCGCAACCGGTGGCATGGAGATTGGCGCACTGACCGTCATGACGATCGGTTTCCGTGAGCGCGAAGAGATCTTGAAGATCTTCGAAATCATCACCGGCCTGCGCATGAACCACGCGTTCATCCGCCCCGGTGGCGTGGCCCAAGACCTCCCGGCCGGCTCGCTTGACGACGTGCGCCGCGTGGTGGCGCTGTTCAAGAAGCGTCTTCCTGAGTACTCCGCACTGTGCAACGCCAACCCGATCTTCAAGGCTCGGCTCGAAGGCGTCGGCCACCTTGACTTGGCCGGCTGCTTGGCGCTGGGCATCACCGGTCCGGTGTTGCGTTCCACGGGTTATCCCTGGGACCTGCGCAAGGACCAGCCCTACAGCGGCTACGAGGACTATGACTTCGACGTCATCACCTGGGACACCGCCGACTCTTACGGCCGCTTCCGCATCCGTCTCGATGAGATGTGGGAGTCGCTGAGGATCATTGAGCAGTGCGTGGCTCGCCTCGAAGGACTCGAAGGCGCACCCGTGATGATCGATGACAAGAAGATCGGCTGGCCCAGCCAGTTGTCGATTGGCTCCGATGGCATGGGCAACAGCCCCGAGCACATCAAGCACATCATGGGCGAGTCGATGGAAGCCTTGATTCACCACTTCAAGTTGGTGACCGAAGGCTTCAAGGTCCCGGCTGGACAGGTCTATGTGCCGATTGAGTCGCCTCGCGGTGAACTCGGCGCACACATCGTCTCTGAAGGCGGCACCCGTCCGTTCCGCGTGCACTTCCGCGACCCGTCGTTCACCAACCTCCAAGCCACCTCGATCATGAGTGAGGGTGGCCAGGTTGCCGACGTGATCGTGGCGATTGCCTCCATCGATCCTGTGATGGGTGGCGTTGACCGATGAAAGAAGGAAACGTGAAGGGGATCGACCCCACGACGTACGACGAACTCAAGCAGATCGCGGCCCGCTACCCCCACAAGCGCTCGGGGTTGTTGCCGATGCTGCACTTGGTGCAGTCGGCTCAAGGCCAGATCACTCCTGAGGGCATCGAAGCGTGCGCGGAGATTTTGGAGATCACCGCCGCTGAAGTCAGCGGTGTGGCGACGTTCTACACGATGTACAAGCGCAAGCCGGTCGGTGACTACCACGTCGGCGTGTGCACCAACACTTTGTGTGCGGTGATGGGTGGCGACGCGATCTTCGCGAAGTTGAAGGACCACCTTGATCTGGGCAACGACGAGACCACCGAAGACGGCAAGATCTCGCTGGAGCACGTCGAGTGCAACGCAGCGTGCGACTACGCACCTGTCGTGATGGTCAACTGGGAGTTCATGGACAACCAGACCCCCGAGTCGGCCACTGCGTTGGTCGATGACCTGCGAGCTGGCAAAGAGGTGCACTCCACCCGAGGCCCCAAGTTGTGCACCTGGCGCGAAGCCGAGCGTGTCTTGGCAGGTTTCAACGACGGCCAAGCCGATCAGGGCCCTGCCGCTGGTCCGGCCTCATTGGTGGGCCTGAGCATCGCCAACGACAAGGGCTGGACCGCACCGGAGGGGGACAACTGACATGGACACCCTGACACCTGTGCTCACCAAGAACTGGGCCGATGATCGTGCCTGGACCCTGGAGGCCTACACCAACCAAGGTGGCTACGGCGCCTTGAAGAAGGCCTTGGCCATGCAGCCTGGCGACGTGATCGAGGCCGTGAAGGCTTCGGGTCTGCGTGGTCGTGGCGGCGCTGGCTTCCCCACCGGCATGAAGTGGGGCTTCTTGCCTCCTGATGAGGAAGGCAAGGCTCCTAAGGACCGCTACCTCGTCGTCAACGCTGATGAGTCAGAGCCGGGCACCTGCAAAGACATTCCGCTGATGATGGCTAGCCCGCACACCCTGGTCGAGGGCGTGATCATCTCCAGCTACGCCATTCGCGCCAAGCACGCCTTCATCTACGTGCGCGGCGAAGTGCTGCACGTCATCCGTCGGCTCCAGGCTGCGGTGCAAGAGGCCTACGCTGCCGGACACCTCGGCAAAGACATCCACGGCTCGGGCTACAACCTCGACCTGATCGTGCACGCCGGCGCTGGTGCCTACATCTGTGGTGAAGAAACCGCACTGCTTGACTCACTTGAGGGCCGTCGCGGCCAACCCCGGTTGCGCCCGCCGTTCCCCGCGGTTGCAGGGTTGTACGCCAGCCCGACCGTGATCAACAACGTCGAGTCGATCTCAAGCGTGCCCAGCATCTTGGAGCACGGCGCTGACTGGTTCGCATCGATGGGCACCGAGAAGTCCAAGGGCTTTGGCATCTTCTCCCTCTCGGGCCACGTGGCCAACCCCGGTCAGTACGAAGCGCCCCTGGGCATCACCTTGCGCAAGCTCATCGAACTTGCCGGCGGCATGCGTAATGGGCACGAGTTGAAGTTCTGGACCCCCGGTGGTTCCTCAACCCCGCTCTTGACCAGCGAGCACCTCGACGTACCTCTGGACTTTGAGGGTGTCGGCGCGGTCGGCTCCATGCTGGGCACTCGTGCGCTGCAGATCTTCGACGAAACGACCTGTGTCGTGCGTGCGGTGCTGCGGTGGACTGAGTTCTACAAGCACGAGTCGTGTGGCAAGTGCACCCCGTGCCGTGAAGGCTCGTGGTGGCTGGTTCAGACCCTGAGCAAGCTCGAAAAGGGTCAGGGCCAAGAGTCGGACTTGGAGCAGTTGCTCGACATCTGCGACAACATCTTGGGCCGCTCGTTCTGTGCCCTCGGTGATGGCGCAACCAGCCCGATCAGCTCATCGATTAAGTACTTCCGCGACGAATACCTCGCGCACCTTGAGCACGGCGGCTGCCCGTTTGACCCGGCCGCGTCCGCTCTTCACACCGACGCCGGTCAACTGGAGGTTGGGGCATGACAACCACGCCTGCCAAGTCCGACTTGGTGACGCTGACCATCGATGGCATCGAGGTCAGCGTTGCGCCGAACACCTTGGTGATCCGTGCTGCTGAGCAAATCGGCGTACAGATCCCGCGGTTCTGCGATCACCCGCTCCTTGACCCTGTTGGCGCCTGCCGACAGTGCCTGGTCGACGTACCCGATGCTGGCAATGGCCGTGGCTTCCCCAAGCCCCAGGCCTCCTGCACGCTGACCGTTGCTCCCGGCATGGTGGTCAACACGCAGGCCACCTCTCCGGTTGCTGACAAGGCTCAGCGCGGCGTGATGGAACTCCTGCTGATCAACCACCCCCTTGATTGCCCCGTGTGTGACAAGGGCGGCGAATGCCCGCTGCAGAACCAAGCCATGAGCAATGGCAACGGAGAGTCGCGATTCGCCAACGAACCCGGCACCGTCAAGCGCACCTACCCCAAGCCGATCAACATCTCCGCCCAGGTGCTGCTCGATCGCGAGCGCTGCGTCTTGTGTGCTCGATGCACTCGGTTCTCCCAGCAAATCGCTGGTGACCCGTTCATCGCCCTGGTCGAACGCGGTGCGTTGCAGCAGGTCGGCATCTACGAGCGTGAGCCGTTCGAGAGCTACTTCTCTGGCAACACCATCCAAATCTGCCCAGTGGGCGCACTCACGAGCGCGGAGTACCGCTTCCGCTCACGCCCCTTCGACCTCGTCAGCACCCCCGGTGTGTCCGAGCACGACGCCTGTGGCTCAGCCATCCGAGTCGATGCTCGTCGCGGCAAGGTGATGCGTCGCCTTTCAGGTGAAGACGCCGAAGTCAACGAAGAGTGGATCACCGACAAAGACCGCTTTGCCTTCCGTTACGCCGCCATGTCTGATCGGCTCACGCACCCGATGGTGCGCGAGGACGGCAAGCTCCGCCCGGCCTCATGGCTCGAAGCCTTCGCGGTCGCTGCCCGTGGACTCCAGGCAGCCAAGAGTGTCGGTGTGCTCACCGGTGGACGTCTCACCAACGAAGATGCCTACGCCTATTCGAAGTTCGCTCGCGTGGTGCTCAACACCAACGACATCGACTTCCGGGCCCGTCAGCACTCCGCTGAAGAGGCTGGCTTCTTGGCCGAGCACATCGTGGGTCGTCAAGGCGTCACCTTCACCGATCTTGAGTCGGCGTCGGTCGTCGTACTCGCCGGGCTGGAGCCCGAAGATGAAGCCGGCTCGATCTTCTTGCGGCTTCGCAAGCGTTCGCGTCGCGGTGGTCGCGTTGTCACCATTGCGCCGTTCAGTTCGCGAGGCACCCGCAAGATGCAGGCTGAATTGGTCGCCACCAAGCCAGGCGACGAGGCCGCAGCGATCGCCAAGCTCAAGCTTGACTCCAATGCAGTCGTCCTTGTTGGCGAGCGTCTGGCCGCCGTGCCAGGTGCCCTCAGCGCCGCCGCTGCCGCAGCCACCAAGTCGGGTGCCCGACTGGCCTGGGTGCCGCGTCGCGCAGGTGACCGAGGCGCTCTCGAAACTGGTTGCTTGCCAACGCTGCTTCCTGGCGGCCGCCCGGTCTCCGACGCCTCTGCGCGAGTTGACCTTGCTGCTGCGTGGGGTGTGGACCGTCTGCCCGAAACCGTCGGTCGCGACGGCAACGAGATCGTCTCCGCCGCCGCATCGGGCCTGCTCGATGCACTGGTGATCGCTGGTGTCGACTCAGCCGACCTGGCCGACCCGAGCTTGGCTCAGCAGGCCCTCGACAAGACCTTCGTGGTCAGCCTCGACCTGCGCGAGTCATCGATCACTCAGTACGCCGATGTGGTCTTCCCGGTCGCAGCCGACACCGAAAAGGCCGGCAGTTACGTCAACTGGGAAGGCCGAGTTCGCGAGTTCGAGCAAGCCTTCGAGACCCCAGCCGCGTTGCCCGACCTGCGAGTGCTGGCCGGCATCGCCACCGAGATGGGTGTGGACCTCGGCTTCCGCACACCCGCACAGGCCGCGGACCAGATGCATAGCGTGGGTGCCTGGGATGGGGCTCGCGTCGCGGGCACCGTCACCAAGGCGGAGGGTGCAGCTGAAGGTCTGGTGCTCGCTAGCTGGAAACAGATGATCGACGACGGACGCATGCAGGACGGTGACCCCAAGCTTCGCGAGACCGCTCGCAAGCCAGTGGTCCTGGTCGGCGCTGCGACCCTCAACGACCTCGGTGTCGCCGAGGGTGATGTCGTGAAGGTCAGTGGCGACAACGGTTCCATCGAATTGCCCGTAGCTCTCGCGGCCGACATGGCTCCAGGCACGGTGTGGGCGCCAGCAAGCGCTCCTGGTGCTTCGGTGCGACACCTGGTTGGTCCCGCCGGCAGTCGGGTCCGCATTGCCGAAGGAGGCAAAGCCTGATGAGCGAATCTCTCAGCGCCTTTGGTCACGACCCGCTGTGGTTGGTGATCGTCAAGGCCGTGCTGATCTTCGTGGTGCTGGTCTTGCTGACGTTGTTCAACATCTGGGCAGAACGCCGCGTGGTTGCTCGCATGCAGCACCGCATTGGCCCCAACCGCTGGGGACCCTTCGGGTTGTTGCAGAGCCTGGCAGACGGCGTGAAGTTGGCCCTCAAGGAGGACCTCACTCCCAAGAACGCCGACAAGATCGTCTTCACCTTGGCCCCCGTGCTTTCGGTGGTCCCAGCGTTCATGACCTTCTCGGTGATCCCCTTCGGACCTGAGGTGAAGGTGCCCTTCACCGACATCACCTCCCCCTTGCAGCTGACTGACATGCCGGTCGCCGTGCTCTTCGTGATGGCTATTGCCTCAGTCGGCATCTACGGCATCGTGTTGGGTGGTTGGTCTTCGGGGTCGACGTACTCCTTGCTTGGCGGCTTGCGCTCAAGCGCTCAGATGATCTCCTACGAAGTTGCCATGGGTTTGGCGCTGGTTTCGGTGTTTATGTACGCCGGCTCGATGTCGACCTCAGAGATCGTTGCGGCCCAAGAGCAATGGTGGTTCGGCTTCCAACTGTTCCCCAGTTTCGTGATCTACGTGATCGCGATGGTGGGCGAAACGAACCGGGCACCCTTTGACTTGCCCGAGGCCGAAGGCGAACTCGTGGGTGGTTTCCACACCGAGTACTCCAGCTTGAAGTTTGCGCTGTTCTTCTTGGCCGAATACATCAACATGGCCACCGTCTCGGCAATCGCCACCACCTTGTTCCTCGGGGGCTGGCGCGCGCCTTGGCCGATCAGCCAGATGTGGGCTGGAGCCAACGAAGGCTATTGGCCGGTGTTGTGGTTCTTCGCCAAGGTCTTCCTCTTCATCTTCATGTTCATTTGGTTGCGCGGATCGCTGCCTCGCCTTCGCTATGACCAGTTCATGCACTTTGGTTGGAAGGTGCTGATCCCGGTTGCCCTGGCATGGACCTTGGCAGTCGCGGCCTTGAAGGCGCTGACCAACAGCGGCTACCAGCTTGACCGGCAGACCATGTTCATCGTCATCGGCGTGGCACTGGTCGCGCTCCTGGCGTCGTTCATGATCCCTGCGAAAGAGAAGGCAGTCGCAGCACCAGCAAGCGATGAGCCCTTCGATGCTTTCAGTGGCGGTTACCCAGTGCCGCCGATGCCCGCTACTAAGGATGGGAAGCGCTGATGGGCCTCATCAACGATCTCAAGGAAGGCTTCATCGACCCAGTTGCTGGGTTTGGAGTCACCTTCAAGACGATGTTCCGCAAGGTCGTCACCGAGCAGTACCCCTTTGAGAAGGTGCCAACCGCACCTCGCTTCCACGGCCGTCACCAACTCAACCGTTGGCCCGATGGTCTGGAGAAGTGCGTTGGTTGCGAACTGTGTGCCTGGGCATGCCCAGCAGACGCGATCTACGTCGAAGGCGCAAGCAACACTGACGATGAGCGCTTCTCACCCGGTGAGCGCTACGGCCGCGTCTACCAAATCAACTACCTGCGCTGCATCCTGTGCGGGTTGTGCATCGAGGCGTGCCCCACGCGTGCGCTCACGATGACCAACGAATACGAACTGGCAGACACCACGCGCGCCAGCTTGATCTACGAAAAGTCCGACCTGCTCGCCCCGCTCTTGCCTGGCATGGAGCAGCCCCCGCACCCGATGTTGCTGGGCGCCGACGAGGGCGACTACTACCGTGGCGCAACCGCCAAGGCAGGTGAAGAGAAGTGACCACCTTCTGGGTCTTGGCCGTGGTGATGGTGGCAGCCGCACTCGGTCTGCTGTTCGTCCGCAAAGCGGTCCACTGCGCGCTGCTCTTGGCAGTCGTGATGGTCTCGCTCGCGGTGCTCTACCTCAAGCTTGAAGCGCCGTTCTTGTTCTCGGTGCAGATCATCGTTTACACCGGCGCGATCTTGATGCTGTTCTTGTTCGTCTTGATGCTGGTGGGCGTCGACTCTTCAGACTCACTGGTCGAAACCATCAAGGGCCAGCGCGTGTTTGCCGCGATCGTGGGTCTGCTCTTTGGCGGCACCATGGTTGCTGGCATCGCCCAGGTCTCTGTCGGCACTGTCTCCTCGGGTTTGAGTGCAGCCAACAAGGACGGCAACGTGCAGGGTCTGGCTCAGATCTTGTTCAGCAAGTACGTCTTGGCGTTTGAGGCAACATCCCTCCTGCTGATCACCGCAGCCGTTGGCGCGATGGTGCTAGCTCACCGCGAGCGCTTGACCGCGAAGATCGGCCAAGCCGAGATGGCGCGTCAGCGCATGCGCGACTACGCCGAGTCGGGCAAGCCACTTGGCCCACTGCCTGCACCTGGTGTCTTTGCTCGTCACAACGCCACCGACACGCCGGCGCTGCTGCCTGATGGCTCGGTGGCCGAGGCATCCATCTCGCGCGTGCTCAAGGCTCGCGGGACCGTGCAGTCGGCCCCTGCGTTGGCCGATGACATCGTCGAACTCACTCACGACCAGGTTGGCCACGATGGACCCGAAGGCGCTCTCGCACTGGGTGCAAGCGCCGCCGCTGCGGTTCCTGCGGCCGTCGACTCTGCAGCCACTACGCCTGAGGTGAGCGCACCGGTTGCCACGAAGGCGCCAGCCAAGAAGGCAACCGCAAAGAAGGCAGCCACCAAGCAGGCTGCAGTCAAGAAGGTTGCTCCGGCTAAGGCTGCACCTGCGAAGGCCGTTGCTGAGAAGGCGCCCGCTAAGAAGGCTGCACCGGCCAAGGCTGCACCTGCGAAGGCCGTTGCTGAAAAGGCGCCCGCTAAGAAGGCCGCACCGGCAAAGGCCGCACCTGCCAAGAAGGCGCCCGCCAAGAAGGCTCCGGCCAAGAAGGTTGAGGCAGCAACACCAGGCAAGTGGTCAGGCTCGGTCATGCCGCTGATTGGCGGTGGCCGCCCTGCTGGCTACGACATCAAGGGCAACGAAAACTCGATGTTGTTCCACCGTCCGGGTGGGCGTTGGTACGACATCACCATTGCTGAGGTGTGGTTCGACACCGCCGAGGCAGCCGAGGCAGCGGGCTTCACTGAAGCCGGCAAGCGCAAGAAGGGAGGCGCCGCGAAATGAACCCGACTCACTACATAGTGCTATCGGCGATTCTGTTCAGCATTGGCGCCGTCGGCGTTCTCGTACGCCGCAACGCGATCGTCGTGTTCATGTGCGTGGAGTTGATGCTCAACGCCAGCAACTTGGCACTGATCACCTTCGCCAAGGTCAACGGCAACCTCGAGGGGCAGATCGCGGCGTTCTTCGTCATGGTCGTTGCTGCCGCTGAGGTCGTGGTCGGCTTGGCCATCATCATGACCATCTTCCGCACCCGCCGCTCGGCCTCGGTCGACGACGCAAGTCTGCTGAAGTACTGAGGGGATTGACTGTGAGCAATCAAGCTTTAGCCCTGTTCAGTGAAACAGTGCCGGTCATTTCACCGGTTGCTGCAGATGGTGTGTTCTCGCTGTTGTGGCTCGTCATCGCGCTGCCGGCCCTTGGCGCTGCGGTGCTCCTGATTGGTGGCAAAGCCACTGACAAGTGGGGCCACCTGCTGGGCACCGCCACCGTCGCTGGCTCCTTCGCCATTTCGCTGGCCGCCTTCATTGGCCTGCTAGGTCGCGGAGCCGAAGACCGCAGCATCGAGCAGTCGTTGTGGACCTGGTTCGAGGCTGGCAGCTACCAGGTGTCGTTCAGCCTGCTTTATGACCAACTCTCCGCACTGTTCTTGCTGCTGATCACCGGTGTCGGGTCACTGATCCACATCTACTCGATCGGCTACATGTCCCACGATGCACGGCGTCGTCGGTTCTTCGGCTACCTCAACCTCTTCGTGGCGGCCATGTTGGTGCTGGTGCTCTCGGGTGACTACCTCGGAGTGTTCATGGGCTGGGAAGGCGTCGGTTTGGCGTCGTACTTGCTTATCGGCTTTTGGCAGCACAAGGACTCTGCAGCGATGGCCGCCAAGAAGGCCTTCGTGGTGAACCGCGTGGGTGACATCGGTATGGCGCTAGGCGCCTCGCTGATCTTCGCGACCTTCGGCACCACCAGTTTCGCGGCGATCTCGAAGCTGTCGGAGCAGGCTGACCCCTCGACGCTGACCGCGATTGGCCTGCTGTTGTTGCTGGCAGCCTGTGGCAAGTCCGCGCAGTTCCCGCTGCAAAGTTGGCTGCTCGACGCGATGGAGGGCCCGACCCCGGTCTCCGCCCTTATCCACGCCGCGACCATGGTGACCGCTGGTGTCTACCTGATCGTTCGGTCGAACTTCATCTTCTCCCTCACCGAAGACGCCCGCACCGCAGTGATGGTCATCGGCTGCATCACGTTGCTCATGGGCGCGGTGATCGGATGCGCTAAAGACGACATCAAGAAGGGTCTGGCTGGCTCGACCATGAGCCAGATCGGCTACATGATCTTGGCCGCTGGTCTTGGACCGGTCGGTTACGCGTTGGCGATCTTCCACCTGCTCACCCACGGCTTCTTCAAGGCCAACATGTTCTTGGGTGCTGGCTCGGTGATGCACGGGATGAACGACGACGTAAACATGCGTCACTACGGCGCATTGCGCAAGGCGATGCCGGTGACGTTCTTGACGTTCGCGATGGGCTACCTAGCGATCTTGGGTGTGCCGCCGTTCTCAGGGTTCTTCTCCAAGGACAAGATCATCGAGTCGGCCTTCGCCACCAACCCGGTGGCCGGGATGGCTGCTCTGATTGGCGCTGGCGTCACCGGCTTCTACATGACCCGGATGATGCTGATGACCTACTTCACCGCCAAGCGTTGGGAAGACGATGTGCACCCGCACGAGTCACCCAAGTCCATGACGATGCCGCTGGTTATCCTGGCCGCGCTTTCGATCCTGGGTGGCGTGATGATCTGGGGTAACTGGATCGTCGACTGGCTCGCACCTGTTGTGGGCGAACCTCACGAACACCACTTGGCGGTCTCGCCCATCGTGATGAGCGCGATCATCTTGGCCGTCGTGGCAGTCGGTGTCTTCACCGCCTGGGTGCTCGTCGGCAAGCGCGAAGTCCCGCGCGAGGCACCGACCAAGGTCTCAGCCTTCACCAAGGCCGCTCGCGCGGACTTGTACGGCGACGCCTTCAACGAGTCGTTCGTGATCGCACCCACCATGGGCACGGTCAAGGCACTCACCGTGCTTGATGAACACGTGGTCGACGGCGCCATCGAAGGAGCCGCGGACTCGTTCCGGCTCTCCTCGGGTGCGTTGCGCGGTCTACAAACCGGCTATGTCCGCTCTTACGCGCTCTCCTTGCTCGGTGGCGCAGCCCTCGTGGTGATTGCTCTCTTGGTGGTGACTCTCTGATGCCCTGGTTGACTGTCTTGATCCTGGTGCCGATCATCGGTGCTTTGGTGTTGGCGGCAATGCCGTCGAAGCCGGGGTCGTTCCTGCCGCGGCAGCTGGCGCTGCTCGTGTCGGTGGCCACCTTGGTCTTGGCTGGTGTGATGGCCTCGGGCTTTAGCCCCGATGGCGGATTCCAATTCAGCGAAGACCACATCTGGATCCAGAGCTTTGGTGCGCACTACGCGCTCGGAGTCGACGGCATCGGTCTCTCGCTGGTGCTGCTGACCGCGATCTTGGTGCCGATCGTCATCATCGCCTCGTGGGAAGACGGTGAGGCATCCGCGAACGCCTCACGTCCGGCACCGCGCTGGTCGAGCAAAGCCTTCTTCGCTTGGATGCTGGCCCTCGAAGGTCTGGCTATCGGCGTGTTCGCCGCCACCGACTTGGTGTTGTTCTACATCTTCTTCGAAGCAACCCTGATCCCGATCTACTTCCTGATCGGTGGCTGGGGTGGCTTTGGGCGAGCCCGCGCGGCCTTGAAGTTCCTGGTCTTTTCATTGGCCGGTGGTCTGATCATGTTGGCCTCAGTCGTAGGCCTTTACGCCCAGTCGGTCAAGGCCGGTGAGCCGTCGTACCTCATCAGCGACTTGGCTCAACTCGACATCTCCACCAACACCGGACGCTGGCTCTTCCTCGGCTTCTTCATCGCCTTTGCGATCAAGGCGCCGATGTTCCCCGTGCACACCTGGCTGCCTGACACCACCGAAGAAGCCACCCCAGGCACTTCGGTGCTCTTGGTCAGCATCTTGGACAAGATCGGCACCTTCGGGATGATCCGCTTCTGTCTGGGGCTGTTCCCCGAGGCGAGCCACTGGGCAACCCCAGTCGTGATCGTGCTGGCGCTGATCTCGGTGATTTATGGCGCCCTGGTCGCTATTGGGCAAAACAACATCTCGCGCCTGATCGCGTTCACCTCGGTGAGCCACTTCGGTCTGATCGTCTTGGGCATCTTCGTGATGAACCCCCAAGGTCAGGTCGGCGCCAACCTCTACATGTTCAACCACGGTCTCTCCACTGCAGCACTGTTCTTGGTCACCGGCTTCTTGATCAAGCGGCGTGGCTCGGCATTGATCAGCGACTTCGGCGGAGTCGAGAAGGTCGCACCGGTCTTGGCAGGCCTGTTCTTGATCAGCGGCTTGGCGTCCCTTTCGCTGCCAGGTTTGTCTCCGTTCGTTTCGGAGTTCTTGGTGCTGGTGGGTGCGTTTAAGTACTCCGTGTGGGTTGCTGCCTTCGCCGTACCAGCCATCGTGCTGGCTGCGGTCTACATCTTGTTGATGTACAAGCGGACGATGACCGGCCCGCCCCGCGAGGCGACCGCTGGCATCACTGACCTGGTGCCTCGCGAGATCTTGGCCATGGTGCCGCTGATCGCGTTGATCGTGCTGCTCGGGTTCTGGCCCAAGCCGCTTACCACCATCTTGAACCCTGCCGTTGATGCCACGTTGAGCCATGTTGGTGCCACCGTGAGCGGCCCGGCCGTGACCGAAGGGAGCCAGAAGTGAACGGCTTCACCGCTCCGACGATCGAATATGGCCTGATTGCGCCATTCCTCATCGTTGTGACCGCTGCCGTGCTCGGTGTGCTCATCGAAGCGATGGCACCGCGCAAGTCCAGGTACCTCTTGCAGTTCGTCGTCTCTTTGCTGGGCCTTGGTACTGCGCTGGTCGTGACCTTGACCAGCGTCGCTGACAAGGTCTCCTCTGCGCCTCGCGGTGCCGGTGGCATCGTCGCGGTGATGGGTTCGTTGGCCATCGATGGCCCCACAGTGTTCATCTGGGGGTTGCTGCTGATCCTGGGCATCTTGGGCCTGCTGCTCTTCGCTGAGCGTGGTCTGGAGTCAGGCGTCACCGGCTTTGCGGGGCAAGCCTCGGCTCTGCCCGGCACCGAAGCCGAGCGCGTTGCCTCAGTTCAAGGCTTGGAGCACACCGAGACGTTCCCGCTGTTGTTGATTGCGGTCTCGGGCATGATGCTCTTCCCCGCTGCCAACGACTTGTTGACACTCTTCGTCGCACTCGAGGTCTTCTCGCTGCCGCTGTACCTGCTTTCGGGCTTGGCGCGTCGCCGCCGCCTGCTGAGCCAAGAGGCAGCGTTGAAGTACTTCTTGCTGGGCGCATTCGCTTCAGGTTTCTTGGTCTACGGCATCGCCTTGACCTACGGCTTTGCCGGATCGATGGGCTACGCCGAGATCGCCTCCGCGATCAGCAACCGCGTCGACGGACACGGCCTCCTCGTGGGTGGCATGGGTCTCATCGCGGTCTCACTGCTCTTCAAGATCGGTGCGGCTCCCTTCCACTCCTGGACTCCTGACGTCTACCAGGGTGCGCCCACGGCCGTGACTGGCTTCATGGCCGCAGCCACGAAGGTTGCGGCGTTCGGTGCGCTACTGCGCATCTTCTACGTCGCCTTCGGCGGTGCTCGTTGGGAGTGGATCCCGCTGTTCACCGTGATCGCCATCTTGACGATGCTGGTCGGATCGGTGATGGCACTGACCCAGACTGACGTCAAGCGGTTGTTGGCCTACTCCTCGATCGCTCACGCAGGCTTCTTGCTGGTTGGCTTCTTGGGTGCCCGTGAGCTGGGTGGCGACGCGGTTAACGACGTCAACCCGGTGCAAGCAGTGCTCTTCTACCTGGTGACCTACGGCTTCATGACCATGGCAGCCTTCGCGATCGTGACCTTGGTGCGCGACTCGCGCGGTGAGACCACGCACTTGTCGTCGTGGTCAGGGCTAGGCAAAGAGTCACCGGTTGTTGCCGGCATCTTCGCCTTCTTGCTCCTTGCTATGGCTGGCTTGCCGCTGACCAGTGGGTTCATGGGCAAGTTCGCAGTCTTCAGTGCCGCCTACCGCGGTGGCGCAGGGGTGGCCGTCGTTGCGGCCGTGCTGATCTCCATCGTTGCGGCGTTCTTCTACATGCGCCTGATCGTGATCATGTTCTTTGCCGACCGTGTCGGCGATGGTCCTAGCGTCGCTTCGCCCTCGTGGATGACGACTGCGGTGATTGCAATCGGCACCGCGATGACGCTCATCCTCGGTCTGGTTCCCGGCCCGTTGCTGGACATGCTTGGACGGATTGCCGCGTTTATCCGATGAGCAACCCCAATCCCGACTCGGCGCTGGCGCTGCCAGTTGTCGACGCTGACCTAGCCGAACGCCTTCGCGTGCGAATGCGTGAGGTCGAGGAGGCTTTGCACGGTCACGTGCAAAGCGAGGCGCCGTTTGTGACCGCGGCCGCGCAGCATTTGATGCGTGCGGGTGGCAAACGGATTCGGCCACTCCTGGTGCTGTTGGCGGCCGAGACTGGTCGGGGAATGGGCAGCGGTGACGACGATGTGCTCACCTCGGCGTGTGTCGTCGAACTAACGCATCTCGCATCGCTCTACCACGACGACGTCATGGATGAAGCGGCGCTGCGACGGGGGGCTGAGTCAGCCAACGCCCGTTGGGACAACCATGTGGCGATTTTGACCGGCGACTTCTTGTTCTCCAAGTCATCTGAACTCACCGCAGAGTTGGGCGCCGACGCGGTGCGAATCCAGGCTCAGACCTTCACTCGCCTCGTCGAAGGCCAGATTCTGGAGACCCTAGGTCCCATTGATGGGGCCGACCCGCTTGAGCACTACCTGCGCGTGGTGGCCGGCAAGACTGGCTCGCTCATCGCGACCTCAGCGTTGTACGGCGCGCGCTTCTCCGGGGCTCCCTTGGAGATCGAAGAAGCCTTGCGCGACTACGGCGAGAAGGTCGGGGTGGCCTTCCAACTTGCCGATGACATCTTGGATATCGCCTCTGACTCCGAGGACTCCGGGAAGACGCCAGGCACTGACTTGCGTGAGGGTGTGCCGACGTTGCCCACCCTGATCGCGTTGCGTGATGAGCCGACAGATTCGCGTCTGGCTGTCCTTCTGTCGGGGCCGATCACGTCCGAACCCGAGGTCGTGGAGGCATTGGGTCTGCTGCGTGCTCACCCGGCCATGGCTGAGGCCCGGGCCTATGTGCAGAACCTCGCTGCCGAGGCGAAGGCGTTGCTCGGCGTCCTTCCTGACGGACCTGTGCGCGAGGCGCTGGACACTTTTGCCGACTTGATTGCAGATCGTTCGCGCTAGCGCGTGCTGCGATAGTGGCGCAACGCGTCGGCGGTGAATATCGCTAGCGCGATCCACACCATCACGAACCCGATCCAACGCACGTGCGTCATGGTTTCGTGGAAGACGATCAGTCCGATCACGAACTGACTCGTGGGGGCGAT
>Ga0073899_10002043_pt1 | contig 18255 bp, 18 predicted proteins | sample KloWWTmetaKNB5Ph_FD_88975 | JGI IMG/M metagenome (GOLD analysis project Ga0073899, IMG submission 88975) | Active sludge microbial communities from Klosterneuburg, Austria, studying microevolution and ecology of nitrifiers - Klosterneuburg... | ecosystem: Engineered > WWTP > Aerobic digester >... | reverse complement strand
GCTGCTGCCACGGTGACCACCGTCGAGCACAGCCAAGGCGACGTTTCTGCCCGCAGCGCGGCAACACTGCCACACGCGGCATGATCGGGGTGTGACCGATCCCCTGTCCCCGTCTTCATCTGCCCCTGGCGCGGGCTCGGCGGGCGCGCCCCGCGGCCGTGCCGCGCTGTGGGTCAGTGCCTTCCGCCCCTTCTACCTGCTCGCGGCGGTGTACCTCGTGTGGGTGATCCTCACCGGGGCAGCAGCCTGGTCGGGCTTCGTGCGCTCCGGTCCGGGCACCCTGCCCCTTCCCGGGGGCGTGGCGCTCTGGCATGGGCACGAGATGCTCTTCGGCTTCGCGATGGCAGTCGTGACCGGAACCGTGCTCACTGCCCTGCCCAGCTGGGCCGGCACACCCGACGTTCGCGATAGGCAGTTGGCCTTGCTGGCCGGCCTGTGGTTCGCAGGGCGTCTGGGCTTTCACGTCGTCGGGCTGTGGGGCCCAGGCATAGCCACGCTGGTTGCCGCCATTGTGGACACCGCGCTGCCCTTGGCCCTGCTGGTGTTGCTGACGCCGCAGCTCACGCGCTGCGCCGATCGCCGCTACGCATTGCTGCTGCCCGTGCTGGCCGTGCTGGCCATGGCCAACCTGGTGTACCACGCGGCCGTGGCCGGCCTCGACGCGGTTGGCGCCGCGACAGCACTTCGTGCGGCGCTGTGGGCCCTCATCGTGCTGTATTCGCTCAAGGGCGGTGTGCTCACGCCCACCTTCACCGGCAACGCCCTGGTGGCCAGTGGTCGCGGTATGGCGCCCACGTTTCGCCCTGCACTCGAACTTGCCGCCCTGCTCACCCTCGTGGCCCTGGGCGCCGCAGATGTCGGCGGCGCACCGCCGGCAGTCATCGCACTGCTGGGCTGGGCCGCGTGCATCGCGCAAGCGTGGCGCGTGGCGCGTTGGCGGGGCTGGCGGGTGCTCGACGAACCCCTGGTCACAGCCATGAACCTGGGCTTCCTCTGGCTGCTCGCGGCACTGGCCCTGCGCAGCGCTGCGGCCATGGGCGCACCATTGCCAGAATCGGCCTGGATGCATGCCTTCACCATGGGCGCTTTGGGCACCATGATGCTTGGCCTGATGACCCGTGTGGCCCTGCGGCACACCGGCCGGCCGTTGGCCGCGCCCCGTGCGCTGGGCGTGTGGCTGGCCTTGGTGAGCGTTGCAGCGCTCGCGCGAATACTCGCCGGCACCCACCACCTGGGCGCTGGCGCCATTGGTCTTGCCGCCTTGGCCTGGGTCGGCTGCTTTGTGGCCTGGCTGGTCTGCCATGCGCACATGCTTCTGGCACCCAGCCTGCCGCGCAAGGGAACGGGCACCCCAGAACCGGCGCCCTGAGCACTGCAGGCGCCTGGACGACCGCTCGCCCGGCCCAGCCGCTCAGCCGGACAGTCCCAGTCCGACCCCGGCGATCCGGCCATCGGGCTCGAGCGCACGCACTGCCAGCACGGCTGCCCCCAGAGGCACCGCATCACCGACAACGGGTGGACGGCCGATCGCCCGTTCCATCCATGCGGCCACAGGCAGCGAGGCATCCTCCGGTCGCGGCAGCCCATAGAAAGCGCACACCTCGCCCACCGGGAGCCTTGGGTCAAGTTCGAAGTCGCGGAAGACCGCCCGGGTTGCCCGCTCGTCCTGCGAATCGGGCAATACCACGCCGAGCCGCCGCGCCAGCCAGCCGATGGTGCCGCCTTGAACCAGCAGCGAAGTCAGCACGACCACGAAGGCCACGTCGAACAGCAGCACGGCATGTGGCGTGCCAGCCAACAGGGGAAACATCGCCAGCACGATGGGAACCGCCCCACGCAGCCCGACCCAGGCAATGAAGGTCGTCTCACGCACGGAGAAGCGAAATGGACGCAGGCACAGCGCGACCGCCAGCGGCCGGGCGATGAACATCAGCACGAGCGCCACGCCCAGGGCTGGCAGGAGTTCGGGCAGCAGGCGCGTCGGCGTGGCCAGCAGACCCAGCAACACGAACATGCCGGCCTGTGCCAGCCACGCATAGCCGTCCAGGGCCGACAGTGCCGGCGCCGCGGCGGCCGCCGCGCGGTTGGCCACGATCAGGCCGAACAGATACACCGCGAGGAACCCCGACCCCCCGAGCCAACCCGTGCCAGCGAACACCGACAGACCCGCCGCAGTGAGCAGCAGCGCCAGCACGCCGCCCCCGGCATCACGTGCCGCCACCTGCCGCAGCAACTCGGCGCATGCCAAGCCGCTGACAGCACCGATGGCCGTACCCCAGCCGAACTGCTCGACGAAGGTCAGGGCCAGCACGGCGAAGGCCTGCTGCCCAGGAAGTGCAGCGGTGGCACTGCCCGCTGACAACAGGCCGATCATCCCGATCGTGAGATAGACGGCCATCGGGTCGTTCACACCCGACTCGATTTCGAGTGTGGACGCCACCCGTTCGTTGAGCGTCACGCCCGAGCGTGTGAGCAGCGCGAAGACGGCTGCCGCGTCGGTGGAACCGACGATCGCCCCCAGCAGAAGCGCCGGTCCCCAGGGTAAGTCGAGCATGGCCATTCCGGCCAGCGCCGTGAGGCACGCGGTCAGGGCGACACCCAGCGTGGCCAACAGTGCCGCCGGTTTCAGGCCCGTGCGAAAGGTCGAGAAGCGCGTGCGCAGGCCACCGTCGAGCAGGATCACGGCCAACGCCACATTGCCCACCCAGAAGCTCATGCGCACATCGTTGAACACGTATCCACCGGGCCCGTCTTCGCCTGCCAGCAGGCCGGCGAAGAGGAAGACCAGCAGGAACGAGAACCCGATCCGCGCCGAATACAGGCCCGCCAGAACGCTGGCGAACACCAGTGCGGCAGCGGCGAACAGAGGCAGGTTCAGAATGTCCACAGGCCCAGTATCGGCAATACGCGATGCCTCGTCAGGTGTCGGTCCATCGGACCTGAAAGCCGCCGGCGCCACCTGCACGGTGCCCGGTGGCACCGCGCACGGCGCAGTGGTCAGGTCGCCGGATGGGTGGCAATCACGGAACTGTCGCTGTCGCTAGCGTGCAGGCCGATCCAGCCGCGCGCCAGCATGCAAGCCCGGGACAGCCGCTGGCGGACCGCCAGGCTGAGCTCGGTGCCCAGATCGAATGACTCGCCCTCGATCGACAGCAGCCAACATGGCGGCAGTGTAACGCCCAGGCGCAGCGCCACCTGCAATACTGCGGCCGGCGTGATCGCATGGCTGAGAACGAGAGGCGCGGCATCCGGGTCCACGGGTTCGAGTGCCACGCCACCATCGCCGCGAGCGCCCGGCCGCGCTGCGTCGACGAACAGCACGGCACTGCGGCCACACAGGTCGAGCGCGTGTTCCACCTGGAGCTGGAAGTCGGTCATCAGCTCGACCGCGCCATCACCGCCCACGCCGGCGGCACGCAGCGCCTCGATCAGCACGGGCCCGACCGCATCGTCGCCCCGGCTGGGGTTGCCGATCGCCAGAACCAGCAGCGGCGCCACGGACGGGTCGCATGCGTGGCCACTCATCGTGAGCGTCACCCGACCTCGTGCACCAGGCACCCATCCGCGCCGCGCCGCACGCGGTCGCACAGCGTGCCGGCCGCGTTCACCAGCGTCAGCTCCAACGGCATGCGACCCAGGGCGTGGGTGGCGCAGCTCAGGCACGGATCGTAGGCACGCACGGCGATCTCCACGCGCGACAGCAGGGCTTCGGTCAGCTCGTGGCCGTCCAGGTACTCGCGGGCCACACTGCGAACGGCTTCGTTCATCGCCTCGTTGTTGTGCGTGGTGCTGACGATCAGGTTGCAAGCCGTGATGAGGTCGTCCGGGCCGATCGCGTAGTGGTGGATGAGCGTGCCACGCGGCGCCTCGATGATGCCCACGCCTTCGCGAACCGCATCCTGCGCGCCTGGCAACGGTGCCAGGCGCTCGCCCTGCACAACGTCGTCGCCTTCGAGCAGCGCGGCAATGACCTCGGCCGCATGCAGCATCTCGATCATGCGCGCTGCGTGGTAGGCGAGCGTACCGTGCACCATGCCGCGCGCCACGAACGCACGCCGGCGGGCCTCGGCACGCGGCGTCGGGATGACATCGACGTTCTGCACCCGCGCCAGCGGCCCCACCCGGTACCAGCCCGTGGCACGCCCGAGGTGGCGCAGGTAGGGGAACTTCATGTACGTCCAGGACTCGACAGCCTCCTCGATGTGATCGGCGTAGTGTTGCGCATCGACGCCGTCGAGCAGCAACGCGCCGTCGGCGTCGCGCCAGCGCAGCACGCCGTCGTAGAGGTCCATCGCACCGGCAGGAATACCGGCGGTGCGGCCGTCGGCCACCAGCGACAGCCAACGCGAACGCATTGTCGCGAAGCCGTCGTAGAGCGTGCCTTGTTGCGCCTGCAGCGCGTCCACCAGGTCGACCGCGCGCTCGCACCAGTCGAGCACCTGCGGCAGCTGCGCGGCCAGGCCGCTGCGCTCAGCCGGCGTGAGCTGCCGGTTCACGCCACCGGGCACCGAACCGGTGCCATGCACGCGCTTGCCGGCGGTCAGCCGGATCACCTCCTGCCCGAACTTTCGCAGCAGCACGCCCTGGCGGGCGATGTCGGGGTGCGCCTCGGCCACCGCCATGATGCTGCGCCGATCGCGCTCGCTGTCGAAGCCGAACAGCAGGTCGGGCGAAGCCAGGTGGAAGAAGTGCAGCGCGTGCGACTGCAGGATCTGGCCGTGGTGCATCAGCCGGCGCAGCGCCTGCGCCGAGGGCGGCACCGCGTCGGCCACGCCCAACGCCACATCGATCGCCTTGCACGCGGCCAGGTGATGCGACACCGGGCAGATGCCACACAGCCGCTGCACCATCACCGGCACTTCCCAGTAGGGCCGGCCGACGATGAAGCGCTCGAAGCCGCGGAACTCGACGATGTGCAGCCGGGCCTGCTGCACGTGCCCGGCCTCGTCGAGCAGCAGCGTGACCTTGCCGTGACCCTCGACGCGCGAGACCGGATCGATAGCCACGCGGCGCAGGCCGGGCGGGGCAACAGGATGGGTGGATTGCATCAGTCGTACCGCAGCGGGGGCAAGCTCGGTGGGCGGCCATCCAGCAGCGCAAACAGCAACTCGCCGATGGTGGCGGCGCTCGGTGGGCAACCGGGCAGGAAGTGGTCGACATGCACCACCTCGTGGATGGGATGCACGCGGGCCAGCGGCAGCGGCAGCTCGGGGTCGGAGGGCACCGCGCTGCCAGGAGCCAGGCCCGGGCGGTCGCGATAGACATCGACCAGCATCTGGCCCACGTCCAGCGCATTGCGCTGCGCCGGCAGCCCGCCGTTGATTGCGCAGGCGCCCACGGCGACCAACAACGTGCAGCGTGCACGGAACTCACGCAGCACATGCACGTTTTTGGCGTTGCACAACCCGCCTTCCACAAGACCGATGTCGCACGGCGCCAGCGTCTTGACGTCGTTGAGCGGCGTGCGGTCGAACTCCACCCGGGAGAACAGCTCGAACAGGTGCTCGTCCAGATCGAGGAACGACATGTGGCAGCCGAAGCAGCCGGCCAGCGATACCGTGGCCACGCGCACTTTGCGCGCCGGTGCGGGGGCCGCCTCAGCCATCGTCGCCACCGGCCGATGGGCCCTCGGGTTGGGTGTCGGCGGGTCGCGCGCCGATGGGCACGGCGTAGCCACGCCGCTTGGGCAGGATGGCGCCCACCGGGCAGATGCGCGCGGCCAGGTCGTCGGCCGCGAGGCGGCTGTCGCCCAGGCAGCCACTCGGCGAATCGACCACCACGTGCGTGGCCATGCCATGCCCGCTGATCGCGAACACGCCCTTGTGGTCGACCTCGTGGCTGGCGCGCAGGCACAGCTTGCACAGGATGCAGCGGTTCAGGTCCAGCCAGACATCGGGGTGACTGGCGTCGATCGGTCGACGCGGATAGAACTCCTCGAAGCCCGGGCCGGTGACACCCAGCGCGTAGCCGGCGTCCTGCAGGCGGCAATCACCGCTCTTCTCGCAGCTGGGGCAGAAGTGGTTGCCCTCGACGAACAGCAGCTGCACCAGCAGCCGGCGGCGCTCGTCGAGGTCAGGCGCGCGACACTCCACCACCTGCCCCGCTGCGGCACGCGTGGTGCAGGCGGCGACGAGCCGGCCATCCACGCGCACCGTGCACAGCCGGCAGGCGCCGCTGGGCCCCAGTTCCGGGTGCCAGCACAGGTGCGGCACGTGGTGGCCGGCTCGCGTGGCAGCGGCGATCAAGGTCTCGCCATCCTCGAATGGCACGGCCGCACCGTCGAAGACGAACTGGCCGCTCACCCCTGCCGCTCCAGATGCGCGCCGGCATCGTTGCGGCCGGTCACTCGGCGCGCCGGCTCCAGCTCGGCGTCGAGGTCGAACGCCGGCACGAAGCGTGGCGACGCCAGCCGGCTCTCGTAGGCGGCGCGAAAGCGCGCCAGCGTGTCACGCAACGGGTTGGTGGCGCTGGCGCCCAGGCCGCAGTGGGTGGTGCCGTGCAGCAGCGACTCGAGCGCGCGCAGTTCGGCCTCGTCGAAAATCGAGCCATAGCCCGCGGCGAGCTTGTCGAAGCGCCGCCGCACGAGCTCGGTACCCACCCGACACGGCGTGCAAAAGCCGCAACTCTCGTGGGCAAAGAATTGCGCGAAGCCCCGGGCCACCTCGAACATGTCGCGGCCGGCGCCGAACACCATGAACGCGCCTGCTGTCGGCACATCGTCGAAGGCGATGCGGCGGCCGAACTCATGTGCCGCCAGGCACTGACCCGAGGGCCCGCCCACCTGTACCGCCTGCACGTCGGTGGCGCCGGCCTCGGCCAGGATCTCGGCCACCGTGACACCGAACGGCCATTCGTAGACGCCTGGGCGCGCAACGTCGCCACTGACCGAATGCAGTTTGCTGCCGGTGCTGCCGGGCACACCCATGGCGGCCCACCAGGCCCCACCGTGCAGGGCAATGTGCGCTGCAGCGGCGTAGGTCTCGACGTTGTTGACCACCGTTGGCTGCCCGCGGTAGCCGGATTCCACCGGAAACGGCGGACGGATGCGCGGTTGGCCGCGCTTGCCTTCGAGCGATTCGATGAGCGCGCTTTCCTCGCCACACACATAGGCCCCGGCGCCCAGATGGATGGCGATGTCGAAGTCGAACCCTGGCGTGCCAAGGATGCCGGTACCCAGCAGCCCGGCGGTGCGCCGGCGCGCGAGCACCGCCTGCAGGTGTTCCAGCACGAAACGGTACTCGCCGCGCAGGTAGACGAAGCCCGTGCGCGCGCCCAGCACCCGCGCCGCCACCGTCATGCCCTCGATCACGGTGTCGGCCTGCTCGGCCAGCAGCACGCGATCCTTGAAGGTGCCGGGCTCACCCTCGTCGGCGTTGCACACCACCACCCGCGTGCTGCCTTCGCGCAGCGGTGCGGCGCGACACAATTGCCACTTGCGCGCGGCGTCGAAGCCTGCACCGCCGCGGCCGCGCAGGCCCGACGCCGCAAGCTCGGCCAGCGTCGCTTCGGCACCGCGCGCCAATGCGGCGTGCAGGGCTGGCCCCGTCATGGGGTCGGCTCCGAGCAGCGGGCCCGCACGGCGGATGTTCGGTTCCAACCGCTGCCACTCGATTGGCCAATGAGAGGGCGGGACGCCCGCTCGGATTTGTTCTGCGACCATCGACACACGCGCCGCGTCGAGCCGCGTCACCACCTGGTGCTGGTTGACGAGCAGCGCCGGGCCTTGGTCACACAGCTCAGTGCAGGAGGTGAAGCCGAGCGACACCGAGCCGTCGGCCGCCATCTGCCCGGGCACGATGCCCAGCCACGCCCCCAGTTCGGCCGCGAGTTCGCGGCTGCCCTGCATGCGGTCGGTGACGTTGTCGCTGGCCAGCAGGTGCACCCGACCCACCGGTTGCAGGTGGAAGAAGCGGTAGAAGCCGGCCACGCCCTCGACGATGGCCGGCGTCAGTCCCACGCCCTGGGCAATCCGGTGCAGCACTGGGCGCGGCAGCCAATGCGTATGCGCCTGCACCTCCCGCAGGATCTGCACCAGGGCATGGCGCTCGCCCGAGTGGTGCCGCAACGCGGCGTCGACGGCTTGGATCTGCTCGGAAGTGCAGTTCATGGCTGCCATCGAGCATACCGTGGCCCGATGACGGTTCGCCGAAACCGAAGTTGCGCACCGCCGGTCGTTGCCGATCAGCGGTCAGGGCTCGCTCTTCGGAGTCGGATCGTCATCCGGGCCGGCCTTGCCCTGCGCATAGGCCTGCATGGCCCGCCGCAGGGTACCGAGCTGAATTCGGTAGTTGGTGCAGCCCTTGCACATCATCAGGTGCACCCGCAGCGCGGTGCGCTCACCCAACCCCAGGGGTCGCTCGAATTCCTCGGAGCACAGACGCGCCACTTCCTTGCAGCTCAACATGATGCGCCCCCCGGTCTGCCCCAACCCGTGTCCATGCAGGCGCGCAACTTCATGCGGGCGCGGTGCAGGATCACATGGCAGTTGCTCGTGGTGATGGACAGTTGCCGACAGATCTCGTCGGATTCGAACCCCAGGAACTCGCGCATCATGAATACGCGCCCGGTGGCTGGCGGCAGGTGACCCAGGCAGGCCTCGAACACAGCCCAGAACTGGCGCGACTGCAGGGATGTCTCGGGGTCGGGCCAGGCCGCGGGCCGAGGGCCGTCGCGCCAGTGTCCGCGCTCGTCGAACATCGCCTCCATGCGTTCCTGCCAGTCCTCGTCGTCGTCCACAAGACTGGACAGGTTGACCGTGCGCGACGCCTGTCTCAGGTGATCCACGATGCGGTTGCGCAAGATGGCAAACACCCAGGTCTTCAGCGTGGACTGCCCTGAGAACGTCGACGACTTCCTGAGTGCCGCCTCGATTGACTCCTGCACCATGTCTTCGGCGGCGGCATGATCGCGCAGCTGCAATTGCGCAAAGCGCAGCATGTCGGCGCGCAGCGACAGCAGCTCCTGCGCGCTGATGCCCTGCATGGTGTCCGACGGCGTGGCCCCCGGGGCGTGGTCATGGCGGCTGTTCGTCATGGGCATGAACCGGCTTGCACCTTGTTGCGCGCCGCACTGTAGCCCGATCGAGCGCCTTGCGAGCGCGAAGGGCTGTAAGAAATTCGCCGGCCACCGCGTCTATGTGTTCACTTCACGTCCGAATCCGCAATGCACCCCACCCTACCCCTGCTTGTCCGGTCCGACTTTCCGCCCATGCGCCGCCGGACCATCGAAACACTCCAGGTCAACCTCGGCTACCGATGCAACCAGAGCTGCCAGCACTGCCATGTCAATGCTGGACCGAACCGCACCGAGGAGATGTCGCGCGAGTCGATAGACGCCGTCATCGCCTTCCTGGCAGACAGCCCGGATCTGCGCACGCTGGACCTGACCGGCGGCGCCCCGGAACTCAATCCGCACTTCCGCTCCCTGGTGACGGCCGCCCGCAGCCGTGGCGTCAAGGTCATCGATCGCTGCAACCTCACGATCCTGGAGGAACCCGGCCATGAGGACCTGGCCGCCTTCCTCGCCCTGCACCATGTCGAGGTCGTAGCCTCGATGCCGTGCTACCTGGAAGACAACGTCGACCGGCAGCGCGGCAAGGGCGTGTTTGACGCCAGTATCCGTGGCCTGCAGCGGCTGAACGCGCTGGGCTACGGTCAGGCCGACACCGGCCTGGTGCTCAATCTCGTCTTCAACCCCCTGGGACCCAGCCTGCCGCCCGAGCAGCAGGCGCTGGAACAGGATTACAAGCGGCACCTCGGTTCCCACTTCGGCATCGTATTCAACGGGCTGTTCACGCTGGCCAACATGCCCATCCAGCGATTCGGCTCGATGCTGGTGTCCAAGGGCCAGTTCAACAGTTACATGGACCTGCTGCGCCGCTCCCACCGCGAGGCCAACCTCGAGCAGGTGATGTGCCGCAGCCTGCTAAGCGTGGATTGGCAGGGCTACCTGTACGACTGCGACTTCAACCAGCAATTGGGGCTGCCCATCCACGCAGCCGAACGCAGGCGTGTGCACATCACCGACATCACCGCCACCGACCTGGAAGACCATCCGATCCGGGTGGCCGACCACTGCTTCGGCTGCACCGCCGGTCAGGGTTCGAGCTGTGGCGGCGCCCTCGACCACTGAACACTCACCCGTCGGAAAGAACCCATGTCCCGCAGGCAATTCCTGTTCCAAGGCGCCGCCCTGTCGGCCACGTTCGCGGCTCCCGCCGTCTTTGCCCAGGCGCGCAAGCTGCGCTTCGGTGTCGGTCCCTTCATGCCTACCGCCGAGGACACGCGCAAGGCCTTCCTGCCGCTGTTCGCCCACATCGCCAAGAGCTTGGACGCACCTGACTTCGAGCTGGCCGTCAGCACAGACTGGGCTGGGCTGACCGTTGCGATGGGCTCGGGCCAGCTCGATGCCGCGTGGATGGGCCCCTGGGGCTATGTCATTGCCAGCAACGCCACCGACTGCCAGGCCATCGGCACCGTCCAGTATGACGACAAGCCCACTTACCAGGCCATCATCGTGGGCCGGCCCGATGTGACCGTGGCTCGGTTTCCCGACGATACGCGGGGCAAGTCGATCTCGTTTGCCGACGTAGGCTCCACGTCGGGCTGGCTGATCCCCACCTACTACGCCGCGCGGGTTTGGAAGATCGATCCGAAGGCGTTCTGGAAGTACAACGAAGGTGCCTCGCACCCCGCCAACGAGGTGGCCGTGGCCTCGGGTCAGGTCGACCTGGCCACCGACTACGACCGCAACCGCAACGCCATGATCGCCTCAGGGCGCATCAAGCCCGATGCCACGAAAGTCGTCTGGACTTCCGACCCGCTGCCCAACGACGCCTTCGTGATGCCCAGGAACGCGCGGCGCGAGTTCGCCCGGCAGATGCAGTCCATCCTGCTGGCGATTACGCCCGATCAGGCGCGGACGCTCATGCCCCAGCGCTACACCGGCTTCGTCGCAGCCACGCATGCGAGCTACCGGATGATCGAGGATGCGGGTCTGGCCGTCGGCCGCATCAAGCCGCGGGCCTGAGCGGCAGAAGCTGCGGCGATGAGCCTAACCCAGGCGGCTTGCCCCATCGAGTACCGCTACGCAGCGGCGGACCTGCACCGCACGCGCTCCGATCGCGCCGAAACGGCTTACGTGATCGGCGGCCTGTATGGAAACGTCGAGGCGCTGCACGCCATCTTGCGCATGCAGGAGCACGAAGCCCGCCACGGCCGCCAGGTGCACCTGGTCTTCAACGGCGACCACAACTGGTTCGACACCGACGCCGCGGGCTTCCGTGAGGTCAATCAGGTCGCACTGGAGAGCCTGGCGATTCGCGGCAATGTCGAGGCCGAACTGGCGCAGCCGTCCGAAGCCGGTTGTGGCTGCAACTACCCGGCCTATGTCAACGCCGAGCACGTGGCGCGCTCCAATGCCATCATGCGCCGATTGCAGGCCACGGCCCGCGACATGCCGCAGCTGTGCGCCGCCCTGCAGGCCTTGCCGATGTTTCGTGTGATCGAAGTCGGCGACACGCGTGTGGGCATCGTGCACGGCGACGCCGAGAGCCTGGCTGGCTGGTCGTTCGCTGCCGAGCGGCTGAGCCCCGTACGCACATGCTGTTCGGGCGACGAGGTCGACGACGGCGCACTCACGCCCAGGGCCACGCTCGAACGCTGGTTCCGCGACGCAGGCGTCGATGCCTATGCCAGCTCGCACACCTGCCTGGCGCACGCGCGCGACCTGGAGGTCGACAGCCGCACGCGCGCCATCTTCAACAACGGTGCTGCAGGTCTGCCGAACTTCGCTGCCGAGTCGTTCGGTATCGTCACGCGCATCTCGATAGACCCGGCCATCCCGAGGGGTAGCCTCTATGGCCTGAACTTGAACGGCGTGCGATTCGACGCCATGCCCGTGCTCTACGACAGCGTGGCCTGGCGCGAGCGCTTCGTGGCCAACTGGCCGCCGGGCTCGCCGGCCCATGAGGCCTATTTCAAGCGCATCGTGACCGGTCCGGACTTCGCCCGGCGCGACGCCATCGGCGGCCACGTGGCCCTGACCATGCCGTGAAGCCAGAACCCAGCCACGCCGTCCTGCAGGCCTTGGAGGCACATGCCCATGCGCGCACCGGCAGGGTCGGGCGCCGTGCGCTGCGGTTCTCAGCGCTGCTGCTTGCATTGGGGTTGCTTGCGGCCAGCGCCCATATCGCCCAGGTAGACCCGGCGCGGTTGATCACCGGCCTGCCCAGACTCGGGCACTGGTTGGCAACGGCCTGGCCGCCCAAACTCGACGAGTTGCCGATCTTCCTGTGGCGCACGGCCGAGACCGTGGCCATGGCCGCCGTCGGCACCACTATCGCCACGGTACTGGCCATTCCGATGGCGATGCTGGCCAGCCGCAACCTGACACCCTGGCCCAGGCTCTACCTGCCTGCACGGTGGCTGCTCAACGCCCTGCGCGGCATCGACTCCTTCGTTTTCGCGCTGCTGTTCGTCGCTGCCGTCGGCTTAGGTCCATTCGCCGGCGTGCTGGGCATTGCGCTGCACACCTGGGGCAGCGCCGGGAAATTCATGGCCGACACGATCGAAAGCGCGCCCCTCGGGCCGATGCAAGCAGTGGAGGCCACTGGCGCCAGCCGCCTCGTGGCCGCACGATTCGCTTTGGTGCCCGAGGTCATGCCGGCGGTGTTGTCCAGCACCCTGTACCTGTTCGAGTTCAACGTGCGCGCTTCGACCGTGCTCGGTGTGGTCGGCGCCGGCGGTATCGGCCAGGAACTCAAGAACAGCATGGACCTGCTGGACTTCGCACGGCTGGCCACCATCATCGTCGTCATCCTCGTGGTCGTGACCGGCATCGACCAGTTCGCGGCGTGGCTGCGGCGCCGGCTCGTGTGATGGCGGCTCAGGGCGTCGTTCTGGCTACGCGGGCGTTGTGCAAGCGCCTGGGTGAGCGCCCGATCGTCCAGGGCCTGAACCTCGATGTGGGCCGTGGCGAGTGCCTGGCTCTGTTGGGTCCCAGCGGCGCAGGCAAGACCACGCTGATCCGCTGCCTGTCGGGTCAACTGCCCCCGGACGACGGACAGGTTCTGCTCGAAGGTCACAACGTCGACGTGCTCGGCCGCTCGCGCCGGCGCCGCGTCGCGGTCGTATTCCAGCAGTTCAACCTGGTCGGGCGCATCAGTGCACTGGACAACGTACTGGCAGGGCGCCTGGGTTACCTGCCCGTCTGGCGCGCCATGTTGGGCCGATTCGAGCCTTGCGACCGGCTCCAGGCGCTGCAATGCCTGGAGCGCGTGGGCATGCTCGAACACGCCGGGCGGCGCGCCGACACCCTTTCCGGCGGGCAACAGCAACGCGTGGCGATCGCCCGTGCGCTGGCCCAGCAGCCAGCCGTGATCCTGGCCGACGAACCCATCGCCAGCCTCGACCCCGTCAACGGCGCGGCTGTGCTCGACCTACTGCGCGACATCGCGCGCACAGAGGGTGTGGCGGTCGTCTGCAGCCTGCACCAACTGGAGTTGGCGGTTGCGTGGGCAGACCGGATACTCGGCATGGCGCCCAATCGCCCGGCTATCGACCTTCCCGCTCACCGTTTCGATGCCGACACCAGCGCCCATATCTACGGCTGGAAGCCGGAATTCGGGGGTATCGCATGACGATCCGCGCACTGAGCTTCGACACCGGCGGCACCGTGCTCGACTGGCACGGCGGCATCGTCGCGCGCCTGGCTGCCGTATGCGGCAAACGCGCTGCAGGTCTGGACCTGCACCAGGTGGCCAATGACTGGCGGCGGCGCGCCATGAAGCGCATCGTGGGGCAAGTGCATCCCGCGTTCAACATGGACGACGCCCACCGCGAGAGCCTGGTCGATACCCTGTCGGCCCATGGCCTGGCAGACCTCAGCGTCACGCAGCGAGAGGCCATCTGGAGCGTCTGGTACCAACTCGATGCCTGGCCTGACTTCGCCCCGGCGCTGGCCGCCTTGCGCAGCGCCGCGCCGGTAGTGTCGTTCACGATGCTGCCCACGGCCCTGGTGATGAGCGTCTCCCGACGCAATGCGCTTGACTGGGACGCGATCGTATCGTGCGAGATGATCGGCATGTACAAGCCGCACGCCCCGGCGTACATCACCGCCGCACGCTGGATCGGCCTGCCACCTCAGGACATTCTGATGGTTGCATGCCACAACTTCGACCTCAACGCGGCGCATGCCGCTGGCTTCAAGACCGCGTTCGTGCGCCGACCCGACGAGTGGGGACCCGAAGGTCCGCCCGAACCCGAACCGAACATGGACTACACGTTCGTGGTGTCGGGGTTCGACGAGTTGCGCAAACAGGTCCTCACGACCCGATGACGCAGGCGACAAGCCGCACGCAAGACACACCTCAGATGCCAACGAGATGACGGCAACGGTGCTGCTCCTGCGTCGAACCTCAGTCGTCGCCGGCTGCATTGTCCTTGTGCTCTGGCAGGTTCACGCCACGCATGCCCCGCCATAACGCCAGATCGTAGGCAATCTTGAGCACCCCGCAGGCCACCAACGGTAGCGCAAGGAAACCTGCGGCCAGCATGGCGCCGCTGATCGTCGGGCTCAGTGCAGCGGCCAGGCTTCGGGGCACGGCCGTGTAACCCGCCGCTGCCGGCCGCTCCTGCGGCGTCACGACCGCCATCACGTAGGCGGTTCGCGTGGGCACGTCCATCTGCGACAAGGCGCTGCGCACGAACAGCAGCACCAGCACAGTGGGCAGGTTTGGTGCCAGGGCCGCCAGGATGAGGCAGACGTTGGCCGGGATGTGCGTGAACACCATGGTGTTGAGCAGGCCGATGCGCCGCGCCACCCACGGCGCGATCAGTTGCGACGCCGCACTCAACAGGCCCGCCCAGAAGAAAAACGCGCCAGCTTGTGCCAGCGACAGACCGAAACGCTGCAGCAGCCACAGGGCCAGCAACGAGTTCACGACCATGCCGCCGGCGAAGGCATCGATGCTGAACAGCGCGGCCAGCCGTACAACGATACGCCGCGACGGGCCCAGGGCTGCCGCCGCGCGCGGCACTTCGCCGCCCGCTGGCTCGACGGCCGGCCGCCGATAGAGCCACCAAACCAACAGGCCGATCACGGCGTAGAACACGAACAGCGCCCGCAGCATGACCACGAGTGCCGTCCCTGTGCGGCTGGCTAACCAATCGGGCAAGCCAGCGGCCAGCGCGCCGGCGGCAGCGCACACGGCGCCGACCACGCTGTAGCGCGCGAACAGGGCCGTTCGAGCATGACCGCTGGCCGCGCCAGCCAGCCGGGCGTGCTCGAGTGGAAGAAACACGCTCACATCGCCCGAACTCGGGTTGAGCGTGCCGACGAAGGCCACCAGCAACAAGGGCCAGAACGACGCACACCCGGCGAACCCGATCCCGGTAGCGGCCATCAGCAACGCGGCAACCCGCAGCATCTGCCCCGACCCAAATCGATGTCCCCAAGTGCCGACAGCGATGGTTGCCAGGGCCGAACCCAGCATGGTCACCGTCGCGATGACACCAACCTCCAGCGTGCCCAACCCCACCGCGAGCAGGTAGGCCGGCAGCAGGACCGCCATGTAGCCGTCAGCAAACGCCCGCAGCGCCCGCGCTGCAAGCAACGGCAGTGCACCCGGATCAACACCTCGGGGCAGCAGCAAGGTCGCGAACCAAGAACCAATCATGTAACGTTCTCTACTATTTAGTATACTTCTCTACATGTTTTCGTCCATGCCCACTTGGTACCTTTTGGTCGTTTCGCTGCCCACGTCCAGCGCCACCGCCCGCATGCGCGTGTGGCGCGCCCTGAAGGCACTGGGCTGCATGGCCCTGCGCGATGGCGCCTACCTGCTGCCCGCGCGCGCCGACCACGAGCGCGCACTGCAGGAACTCGCCGACGAGTGCACCGCCGAGGGCGGCAACGCCTGGCTGATGGCCGTGCAGCCACGTTCCACAGAGGAAGCTGACGCCTACCGCCAGCTGTTCGATCGCAGCGACGACTACGCCGAACTGCGCAAGTCCTGGAAGGATGCCAACCGTGGCCTGGCCAGGTTGGCTGCACCCGAGCTCGCGCGCTTGCACCGCCGGCTGCAGCGTGAGCTCGACGCCGTGCGCGCGATCGACTTCTTTCCGGGCGAAGCAAGCCTGGAAGCCGAAGCGGCATGGACGGAGTTCGGCAACCGCATCGCCACGCTGCTCTCGCCCGACGAGCCGCAACCCAGATCGGGGCACATCCGTCGGCTGGACGCTGCCAGTTTCATCGGGCGCACGTGGGCCACGCGCCGTAGACCCTGGATCGACCGCGTGGCCAGCGCCTGGCTGATCCGCCGCTACATCGACCCCGAGGCACGCTTTCGATGGCTGGCCCAGCCATCGGACTGCCCAAAGAACGCTTTGGGCTTCGACTTCGACGGCGCCACGTTCACGCACGTCGGCGATCGCGTCACTTTTGAAACGCTCATGGCCAGCTTCGGCCTGGAAGGCCACGCAGGGCTGCAGCGGTTGGCCGAGATCGTGCACACGCTGGATGTTGGCGGCGAGCCGGTGCCAGAGGCCCGCGGCCTCGAGGCCGTGCTGTCGGGCGCCCACGAGCGCCTGGTCGACGACGACGCCTTGTTGGATGAGATCGGCACCGTGCTCGACTCGCTGCTGGCGCACTTCGAACGCGAAGCCGGGCGCCGCAAGGGCAACCCCAAAGGCACCTCACGATGACTCCCGTCGAGCCCATGGCCCCGGCCGCGAACGCCGCTCCCTACACTCTCTGGCAACTCGTGCGCTACATGATGGCACTTGGAAGCTGGGGCTTCGGAGGGCCGGTGGCGCTGGTCGGCTACATGTACCGCGATCTGGTCGAGAGGCGGCACTGGATCACCGAGGCCGACTACAAGGAAGGCATGGTCCTGGCCCAGTTGATGCCAGGCCCACTGGCTGCGCAACTGGCGATCTACCTCGGCTACGTGCACTACCGCGTTGCCGGCGCAACGCTTGCGGGCCTGGCCTTCGTCTTGCCATCGTTCTTCATCGTGGTGGCCATCGGTGCGGCCTATGTGGCCTACGGTGGCATCGCCTGGATGCAATCCGTCTTCTACGGTGTGGGCGCAGCGGTGATCGGCATCATCGCGACCAGTGCCCACAAGCTCACCAGCAAGAACATCGGCAAGGACCCACTGCTGTGGGCCATCTTCACGGTAAGCGCCGCCGTCACGGTCATCACCAAGTCCGAGATCGTCTGGCTCTTCCTCGGCGCCGGGGTCCTGGTGTGGCTGGTTCGCGCGCCGCCAGCCAGGTGGTTTGGCGGGCGGCTGCACGGCGTGGCCGCCTCGGCACCATTGCTGGCCGCAGCGGCAGCCGGCTTGACGGACTGGTCGCAGCTGGCGCAGATCGGCGCCTTCTTTGCTTATGCCGGCAGCTTCGTCTTCGGCAGCGGCCTGGCCATCGTGCCCTTCCTGTATAGCGGCGTCGTCCAGGAACACCACTGGCTCAACGACCGCCAGTTCGTCGATGCGGTCGCAGTGGCGATGATCACGCCCGGCCCAGTCGTCATCACCACCGGCTTCATCGGCTATCTGGTGCAGGGCTTCTGGGGCGCAGTGGTCGCCGCCGTGGCCACCTTTCTACCCTGCTACTTGCTGACCATATTGCCAGCACCGTACTTCAAGAAGCATGGCAAGCACCCGGGCATCGTCGCATTCGTCGACGGCGTGACCGCCGCTGCGATCGGTGCCATCGCCGGGGCTGTGATCGTCATCGGTCAGCGGTCGATTTCCGACATCGCCACCGCCGCACTCGCACTGTCCGCCGCGGGGGTGCTCTGGCGCTTCAAGAAGGTCCCCGAGCCTGCGATCGTCGTCGTCGCAGCGATCGCCGGGCTCGTGCTCTTTCCACTCACAACGCAACCCTGAGCTCAACGGAGTTCGCCATGAACACACGCGCCTCGCCACGGCCGTTCGACCCACGAGCCATGCACGGGTCATCCCGCTGGGCTGAGGAACTTCCGGCAAACCGGCCTGTGGTCGTCTGCTGCGTCTACGGCCATGAAGTCGGTCGAGCAACGGCCGTGCGCCTGCGCGTGGCAGGCGTCGATGCGCGCATTCTCGAAGGCGGAATCGATGGTTGGATCAACGCCGCCCGCCCAGTCGTCGAGAAGACGACTGGTTGAGCACCCGGTCACTGGCCTGGCCGACCAAGCCCTCGCAGTCGTGCGGCCCAGACCCGTCATCGAAACCTGACAGAAAGGCACCACCCATGAAGTGGATCACCCGTG
>Ga0073899_10002038_pt1 | contig 18270 bp, 15 predicted proteins | sample KloWWTmetaKNB5Ph_FD_88975 | JGI IMG/M metagenome (GOLD analysis project Ga0073899, IMG submission 88975) | Active sludge microbial communities from Klosterneuburg, Austria, studying microevolution and ecology of nitrifiers - Klosterneuburg... | ecosystem: Engineered > WWTP > Aerobic digester >... | reverse complement strand
CGTGCAGCGAATTGGACTGCGCCCGATCAAATCAAAAGCGTAACCTTTGTCAATCGCGGTGTTGGCAATCAAACTACGGCTCAGATCGTAGGACGTTTTCAGGCGCATGTGCCTCCACTTCAACCACAGATTATTGTTATACAAGCTGGTATCAATGATCTGAAAACAATTCCTTTGTTCCCGGATGAAAAGGAATCAATTATTCGTAACTGCAAAGCAAATCTCAAACAAATCGTCGAGTTGTCTACCGCCACAGGAGCTCAGGTTGTTGTGACTACCATTTTCCCTTTAGGGAAACTCCCGGTTGAGAGACGACCATTTTGGTCCGACGATGTAGCTATCGCGATCAATGAGGTAAATTCGTTCATAGAAACGTTGGCGAGTGATCAAGTGACCATCTTTTATACGGAGGATGTGCTGGCAAATTCAGATGGTATAGTTGATCCTCAATATAGCCAGGATTTTCTGCATCTGAATCCCACAGGTTATGCTGCACTGAACGAAGCGATATATGAATTATTGGCGCCCTAACAGAAAGCTGCCCAAAGTCGCAGTTCTTCCACATAGCGACGCCCACGACTCTTCCCCATACCAGATATGGCATGAACGTTAGCGAACAAAGACTCGCGCGGCCTTCCTCTGGTCGCGTGTGCTTGCTGGTTTTCCTGACGCACATCCGTGACGGCGCACAGGAAGTGCTGCTCCTCAAGGGGCCGCGGGACAAGTGGTTCTGAGCCAACCGCTACAACGGCCTGGGCGGCCACGTCGAGGCGATAGAGGATGTCTACGCGGCGGCAACTGATAAGCCCTGGAATCGGGTTTAGGGCATGGTTGAGTCGTTTGCTCGCCTCAAAGCCACCCACCGCAGGCTCACAAACGCGCTGACGCCGCACAGTGCGATCACCCCCGTCATCGGCAATGCCGTGCCGTTGGCGAGCACCCCAACCAGCGCACCGGCCACCGCGCCGGCCATGAACTGTGTGGCGCCGAGCAGGGCCGAGGCGCTGCCCGCACGGCGACCATAAGGCGCCATTGCCAACGCCGTGGCGTTCGGGCCGACCATGCCGGTGCTGGCGATGGTGATGAAGAGCAGCGCCAGCAACAGCGGGAAGCCGCCCATACCCGCCCACGTTGTGGCAAAGAGCAGCAGCGCGGCGGTGGCGGTGACGCTCAAAGCGGCGGTGAGCAGCCGTGTGCTGGTGTAGCGCGCCAACAGCCAGCGGTTGAGCTGCGACGCTGCGATCAGCCCGAAGGCGTTGGCGCCAAAGAAGAAACCAAAGCGGTCGGGCGAGACGCCGTTCAGCTCGATAAACACAAAAGCGGACCCCGAGATGTAGGCGAACATCGCTGCCGAAGCCAGACCGCCCGCCAGCGCAAACCCCATGTAGCGCCGGTCGGCCAGCAGCGCGCCGTAGCCGCGCAGCGCGTGGCCAAGACCCTCACGGGTGCGGCGTGCTTCCGGCAGCGATTCCTCCAGCCCAAACCAGACCATCAGCAGACAGAGCAGCCCAAACGCGGCCAGCACAAAGAAGATGGCGCGCCAGCCGAAGGCGACGAGCAACTGCCCGCCGATCAGCGGCGCGGTGATCGGCGCCACGCCCATCACCAGCACCAGGAAAGAGTACATGCGCGCCGACTCGCGCTCGTCGAAGCGGTCGCGCACGACCGATCGACCGATCACGACGCCGGCCGAACTGCCCAGCGCTTGCAAAAAGCGCAGCCCCATCAGCCCGGCCACTGACGGCGCAAACGCGCACCCCAGACTGACCACGGTGTACATGGCGCAGCCAAAGAGCAGCGGGCCGCGGCGCCCCACGCGGTCGGAGATGGGGCCATAAAAGAGCTGCCCCAGCGAGAGGCCGATGAAAAAGGCCGAAAGCGTCTGCTGCACCGCGGCCGTCGTCGTGCCGAATTCTTCGGCGATCGTCGGCAACGCGGGCAGATAGGTGTCGATCGAGAGCGGGCCAAACGCGGCCAGCACGCCCAGGATCAGGGCAAGCTTGGCGTAAGAGGATTGAGATCTTGCAATGGCGGTCATGGTTGGGCCGATCTGATCAAAGGAAGTGGTGCAAAAATAGTCGCGCCCCATTTCAAAGCGGAAGCGCCGTCCCTATCGTATCATCGTGCGAGGAAAGAGGTAATATTGAACAGGTTCATGCAAGGCGTGTCACAGAGAGCAAGTCAGCTTTCCTCCCACCGTGCTTGTCTTCCACCGCATTCGCCAAGCGTAAATTTGTCATGATAGAGTGCTGCATACACACTTTTCGACGATCGCGTAGACGTGACGCCGTCTACATCTCGCATGAAGGAGAATGGTTTATGCTCACCAAAGAAGCACAGCGCCTGCGCATCGGCGTGTTGGGCGCCGGCCCGATCTCCCAATTTGCGCATCTGGAAGCGACGCGCAAGGCGCGCAACGCCGAGCTGGTCGCGCTGTGCGATGCGGCGGAAGATCTGCTCGCGCAGATGGCTGCCGTGCACCGACCGGCCCGCACCTACACCGACTTTGCCGCCATGCTCGCCGACCCCGACGTCGACGCGGTGATTATCGGCGTGGCTGACCAGTATCATGTTCCTCTGGCGCAGCAGGCCATCGCCGCTGGCAAGCATGTGCTCGTCGAGAAGCCGCTCGGCGTGAGCGTGGAGGAGTGCGAGGCACTGCGCCAGACTGTAATGGCGTCGAAGCTAGTCTTGCAAATCGGCAACAACCGGCGTTTCGACCCCGGCGTCGCCTTCGCCCGCACCTTTATCCGCGAACAGATGGGCGAAATGATGGCGTTCAAAGCGTGGTACTACGATTCCTTCCACCGCTACACCATGACCGACAACTTGCAGCCCATCCCGCTGACAAGCGCCCAGGCGCGGCGGCCCGCGGGCGACCCCAAGGCGGACAAACAGCGCTATTTTATGCTGACGCACGGCAGCCACTTAGTGGACACCGCACGCTATCTGGCCGGTGAGATCGTGCAGGTGCAGGCGCGTTTCACCCACCGCTTCGATGCCTACGGCTGGTTCATCGCCGTTGATTTTGCCAACGGCGCCATCGGCCATCTCGACTTGATCATTCCGATCCAGGGCGACTTCGAGGAGGGTTTCCAGGTCTTTGGCGAGCAGGGCAGCGTCGTCGCGCGTGGCTATCTGCCCTGGTATCACAAAGCGAGCCAGGTGGAATGCTTTTCAGCCGCGGACCGTCAATATCATCGCGTGCTGGGTGAGGATGCCTACACCTACAAATTGCAGATCGAGGGCTTTGCCGACGCCATCCTGCACGGTAAGCCCCAACAGGGCGCCACGCTCGACGATGGCGTCGCCGCTATGCGCGCCATGGTGGCCATCGCACGCTCAGTCGAAAGCGGGCAGCCGGTGCGCCTGGCCGATGTCAGGGGCGGTGTGTAATGGAAATCGGTATCTTTGCCAAAACCTTCCTGCGCCCAACGCTGGACGAGGTGCTCGACGCCGCGCTGGCGCACGGGTTGCGCACGGTACAGTTCAACCTGACGTGCGCCGCCGTCGCCAGCCTGCCGGACAAGATCGAACCGGCGCTGGCGACGGCGATCCGGGAGGCGTTTGCGCAGCGCAACATGAAGATGGCCGCGGTGTCGGGCACCTTCAACATGATCCATCCCGACCTGGCGCAGCGACGATTGGGCCTGGCGCGGCTGGGCGTGCTGGCCGCGGCGAGCGCCGCGATCGGTACGCCGATCATCACCTTGTCCACCGGCACGCGCGACGCCGGAGACATGTGGCGGACGCACCCGGACAATCAATCCCCCGCGGCCTGGACCGATCTGCTGGCCTCGATAGCGGCAGCGGTGCAGATGGCCGAAGCTGTGGGCGTGACGCTGGCCTTCGAGCCGGAGGTGAGCAATGTGGTCGATTCCGCGGCCAGGGCGCGGCGGCTGCTCGACGAAATTCGCTCGCCCCAGCTCAAGGTGGTGATGGACGCCGCCAACCTCTTTCACGCGGGCGAGCTGCCGCACATGACGCGCATTCTGCACGAGGCGTTCGACCTGCTGGGCGATGATATCGTGCTGACGCACGCCAAGGATCTCAGCCACGACGGCGCGGCCGGGCAGGAAGCCGCGGGTCAGGGCGTGCTCGACTACGACCTCTATGTGCGGCTGCTGAACGCCAGCGGCTATCGCGGCCCGTTGATTCTCCACGGGTTGCGCGAAGCGCAGGTGGACGGCAGCGTGACATTCTTGCGGCAAAAACTGGGGCAATGAAGGCTGTCATCAGGCAATTTTTAGTCGAAGTGCGACGCCCGGCCTAAATCAAGTTCTCCCAATCGCGGCGCGTTTTGATCTCATTTAGCACGTCATGTAGTAATGGGGGAGACGCGTCAACAATCTGTTTCTCGTCGCCCTCATGTTTATGGTAATGTATACAGATAATCTTCAATTGACGCGGGCATTTTGTAACACAATATATTGATGTTCGAGCAAGCGCAATATGCCAATCTCCATGCGCCAATCAGAGAAATCTGGGGTTTCGGATAGCTCTAGCGTGTTCATTCTGTGTTCGAACTCATCCGAACTCATCGCATGTAGTTGCTCAAATTCCGCCAGCCGCCTAAGCGTCTTTTCAATTCCCATCTGCACCAGGCGTTTTTCGTGCTCAATCGCTGCACGCAGCAAAGGCTCTAATACAGGTCGATCCTCAGTGAGTATCATCACTTCTTGCGACAATGGTTGCCCTCTATTCGTTGCAAATCATGCCGACGACGCCAATTTGCAGCCAGTATACCATACGTTTTTCGGCAAATGAACGCCGCCAATATCCGCCAAATCTGCTTTCCAATCTGCTGACAGAGCTTGCGTTTGTGATACAATGCCGTGCCTGTGCGTGGAGACGTCGATGCACCAGGTAGAGCCGATGCGAAATACAGAGGCATCGGGTGCGATATATCCTGACCATTGTTTCTGTTTGTGGACAGCGAGGCGACTGTGACTACTCAGACCATCCCGCTCCGCCGCGAGTTCAGCGTCGAGGGAGAACATCGCTACGACCGCCGCGGCCCGGTGCGTTGGATTCTTTCCCACATGCTGCGCTACAAGGGCTTTCTGCTCTCGTTTTTCACCGCCAGCACCGTGACCGCCGCCCTCTTTTCCGCGGTGCCTGCCTTGACCGGGCGCGCCTTTAACGAGGTGCTCAAGCCCACGCCAGATGCGGGCCAACTGCTGTTCATCGGGCTGACGATGCTCGGCATCGTGGTGGTGCGCGGCGGCATGGACATCGTTAATGCGTTTTCAATCGAGACGCTGGCGCAACGCACCGAACGCGACGCCCGCCAGGAACTCTACATCAGTCTGCTCGGCAAGAGCCAGACCTTCCACAACCGCCAGCGCGTGGGCGACATCATGGCGCGCGCCAGCAACGATGTGCGCCAACTCAACCCGATGCTCAATCCCGGTATTGCGCTGATCACCGATTCGCTGATGAGCATCCTGATGCCGCTGATCTTTATCAGCTTTATCAATGTACAGCTTCTGGCCGCGCCGTTGGTCTTCCTTGTGATCTTCGCCGTGCTGCTGCGTGACTATACCCAGCGCCTCAATCCCGTCGCCGCCGAGATTCGCGGGCGCTTTGGCGACCTCAACGCCGGGCTGAACGAGACGATTTCCGGCATCGAGGTCGTCAAATCCGCGGCGCAGGAAGCGCAGGAGAAGCGCAAGTTCGCCCACAACGCCACCCTGGTGCGCGACTTCTACATTAAGGAGGGGCAGGTGCAGGCGCGCTACCTGCCGATCCTCTTCTTCGGCTTTGCGCTCACCGCAGCCTTTGCGCACGGGCTTTGGCTGGTGCAACAGAACGTGATCGATGTTGGACAACTGGTCGCCTACATGGGGCTGATGGGCATCCTGCGTTTTCCGACCTTTATCTCGATCTTCACCTTCTCGCTCGTGCAGTTGGGCATCGCCGGCGCCCGGCGCATCTTGGAGATGCTCGACGCAGAGACGGAGATGGACGAGAACAAGGCGGGTCATAACACAGACATCCGCGGTGACATCGTGTTCGACCAGGTCGGCTTCGGCTTTGGCAAGGCGCGGATGCTGGATGAGATCACCTTTCACGTGCGGCCCGGCCAGACGGTCGCCATCGTCGGCCAGACCGGCGCGGGCAAGACGACGCTGACCAAGCTGGTCAACCGGATTTACGACGTGAACGCCGGCCGCATTTTGATCGATGGCGCCGATGTGCGCGACTGGAGTATGGCCGCGCTGCGCTCGCAGATTTCGAGCATTGAGCAGGATGTCTTTCTGTTCTCACGCTCGATTCGTGAAAACATTGCCTTTGGGCTTGGCCACAAAGCCACCGAGGAAGCCATCGTCCAGGCCGCCAAAGATGCCCAGGCGCACGACTTTATCATGAGCTTCAAGGATGGCTACGACACCGTCATCGGCGAGCGCGGCGTGACGCTCTCCGGCGGGCAGCGGCAGCGGCTGGCCATCGCGCGTGCGTTGCTCACTGACCCGCGCATCCTGATCCTGGACGACTCGACCAGCGCCATCGACAGCGCCACCGAGGACAAGATCCAGCAGGCGATCCACCGTGTGCTTGAAGGGCGGACGACCTTTCTGATCACCCATCGCCTGTCGATGATCCGCCGCGCCGACGTGATCATTATGCTGGACAAGGGTCGCATCGTCGACAGCGGGTCGCACAGCGAACTGATGGAGCGGAACGCACTCTACCAGCGGATTTTTGCGCGCTATATCTGAGAAATGAGGAATTGGGGTTGTGAGGTAGTAGGGTGGTGGGGAGGCGTCACGTCCCTCAAACCCAAAGACCCCACTACCTTACCACCCCATTGCTTCACCAAGCTCGACAGGAGCACCTACCCATGGGCTTTTTGATGGACGGCATTGATGCCGAAGGGTACGACCGCACCTATACCGACCGGCAATTGCTAAGCCGCATCTTCGACTATTTCCGGCCCCACCTGGGCGTGATGGCGTTCGTGGCGACGATGATCGTGCTCGACTCGCTGATGAGCGCGGTGTTGCCGATCCTGATCGCGCGCGGGTTGGACACGATCGCCATCGACGGTTCATGGCAGCGCGCCGGCGTGCTGATCGGGGCGATTCTGGTATCGGGCGCGCTGGCGTGGACGTTCAACTTCTTCCGGCAATGGAACACGGCACGCGCCGTCGGTAATGTGGTGCTGGAACTGCGCCAGGATGCTTTCGACGCAGTGATGGAACGCGACATGTCCTTCTATGACGAGTATGCGACCGGTAAGATCGTAAGCCGCGTCACCTCGGATACGCAGGATTTCGCCAACGTCGTCACGCTGACGCTCAACTTGATCAGCCAGGTGCTGCTGGTGGCAATCATCTTTGGCGTGCTTTTCTTCATCAATACGCGGCTGGCTTTTATCGCGGCGGCGATTGCGCCGGTGATCGTGCTCATCGCGCTGGGTTTCCGCCGGCTGGCGCGGCGCACGACGCAACAGGCGCGGCGCGTGCTGGCCGAGGTCAACGCCAAGGTGCAGGAGACGGTGAGTGGCATCGGCGTCGCCAAAGCCTTTCGTCAGGAAGAGACGATCTATCACGAGTTCGACGCGGTCAACCAGCAGTCGTATCGCATCAACCTGCGCCAGGGTTTTGTCTTCAGCGGTATCTTTCCGGTGCTCAATGCGGTGGCGGGCATCGGCACTGCGCTGGTCGTTTACTTTGGCGGGATGAGCGTGCTCGATGGACAGGTGACGCCGGGCGACTGGTTCCTCTTCGTGGAGAGCATCAGCCTCTTCTGGCTCCCGCTGACGGGCATCGCTTCCTTCTGGAGCCAGTTCCAGCTCGGCATGTCGGCCAGCGAGCGCGTCTTTGCGCTGATCGACGCCGAGCCGCGCGTAGTGCAGATCGACAGCCGGCCCGCGAAGAAGCTGCGCGGACGCATCGAGTTTCGCAATCTTTCCTTCCGCTATACCGAGCAGGAGCGCGTGCTGCACAATTTCGATCTGATCATTCCCGCCGGGCAGACGGTGGCGTTGGTCGGTCACACTGGCGCCGGCAAGTCGAGCCTGGGCAAGCTGGTGGCGCGCTTCTACGAGTTTCAGGAAGGCCAGATCCTCATTGACGACCAGGACATCCGCACCTTTGATCTGACGAGTTACCGGCAGCGGTTGGGGATTGTCCCGCAGACGCCTTTCCTTTTCACCGGCACAGTGGCGGAAAACATCCGCTATGCCCGACAGGATGCAGATGACGGAACCGTACGCACTGTTGCTGAGCAGATCGGCGGGGGCGACTGGTTGCACGTGCTGGAGAATGGGATAGAGACCGACGTTGGCGAAGAAGGGCGCGGCATCTCGATGGGGCAGCGGCAGCTCGTGGCGCTGGCGCGCGTGCTGATCCAGGACCCGGCGATCGTCGTGCTCGACGAGGCCACGGCCTCGGTCGATCCGCTGACTGAGGCGCAGATTCAGGAAGGGCTGGATGTGGTGCTGCGCGACCGCACGGCGATTGTCATTGCCCACCGCCTGTCGACGATCAAGGCGGCGGATCGCATCATCGTGCTGCGTAAGGGCGAGATCATCGAGGAGGGCGACCACGACGCGCTGATGGCGCAGGGCGGCCACTACGCGGAACTGTACAACACCTACTTCCGCCATCAGTCGCCGGACTACGACCCGGTGGCGGTTGAGGTGAACGAACCCGTTGCTGCAGCGACTTGAACTTTCTGAAGGCCGGGGCAAGCCGACATCTTGCAGCTTTTACTCCGTCTTATGTTAGCTCAATCAGAATGTCAGGATGCTGCTCGGCAATGCGTAGCAGCGTCTTGGCCGGGCCGCTAGGTTCACGCCGCCCCTGTTCCCACTCCTGTACAGTGCGCAGGCTGACGCCCATCAGCCCGGCAAACGCCGACTGTGACAACTTAAGGTGCGCGCGGATCGCTTGGGGCGGCGCCGGCTCTTTCAATTCGCGCGTCTTTAGCTTCACTTTACCAGCTTTGAATGCCTTGATCTCTTGAATGCCTTCAAGAATCTCAGCGCCAATATCTCGCTCAGTCATTGTGAATTTCCTCTGCAATCCGGTGTAAGAGGTGCGCCGGAGTAGTTGTCATTGCCGTATGATCTTGTCAACTACATGATTCGGTTGTCAGCGCCAGCTCTCGTCACCCACAATTGATTGCGCCCACGCGAAAATTTCCGCCTGCCGCGGCCCGTCGATGTCGCGGCAGATGACGTAGACGGGTTTCGGCTCGCCCGGCGCGTTGGCCGAGGCGTCGCTCTTGTCGCGACGCCGGATGCCAAGGTTAAGGTCGAACTCATCGCGGTTGTCGACGTGCGCGTGCAGGATGAACGACTCGATGCCCGGCGTGTTCAGCACTTTCCAGTACGCAAATGCGTACGCAGCGGCCTGTATCTGCTCGCCTTCCTCGGTTTCATCGGAGTGAAAGCCCTGCTCCGACAGAATGATGCGCCGCATTTTGCCGTCGTAGAGCAAGTACGGCTGCGCAAAGTATTGAGCCAAAATCTGCAGATTGCGGAAGGTGATGCGCGGCGTGTCAAGAGAGTCGAGAGCGTCCGTGTCGCGCCAGAAGTCGGCGTGAAAGAGGTCCTGCGGGTAGGGATGATAGGCAACCGACCAGGCAAAGTCACCTTCCTGCTGGCAGCGCGTGTTCAGCGCCTCGACCACCTCGCGTCCCTTGTAGGTGCGCAGCGGGTTGTCCAGGTGCGAGACGGTCCAGTAGTGCGTCAGCGACAGATAGACGCGCGCCTGCGCATACTGCTTGCGCGCGGCGTAGAAGGCGGTGCGCAGCGCGATTATGCTGCACAAAAATTATCTTTTACACATTTTTAAGTAACAGTCACTTCCCAAAGTGACTGTCACTTCTGAAGATCAGAGGGCAACGCCGCCAGCACCGCATCCAGCGTTCCGCCCAGCACCCACTCCAGGTCCGCCGGCGCGATAAAGTCACAGTGCGTGCGCACCGCCTCCAGCGCCTGCCGGTAGGTCATGAACTGGCCGACGACCGGATAGTCGGAGCCCCAGCACATGCGCCGCGGGCCGAAGTGTTCGTAGATGGCGCGCACGATTTCATGCACGTCCCGGTGCGGGAAATCCCACTGCGCGCCCGCGGTGGCATAGTAGAAGCCCGATATTTTGACGCAGATGTTGGGGAGCTTGGCCGACGCCAGAATCTCCGCCAGCTCTCCCGCTTCGTGCACCTGTGGGTGGCCCAGGTGGTGCAGCAGGATCGGCATCTGCGGGAAGCGGGCGGCGACGCCACGCAGTGCGGCCTGCTGATGCGGGTGACAATGGATGCTCGCCAGCAGGCCACGTTCCGCCGCCACCGTCAGGAAGCGCAATCCTTCCTCCGAGAGCAGCCAGGACGCGTCGTCGTCAGCGCGCAGGTAGTGCGTAAAACCGGCCAGCGGCCAGCGCTCCGCGACCGCGCGCAATCTGGCGTCCGCACCCGCGGTGTGATAGGTCGACGACCACCTGCTGTCTACATCCGCCACCTGCAAAAGACGTTCAGGATGGCGGCGACGCGCGGCAGCGACGTATTTGTTGTTGTCCGGGTTGTGGTCGATCTGGGCGCAGACGACCAGCGCCCGCTCGACGCCATTCTGATCCATCTCGAACAGGAGCTGCTCGGCGCGGCCGCGCGTCTCCGGGTCGGGCGCCGGCGGCTGATAGGGCCATGTCGCCCAGGCGTGGCAATGGCTGTCGATGATCATCTCGTTACACCGCCTCCAGCCACGCTTCATCGATCTCCAGCCCAAAGCCGGGCGCATCGCTCGGCGTCAGATAGCCATCTTTGGCGACGGGCTGGCCCGGCAGCCGCGGCGCCTGCTCCAGCGGCACGCCCGGCCGCGAGCCGATGAAATATTCCAGCCACGGGATGCCGGCAAAAGCATAGCTGAAGTGCTGGCCGTAGGGATTGCGCGCGCCGCCGTGCAACATGACGCTCACCCCCGCGGCTTCGGCCATGCCCACGATCTTCTGACAGGTGGTCACGCCGCCGCACCAGTTGATGTCCGGCTGCAGGATGTCGACCATGCGCTGCTTGATCGCGGCCTGAAAAGGCAGGTGTGTGTACCAGTGCTCGCCCGTGGCCAGCGTCTGGTCGGGCAGCCGCCGGCGCAACTCGACGTGGCCGTCCATATCTTCGGGGATCAGGCACTCCTCCAGCCAGCGCAGCTTGTAGGGCCGCAGCCGCTCCGCCAGCCGCACCGCGTATTCCACGTCGAAGGCCATCCAACAGTCGAGCATCAGCTCGCACGCGTCGCCGATCTGCTCACGCGCCTGCGCCACGAATTCCTCATTTTTGGCCAGGCCGTCCAGGCCATCAGCCGGGCCGTAGGGACAGGCCAGCTTGAATGCCTTGAAGCCCAATTCCTGATACCAGTCGATGTCATTGCCGGTGACGTAACAGATCATCTTGTCGCGCGCCGGCCCGCCGAGCAGGCTGTAGACCGGCTTGCCCAGCAGCTTGCCCTTCAAATCCCACAGCGCCAGGTCGATGGCGCTGATAGCGTAGGAGGCCAGCCCGGTCGTGCCGTAGGGCTTGGTCAGGCGAAACATCATGTCGGCCAGCTTCTCCGTGGCCAGACACTCCTGCCCGACCAACTGCGGCGCCAGATGGCCGTCGATGACCGCGGCGACGGCCGGCGCGTGGTCGCTGAGACCCAGCCCCCACGTCCCATCTTCGGCCGTGACTTTGCACCAGAGCGGCCCCCAGCTTTTGGGCAGCCACAGCGCGCGTTGGCGCTTGACGTGCGGGTAGCGCGACATCGGGTTGGCGACCTCGGCGTGTTCGGCCCAGGATGGCCGGCTGCCTTCCGGCACAGATTGCAGAGGCAGATGCAGCCGCACTGTTTGAATGCTGGCGATCTTCATGTGTACAACTCCTCAATAAGCACAGGGCGACCGGTTTGTGCGGCGGAGCGATAGGCGGCGTCGAGCAGCTCGGCCGCACGCCACCCCACCTCGCCCGGCGAGGCGTTGGCTGCCCGCCCCAGGATCACGTCCACCAAATTATTGACGGGCGCCGCGGCTGGATAAGGCGGCGCGTCCTCTGGCTGCGGCGTCAGTTCCTCAATGTTCCCATCCGCCGTGTGCAGCGTGCATTGAATTGGATAGGCGGCAAGCTCCAGCCGGCCCGCCTCGCAGTAAATATCGAGGCGCAGACGAACCGCCGGCGCGCCGGCCAGGTTGCCAACGCCGCTCGCCGTGCCCAGCGCGCCGCCCGCAAAGCGCACCGCCAACACATCCACCAGATCCACGCTCAGGCCGTGGTTGGCCATCAGCGCGCTGACCTGTTCGGCGCGCAGGCCGGTGATGTGCAGCAGCAGGCCGATCACGTGCGTCAACTGCGTGTGGCCGTGCCCGCCGCCCGATCGCGTTGGGTCGGCGTAGGCCGAGCCGGGGCCGTGCACCTTGCGCGGCTGATGCGCGTCGACGCCTTGCAGAAAGCCCAGGATATTGCTGTTGTACTGGCAATGGATGGCCTGGATGGCGCCCAGCGCGCCGGAGCGCACGACCTCGCTCGCCCGCGCGACCAAGGGTAGAAAGTTCCAGGTGTAGCCGACGAGCAACTCCCTGCGCCGCGCCTGGGCCAGCGCCACCAATTCCTGGCCGTGGCGCGCGTCCAGCACCAGCGGCTTCTCCACCAGCACATGCAGATCGTGCGCCAGACACTGCTTCGCCACCGCATAATGTGCGGCGTGATTGGTCACGACGACCGCGCCGTCGAGCGTCTCCGCGGCCAGCAGCGCGTCCACGGAGGCATAGGTGTGCGCCACCTGATAGTGCTGCGCGGCCTGCGCCAGCCGCGCCGGGTTGGTGTCGACCAGCGCGACTAACTCGGCCTGCGGGTGCGCCAGCAGCGTGGGGATGTGCCATTCCGTGGCCCACCAGCCGGCGCCGATCACGGCGATGCGGGCATGGTTACGCATGGTGAAACGCACTCGATGGCTGCAGCAACACTTTGGCGACGTTGCCGGGCGCTTCGATCAGGCGATCAAACCATTGGCCGCCTTCCGCCAACGGCGCTTCGACTATCCACGGGTCGAGGCGGATTTCCCCCGCGGCCAGCAGCGCCAGCGCCGCGGCAAAGTTGGCGGGCGAATAGGCGAATGAACCACGCAGCACGAGCTCGCGGCGGATCACATCGGCGACGGGGAGGCTGCTGCTCTCCTCGTGCAGCCCGCTCAGGATCACCGTGCCGGTGGCGCGCGTCGCCGCCACACATTGGGCGCGCGTCGCGCCTGCGCCGACGGCATCGACCGCCACCCCCACCCCTTGGCCGCCGGTCGCTTCGCGCACCGTCTCTACTACATTCACCTGACGCGGGTCGAGCGCAACGCCGGCAAGCGCCGCGCCCATCGCCAGCCGCGCCGGGTCGAGGTCGGCGATCAGGACGCGCCGGGCGCCGCCGCGCAGGAGAGTTTGCAGCGCCAGCAGCCCGATCGGCCCGGCGCCGATGACCAGACAATCCTCGCCGGCCACGTTGCCCGCCAGCTCGCCGATGCGCACCCCGCAGGCGACCGGTTCGGTCAGCGCGCCGGTGCGCAGCGAGACCGCGGCCGGCAGCGGCAGCACGGAACCAGCCGGCGCGGCGACAAATTCGGCATAGGCGCCGGGCCGGTGCGCGCCCAGCAGCACGCGCGTCGGGCAGAGATGATCCAGCCCGCGCGCCTGCAGCTCCGACTGGCCGCGGCACGAGAGCGGATTGACCGTCACCGCCTGCCCGACCTGCAGCGCCGGATTCAGCGCGGTCGCCTGCTCGCCCAACTCAACAATTTCGCCCGAAAATTCGTGCCCCATGATCAGCGGCGGCACGCGCAAGGAGTTGTGCCCCAGATAGCCGCTCAACTCCGAGCCGCAGATACCGGCGTAGGCCACGCGGATCAGCGCTTCGCCGGCTTCCGGTGTGGGCAGCGGAGCATCACGCAGGGCCATTGAACGCGGGGCTTCCCATACTAGTGCTTGCATAAATCTTGACTCTTTCATTGACAAATTGGGTTCAAAAGCTGTTGCAGCCCGTCTCGACGCATTCAGCAGCAGCGCTGAATCAAGGGGGCGTCAGCGGTAGATCCAACCAGGCCAACCCTACATCGCGCCGCATGTGACTGGTGCTGTCGCCGCTGGGGGCATCGTAGAAGATCGCCAGCCGCTTGTCCGCCTGCACCACCGAAGGCAGACCGATGCAGCGTCGCGACCAGGAACAGTTGGCGCCATCCAGCACCACTGCTTTGTCGGCGGGATGCCAGCAGTTCAGATCCTGGCTCCAGTAGACCCAGATGGCATCGGTGTATTCGTTGTCGTCCAGCCCGATGTGGTTGGTGAAGAGAAACCAGGTGGCGTTGGCCGGCTCGTAGTAGAGCGATGCATTCTCGATCTGCTCCTCGATCGGTGCGATGGGCGACGGGTCGATGCGCCATGTGCCATCGAGATCGGTGGTTCTGGCAATGCCAAGCGTGCGCTGGACATAAGGGCTGTCTGTCTTTGTGGTCGTAGCGCTGAAGAATTGGAGATATTCGTCCCCGGACTGAATCACCATGCCGGGGCTGGTAGTGATGGAGTAATAAGTTTCAGGCTTAATGGTGAACGGCACAACGCCGGGCTGCTTTGTCCACGGGCCAGCCGGCCCCGCGCCCCTGGCCTTCAACGTCAGATAGGGGAAGGCGGGGATGCGGTTGATCGGGTCGGACACATTAGGCGTTCCCAGATAGAACATGTGCCAGTCGCCGCCGTCACAGTAGGTGACGCCGTAACTGGCCGATTTTGCGTCGGGGTCGCCGGGCGCGCCCAGCGTCAGCACCGGCCCCAGCTTCTCCCAGGTTGCCAGATCGGTGCTGCGCGCCAGGCAGGCGAGCCAGCCATGCGGACCGGCGCCGTCATAGTGCATGTAATAGACGCCATCGGCGACATAGACCCAGACATCGCGCGCGCCGTCCTGGTCGCACCCGCCCGGCCCGTCGCCGTGGCGCAGCACGACGCCCTGGTCGGTTGCTGTCATGCGCTTGAGTGCTGCCGGTCGTCCGTCAGGATAGTGAGAATGTGCGTGCATCATAGACTCTTTACTTGCTCCGATTTACGTTTTGACTGCTCTGCTATCAACCCAATAAACTGTGAGCAGCGGCATGATGTCTTCGTGGAAATCACGCGCAGCGGCCATGCCCAGCCGTCCTTGCACAAGCGCCGTCGTTTCAACCAGAATATAGTTAGAGGTGACCAATTCTACATCGTCCGCCACGAGTCGGCGCCAGCGTTCGCTTGCCGCGACATGATTAGCGTCGGCGCGATCCAGTAAACTGTAGAAGGCAGGAGTATCAACAAAGATCAAGACCCCACTTCGGCATATAGTGTGGCCAGGTAGCGATCATGTTCCTGACTTATGTCGCCCTGCTGCGATGTATATTTTCCGATAACAGATAAGGCGCGCGCTTTGTTAGTCTTTGCATCGTTGAGTTCGTTTCCCTGCACATAGCAATCGACGCTGCACCGAATTAGCGTAGCCATAGAAACGCCCTCGCGCACGGCAAGCTGTTTCAGCCGCTGCGCTTGTTCTTCTGTAAGTTGAATATGGGTGCGAACCATCTTTTCCCCCTTTGGCAAAATCATTCATCTCTGTGCAGTTGCGCAATATAAGGCGTAACTCAATATATTAATGGCCTGATGCTGCTCAGACGCGCAGCCGCTGGACATAGATTGGCTGCAGCGGGCGCCAGACAACGTCCAGCGGCTGCGCCGCCCACGTCCAACGCAGCGTCGCGGAAGAAGTCGCTGGGCCAGGCGTCTTCCTAGTGGCGAAAGTGTGGGGCGACGACCAGCGCGCCGTTGGGGAAGGCGCAGACAACGTACTCTGTCGTGCGCGAGCACACTGTCGGATTGTCATTGTCCGGCCCCGGCGTCTGCGACGAGTAAGCGCCGAACGCGTGCAAGATTCCAAACCAGGTGCGCACTGTCTCCTGGGCAAATGTCATCCGGATTGAAACATTTGCTTACACGTCTTTCGGCGTGTTGAACTTGGCCACGCGGGCATACATCGCGAAGATGTCGAACGGTGGCTTTTTCTCTGAAGATGGCGGTTCAGTCAGCGCGTCGAGATAGCTCTCTCGATCAATTTCGGTGGGATCGATCAGGTCGGCGTCGAACATAGCGAGCACCTGTTGCTTGCTGTCAAAGTCGCGCAACTCGGCCAAGGCGTCAACGATGCTTGCCCACAGTTCGTCGATCTCGTCATCGTTGTCCGGCGTCAAGTTCCCGTTCATGTGGAGGGGCGGCAGGTGCGAACGCAGAAATGACACGATTTCCTGCCGCGTCTGTGGGAACCGCATCGCGATCGCGCTTAAGATGGAGACGCTCATCGCCGCGCCGAAATCCCATTCTAGCCCCGGCGCCGCGTCCACCACGGCTTGAAAGACCGGAATCGCGGCGGGGCCAAAATGAGCAGGCTCTTCCTCGAACCACTCGATCAAATTTTCATAGCTCTCGGTGTTCATGTAGATGGCGGCAAAGATCGGCAGCGCCTTGCGTTCGCGATAGGCAATCAGCAGGAATCCGTAGTGAACTGCGCGATACCAGCGTGGATCGTCAGAATCATCCCAGTCATCATCGATCGAGGCGGTGAACCTCTCTAAGATGCTCTCCCGCAGCTCGAGCCGGCGCGCCAGCAGGACGCGGAGCAACTCAGGCGACAAAGTGATGCCAGCGATTTCTATGCAAGCCAGCAATTCATCGTTAGAGAGAGTCATGTAGTTTGTCATGTCTCGTCCTCATCTTTCCGTGAGCGCGATTGGGGAAATCGCGCCACTACAAACGCAGTGTAAGTTTGCCAGAGCACTGGCTGTCCGGTCAACTGCCGTTCAAACAGTTGCCGAATGTGCACAATTTCGTCGGGCTGCAACGCCGCGGCCAGCCGGTCGATGTAGGCCGGCTTCCCGCCGCTGACCGGCGTGAACCAGCGGGCGAGCATCGCCGGTGTGATCAGCGTTTCGCTCGTCTCCGCCTCGCCTTGCAGCGAGACGGTCAGGCCGGCCTCCATTAGAAATGCACGGAGATCGTGTTCGTCCCAACTGACCAGCGGGTCGGCGGGATCGGCGTAGATAGCTTCCTCAGCGCGTTGCCAGCGTTCCAGCAGATCAGCGTCAAGCATAGACGCGTCGATCAGTGCGTACAGCCGCTGCGTGCGCCGCGGGACGCGCTCGGCCAGGCTGATCACGCCGCCGGGCGCCAGCAGGCTGGCAAGCTCCTGGCAAGCCGCGGCCTTGTCCGCCTCGTCGAGCAGCGCGTTGTAGCCGACAATGGCGTCGAAGCGTAAGCGCGAGGAAGGGGCGAGGGGCGAGGGGCGAGGGTTGGCGGCCAGCGCTTCCTCTTTAATTTGCAGAGTTGATTTGGTTTGCAGGGATAAAAAGAGGGGAAGTTCCTCCAGCCTGCCCTCCATCACCACCGGTCGTTCGATCTGCGGCAACCTTTCCGCGCTCTGGCGGAGGGCATCGGCGTCGCGGCGGTTGCGCGTCAACGCGTAGACGCCGCCTTCCGGGGTGCGCCGCACCGCCTCCCACGTCAGCAGGCCGGCGCCTGCCTTCAGGTCGAGCACGATGCTGTAGTTGGACAAGCGGGCGGCGTCGAGAACGCGGTCGCGCACCTGTCCCAGCCGGGCGCCCGCGCCGGAGATCGTGCGCTGCAACCAACGTTCGCGCGCGGCGTCGTCGGGCGAGTGGGTCAGGATCTCGCCGCGCGCCTCGTCGGCGTCGAGCATGGCGGCCAGTTGCGCCTCGCGTCGTCGCGCCACATCTACGCGGATGGCGGCTTCGTAGCCTTGATCGGAGGGCTGATAGAAGACCTTGCCTTGCAACGAAGTGGGCAAATATTGTTGCGCCACCCAATGGTCGCGATAGGCGTGCGGGTAGAGATAGCCTTCGCCGTGACCAAAGCCTTCCTTGTCGCGGTTGCCATCTTTGAGATGGTTGGGCACGCCGCTGTCCGCCTCTTTGCCCACCTGCTCCAGCGCATCGAAAAACGCAAAGGTGGTGTTCGACTTTTTGGCCGTCGCCAGGTAAAGCGCCGCCGTCGCCAGGTGAAAGCGTCCTTCCGGCATGCCCACCTGCTCGAAAGCCTGCGCACACGCGTTCACGATCTGGATGGCGTACGGGTCGGCCATGCCTACATCTTCACCGGCAAAGATGAGCATACGCCGAAAGATAAAGCGCGGCGCTTCACCGGCATAGACCATTTTCGCCATCCAGTACATGGCTGCATCAGGGTCGCTGCCGCGCAGGCTCTTGATAAAGGCGCTGATGGTGTCAAAATG
>Ga0073899_10002037_pt1 | contig 18277 bp, 17 predicted proteins | sample KloWWTmetaKNB5Ph_FD_88975 | JGI IMG/M metagenome (GOLD analysis project Ga0073899, IMG submission 88975) | Active sludge microbial communities from Klosterneuburg, Austria, studying microevolution and ecology of nitrifiers - Klosterneuburg... | ecosystem: Engineered > WWTP > Aerobic digester >... | reverse complement strand
GCCCTGCTCGACCGCGCGCAGCACCTTGGCCTGCAGCGCCACCGGCAGCTCGCCGACCTCGTCGAGGAACAACGTGCCGCCGTCGGCCTTCTGGAACTCGCCGACCTTCTCGTTGGTCGCGCCGGTGAACGCGCCGCGGACGTGGCCGAACAAGATGCTCTCGAGCAACGTCTCGGGGATCGCCGCGCAGTTGACCGTCACGAACGGCCGATCGGCGCGGCGGCTGGCGCCGTGGATCGCCCGCGCGACGAGGTCCTTGCCGGTGCCGCTCTCGCCGCGCAACAAGATCGGCGCGCGGGTCGGCGACGCCAGCTCGATGCGGCGCTCGACCTCGCGCCACTCCGGCGACAGCCCGCCGATCAAGAACGGCCGCCCGGTCTCCTCGCGGCTCTGGCGATCGGCCTGGGCCCGGCGCACGAACCGCGCGGCGGCCGTGGCCAGGTCGCCCAGCGTCTTCAGCACGTCCTTGGCCAGCGGCTCGGCGCGGCTGGCCACGGTGATCACGCCGATCGGCTTCTGCTGCCAGCGCACCGGCGCCGCGGCGATCGCGCGCACGTCGAGCAGGTAGCGGGTGTAGTGCGGATCGCTGGCGCTGTCGCGGCACAGGTACGGCGCGTCGTGCTCGAAGGCCCAGCCGGCGATGCCCGGGCGGTCGTCGGTGCGGATGACCCGGTCCGGCAGCGTGACCACCAGCCCCTCGACCAGGTGGTGCGACAGCACCAGGCCCCGCGCCTTCTTGTCCCACACGAACAGCGCCCCGATCGTGGCCCCGGTGGCGGCCAGCGCGGCCGCCACCACCGCGCGCTCGATGGCCTCGGGCCGCGCCTCGGCCAGCGCCTGCTCGAGGTCGGCGACGGTCACCCGGCGACGCTACCACGGGGGCGCCGTTGCGATCGGCAACGCCCCGTGACCCTGGCCCCAGCGCAAGTAGGCGGACTCACTTCGGCGGATCCGCGCGGCGCGAGCACGGCTTATGCTTGGGGGACCCGCATGCGCTCCGTCCTCGCGACCCTCGGCCTGCTGTACACCGCCGCGTGCCCCGCGAGCAACGAGCCGACGATCGACGATCCGTGCCTGCCGGGCGACCCGGCCTGCCCGCGGACCTGCGACCAGTTCCGCCCGGTCGGCGACTTCGAGCTGTGCACCGCGACCACCGACACCGGCTACTCGGTCGTGGCGCGCTACACGGGCGCCGGGACCATCGACGTCGACCAGACCGAGCTGCGGATCGCCGGTGACGACGTGCCGGCCAGCCAGAGCTTCGACGCCGCGACCTCGACCTGGACGCTGACCGCCCACGACCTGGCGCCCGGCAAGTACAGCGTGCTGGTGCGCGCGCGCACGACCACCGGCGAGCGCCCGCGCGCGCTGTTCGCGCCGCTGTGGATCGGCCCGGGCGGCTACGCCGACTTCGGCTGGCGGGACGCGATCCTCTACCAGATCCTCACCGACCGCTTCGCTGACGGCGACAGCCGCAACAACCTCGACAACGGGGCCGGCGACCTGGGCCGCGTCGACGACCCGCGCAGCCGCTGGCAGGGCGGCGACTTCGCCGGCATCACCGCCAAGCTCCGCGAGGGCTACTTCGACGCGCTCGGCGTGAACACGCTGTGGATCAGCTCGCCGATCATCAACTCGCACAACTCGCAGCCGTCGGTGGGGCTGAGCGATCCGCGGCGGTTCGCCAGCTACCACTCGTACCACCCGATCGCGACCGGCTACACCGACCGCGACGACCTCGGCTACGCGACGCCGATCGAGCCGGCGTTCGGCACCGCCGCCGAGCTGCACGAGCTGGTGCGCGAGGCCCACCTGCGCGGCATGCGGGTCATCCCCGACTTCGTCGTCAACCACGTCCACAAGGAGGCGCGGCTGTACGCCGATCACCCCGGCTGGTTCTTCGGCTACAACGCCTGCGACAACCGCTGGGACGTGGCGCGGATCGGCTGCTGGTTCACCACCGACATGCCCGACTTCGACTACGGCGGCCACCCCGACGCGGTGCGCGCGGTGGTCGATCACGCGCTGTGGATGATCCAGGAGTTCGACCTCGACGGGTTCCGCGCCGACGCGCTCAAGCACATGGACGACGTGTTCGTGCGCGCGCTCAAGGCGGCGGTGGTCGCCGAGATCGAGACCACGGTGCAGCACCACGAGCTGTCCGAGGAGCCGACGGTGTTCTACATGGTCGGCGAGTCGCTCGGCGGCTGGGCCCGCTACCACGTGCGGCCCGACATGGTGCAGGGCCAGGTCGACGAGGGCTACTACAACCAGACCAAGGCGTCGCTGCTCACCTTCGGCGCCAGCATGCGCAACCTGGCCGACTTCGCGATCGGCAACGACACCGCGTACCTCACGCCGCAGGACACGATGGGCGGCCGCGGCGGGTACCCGGGCGCGATCATGGGCAACTTCTTCGGCAACCACGATCAGGTGCGCGCGCTGACCGAGGCCCGGAGCAACGGCGGCGGCCACGAGCGGCTGCGGCTGGCGCTGACGTTCCTGTTCACGTCGCCGGGCAACATCCCGATGCTGTACCAGGGCGACGACATCGGCACCGAGGGCGGCCCGGACCCCGACAACCGCAAGATGCAGCGCTTCGACGGGCTGTCGGCCGACGAGCTGGCGACCCTGGCCCACGCCCGCAAGGCCGGCACGCTGCGCGCCCAGCACCCGGCGCTGCGGCGCGGCGTGCGCACCAACGTCGTCGTCGAGGACTGGTACTGGGTCTACAAGGTCAGCGACGGCAGCGACGAGGTCTTCGTCGCGATCAACCGCGACAACCCCAAGAGCTGGTCGCCGCCGGCCGGCTACGTCGACGGGCTGGGCAACTGCAGCGGTGGCACCGTGCCGACGCTGCGCTCGTGCATCTTCGTGAAGCCGTAGCCGCGCGCGGCGGCTACATCGGCTCGAACGTGATCGCGTACGAGTTCACGAGCGTGTTGTCGCCGTACTCGACGACCTGGGCGTAGACGGTCTGGCCGGCGCCGACGGTGTAGGTCAGGCCGGGGCAGCGGTCGCTGCTCGGGTTGCGGTCGTCGTTCTGCGCGAGGATCGCGCCGGCGGCGTCGCGGATGGTCAGGCTGGCGTCCATCGTGATGCCGCACGAGCGGCCGTAGCCGAACGTCGCCAGGCGCAGCCAGACGTCGAACTTCACCGCGCGCGGCGCGGCGCGGCTGTTGGTCACCGCGAACACGTCCTCGTCGCCGGGCGGCCTCATCGCGGCCAGCACGCTCAGCAGCGCGCCGCTGGCGACGTCGAGCGGCACCTGCGCGGCCTGCGCGTTGGCGTTGGTGACCGCGGTCGCGTCGAAGTCGTTGCCGCCGGGGTCGACCGAGCCCATGCCTTCGTTCGGCGTGCCGTCGTCGTTGGGCTCGCGCTCGCTCGGCTCGGTGCGGCACTGCGCGTTGCAGCCGTCGGCCGGCGTGGTGTTCTGATCGTCGCACTGCTCGACGCCGGTGACGTCGCCGTCGCCGCAGGTGTCGCCGGTGCAGGTGCCCTGCGCGGTGCAGGTGCCGCCGGTGCAGCTCGCGCCGGTGCGCGGCGTGTGGATCGGCGTCGGGCCGTCGCACTCGTCGAGGGTGCACGGGTTCTGGTCGTCGACCGGGTCGCAGGTGAGCGGCGCGTCGATGATCGGATCCTCGTCCTGGTGAGGACAACCAGCCAGCGATCCGAGGATCACCACCACAGACGCCGCGCGGATACCCATGACGGAGCAGCGTACGCGGGGGGCTCGCCGCGCCGCAACCGCGAAGGCCGGGAAGGCCGCGATTTCGTGCGCCGGTCACGATCGGCCTTGCGTCGGGACGACCGCTCCGTAGGATGCCGCCGATGTCCGAGCTCCGCCGCCTCGAGAAGCTGCTCTACCGCCAGGTCAAGGGCACCTGCGAGGGCTACCAGCTGCTCGCGCCGGGCGATCGCGTCATGGTCGCGATGTCTGGCGGCAAGGACAGCTACGTGATGTTCCACCTGCTGACCAAGCTGGCGCCGCGGCTGCCGTTCGCGATCGAGCTGGTCGCGGTGCACCTCGACCAGGTGCAGCCCGGCTACGACGGCGCCCCGCTGCGCGCGTTCCTCGAGGCCAGCGGCCAGCGCTTCGAGATCCTGCGGGAGGACACCTACTCGGTCGTCACCGATCGCCTCGACGCCTCGCAGACCTACTGCTCGCTGTGCTCGCGCCTGCGCCGCGGCATCCTGTACACCGCCGCCGAGCGCCTCGGCTGCAACAAGATCGCGCTCGGCCACCACCGCGACGACTCGCTCGAGACGTTCCTGCTGAACCTCTTCTACAGCGGCAAGCTGCAAGCCATGCCCGCCCGCTACCGCACCGACGACGATCGCTTCGACGTCATCCGCCCGCTGATCGAGTGCCCCGAGCGCGACATCGCCACCCTCGCCGCCGAGCTCGCCTTCCCGATCATCCCGTGCAACCTGTGCGGCAGCCAAGACGGCCTCCAGCGCGACGCCATGACCGCCCTGCTCGCCCAGCTCGAGCAGACCAACCCCCACGTCCGCGCCATCATGGCCAACGCCCTCCGCAACGTCCGCCCCTCCCACCTCCTCGACCCCGACGTCGCCCGCGCCTGGGCCGAGCGCGCCCCCGACCTGCGCCCCTCCGTCGCCCCCGCCCCCCGCCCCCGCCACGCCAAGGCCCTGCCCGTGTTGGGACAGGATCCCCCCTCCTAAGATCAGACGATCGCTACGTTTTTTTGGCGTGTTGCGTTCCGAAAAGGGACACTTTCCATCCAGCCAAGCTCCTAAGATCACTGGGTTCCAGAGCTTCTCGCGCGAATGGCAACCGCAGATGCAAGCGGCCGAAACCCGCGTCATGCCCCGACAAGCGCGCCTGGTGATCCCCAACGTCCCTCATCACATCTACCTGCGCGGCAACAACCGTCGTCGCCTGTTCTCGACGAACGCCGATCGCACGCGCTTCATCGGATGCCTGGCACGTGGCCTGGAGACGAGCGCGAGCCGCCTGCATCAGCTCACGCTGATGGAGAACCACGTGCACATGATCGCGGTCCCGCCCGGCCCCGATGCGTTGCGCGTATTGATCCATCGGACCTGCCTTCGCTACGCTCAGGTCCGCAACCACGCGCGCGACGCCACCGGCAAGTTGTTCGAGGAGCGGTTTCACTCCAAGCCGATCCTCGACGACGCCTACCTGGCGACGGCGACCATCTACAACGACGTCAACGCGTATCGTGCTGGCGTCGTCACCGACCCGCTCGGCCACCTCTGGTCCACGGGACCGCTGCACGCCGGGCGCACGTCGATGGTCCCGCGCGACCTGTGGACCCCGAGCGCGTGGTACCTCGCGCTGGGCGCGACGACCGCTGAGCGCGCGACGCGCTACTGCGAAACGGTCGCCGCGCACGTGCGAGCGAGCAGCACGGAGCCAGGCTCCGCTCGAGCCCCGCGCTATCGGCTTCGCGTGGAGCGGCCGGACGGGACCTCCGCGCGGGACGGGGAGCCGCTTTGGCTCCCAAAAGCGGAGTAGTTTCGCCGCGCTACGGCGTGGGAAAGTGTCCCTTCCTGCGACGCACGGCGAGCGAATTCGCGAGCGATATCAGCGGGTTCGAGGGGTAGATCCTGTCCCCAGCAGGTGGCGGTCGAGCCAGCCGAGGACCTCGGCGTGCCAGCGCTTGGAGTTCTGGGGCTTGAGGACCCAGTGGTTCTCGTCGGGGAAGTAGAGGAAGCGGGAGGGGATGCCCTTGCGCTGGAGGGCGGTGAAGGTGGACATGCCCTGGGTGTCGACGACGCGGAAGTCGTGGCCGCCGTGGATGACGAGGGTGGGGGTCTTCCAGTTGGCGACGAGGTCGATGGGGTTGTGCTTGGCGTAGCCGGCGGGGTTCTCCCACGGCGTGCTGCCGTGCTCCCACTCGGGGAACCACAGCTCCTCGGTGTCGAAGTAGGCGAGCCGCTCGTCGAGGTTGCCATCGTGGCAGATCAGCGCCTTGAAGCGATCGGTCTTGCCGTTGATCCAGTTGATCATGAAGCCGCCGTACGACGCGCCGGCCGCGCCCATGCGGGTGCCGTCGAGGAACGGGTACTTCTTCAGCGCGGCGTCGATGCCGGCCATGATGTCGTCGTAGGGCGCGCCGCCCCAGTCGCCGTTGATCGCGTCGGTGAACGCCTGGCCGTAGCCGGTCGACCCGTGGAAGTCGATCACCACCGCGGCGTAGCCGTGGCCGGCGAACACCTCGGGGTTCCAGCGGTAGTGGAAGTGATCGCCGAAGCTGCCCTGGGGCCCGCCGTGGATCAGCACCGCCACCGGCACCTTGGGCGTGCGCTTGGAGTCGAAGTTGGCCGGCTTGACCAGGTACGCGTAGACGGTGTCGCCCTTCGCGCCGGTGAACGTGAACTGCTCGTACGCGCCCCACGCGATCTTCGCGACCCGCGCGTCGTTGAAGTGGGTGATCTGCCGCGGCACGCCGCCGGTCGCCGGGATGCGGAACAGCTCGGCCGGCATCGTCAGCGTGTCGCGCAGGAAGACGATCTGATCGCCCGCGACCAGCGGCGACGCGTTGGTGCCCTTGTCGATCAGCGTCGTCACCTTGCCGCTGGTCGCGTCGATCGCGAACAGCGTGTGGTTGCCGAGGTCGTCGGCCGACGCGTACAGCGTCTTGCCGTCCTTGCTCCACTCGACGCCGCCCGGCGATCGGTCCCAGCCCTCGGTCAGCGTCCGCGGCTTCTTGGTCGCGACATCGTAGATCACGACCCGCTGGCGGTCGGCCTCGTAGCCGGCGCGCGCCATCGCCAGCACCGCGATCGACTTGCCGTCGGGCGCGTAGCTCGGCGCGTAGTCGTACGCGAGGTTGGCGCCGGTCAGCGCGACCGGCTTGCCGACGCCGTCGGCCGGCACCAGGAACACGTCGGTGTTGGTGGTCCAGGCGATCGCCTTGCCGCCGACCCGCGCGACGTACGCGACGGTCTTGCCGTCGGGCGCGATCGCGGTGTCCTCCATGCCGCCGAACGGATGCGTCGGCGTGTCGGTGGTCGCGCCCGGCAAGAGGTCGCGCGCGTCGTCGGGCTTGTCCGGCGACCACACGAACAGGTGCGAGTACTTGCCGTCCTCCCAGGTGTCCCAGTGGCGGAACAGCAGCGAGTCGTAGGCCTGCACGCTCGACGGCGACTTGACCGCGTCCCGCTCGACCGACGCCGCCAGCGTCCGGGTCTCGGGCCACACGTCCATCGCCAGCAGCAGCCGCTTGCCGTCGGGGAACAGCCGGAAGCCGTTGACGTCGATCGGCAGCTTGGTCACCGCTTCGGCCTCGCCGCCGGCCACCGCGATCCGCCACACCTGCGCCGAGCCGCCGCGGGTCGACGAGAAGTAGACGTGCGCGCCGTCGGGCGACCACGCCGGGCTGGTGTCGCTCGCGGGATCGGTGGTCAGCCGGCGCACCGTCGAGCCATCGACCGCCGCCAGCCACACGTCGGTGCGGCCCTTGTTGGCCGTCAGGTCGGTGTCGCGCAGCGAGAACGCCACCCACTTGCCGTCGGGCGACACCGCCGGCTCGCCGACCCGCTGCATCGCCAGCATGTCGTCGATGGTGAGGCCCTTGCCGGGACCCGCGACGGCCGGGGCCGCGGCGAGGAGGAGCGCCAGCGGCGCGAAGCGGAAGATCGACATGCCGTCGGGCTTAGCGGCCCGGCCGGGTCGGCGTCAAGCCGTCGCGGCCGGTCGCACCTGTCGCGCTCAGTCGATGTGCGCGGGCCGGACCACCTCGTCGAGCCGGGCCGCCCCGCCGACCGCGGTGCCGGTCAGCGTGAACACCGACGCGTCGCCGTCGCAGTCGAGGTCGCCGATCGCCGTCGCCGTGAACGAGCTGCCATCGGCGCCCGGCGTGAACGTGTACTGGTAGCGGTGCGGCTCGAGCATCGTGACGCCGAGGGTCCGCCACGGCTCGGCGGCCCAGTCGTCGATGACCGACGCGCACTTGTGGTCAGGTCCGGCGCAGCACGGCGTCGCCGGCGTCGGGCCGGCCGCGGCCGCGGGGAACCGGCCGTGCTCGTCGAAGTACATGATCGCCGCGTGGCCGATCCGCCGCAGCTCGAGCTCGGCCTCGACGGCCTTGGCCTTGCGCTGGTAGTTGACGAACGACGGGATCGCGATCGCGGCCAGCACGCCGATCACGGCCACCGCGCCGACGACGCCCAGCGTGATCCACAGCCACAGCAGCGACGACCGTCGCGGCGGACCGCCGGGCGGCGGATACCCCGGGTAGTAGCCCGGTGGCGGATACCCCGACGGCGACGGTGGCGGCCCTGGCTGCACGCGCGAACGCTACCACGCGGCCCGCCGCCGGCTCAGTCGCGGTTGGTCGGCCGCACGACCTCCGACAGCTCCGGATTGCCGCCGACGGCGGTGCCGGTGACCGTGAACACCACCTCCTCGCCGTCGCAGTCGAGGTCGCCCACGGCGGTGGCGGTGAAGCTCTGGCCGTCGGCCGACGCGCGGTACGAGTACCGGAAGTAGTGCGGCCGGTTCATCTCGAAGTACATCGACTCCCACGGCTCGCCGCGCCACAGCGCCGGGTCGGGCGCGCACTTGTGGTTCGGCCCCTCGCAGCACGAGGCGGCCGGCGTCAACGCGGCGTCGCCCTCGGGGAAGCGGCCGGTCTCCTCGTAGCCGACCTTCGCGCCCCTGCCGATCGCGTGGAGGTTGAGCTCGGCCTCGATGCGCTTGGACCGCTCCACGTACTCGTCGGCCTTGGGCACCACGACCGCCGCCAGGATCGCGACCATCACCAGGCCGGCGCCGACCACGCCGAGCACGATCCACAGCCACAAGAGCGACCGCTTCCGGGGCGGCGGCGGATAGCCGTAGCCCGGCGGCGGCGGATACCCCGGCGGTGGATAGCCCGGCGGTGGATAGCCGCCCGGCGGCGCGCCTGGAGGAGGTGGCTGCATCGCGCGAGCGTAACATCGCGCCCGCGGCGCGGCTCAGTCCCGGCCGGTGGGCGGCACCAGCTCGAACGACGGGCTGCCCCCGACGACGCGCCCGACTAGCGTGTAGACGACCTCGTTGCCGTCGCAGTCGAGGTCCCCGATCGCCGTCGCCGTGAAGCTCTGACCGTCGGCGGCGCCGGCGTACGTGTACTGGAAGAAGTGCGGCGAGACCATCTCGAAGTCGAGCGTGGCCCACGGCTCGCCCTGCCACGCGATCGGATCGGGCTGGCACCGCCGCGTCGGGTCGGCGCAGCACGACGTCGCGGGCGTCCGCCCCGCCGTGCCGGGCGGGAACGCGGCGGTCTCGGCGTAGACCATGTTCGCCGCCTTCTCGATGGCGTTGAGGTTGAGCTCGGCCTCGCTACGCTTCGACTTCTGCTGGTACTTCATGAACGACGGGATCGCGATCGCGGCCAGGATGCCGACCACCATCAGCCCGCCGAGAACGCCGAGCAGGATCCAGAGCCACAGCAGGGAAGCCTTGCGCGGCGGCGGCGGATAGCCGTACCCCGGCGGCGGCGGCGGATACCCCGGCGGCGGATACCCCGGCGGCGGATACCCCGGCGGCGGCGGACCAGCGGGCGGACCAGGCGGACCAGGCGGCTGCATCCGCCGACGGTATCACTGCCCCGCGGCGGCGCGCGCCGCGGCGGTCTCGGGCACCCGCTCGTTGCGCTTCATCAAGATCGGCACCAGGTGGCGCGCGACGTGGGCGAACACGTCGACGTGCGGGTCGAGCATCTGGCCGATGCCCTGCGACGTCACCATCGCCACCAGCACCAGCGTCATGTCGGTCACCGGGCGCACGTGGTAGCGGCGCCCGATCGCGAACATCTCGTTGAACAGCGTGCCGTAGTCGAGCTCGGCGGCGTTCTGGCCGCGGAACTTGGTCGCGAACACCTCGACGTCCTTGGACAGCGCGTCCCAGTCGACGTCGCCCATGTACGTGTGGAACCGGCGCAGGTGCCCGACCAGATCGCCGGGCGTACCCATCGTCAGGCACTTGCCCATGTCGATGAACTGGATCAGCACGTCCTCGTGCAGGTGCTTGGCCAGGCCGACGTCGAACAGCACCAGCCGGCCCTCGTCGTCGACCAGCATGTTGCCGGGGTGCATGTCGGCGTGCAGGAAGCCGTCGTCGAAGCACATCTGGAACATGCACCGCCGCACCACCTCGGCCAGCGGCAGCTTGCGCGCCTCGGGCTGGGCGTCGATCTTGGTGCCGCGGATGAACTCCATCGTCAGGATCCGCTCGGTCGACGGCGCCAGCACCTCGGGGAACTTCACCGTGGTCCAGCTGGCGAAGTTGTCGTGGAAGCGGCGGTAGTTCGTGGCCTCGATGCGCAGGTCGGTCTGGTCGTGGATCGCGTCGACGAAGTGCTTGGTGTGGCCGACGGGATCGCTGCGCTTGAGCCGCGGGTGCAGCGCGATGACCTTGGCCCCCAGCATCAAGAGCGACGCGTCGCGCTCGACCTGGCGCCGCACGTTGGGCCGCAGCACCTTGACCGCGACCTCGCGGCCGTCGCGCAGGCGGGCGCGGTGGACCTGCGCCACCGACGCCGCCGCCACCGGCTGCTGATCGAACTCGGCGTAGGTGTCCTCGAGCGGCTTGCCGGTGTCCTCCTCGACGATCCGCCGCACCTTGGCGAAGGCGAACGCCGGCAGCCGGTCCTGCAGGTGCTTGAGCTGCGCGATGGTCTCGGCCGCGAACAGATCGGGCCGGGTGCTCATCACCTGGCCCATCTTGATGAACGACGCGCCGAGCAGCTCCAGCAGCGTGCGCAGCGCCCAGCCGTTCCACCGCGCCACCACCCGGCGGCGGCGCGCGCCGCTCCAGCACAGGCCGATCAGCAGCCCCAGCCGCACCAGCCCGTAGGCGACGAGGAACCAGAAGACGACGATGCCGACCCACACGATGTGGACGGCGTTACCCAGGCGGCGCACGCCCGCAGTGTAGCCCGATCGCGGTCAGCCCCGCGACGGCGCCAGCCCGCGCAGCGTCACCGCCGCCACCACCACCGCGCCGCCGACCAGCGCCCACGCCCCGGGGCGCTCGGCGAACAGGACCCAGACCCACAGCGGCGAGACGATCGGCTCGACGATCGGGATCAGCAGGCCCTCGACGGCGGTGACCCGGCGGATCGCCCACGCGTAGAGGATCGTCGGCGCGGTCTGCTGCAGGAGCCCCAGCGCCACCATCGCGCCCCACCCGCTGGCCGGCAGCGCCGGCGCGGTCAGCGCGAACGGCAGGCCGGCCACCGCCGCCAGCACGTGGCCGAGGATCATCGCTCTGAGCGCGCTGCCCCGGCCCTCCGGGTCGCGGGCGATCTTGCGCAGGAGCACGACGTTGGTCGCGAACATCACGCCGGCCGCCAGCGCCACGACGTTGCCGCGCACGTGCGCGAGCGACAGCTGATCGACGAAGAACAGCGCGACCCCGCACAGCGCCAGGCCGATCGTCACCCAGTCGATGCGGGACGCCCGCTCGTGCAGGATCACCGCCGACAGCAGCGCGGCCCAGGCCGGCGCCGAGTACTGGATCAAGATCGCGTTGGCGGCGGTGGTCCACTTGTTGGCCAGCACGAACAGCCCGGTGGTCGCCGCCAGCGCCACCGCCGACAGCCACTCGGTGCGGGTCAGGCCGCGCCACGACGGCCGGTAGATCGCGATCAGCGCCGCGGCGGCGATCGCCGAGCGCAGCCCCCAGATCGCCGCCGGCGGCCAGGTCACGTACTTGATCAGCGCGCCGGCGGTCGACCACAGGAGGCCCACCGCGACCAGCGTCGCCACGGCCTGCGCGCGGCCGCCTCGCTCGCCGGCGGGCATCAGTCGACGTCGACCAGGTCGTCGTAGTAGTCGTAGATCGGGATCTGCGGCCGGCCCCGCCAGCGGTCCTTGAACGCGGCGAAGTCGACGGCGTCGCTGCGTCGCTCCTCGTAGAGCTTGCATCCGCGGCAGTTCATCTCGACCATGGTGAAGGCCGCGAACCGCGACTCCGAGCGCTCGGCGGCGAAGCTCCCGCAGCGGGGACAACGAAACTCGTCCATGACGCGCCGTCACCTTACCACGCTCGCCGCGCTCGCTACGGCCGCCGCCATCGGCTGCGGCCTGCCCGACAGCGAGTACTTCGGCAAGGTGCCCGCGGTCGACGACCCGCACACGCTGACCTGGTGCAACAGCGGCGAGCCCGACAGCCTCGACCCGGCCGAGGGCCAGTCGACGACGGTCACGCCGATCACGTACGCGCTGTTCGATGGCCTGCTGGTGTTCGGCGACGACGGCCTGCCGGTCGCGGGGCTGGCCAGCCGGTGGGAGGTCGCGCCCGATCAGCGCCGGGTGACGTTCCACCTGCGGCCCGAGGCGCGGTGGAGCGACGGCCGCCCGCTCACGGCCTACGACGTCGCCTACCAGCTCGTGCGCGTGCTGCACCCGCTGACGGCGTCGGTCAACGCCGACTCGCTCGACTGGCTGAAGAACAACCTCGCGTACCTCGAGAACCGCGCGCGGGTGCTGGTGCGCGACGCCGGCGGGCTGCCGGCCGGCACGATCGTCGAGATCGTCGCGGTCGACGGCAAGCCGCTGGCCGACTGGGGCGACGCCGCGCCGCCCGATCCCAACCAGCGCACCGCGAGCCGCCCGCTGCGGCTGCGCGATCTCGGCGCCGACGCGGGCGCCGCCTACGCCACCGTGCCGCCCCGCGCCGCGGTCACGATCATCGAGCTGAGCGGCCGCCCCGCGACGCTGCCCAACCCCGACGCCCGGACCTGGGCCTACGTCCACTGGGATCACGGCCTCGGCGTCTACGGCTGGGTGCCGGCCGACGAGCTCGACGGCGCGCCCACCGCCGAGCACCGCGTGCGCGTGGCGCCGGTGGCCGCCAAGCACGTGCCCGGCCGCGACGGCGCGTGGGCCGACCTGCAGGCCGACGCCGCGCGCCCGCGCGCCGAGGTCGAGGTCGAGGTCACCAACGCCGACCTGCTGATGCTCCCGGAGGTGCTCGGCGTCCGCGTCCTCGACGCCCAGACGCTGGTGGTCGAGGCCAGCGATCCGACGCCGTCGATCGTCGCGACCGGCGCGTCGCGGGCGATGCGGCCGACCCCGCGCGCCGCGGTGTCGCGCCACCCGCGCACCTGGACCGCGCCGGCGACGATCGTGTCATCGGGGCCGATGCGGCTGGCCGAGCACGCGCCGCGCGATCACCTGACGCTGGTGCGCTCGCCGACCTACCGCGACCCCGCCGAGGTCAAGCTCGACCGCCTGACCGTGCTGTCGATCGACGAGCAGGCGGCCAGCGCCAACCTCTACTTCACCGGCGTGTGCGACGCGCTGGCCGCCAACAACATCCCGCAGTCGTACCTGGCGGCGCTGTCGACCGGCAACCACGGCAAGCCGTACCGCGACTACACCGTCGCGCCGTACCTGGGCACCTACTTCGCGGTGGTCAACACCAAGCGCTTCGACAACGTCCACCTGCGGCGGGCGCTGACGCTGGCGCTCGATCGCTCGCGCATCGCCGGCTTCCTGCGCGGCGGCGAGATCGGCGTCGCGAGCTACACGCCGGGCACCCCGATCGCCAGCCTGTCCGACGAGGATCTGCGCGCGTGCGGCGTCACGCGGTCGACGCCCGGCGTCGCGCTGGTGATCGAGCGCGGCAAGCTCTGCTACGTGCCGCCGCCCGGCCTCGAGTTCGATCCGGCGCGCGCGCGGGCCGAGCTGGCCCAGGCCAAGGCCGAGATGGGCGATCGCTTCCCGAAGGAGATCGTCTACAAGTTCAACATCGGCTTCGAGGCCCACAAGCTGATCAGCGAGTACATCCAGGCGCAGTGGCAGGACGTGCTGCACATCGGCGTGCGGCTCGAGCAGCAGGAGTGGCAGGTGTTCCTGAACGACACCCGGCAGCTCGAGTACCAGGTGGCGCGGCTCGGCTGGATCGGCACCGCGCCCGATCCCGAGGTCGAGTTCGTGCGCATCTGGCGCTGTGGCAGCCCCAACAACCGCCCGGCCTGGTGCAACCCGGCGTTCGACGCGCTGCTCGACGAGGCGGCCCAGATGACCGACCCGGCCGCGCGGCTGGCCAAGGTCCGCGCCGCCGAGGCGATCCTGGTCGACGAGGCGCCGATCATCCCGATGTTCGTCTACACGCAGAAGCGCCTGCAGCGCCCCTACGTGCGCGGCCTACCAGGGAACCTGTTCGCCCAGCCGTCGCTGTGGCGGGCCTGGCGCGATCCCGACTGGCGGCAGCGGCGCTGACGGGTGAGCGCGGGGCGGCGGCGAAACATCACCGGACGCTGGCGAGCGGCTGACAGGTACACCCTGGCAACCATGCTGAATCGCGTGGCAATTGAACTGGCCCGACCGATGCAGATGCCGTGGGAATGACTCGCCTCGCTGTCGTCGCCGCCCTGGCTACCCTCGCCATCCCCGCCCTCGCCCGCGCACAGTCCGCGCCGGCGGCCGAGCCGGCGCCGACGACCGGCGATCGCTACAGCGAGGGAACCGCGCTGGCGCTGTCGCTCGGCGTCACCGCCGCCGGCGTCGCCACGGTCGCCGTCCGCCCCGACAACGACGTGCTGATGACGGCGGGCCTGATGATGGCGTACGTGGGACCGTCGGCCGGCCACCTGTATACTGGTGAGCTGTTCACCCGCGGCCTGGGCGTGCGCACCCTGGGCGTAGTGGCGACCCTCACCGGCGCGATGATCGCGTTCTCCGATTGCGGGCTGTTCGCGCCCCAGCCGTGCGAGGAGTCGCCGGTGGGGCCGACGATCGCGGTCCTCGGCGTCGCCGCCTACGCCGCCGGGACGATCGACGACATCCTGACCGCGCCCGGCCGCGCCGCCCGGATGAACCGCGCGGCCGCGACCCGCGTGACGCTCGCGCCGCAGCTCGCGCCCGGCCGCGCCGGCGTGGCCGTCGTCGGCACGTTCTGATCGCGCGCGCCGCCGTCGATGGACATCCGCCGCGCGCGGATCGATGATCGCCGCGCGTGCTGCGCCTGATCGTGAGTCGCCTGGCCGGCGGCGTCGCCGTGCTGGCGGCGGTCGCGACGATCACGTTCCTGCTGTTGCACGCGGCGCCGGGTGGGCCGTTCTCGCGCGAGCGGCGGCTGCAGCCGGCGGTGCAGCGCAACATCGAGGACCGCTACCACCTCCACGATCCGCTGTGGCAGCAGTACGGGCGCTACATGAGCGGGCTGGCCAAGGGCGACCTCGGCCACTCGATGAAGCGGCCCGAGACCGTCGGCGCGATCATCAAGCGGCACTTCCCGTACAGCCTGACGCTGGGGCTGATGGCGATCGGGTTCGCCGCGGTGTTCGGCACGCTGCTCGGCGTGCTAGCGGCGGCGCGCAAGAACACCTGGGTCGACTACACGGCGATGAGCGTCGCGCTGATCGGCATCTCGATCCCGTCGCTGGTGCTGGGCCCGATCGCGATCCGCTACCTGGCGCTGGAGCTGGGCTGGGTGCCGGCGGCGCGCGCCGACGGCGTCGTCGGCTACCTGGCGCCGGCGGCGGTGCTGGGGCTGATCTACGCCGGCACGATCGCGCGGCTGGCGCGGGCCAGCATGATCGAGACGCTGGGCGCCGACTACATCCGCACCGCGCGGGCCAAGGGCGTGAGCGAGCGCGGCGTCGTGTGGCGGCACGGGCTGCGGCTCGGGCTCCTGCCGGTGGTGAGCTACCTCGGGCCGGCCACCGCGGGGCTCATCAGCGGCTCGTTCGTCGTCGAGAAGATCTTCCAGATCCCGGGGCTGGGCTTCTACTTCGTCGACAGCGTCACCAGCCGCGACTACCCGGTCTTGACCGGCCTCCTGGTCTTCTACGTCGGCTTCCTCGTGCTGTTCAACCTGCTGGTCGACCTGGCCTACGGCTGGATCGACCCGCGCATCCGCCACAGCGAGCGCGCCGCGTGAGCGCCCCGCGTTCGCTCGGCCGCGAGGCGTGGCGGCGGCTGCGCAAGAACCGCATGGCGTTCGCGTGCCTGATCGGCTTCGCGGTCATCGCGCTCGCCTGCTTCGTCGGCCCGGTGGTGTGCGGCTGGTTCGGGCTCGACGCGACGACGCTCGACCTCGAGCTGCTGGCAGCGCCGCCGTCGACCGCGCACCCGCTGGGCACCGACAACCTCGGCCGCGACCTGCTGGTGCGGGTGCTGGTCGGCGGCCGGATCGCGATCGTCGTCGGGCTGACCGCGACCGCGGTGGCGCTGGTGATCGGCGTGGCCTGGGGCGCGATCGCGGGCTACGCCGGCGGCCGGGTCGACGCGGTGATGATGCGCGTCGTCGACGTGATGTACGGCTTCCCGACGATCGTCTTCGTCGTCGTGATCCGCGCGGTGTTCGACACCCACAGCCTGGTGTCGCTGTTCGCGCTGATCGGCGCGGTGTCGTGGCTGACGATGGCGCGCATCGTCCGCGGCCAGGTGCTGTCCTTGCGCCAGCGCGAGTTCATCGAGGCGGCCCGCGCGATCGGCGCCAGCCCGGCGCGGATCGTCCTCTACCACGTCATCCCCAACACGCTCGGCACCGTCGTGGTCTACGCGACGGTGCTGATCCCGCAGGCGATGCTGACCGAGACCTTCCTGTCGTTCATCGGCCTCGGCGTGCAGGCGCCGCTGGCGCCCTGGGGCACCCTGGTCACCGAGGGCTCGACCCAGGTGGCGGTGTCGCCGTGGGTGCTGGCCGGCCCCGGCCTGGCCATGGGCCTGACGATCTTCGCGCTCAACTTCCTGGGTGACGGCCTGCGCGACGCGATCGATCCCCAGACCCGCTGAGCGCCCGCGCGCGCCGCCGCTACTTGCCGGCGCAGGCCTGGTAGTCGCCGCAGCTGGTGGTCGAGCGCAGGCACTCGGCGCGCTTGGTCACCTGGCCGGCGATGAACGGGTTCTTGTCGACCTCGAGCGCGGCGCACGCCGCGATGCACTCGCCCTCGTCGAAGCTCGACGCCTCCGACGGCTTGGCGCCGTTGCACTCGGCCTCGCGGGCGCAGATCGCGCGGCAGGTCTTGCTCTTGGGCGAGGTGCAGGCGGCCAGCGCGAGCGCGGCCAGCACGGGGACCAGAGCGAGGCGCATGGGCCGCGATGATACGCACGGTGTGGCGGCGGCGCCACGGTGTCGGCCGCGCACGCGCGCGCCGTGCGCGGATCGGCCACATCGGCGGCGGAACGGCGATTGCTACCATGCTGAGCATGACCGGCCTGCGCCGACGCTCGGTCGCCCTCGCCGCGGCCGCCAGCTTCGTGGCGGCGTGCTCACCCTCCTGGCCGCGGCCGGTGGCGACGGTCGATCATCGGCTCGCCGGCCACGCCGCCGGCGTCACCCGGGTCGACGTGCTGCCGATCGATCTGGCGGTGTGGACCGACGGCCGCCGCGGCGATCCCGAGGCGCTGCGGCTGGCCGCGGAGAGCGCGCTGACCGGCGCCGCCACCACGGCGCTCTACCAGCGCGGCTACCTGCCTGGCGCGCAGCTGCGGTGGGACGGCACATTCATCGGCGACGACGGCGCGCCTCACGGGGCGATGGCCCCCGAGCAGCTGCTGGCGACGCAGACCGTGCTGGCCGGCTACCACGACGCCGCCGCGCGGCTGGGCGGCTTGCCGCAGCCGCCGCTGCCGGCGCGGCTGGGCGCGTCGGGCGCCGAGGCGACGCTGTACGTCGGCGGCTGGGCGTACGTCGGCGAGGATCCCGCGGGCGACAACGCCGCGGTCAAGGTGCTGGTGATCGCCGCGGTGGTGGTGGTGGCGGTCGTCGTCGCGGTGGCGCTGGCCAAGAGCAAGCACAAGGGCGGCGGCAGCCTGGCCCGCGCCGCCGACGCGGTGGCTGACGCCGCCGTCGCGACCGGGCGGGTCGCGGTGCACGGCCTGGCCCGCGCGGGCAACGTCGCGTTCGAGGTCGGGCGCACCAGCGCGCACCTCGCCGATCACCTGCTGCGCACGTTCCCGGGCCGGGTCGTGCCGCACATGCTCGACCCGCGCATCGAGCTGTACGTCGGCCCGCGCGATCCCTACGGCCCGGCCGGTTGGCAGGCGGGCCCGACGATCGAGTGGAGCCAGCGCCCGGACGCGCCACGCCGCGGGCGTTCGGCGCTGTACCTGGAGATGACGATGGTCGACAATCGCGACGGCCACGTGCTGTGGCATGTCGCGCAGCGCTTCCCGGCCTCGGGCGGCAGCCAGGCGGACGTCACCCGCGCCGCCGAGGCGCTGCTGTCCACCCTGCCCGAGGCCCGATGACCAACCGCTTCGATCCCCCCACCAGCGTCACGCTCCGCCGCGGCCTGATGCGCCGCGGCCAGGACCTGGCGACCAAGCTGGCCGAGCTGATGGC
>Ga0073899_10002036_pt1 | contig 18278 bp, 17 predicted proteins | sample KloWWTmetaKNB5Ph_FD_88975 | JGI IMG/M metagenome (GOLD analysis project Ga0073899, IMG submission 88975) | Active sludge microbial communities from Klosterneuburg, Austria, studying microevolution and ecology of nitrifiers - Klosterneuburg... | ecosystem: Engineered > WWTP > Aerobic digester >... | reverse complement strand
CGGCGTGGCGCTGTCGACCATCGCCTGGCCCTGCACCTTGGCCTCCCACTGGCGGTGCCGGTACAGCGCGGCGAGGTTGTGCGCCAGCGGGCCGAGCACCGGATCGTTGGTGAGCTGCTCGCTGGCCCGGTAGTAGTCGTACTGGAAGCCGCGCGGATCCGAGAGGTAGTACAGCAGGTCGCGCACGTCGCGCGCGGTCTCGCCGAGGTGGCGGGCCTCCTCGGCCAGGCGCACCGCGGCGGCCGCGGCCTCGCCGACCGGATCGTCCCCCGCGCGCGCCGGCGCCGGCGCCCCTGCCACCGCCACCGCCAGGAACGCGACCACGAGCGCGGAGCGGCACATCGACGCCAGCTTCCCATGTCTCGCCGAACCTGGCCACGGCACGGCGCTTGCTGTCGCGATCGGGGCATGCCTCGCCTCGCTACGATGGTGTCGATTCTGGCCACACTCGCGGCGTGCGGTGGCCGGCCGGAGGTCGACCCGCCCGACGCGACGCCTGGTGACGCCGCCGCCGGCGGCCCGTGCCCCGTCGCGACCCCGACGGTGACGATCGTGGTGGATCTCACCCAGCCGGGGCCGCCGCTGCGCTCGCTGCAGGGCTTCCTCAACGGCATCGACCCGGCGCCGGGCTCGACAGCCACGTTCGACGAACCGACGGTGCGGGCGCTGGCGCCGGCGTACTGGCGGTTCGGTACCGGCGCCGCGACGGTGTTCCCAAAGATCGCCGGGTTCGGCGCGACGATGACCTACATCCTGTCCGACGGCTACGCCGACAGCCGCGGTGGCTACGGCAACGCGCGGCCGTGGCAGGACTGGGCGGGCTTCGAGGCGCACGTCGCGCAGGTGGCGCGGGCCAACCTCGACGCGGGCCGACCGATCCGCTACTTCGACGTCTGGAACGAGCCGCAGGGCGGGACGCCGTGGCTCGGCTCCTATGATCAGCTGCTCGAGTACTACGACCGCACCGTGCGGGCCGTGCGCGCGGTCGATCCGCAGGCGCGGTTCGTCGGGCCGTCGTTCGACGACCTCGGCGGCGACGTCGGCGGCCACAGCCTCGGCGATCTGCTGGTAGATCTCGATGCGCGCTTCGGCATCCGGCTCGACGCGATCTCGTGGCACGAGCTGGGGGCGTATCCGCCGACCGACCTGCCGGCGCACGCCGCGCTGGTGCGTCAATTCCTCGCCCAGCGGCTCCCCGGCGCGACGCCCGAGCTGCACGTCAACGAGTACTCGAGCCCACGCGACCACCTGTTGCCGGGGTGGACGGTCGGCTGGCTCGCCGGGTTGACCGCCGGCGGCATCGATGTGGCGACCCGCGCCTGCTGGGACGTCCCCGGCGAGGGCTGGAGCGACTGCTGGGCGGGCCTCGACGGGCTGCTGCGCCGCGACAACCGCACGCCGCACGCCAACTACTGGGCGCATCGGCTGTACGCGGCGTTGCCCGGCGCGCCCGCGCTGCCGGTGACGACCTCGGACCCGCGCGCGGCGGCGCTCGCGGTCGCGTCCTCGCCGACGACGGCCCGGGTGCTGGCCGGGCGGTTCGGGGCCACACCGCCAGGCCCGGCCGCGAGCGTCGGCATCGAGCTGATCGGCCTGTCGCCCGCGACGATCCGGGTCGCCGCGGCCGGGACGCTGGTCCCGCCGCAGGCGGGCGCGATGCCGGCGCCGGTCGACCTCGGGGTGTGCCGCGTCGACGTCGTCGGCGGGCGCGCGATGGTCGTGACGCCGGCGGTGCCGGACGGCGCCGCGCTGGGGCTGGAGCTCACGCTGGAGTAAGCGACTGGCCACGCGGCACGCCCGTTGCTTATCCTGGCGGGATGCCCCGCCGCGCGCTGATCCTGTCGGTTCTGGCCACACTCGCCGCCTGCGGTGGCGGAGGCGACGACAGCGCCACGCCGGACGGCGGCGCCGACGCGGCGATCGACGCTGGCCCCGACCTGACGCCGGCGCTGTTCGCGCCCGACCACATCGTCGACGTCGCGATCACGATGGCGCCCGCCGACTGGGACGCGCTGCGGGTCCAGACCCGATCGATCACCGAGATGATCGAGGGCGACTGCCTGGCCCAGCCGTTCCCCAGCCCGTTCACCAAGTTCGCCGCGACCGTCACCATCGACGGCACGCGCCTCGATCAGGTCGGCATCAAGAAGAAGGGCCTGCTCGGGTCGCTCAACACCGAGAAGCCGTCGCTCAAGCTCGACTTCGACGAGTACGTCGCCGGGCAGCGCTACCTCGGCCTCGAGAAGCTCACGCTCAACAACGCCAACCAGGACCCGGCGTACGTCCGTCAGTGCCTGGCCTACGCGATGTTCCGCAAGGCCGGGCTGGTGGCGTCGCGCTGCAACTTCGCGCGGGTCCGCGTCAACGGCGCCGACCTCGGCGTCTACGTCAACGTCGAGAGCGTCGACCACGAGTTCACCCGCCGCAACTTCGCCAACGGTGACGGCAACCTCTACGAGGGCACGCTGTCGGACTTCCGCCCGGGCTGGACCGGCACCTTCGATCCCAAGGGCACCGGCGACCGCAGCGACCTCGCGCCGCTGGTCGACGCGCTGCAGCTCACCGACGACGCGGCCATGGACGCGGCGGTCGCGGCGACGCTCGATCGCGAGCAGTTCGAGTCGTACTGGGCGATGGAGGTGATCACCGGGCAGTGGGACGGCTACGCGTCGAACCGCAACAACTACTTCGTCTTCCACGACCTCGGCACCGGCAAGCACGTGCTCTTGCCGTGGGGCGTCGATGGCACGTTCCAGCCCGACCACCCGTTCGGCGATCCCGCCACCGGCCCCAACGCGGTCGCCGCCGCCGGCTTCCTCGCCAACCGGCTGTACGGCACCGCCACCGGCCGCGCGCGGTTCTTGACCCGCGAGCGCGCGCTGCTGGCGACCGTGTGGAACGAGGCCGAGCTGCTGGCCGAGGTCGATCGCATGGTCGCGCTGATCGGCCCGATCGCCGACGCCACCGACCCGGGCTGGCGCGCCGCGCTGGGCGACGTGCGCGCGTTCATCAACGGCCGCCGCGCGCTGCTCACCGCCGAGCTCGACGCCGGCCCGACCTGGACCGAGCCGCTGGGCGAGTACCCCTGCCTCGACGTCCGCGGCACCGTCGAGTCGGCCTTCAGCACCACCTACGGCACGCTGGGCGCGCCCAACCCGCTGGCGGTCGGCGCCGGCACGATGACCGTGACCGTCGGCGCCGCGACGTACGTCACCACCCCGGTCGGCGTGATGGCCGGCCGCGACCCCAACCCGCAGCCGGGGCAGCCGGCCAGCGAGCTGGTGCAGGTCTTCGGCCGCCGCGCCACCGACGGCCACATCCTCGCGGTCGTCGTCGCGTGGCCCCAGGCGTGGTTCGTGCCGTTCACCTTCGACGTCGGCTTCGCCGGCGTGTTCGGCGTCGCGTTCGACTACGACCCCGGCACCGACACCGCCACCGAGATCGGCTTCTTGCTCGGCACCGTGCGGCTCGACCAGGCCCGGGCCGTCGCTGGCGCGCCGGTGGCCGGCGCGATCGACGCCCACGCCGACCTGCCCGGCATGCCGATGTTCGCCCGGGCCGCGCTGCGCAGCGTCGATCGCGCCGCGCTGGCCGCGTCGGTGCGCGCCAGCGCCCGGGCCCTGAGCGCGGCCCGCTGACGCGCCGCGGCGGCCGGCGGATCGTGCGGCGCGCCGCTGCGGCACGCTGCCGCTCGACGGCGTGACAGACGATGTCCGCTTGCGGGTCGCCCGCCCGCCGGGGCTATCGTCCCGCCCCATGCGTCCAAGACTATGGTTCCTTAGCCTCGCGCTCGGACTGCTGGTCGCGGCCTGCGGGCCCTCGGCCAGCGGCGACGACGACGACAACCCGGCCTGCCAGAACCGCTGCACCGCGTTCGGCTGGGAGCAGTGCATCTCGGACGGCGTCTATCAGGTGCCGGTCGCGTGCACGAACGATCAGGTGTGCATCGAGGAGATCGGCTGCGCGGTGTGCATCCCCGATCAGGTGTACTGCGGCGAGATCGATCAGGTGTGGATGTGCAACAGCGACGGCACCGGCGGCACGCTGCTCGAGCAGTGCGCGGCCGGCACGGTGTGCGGCAACGGCACCTGCGTGACGCCGTGCCAGCGCGCGCTGACCGAGCCGTCCAACGTCGGCTGTGACTTCTGGGCCGCCGACCTCGACAACGAGGCGTCGACGACGCTGGGCTTCACCAACGACGCGGCGATGCAGCAGTACTCGATCGTCGTCGCCAACAACAACGACTACGACGTCCAGATCACCGTCTACAAGAACGGCGGCCGGGTCGGCGCGCTGAACGAGCAGGTCGTGTTGCAGACCGTCGCGCCGGCGCGCACCGCGAAGCAGGTCGACCTGCCGCAGCGCGAGGTCGACGGCACGATGGGGCAGAACGCCGCGTACACGCGCTACAGCGGCTCGGGCACGTTCGTCTCGCCGCACGCGTACCACCTGGTCACCACCGGCCCGGTGGTCGCCTACCAGTTCAACCCGATCGTCCAGCAGTACTCCAACGACGCGTCGATCTTGATCCCGATCCAGGCGCTGGGCCGCCACTACTACGTCTGGGGCTGGCCCACCGCCAACCCGTGCGGCCCGCCGCCCGGCATGTTCGGCTTCGACGGCAGCATCCCCGACCGCACGTCGATCACGATCGTCGGCGTCGAGGACCAGACCAGCGTGACCGTCAACGCCACCCACCCGATCACCGCGTCGGCCGGCGACTCCGGCTTCTCGATCGCCGCGACGCCGGCCGGCCAGCCGCTCACCTTCACGATCAACAAGTACGACGTCGTCAACCTCGAGTCCGACCAGCCGGTGGTGCCGATCCAGGAGTGCTTCAACTTCCTCGATCGCGACGGCGACTTCATGGGCTCGCTGGTGACCTCCGACAAGAAGGTCGCGGTGTTCACCGGCCTCGAGCGCGGCATCGGCACCGGCGGCGCGATGCCGCCCGATCCGCCCAACTGGGACGGCGAGAGCTGCTGCACCGACCACCTCGAGGAGCAGCTCCTGCCGACCACCGCGCTCGGCCGCGAGTTCGCGGTCAGCCGGTCGCCGGTGCGCTCGACCAACCCCAGCTACCGCGAGCCCGACATGTACCGGGTGCTGGCGTCCGAGGACGGCGTCGCGATCACGACCAACCTGCCGGCGCCGTTCGACGCGTTCACGCTCAACGCCGGCGAGCACAAGGCCTTCTACGCCGATCGCGGGTTCACGATGTCGGCGACCGGCGCGGTGACCCTGGGCCAGGTGCTGGTGTCGCAGCACCGCGTGCCCGACGGCTTCACCGGCGATCCGTCGCTGGTGATCTTCCCGTCGGCCGAGCAGCACCGCAAGGACTACGTGTTCCTGGTGCCGTCGACGTTCCGCACCAACTTCTTCGTGCTGGCCAAGCCGGTCAGCGGCAGCTTCACCGTCGACGGCCGCGCGCTCGGCGAGTTCGCCGGCTGCCAGGTCGAGCCGATCGGCGTGGTCCACGGCGTCAACTACGAGCAGGTCACGTGCCCGGTCTCCGAGGGCCAGCACACGGTGGCCGGCACCGACCCGTTCGGCATCACGGTCTACGGCTACTACAACGTCGGCAGCTACGCGTTCGCCGGCGGCAGCGACCTCAAGATCATCAACCCGATCGGCAAGCCGCGCGGGCCGCGCGCGTCGCGGTCGCTGGGCGAAGCGTTCGCGACGCCGTGATTCGCGCACGGGCCGGGCGCGTGCGAACATGGGGCCATGTGCACTCGCTGGGTCCTGGTGCTCGCGCTGGCCGCGTGTGGTGAGGGCGGGACGGCGATCGTCGATGCCGCCGCGGGAGATGGCGGCGCCGACGGTCGCGCCGGGGATGACGCGGCGGCGATCGACGCCGTCGAGGCGCCCGACGCGCCCGCGGTCGACGCGGCGGTCGCGGTCGACGCGGCGGTCGTGGTCGATGCGTCGACGGCCGACGCGGCGGTCGTGGTCGATGCGTCGACGGCCGACGCGGCGGTCGCGGTCGACGCGGCGGTCGCGCTCGACGCCGACAGCGGCTGCCCGGTCGGCCTGAACGATCTGATCCCCGCCAGCCTCGCGATCACCTCGGACGACAACACCAAGGTCTGGCTCAACGGCGCGCTGATCGACGATGTGCCGCGGGTGTGGAGCAACCCGCAGCGCTACGACGTGATGATCTACGCGCACCCGGGCCGCACCAACGTGCTCGCGGTCGAGGGCGTGAACCTGCAGAACCAGGTCGGCTACGATCGCGGCATCGTCGCCGACCTCCGCTTCACCGTGAACGGCGATCCGCAGATCGTGCTCAGCGGCGCCGGCTTCGCCGTCACCAACACGCTCGCCGCGGGCTGGGAGCAGCCGGGCTTCGACGACAGCGGCTGGGCGGCGGCCGTCGAGCTCGGCATGGTCGGGATGGCGCCGTGGGGCGCGGTGCTGGCCACGCTCGCACCCGGCTCGACCGCGCGGTGGATCTGGACGTACGACCCGTCGCTCAACCCGAACAAGCCGACCCTCGAGTCGACCTACGCGCGGCGCCGGTTCGCCACCGTCGACGCGCGCTGCCCGGTCGTCGTCGAGTAGCGCGTCGCCGCGCCGATCAGAACGCCGCGGCGACGCCGACCTGGACGCGGTCGTGGGTCACCGCGAGCTGGGGGGCCCAGCCGGTGCGGCCGTCGCGCTCGTCGGTCAGGTAGGCCGCGTCGATGACGGTCGCGGCGGCGAGCCCGAGGAGCAAGCCGGGGCCGACGAGGTCGAGGCCGCAGACGATGTCGTCGCTGCCGCGGCAGTCGGCCATGGCGAAGCCGAGGCTGCCGCCGAGCGCGCCCAGGCCGGAGCGCAGGGCGAGGCTGCCGAGGCTGCGGCCGAAGTGGCCGCGGATGCCGTGGATGATCGGCGTCGCGAACACCGCGCCCATCGAGCCGACGCCCATCAACGTGTTGGAGGCCGCGGTGTCGCGGCCCCCCTCGCCCTCGGCCAGGCCGCCGGCCACCATCAGGCTCAGCGAGAGCACGTCGGCGGTCAGCGTGTACTTGCGGTAGCTGGTGACCCGCTCGGCCGCTGGGGAGGGCTCGGCGGTGGGGTCATCGGCGCGCGCCGTGGACGCGGCCATGCCGAGGGCGATCAGGGTGACGGGGAGCATCGCGGCGCGCATGCCTCCCGGCTATGCACTCCGCGCGCCGGCGTACCCGCTCCCGGATCTCGCGCGCTTGCGCCGGTCGGGCTGCTCAACGCTCGACGGGCACGCCGAGAACTCACCAGCGTGTCGCGGCTGTGCCAGCGATCACGCCGCGGCGCCGTGGCACTTCTTGTACTTCTTGCCCGAGCCGCACGGGCACGCGTCGTTGCGGCCCGGCGTCGGGGCGGCGTTGACGATCGTGCCCTGGCGCTCGCCGGGCCGGCGGCCCGACAGCGCGGCGTCGAAGGCCTCGATCGCGACCTGCGTCGGCCGCCAGATCGTCGCCGCGACCTCGGCGGTCATCGCCGCCTCGCGGACGTCCTCCTCGAGCAGCTCGCGCAGCTTGGCGAACAGGTGCGGCTGACCCGCGGCCTGCGACGCGGCGAAGCGATCGTGCACGTCGCGCGCGTCGAGGCCCGGCTCGGCGGCGTGGGCGGCGGCCACCGCGGCCTCGGCGGCGCCGAGGTTGGCCTCGGTCAGGCGCGGCAGCGTGCCCTCGCGCTCGCGGTCGAACATCGCCCACACCAGCGTCGCGTAGAACACCGCGGCCTCGCCGGCCTTGTCGCCGTGGTCGTTGCGGATCGCCGCGGCGTACTGCAGCAGGTGCGGCTGCTCGCGCTGCAGGCGCCCGGCCAGCTTGTTCATCGCCTTCTTGTCGCCGCGCTGATCCAGGCGCGTGAAGGCGGTGATGGTGCGGTCGACTTCCTCGGACGAGACCACGACGGGCGGCATGAGGCGCGCATGTTCGTGAGTCGCGCCGCCGCCGTCAAGGGCCGCAGGCGATCACGGCGCGGCGATCGTGCCCGACGCCGTGAAGCCCTCGCTGCCGCCGTCCTCGCGGTCGCGGGTGAGCCGGGCCAGCCAGCTGTACGGCGCGCGCGGCCACCACGCCGGATCCCAGCCGGCGACGTCGGGCGCGACCAGCGCCTGGGTGACGACGCCGTCGACGGTGCGGGCGTCGAGCGCGGTGGGGTACGCGTACAGCGTCCACCGCGCCAGGGCGGCCCCGTCGGGGATCAGCGCCAGGGTGGCGCGGAAGCTGCCGACCCGGCGCCAGCTCCAGGTCGGCCGGGTCGCCCCGGCGAACGCGAGGCGCGGCGACGCGCCCGGGGGCGGCAGGTCGACGGCCTGTTCGTCGATCGCGGCGCGGGCCCAGGCGTCGCCCAGCGTCACCTCGACCGACTGGATGTCGCCGGGGTAGACCAGCGCGGTCGGCACCACCCGCGCCGAGGTCGTCGACAGCGGGATCGCCGTGCCGCCCGCGGTGAGCAGCCGCACCACCGCGGTCGTCGGCAGGCGGCCGTCGAAGGTGACCTCGACCGGCACCAGGTCGGCGCCCCGGCCGGCGACGTCGAGCGCGACCCGCCGATCGGCGGTGAACTCGAGGCCGCGCTGGATCTGGATGCGGCTGACCGCGCCGGCGCCGCCGGTCACCGCCACCACGTCCGACACGCCCGCCGGCACCGCCAGCACGTCGGTCGCTGGCGCCAGGCCGACGCGGTCGCGCACCCGCACCTCGTCGGCGGGCGAGGTGAGATCGAAGCCGACCGCCACCGTCGGCACCGCCGGCGTCGCGCACGGGCGGCTCCACGCCAGCCCGTCCTCGTAGCCCGCCGTCAGCGCCCAGCCCTCGCCGGCGTCGGCGCGGCACACCACGACGACGTCGTAGGGGCGCCCGGTGGGATCGGCGTCGAAGCTGGCGCGGGCGCCGTCGTGGCGGACCCACGGCTGGTCGGGCGCGCCGCGGGTGGCGATCCACGCCGCGCCGGTCGACTCGATCATCACCGCCGGCGCCAGGTTGTCGCCGCACGCGGCGGCGACGAGGAGCAGGCCGAGGGCGGTGCGCCGCATCAGCCGATTCTACGCTCGCCGCCGCCGACCGCACGCCCCGCGGTGAAGCCCCACGCCACCGCCGCCACCAGCCGGGCCACGGTCGCCTCCTCGGCGTCGGTCAGCACCACCGGCGCGGCGCGGCAGTGATCGTGCACCCAGCCCGTCAGGCTGGGTGGCGGTGCCATCTCCAGGCCCTCGCACAGCAGCCGGTCGTCGACGCGCATCGGCTCGAGGCCGTCGCGCAGCGTGATCGCCGCGTGCAGCCGGCACGCCGCGTCGAGCCCGACCGCGAACGCGTCGCCGTCGGCGCTCCACAGCCGCCGCTCGAGGAAGCGCACCACCGCCGGCTGCCGGATCGCGAACCACGCCAGCTCCTGCGCGGGAGCGTCCGAGATCGGCGCGGCGGCCAGGCTGGCGGGGTCGAAGTGGGCCATGGCTCGACGGTAGGCGCCGGCCGCGCGGCGACCAACTTTTCGGCCGCGCCGGGGGTATGGTCCGCCCCACCATGACGCGCACCGCATTCCTCATCGATGGAGTCCGCTCCCCGTTCGGCCGCTACGGCGGTGGCCTGGCCGGCGTCCGCGCCGACGATCTGCTCGCGGCGGTGATCGCCGCGCTGGTGGCGCGCACCAAGATCCCCACCGATCGCGTCGACGACGTGATCGCCGGCTGCGCCAACCAGGCCGGCGAGGACAACCGCAACGTCGCCCGCATGGCGGCGCTCCTGGCCGGCCTGCCGATCGGCGTCCCCGGGGTGACCGTCAACCGCCTGTGCGGCTCGGGCATGCAGGCGATCGCCGACGGCGCGCGCCTGATCGCCACCGGCGAGGCCGACCTGATCATCGCCGGCGGCGTCGAGCAGATGTCGCGGGCGCCGCAGGTCATGGCCAAGCCGATCGAGGCGTTCCCGCGCGGCAACCAGACCATCTACGACACCACGCTGGGCTGGCGCTTCGTGAACCCCAAGATGACCGAGCTGCACGAGACGCTCGCGATGGGCGAGACCGCCGAGCGCGTGGCGCGGCAGTGCGGCGTGACCCGCGAAGCGCAGGATCGGTTCGTGTTGTCGTCGCAACAGCGGGCCGCGGCGGCGCAGGCCTCGGGCCGCCTCGCCGAGGAGATCGTCGCGATCGCCACCGGGACCGACAAGAAGGGCAACAAGCTGGAAGTCGCGGTCGACGAGCACCCGCGCGCCGACACCACGATCGAGAGCCTCACCAAGCTGCGCCCGGCGTTCGCCAAGGACGGCACCGTGACCGCGGGCAACGCCTCGGGCCTGAACGATGGCGCGGCGGCGGTGCTGCTCGCCAGCGAGGCCGCGGTCAAGGAGCTCGGGCTCACCCCGCAGGCCCGCTACGTCACCGCGGCGGCCGCGGGCGTCGCGCCCAGCCTGATGGGCCTGGGCCCGGTGCCGGCGTCGCAGAAGGCGCTGGCCCGCGCGGGGCTCACCGCCGCGGCGATCGATGTCGCCGAGCTCAACGAGGCGTTCGCGGCGCAGGCGCTGCCGTGCGTCGAGCAGCTCGGCCTCGACCCGGCCAAGGTCAACGTCAACGGCGGCGCGATCGCGCTCGGCCACCCGCTCGGCGCCTCGGGCGCGCGGCTGGTGCTGACGCTGGCGCGCGAGCTGGCGCGGGGCGGCGGTCGCCACGGCCTGGCGTCGATGTGCATTGGCGTCGGCCAGGGCATCGCGGTCGTGCTCGAGCGCGCGTAGCCGTCACATTGGTCCAAGGTCCGACCGGCGTCGCGTACCCCACGAGTACCAACGCGGCCACCGCATCGTCGGGCAGCGGTGGGGTATGCTGGTCCCCTACTCGCGATGTCCACCGACGAACAGGCCCACGCGCAACGCCTCGTCGGCCGCGTGCTGGACGACAAGTACCGGCTGCGCGGGTGCATCGGCATCGGCGGCTCGGGCGCGGTGTACAAGGCCGACCAGATCACGCTGGGTCGCACCGTGGCGGTGAAGATCCTGAACGACGATCTGACCCGCGACGCGCGGCTGGTGAAGCGCTTCCAGGACGAGGCGCTGGCGGCCAGCCGCCTCAACCACCCCAACACCGTGTCGATCATCGACTACGGGCAGACCAGCGACGGCCTCCTGTACCTGGTGATGGAGCACCTGCGCGGGCCGACCTTGACCCACCTGATCGCCAAGGAGCACCCGCTGCCGCCGGCGCGGGTGCTGGCGATCGTCGACCAGATCCTGGCCGGCGTCGAGGAGGCGCACCTCGCCGGCGTCATCCACGCCGACCTGAAGAGCGACAACATCATCGTCGAGCAGCGCCGCACCGGCCAGGACACGGTGAAGGTGGTCGACTTCGGCATCGCGCGGCTGGTCAACTCGCCGCGCGAGGGCGAGGACCGCAGCATCAGCGGTACGCCGGAGTACATGGCGCCCGAGCTGATCGGCGGCGCGCCGCCCAGCGTCGCCACCGACCTCTACGCCGTCGGTATCGTGGCGTACGAGATGCTCACCGGGCAGACGCCGTTCGTCGGCGGCTCGGCGATCGACATCCTCAGCCGCCAGCTCAAGCTCGAGCCGCGGCCGCCGGGCAAGGTGGTGGCGGTCGCGCCGGCGATCGACGAGCTGGTGATGACCGCGCTGGCCAAGCGGCCCACCGAGCGCTTCGCCGACGCGGCGGCGATGCGGGCGGCGATCACGGCGCTGTTGACCCCGGCGCGCTCGTCGGCCGGCTACGTCTGCGCCGCGTGCGGCGCGCAGGCCGCCGCCGAGTTCCGCTTCTGTCCGGAATGCGGACAGCCGCGGCGGGCGATGACGACCACCGCCGAGATGGCGGCCGCCAGCGGCGCGCTGTCCGAGGTGCGGGTCAGCCAGACCTGGCCGCTGGCGCTGGTCGGCCGCGACGACGAGCTCGGCCGGGTGATCGACTTCCTGTCGGGGCGCGCGATCGCGCCGGCGCTGTTGCTGATCGGCGACGCCGGCAGCGGCAAGACCGCGCTGCTGCGCGAGGCCTACGCGCGGGTCGCCGACGCCGCCGGCGTGACGATCTACCAGGCCGACCCCGATCCCGCGCCGCTGCCCGCGCCGCTCTACCCGCTGCGCGCGCTGATCGCGACGATCCTCGAGCTGCCGCCGGTGTGCGGCAAGGAGGAGCTGGCGGCGGCGGCGGTGGCGCGCGGCCTCGGCGAGCGCGACGTGCCGGGGCTGTCGGAGCTGTTCGGCAACCTCAGCGAGCTGGCCGAGCTCGACCCGCCGGTGCGGCGGCGCGAGCTGTTCGCGTCGGTGGTGCGGGCGTTCGCCGCCGAGGCCACCCGCGGGCCGACCGCGGTGGTGTTCGAGGATCTCGATCGCTACGATCGCGCCAGCGTCGAGCTGGTGCGGCGGGTGGTCGAGCGCAACTCCAGCGGCGTGCGCCTCGTCGTGACGCTCACCCCGGCCGAGGCGCGCACCTGGCCCGCCGACTGCCTGCGGATCCAGCTCGACCCGCTCGACGGCGAGGCGCTGGGCTTCTTCGCGACGCAGCTCACGCGCGGCGGCGCGGTCGGCGAGCTCACCGCGCTGCAGCTGACCGAGCTGACCGCCGGCGTGCCGGCGCACGTCGAGCAGCTGGTGCGGTTCATCACCGAGGGCGGCTCGATCGAGCACGCCGGGACCTCGTTGCCCGACCTGATCGCGGCCCGGCTGGCCACGCTGCCGCGCGACCCGCTGCGGGTGTGCCAGGCGGCGGCGGTGTTCGGCCGCGAGGCCGCGCTGGCGCAGGTGGCCGAGGCGTCGGGCCTGGGCGACGACTTCGACGCGGCGCTGGCGCTGGCGGTCGAGCGCGGCTGGTTGCAGGCCAGCGGCGACGTCGTCAGCTTCGCCAGCAACTTCGTCCGCGACGTGACCTACGGCGCCATCCCGGCGTCGGTGCGGCGCGACCTACACGAGTACGCGCGGCAGGCGCTGGGCGCCGACGCGCCGCCGGCGCTGGCCGCGCACCACACCGACGCCGCGGGCCTGCGCGCCGAGGCCGCCGCGCTGTACGCCGAGGCCGGCGACGCCGCCAGCCGTCAGCTCGACGACGTCGGCGCGGCGCGCTGCTACACGCAGGCGCTGGTGTGCGCGCGCGCGGCGATCGCCGGCGGCGAGCTCGAGCCGGCCGAGCTGGTGGCGATCTCGATCCGGCTGGCCGAGCTGTTGCGCACCACCGGCGAGCTGGCGCTGGCCCGCGGCATCCTGCACGAGGCCGAGAGCTGGGGCGATCAGGGCCCGCGGCTCCAGGCGCTGCTGGTGCGCGCGCTCGGCCAGCTGGTCGCCACCGAGCGCGATCCGGCGGCCGGCGTGCCCTACCTGCAGCGCGCGATCGGCGCGGCGATCGCCACCGGCGACAGCGCGCTGATCGCCGACAGCTACCTCGACCTCGCGTCGGTGCTGATCCGCACCGGCAAGGGCCCGGGCGCGGCCCGCGAGCTCGAGGAGGCGATCGACCTGATGACGCTGGGCGACGGCCCGCGGTCGCCGCGCGCGCCCATCAACATGTGGAAGCTGGTGCTCAAGCTGGCGCAGCTGGCGGCCGCCGACGGCGACATGAGCCGCTCCGCCGAGCACGCCGAGGTGGCGCTGGCCCAGGCCCAGCGGGCCGGCTCGGCGGCCGGCAACGCGCGAGCCCGCGCGCTGCTCGCGACGGCGTACGAGAAGCTCGGCAACCACATCCTGGCCGAGCGCCACCGCCGCGGCGCGGTCGACGAGATGCGCAAGCTCGGCGATCGCCGCGGCACCGCCGAGCTCTTGCTCTACGGCGCCAGCTCGGGGCGGACGCTGATGAAGATCGCGCCCGAGGTGCTGAAGGAGGCGCGCGAGCTGGCGCGCGAGGTCGGGTGGACGGAGGGGGAGACCCGCGCGACTGCTGCCGAGCGATGAGTCGTCAGGCCACCGTGCTGATCATCACCGCCGACGCGACCGCGCGCGGCGCGTGGGCCAGCGCGCTCGAGGCCGAGCGCCACGCGGTGATCGCCGCGAGCTCGATCGCGGTTGGCATCGGCCACGCCCGCGAGGGCGGCCTCGACGCGATCGTCTTCGACGCCAGCGATCGCGAGCACGAGGGCCGCGAGCTGGTCACCGCCCTCGATCGCCTGCCCGAGCCGCCGCCGCTGATCCTGGTCTCGTCGTCGCTGCGCGGCCCCGAGCTGTCCGCGCACCTCGGCGCCGCGGCGTTCGTCCCCAAGCCGTGCACCGCCGCCGACATCGTCGACGAGTGCGCCCGCCTGTTCGGCGTGCGGACCTGGTCCGATCCCGGCATCGACCGCGGGCCGGATCCGATCGGCGAGTAGGGGCGCGGGGAGAGACGGAGGGGCGCGGGGCGCGCCGCCGGATAGCGCAGCGGCGCCGCGGCCAGCGTTACTGTGACGACATGACGAGGCAGAGAATGGAGGACATCCTGGTCGCCCTCGAACAGGATGGATGGCGCTTCGTCGGGACGGACGATCCAGGCGGTGACCGGTTCGCGCTCCGGGATGAGACCGTGCGCTGGAGCGTTGTCCGCGGTGACGCGCCTGACGCCGTCGAGCTGGAGTTCCGGGCCTACGGTCCACTCGGGCAGTCGACGGATCGTCCGGGGGACATCGTATTCGTGCAGGTCGTCGGGGGTGACGAGACCTTGCACTTCGAGAAGCGCACGCGTCCAGAATGGCGCAGTAGGCTGCGTACATTCGTGCTTGCACTCAATCGGCTGGCTGAGCGGCGGCGTCGCGATCGGGCATAGCGGGGCACCGCGTTCGTTGAGCCAGTGAAACGAGCGTCACGCGACGCCTAGCGAGAGAGTTGCGGCGCGCGTGACGGTCAGCCGCGCTCGGCGCGGTTGCGGCCGGCGTGCTTGGCCTTGTACAGGGCGCGGTCGGCGCGGGCGGTGATCGCCTCGGGATCTTCGCCGGCCTTCCACGCGGTGACGCCGGCGCTGACGGTGAAGCGGATCGTGCGGCCGCCGTCGATGGTCCAGTCGGTGCCGGCCAGCTCGCGCAGGACGGCGCGGGCCTTCTTGAGCGCGACCCGCGTCGACGCGCCGGGCAGCACCACGGCGAACTCCTCGCCGCCCCAGCGCGCGATCAGATCGTCGCGGCGGACCCGCGGCCGCAGGAACGCGACCAGGCCGGTCAGCACGCGATCGCCGACCGCGTGGCCGTGCTCGTCGTTGACCCGCTTGAAGTGATCGACGTCGACCATGATCAGCGCGAAGCCGTCGCCGCCGGCGGTGGCGAGCTGGCAGCGCCGCGCCAGCTCGTCGTCGAACGCCGCGCGGTTGGCGGCGCCGGTCAGCGGATCCGTGCGTGCCTCGGTGCGGGCCTGCGCGACGCTCGCGCGCAGGGTCTCGACCTCGGTGCGCAGCGCCGCCGACGCGCGCCGCTCCTCGACCTGGCGCTCGGCGACGTCGGCCCGTAGCGCCTGCACCTCGGTGGCGATCGCGGCGCGGACCTTGACCAGATCGTCGAGCCGCGACGCGGCCTCGAGCCGGCTGCCCTTGGCGAGCAGCCGCTGGTGGTACGACGCGCTGCTGGCCGCGACCGCGCCCAGGCCGTCGGTCAGCACGCTGATGATGCGCCGCAGCTCGTCGTCGCGACGGCCGAGGTAGTCGCGCTCGCGCTCGGCGAAGGTGAGCGTGTCGTGCTGGCAGCGGGTCGCCTGCTCGGCCAGCCGGGCCGGATCGACGTGGCCACGCAGGCGATCGACGGTCTCGGCCAGCCCGGCGCGGACGTCGGCCGCCCCGATCTCGTCGAGGTCCAGCACCAGCGCGCGCACGCACCCCAGCATCGCCTCGGTGACCTCCTCGAGGATCGCCACCCGCTCCCGCGCGTCGTCGCGCTCGACCACCACCTCGCCGAGGTGGCGACGCTCGCGCAGACCAGCCAGGAGGCTCACGACGGGTGAGTCGACCAGCGGCGGCGGCGGTGTAGGCAGCGGAGCTGGCGCCGCTCGTCGGTGCGCTTGACGAATCGTCCGTGTATGTGTACATGTACATGCATGGCGACCAAGACGATCACCATAGATCTGGTTGCTTACGAGAGGCTGCGCGCGGCCAGGATGCGGCCGGATGAGTCGTTCTCCCAGGTGATTCGTCGCGGCCGCTGGGACCGGCCGCGTTCCACCGCTGCCGCGCTGCTCGACGCGCTGACGCGCGCGCCGGTGCTCGACGACGCGACGCTGGACCGCCTCGAGCGGGCGCAGGCCGCTGACCCAGCACCCACGGACCCATGGAGCGAGTAGCGCTCGACACCTCGTTCCTGATCGACCTGCAGAACGAGCGGCGGGGGCGTGGCGGCGTGGTGGGCGCGATCGCCTTCCTGGAGGCACACCCCGACACCGAGCTGCTGTTGCCGTCGACCGCGCTGGGCGAGTACCTCGAAGGCTTCGCCGATCCGAGCAGCGCGGCGGCCCAGGCCCTGATCGCCCCGCTGCGGGTCCTCGACGTGACCGCAGAGGTCGCCCGCCACTACGCCGCGGTCGCCCGCGCGCTGCGTGACAGCGGCCAGCTGATCGGGACCAACGATCTGTGGATCGCGTGCGCCGCGCGGGTGGCCGGCATCCCCGTCGTCACCCGCAACGTGGCGCACTTCCGTCGCGTGCCTGGGCTCACAGTCGTCGCCTACGCGCGGTGATCGCCGCGTCGGCGCCACGGTCGCTCCGCTCGAAGACTAGGGCGCCGGCTTGGCGGCGGCCGCGGGCAGGCCGAGCAGCGTCGGCCCGTGCTTGGCGTCCTCCCACGCGACGTACTTCACCGTGGCGCCGGCGGGCGCCTTGGTGTCGGCGCCGTCGACCTTCCACGCGCCGTCGTCGATGAAGACGTAGGCCGGGGAGGCGCGGTCGCCGCCCTCGCGCGGGCCGGAGCAGACGACCCAGCCCTTGTCGGGATCGGTGTGCGTGCGGTGCGCGGCGATCGGGCTCTCGCCGTCGTCGGGGTACACGCACGTGACGTCCTGGACCTTCTTGCGCAGGTCGTCGAACGACATCCCGACGTCGCCCTGGCTGGGCATCAGGCCCGGCACGGCGGCGACCAGGTTCACGGCGCGCGCGCGGCCGGCCTCGGTGACCACGTGCGCCGCCAGGACCTGCTTGCCGGCCGCGTCGCGCACCCACAAGACGTCCCAGACCTCGTCGGGCAGGCTGCCGTGCTCGACGGTGAGCGCGTGGCCCGCGAAGTGCTTCGCGACGTCGAGCTCGGGCGCGGCGAGATCCAGCTTCGCCAGCGGGCCGGGCGCGGCCGCGGGGGTCGGCGCGGGCGCAGGGGCGGTCGGCGTCGGCGTCGGCGTGGGTGCGGTTGGGGCGGGGGCCGCCGGTGCCGCGGGGGCCGGCTTGGCGGAGCCTTCGCCCTCGCCCTTCTTCGCGCCGCCCTTCGAGCAAGCCGTGAGGGCGGTGCACAGCACCAGCGTCGAGAGAGCGCGTTCCATCATGATCACCTCGCTAGGACAGGGTCGCCGCACGATCCGGTGGCCGCGACCGCGTGAGCGAGTTCGCGTGGACGGCCATCGTACTCCATGCGCGGCCGCGCCGGGCTCGGCGAGGCACGCCTCGGCGGCCGGGCTACTTGGGGCGCCCGAGCGTCAGCGAGAACGTGTGGCCGTCGGCGGCGACGTCGAGGCGTGCGCCCGCGGGCCACGGCTGGCGCTCGCCCGCGACGACGATCGTCCATGGCCCGGCCTCCGACGACAGCGCGATGTCCATCAGGACGCCATCGACCGTCGTCATGCCGACACCGGTCGCGATCCGTGTGGTGTCGGGCGCTCCGTCCGAGAACACCGTCGTCTGGCCACGCCCTTGGGCGACCAGCGCGCTCGTCGGCGGTTTGCCGGGGCTCGCGATCACGTTCCGGATCGTGGTGGGGAGCGGCGCGTCAGCCCGCGGACCAAAGATCAACGCTCCATTTGGCAAGACCGCCGCGCTGGTCATCGGCGCTGGCACGAGCTGCACGCCGTAACCCGCGATCGCGAGCGCGGGCGGCGCAAGCGCTGGCGGGGGGACGGCCGTCGGCGGCGGCGCTGACGATGGTTGGGGAGGCGCCGAGTGACAAGCCATCAGCCCAAGCAGGGCAACGCCGCATCGTCGGGGGGACTTCCTGATCATCGCCCCGCAAGTAGGCACGGCGGAGCACTCGGTGGCCATTCCGGGACCAATACCGCAGGGCGTGGCGTCATGTCACGGTCAGTCCGCCTGGCGCTGCTTGCCGTGCTCGGCGAGCCACTCCTCGGCGGTCGAGCCCTGCCAGCCCCAGCCGGCCTTGGCGATCTCGCGCATCGCCGGGATGAGGCTCGGGTCCGATGGGGGATCGCGGAGCACGGGCGCCTTGACGTCGCGGTT
>Ga0073899_10002035_pt1 | contig 18281 bp, 11 predicted proteins | sample KloWWTmetaKNB5Ph_FD_88975 | JGI IMG/M metagenome (GOLD analysis project Ga0073899, IMG submission 88975) | Active sludge microbial communities from Klosterneuburg, Austria, studying microevolution and ecology of nitrifiers - Klosterneuburg... | ecosystem: Engineered > WWTP > Aerobic digester >... | reverse complement strand
GCCTGGAACACGAACCCGATCGACGTGTTGCGCAGCCGGGCCAGGTCGCGCTCGGCGGTCTTGCCGTAGTCGTGATCGAGCACCTTGATCTCACCGCCGTCGGCCTTGTCGAGGCCGCCGACGATGTTGAGCAAGGTCGACTTGCCCGATCCGGACTGCCCGACCAGCGCGACCAGCTCGCCGGGGGCGATGTCGAGCGAGACGCCGCGCAGGACCGGGGTCCGGGCGGAGCCCTGGCCGTAACTCTTGGTGACGTCGCGCAACGAGATGACGGGGCTGACCACGGGACCCCCGGTCGATATCACATCCGGCGCGGGTTGGAAGGCGCCGGGGTGACGCTATCGCGCCCGTTCGCCGCGGGCGGTGACCACGATCGCGCGATCTTCGGTGTGGGCCTCGATCAGCCCGAGCTGCCAGCGGCGCAGGCCGGCGATAAGCCGGGCCCGGGCCCGATCGTGGGTGATGACGTCGTCGAGGAGCGCGTCCCACTGCGCGGCGGTCCACGCCAGCGGGCGCACCTCGAACCGGCCGAGCTCCGCCGGAACCCGCTCGGTGCCGGGGTCGGTCGCGCCGGTCAGGATCGGGTCGATCGCCAGGCCGACGGCGCCGATCAGGTCCTCGCCGGCCTGGGTGAAGGCCACGGTCGGGATCATCGGCAGGTCGACCTCGGTGACCGCGTGGCCGGCCACGGTGCGGCTGCGCTTGAGGAAGTCGAAGCCGGGGATCTCGTCGACCGCCTCGGCCACGACCCGCGGGTCGACCCGCCCCGCGAACGCCGCGCGGACCTCGCGGTCGTCGACGTCGAGCTGGTAGGCGAAGCCGCGCCCGCCGAACACGCCGGCGCCGATCGGCTCGTGGGTCAGGTCGTCGCCGAAGCACGGCGCCAGCGCCGCTTGCACCGGGCGCAGATCGACGCCGACCTCGACCGCCAGCGGCGGCGCGCCCCGGGCCGCGACCCAGCCGGCCGGCGCCCCGAACTGCATCGCGCGCACCGCGTCGAGGCCGCCGGGCAGCTCGAGCACCAGCGCGCCGCGGGCCACGGCGCCGTCGGTGGTCGCGGCCAGCGTCACCCGGCCCAGCTGGCTCAACGGGTGGGCGCAGCCGCCGACCTCGTGCCACAGGCGGGACGCCAGGATCGCCGGCATCCGCGCCACCGCCAGCACCGCCGGCGGCGCGCCCAGCTGCGCGACCGCCGCCGCCCGAGCCGCGGCGAAGTCCGGCGTCCCGGCGAACGCGCCGCGCGCCGCCAGCGCCTGGGTCAGCCAGGCCTCGGCCGGCTCGTGGGCCGCCGCGAACTCGACGTGCACCAGCAGCCAGTCGTCGACGAAGCTCCAGTGGACCGCGACCTCGCGATCCGGCCGCCAGGTCGAGACCTCGCGCCCCGCGACCCGGCCCACCTGCACGACCGCCCCGCCCTGGCGGTAGGCGTCGATGCGCGCCGCGATCGGCGCCGGATCGGCGATCGGCAGCGCCAGCGTCGGCCCGAGATCGCCGCGGCCCCACAGCGCGATCCCGCGGCCGGGGTCGATCCCCTGCGCGACCACGCCGTCGAGCGACAGCGGATCGAAGCCGAACTCGCGGGCCAGGTCCTGGCCGATCGCCTGGGCGTCGGTGGCGTCGAGCATGCCCAGCGCGTCGGCCAGGTCGTCGAGCACGGCCACCGCGTCGCCGACCCGGGTCGCGGTGACGACGTACGCGGCGTCGGCGGCGACGAACCCGAGCGCCGGGTACTCGCCGGGAGCGCCGGCGCCCGGGCCGCGCGCGCCCTTGGGCCCGCAGGCCGCCGCCAGCACGAACAGGAAGACGGAGACGCGACGCGACATGGCGGCCAGCATGCCGCGCACCGGGCCGCGGCGCGACCCGGCGGCCGCGAATCCCGCGCGCGTCCCGCAGATCGCACGCAACCGCGGCGCGGCGCGGTCGATAGGCCCAGCATGAAAGCCGAGGTCACCGTGCCCAGAGGTCGAATTTGCCGGCCCCATCGAGTATCGTCTGAGGCGTCCACCGTGCGGAGCCGCCGATGACCAGCATCCAGCGTCCCGGTGGCCCCGCCGGTCCCGGCGGCCCCAGCGGCCCCGACGATCCCGACGCGCTGACCGGCCCGACGACCGCCGGCGACGCCGCCCCCGCCGATCGCGCCGCGGCCCTGGCCGCCGCCCTCGACGCCGGCCAGCTCCCGCCCGACGCGGCGCTGGCCCAGCTGGTCGACGACGCGGTGGCGGGGCTGCCGCCCGACGAGGCCGCCGAGCTGCGGGCGCTGCTCGCCGACGCGCTGGCGTCCGACCCGTACCTGGCCGGGCTGGCCCGCGAGCTCGGCGCGGCCGAGGTCGGAGGCAGCGAGTGAAGCTGGCCGCGCTGGTCGCGATCGCCGCGCTGGTCGCGGCGCCGGCGGCGCGCGCCGACGACGGCGACGCCCAGGTCGCCGGCGAGCCCGAGGTCGAGCTGGCGGTGGTCGTCACCGCGGCCGAGGGCGTCAAGCTCGGCGCCGCCCGCAAGGCCACCGTGGCGGTGTCGATGGAGCGCGCGCTGCGCCGCGACCGGCGGCTGGCGGTGCTCGATCAAGACGACCGGCTGGCGGCGCGCTCGAAGTCGATCCCCGAGGACGCGGTCGGCGAGGCGCGGGCGCTCCTGACCACCGGCGAGGCCATGCTGCGCCGCGGCCAGGCCAAGCCGGCCATCCTCAAGCTGCAGGGCGCGACCACCCAGCTCGCGACCGTGCTGGCCTGGACCCAGAAGCAAGACCTGGCGCGGGCCCAGCTCTACCTCGGCACCGCCCAGGCCATCGCCGGGGACAGCAAGGCCGCCGTCGCGACGTTCGTCGGCCTGCTGGCGTGGCGCCCCGAGCAGCTGCCGGATCCCGATCTCGAGCCGACGCTGGTGCTGCCGCTGTGGGAGAAGGCCCAGGTCCAGGCCAAGAAGCTGCCGCAGGGGTCGATCGAGATCGCGACCTCGCCGGCCGGGGCGCTGGCCTACGTCGACGGGCGGATGGTCGGCTTCACCCCCACCACCGTCGACGGCCTGGCCGAGGGCACCCACTACGTGACGCTGCGCCGCGCGGGCTCGGTGCGTCGGGTCGAGCCGGTCAAGGTGTCGGCCAAGGCGCCGGCGTCGCTGGCCGCGGTGCTCGAGCCGTCGACCGGCGCCGCCGACCTGGCCCAGGGCGCCGAGCTGCTCGAGGACGGCGTCGGCGACCCCATCGCCAGGGCCCAGGCCCAGGCCGGCCTGGCGACGATGGGCGACCTGCTGGGCGTCGAGCAGGTGGTCATCGTCGACGTGCAGCCCGGCGAGGGCCAGTACCGGCTGTACACGTACGCGGTCGACGGCGGCGCCCGGCTCGGCGCCACCGACGTCAAGGTCGGCGATCGCGAGCTCGAGGAGGCGTTCGCCGCCGCCGCGGTCGAGCTGTACCGCCAGGTCGCCGCGGCCAAGGTCGTGATCAAGCCGAAGAAGCGCAAGCCGGCGGGGCCCCGCGGGCCGTCGATCGTCACGCGCTGGTGGTTCTGGGCCGGCGTCGGGACGGTGGTGGCCGCCGGGATCGCGGTGCCGGTCGTGATGAAGCTCACCGATGGCCCGGCGCCAATCACCTGTCCGACCGGCCAGTCGTGCGGGACCGTCGTGTTCCGGTTTTGACCGCCGACCGCGTGCGCTGTTGACGCACGCCCGCCGCGCCCGTCATCATCCGAGGGATCGACCGCGTCCAGGGGGATGTTGCGCGGGGGGAGGTCGCGTCCATTCACCGCTCGAGGCGCCGTGCTCCGAACCTACATCACCGCTTCGCTCCTCCTGGTGGTCGCCATCGGCTGTGGTGCGTCCGAGGCGCCGCCGGAGCTCGCCACCGCGGCGGCCGCCCTCGAGCTGAACTGCCGCGACGGCGCGGACCAGGACAGCGACGGGCTGGCCGACTGCGCCGACCCCGAGTGCGCCAGCGACCCGTACTGCGCGACCTGCGGCAACGGCGCGGTCGACCCGCCGGAGTCGTGCGACGACGGCAACACCGCGGCCGGCGACGGCTGCAACTCGGCGTGCCGGATCGAGGCGGGCTACACCTGCCGCTTCGCCGGCCGGGCCTGCGTCGCGACGGTGTGCGAGACCGCGCCGGTCGGCACCTCGGCGTTCCTGCGCGGCAACTTCGTCGAGATCGGCCTCAACGCCAACGGCGCGTTCGGCACCGACCAGGATGCGTGCCCGGCCGGATGGCACCCGCGCTCGGGCCAGGCCGCCGGCGAGATCGGCTTCGTCGCCGATCCCGAGGGCACCGACTGGACCGACTACCACGGCGACTTCTTCACGCCGGGCTCGCCCGAGGAGGGCTGGGCGATGGTGGTCGCGGGCACCGCGTACAACAACAACCGCGAGGACGGCCCGCTGTTCGACATGCCGGGCGCGATCGGCGTGCCCGAGTGCGTCACCAACCTGTGCGGCAACCGCGGCGGCGCCCGGGTCACGTGGCGGTCGTCGGCGCCGGTCGGCGCCGCAGTCGACGTCCAGCAGGACTACACGATCCTCGACGGCGGCGTCTTCATCCTGATGGACGTGTACCTGACCAACGTCACGGTCAACGACCTGACCGACGTCTACTTCATGCGCAACGTCGACCCCGACAACGACCAGACCCGCCACGGCGACTACACCACGACCAACGTCATCCTCAACCAGCCCGACGGCGTGAACGACCTGGCGGTGGTGCGCGCCAGCCAGGACGTCGGCGGCGTCCAGAGCGCGATCTCGCTGGTGGCCCGCGACAGCCGGGCCCGGGTGACCTTCGGCGGGTTCTCCAACCGCGAGCCGCGCGACGTCTGGAACGGCGCCGAAGGCCTCAGCCAGACCGGCGAGGAGTTCCAGGACAACGCGATCTCGATCGCGTTCAAGGTCGACATCCCGGCCGGCCAGACCGTCGGCTTCCGCTTCGCCTACAACCTCGAGGCCGGCGTCGACGACGTGCTGACCTGCGTCGAGCTCGACGCCGACGGCGACGGCGTGCCCGACACCGACGACGCCGCCCCCGAGGACCCCACCGCCTGCCGCGATCTCGACACCGACACCTGCGACGACTGCGCCGGCGGCTTCGACAACCCGTTCGGCGACGGCGCCGACTTCGACGGCGACGGCCAGTGCGACACCGGCGATCCCGACCGCGACGACGACGGCACCGCCAACGCCGACGACGACAACTCGCTCGACCCGTTCGTCTGCCACGACACCGACGCCGACGGCTGCGACGACTGCGCGGTCACCGGCCCCGACGGCAGCGGCGGCTCGCCGACCAACGACGGCGCCGACACCGACGGCGACGGCGCCTGCGACGCCGGCGACGACGACAACGACAACGACGGCGTGGCCGACGCCGCCGACGCCGATCCCGCCGACGCCCGATCGTGCCGCGACGCCGACGGCGACGGCTGCGACGACTGCGTCAACACCGGCGCCGACGGCTCGGGCGGCGACCCCGGCGACGACGGCGTCGACTTCGAGGCGGACGGCGTGTGCGACGCCGGCGACCTCGACGCCGACAACGACGGCATCCCCGACGACGACGAGACCACGGTCGGGGTCGATCCCGACGGCGACCTCGACGGCGACGGCATCCCCAACTACGCCGACGCCAGCGACCGCGGCGACGGCCTGCCCAACGCCTGCGTCGACGCCGCCAGCGACGGCACCTGCGATGCGCTGCCGGCGCTGTTCGACACCGACGGCGACGGCGTCCCCAACCACCACGACCTCGACTCCGACGGCGACGGCATCAGCGACGTCGACGAGAGCGGCCACGGCACCGACGCCGACCGCGACGGCCTGGCCGACGGCGCCCCCGGCGTCAACGGCATCCCGGCCAGCGCCGAGTCCACCCCCGACAGCGGCGTCGTGCCGATCCCGGTCGACACCGACGGCGACGGCAGCCCCGACTTCCGCGACCTCGACGCCGACGGCGACGGCATCCTCGACAACGACGAGAGCGGCGACGCCACCGCCGAGACCCCGCCGATCGACACCGACAGCGACGGCACGCCCGACTACCGCGACCTCGACAGCGACGGCGACACCATCAGCGACGATGACGAGGCCGGCGACGCCACCGCCGAGACCCCGCCGATCGACACCGACGTCGACGGCATCCCCGACTTCCAGGACCCCGACGCCGACGGCGACGGCGTGCCCGACGCCGAGGAGGGCGGCGGCGCCGAGCTGCCGCGCGACACCGACGGCGACGGCACCCCCGACTTCCGCGACGACGACAGCGACAGCGACGGCGTGCCCGACACCTCGGACAACTGCGTGATCGTGCCCGACCCCGACCAGGAAGACCTCGACAACGACGGCTCGGGCGATCGCTGCGACGGCGATCGCTACGGCGTGGCCGGCGGCGGCTGCGCCGCTGGCGGCGCGCCCGACCTCGGCGCGCTGCTGGTGCTGGCGCCGCTGGCCCTGGCCGTGCGCCGCCGCCGCCGCCGCGCCTGATGCCGTCCCCGCGCGCGCTCGCCGCGCCCGTCCCTCGCACGCACCTCGCCGCCGGAGCCGCCATGACCATCCGCCCCCTGCTCGCCCTCGCGCTGGCGCTCGCCATCGCCGCCTGCGGCGAAGAAGCCGCCACCTCGATCGACGCCCCCGCGGTCGACGGCCGCACCACCGACGCCGGCGTCGACGCGCCGATCGACGCCCCCGGCCCCACCGCGACGCTGACCATCGTCGCCGGCGGCACCGGCACCGGCGGCGTGCGGTCGAGCCCGGCCGGCATCGACTGCGGCGCCACCTGCACCGCCAGCTTCCCGGTCGGGTCGCTGGTCGCGCTGATCGCCACGCCGACCTCGGACTCGGCGTTCACCGGCTGGACCGGGCCCTGCACCGGCACCGGCGCGTGCACGTTCACGATCAGCGCCGACACCACGGTGATGGCCGGCTTCGACGTCGCCACCTACCCGGTGGTGGTCGCGCTGGGCGGCAACGGCGCCGGGCGGATCGCCTCGGCGCCGGCCGGCCTCGACTGCCCCGGCACCTGCACCTCGACCTTCCGCCACGGCACGATGGTCACGCTGACGCCGACCACCAACGCCGGCTCGAGCTTCCTGGGCTGGAGCGGCGGCGGCTGCAGCGGCACCGGCCCGTGCACGCTCACCGTCACCGCGCCGGTCAACCTGACCGCGGCGTTCGCGCGGGATCAGACGCTGGTCGTGACCCGGTCCGGGTTCGGCACCGGCACCGTGACCTCGACGCCGGCCGGCATCGACTGCGGCACCGACTGCGACCAGGTCTACAGCGGCAACACCCAGGTCACGCTGACCGCGGTGGCCGACGCCACCTCGCTGTTCGCCGGCTGGAGCGGCGGCGGCTGCGTCGGCACCGGCCCGTGCACCGTCAACGTCAACAACGCGATCCTGGTCAACGCGCAGTTCGACGCCCGGCAGTACCCGCTCAACGTCGCCCGCGCCGGCACCGGCGCCGGCGTGGTCACGTCGCTGCCGTCGGGGATCAACTGCGGCGCCGACTGCAGCCAGAGCTACCCCGCGGGCACGATGGTCACGCTGTCGGCCGCGCCCACCGGCCTGTCGACGTTCACCGGCTGGACCGGCGCCTGCACCGGCACCGCGCCGTGCGTCGTGACGATGAACGCCGCCGCCACCGTCACCGCGACCTTCACGATCAACAGCTACCCGCTGACGATCGCCAAGGGCGGCGCCGGCAGCGGCGCCGTGACCTCGTCGCCGGCCGGCATCGACTGCGGCGCCGACTGCACCGAGACCTACCCCGCGACCTCGCTGGTCGCGCTGACCGCGGTCGCCGACCCCGGCTCGACCTTCGCCGGCTGGAGCGGCGGCGGCTGCGCCGGCACCGGCCCGTGCGTGGTGTCGATCGGCGCCGCGACCACCGTCACCGCCAACTTCGCGACCACGCCGACGACGCTGTTCGTGCTGCGCGCCGGCGGTGGCACCGGCACGGTCACGTCGAGCCCCGCCGGCATCAACTGCGGCACCGACTGCTCGGAGTCGTACGCGGCCGGCGCCACCGTCACGCTGACCGCGACCGCCACCGGCGGCTCGATCTTCTCGGGCTGGAGCGGCGGCGGCTGCGCCGGCACCGCGCCGTGCACGGTCACGATGACCACCGCGATCACCGTCACCGCGACCTTCGATCAGACGTCGTACACGCTGACCACCGCGATCGCCGGCGCCGGCGCCGGCGTCGTGACGTCGGCGCCGGGCGGCATCGCCTGCGGCGCCGACTGCACCGAGGACTACGCCACCGGCACGATGGTGGTGCTGACCCCGGTGCCGGGCGCGGCGTCGGCGTTCACCGGCTGGACCGGCGGCGGGTGCACCGGCACCGGCCCGTGCACCGTGACCGTCTCCAACAACCTCACCGTCACCGCCACCTTCGGCGTGCAGCGCAACCGGCTGACCGTGATCAAGGCCGGCACCGGCGTCGGCACCGTCACCTCGCTGCCGGCCGGCATCAACTGCGGCACCGACTGCACCGAGGACTACCTGGCCGGCACCGCGGTCGTGCTGACCGCCGTCGGCAACGCCACCTCGACGTTCACCGGCTGGAGCGGCGGCGGCTGCGCCGGCACCGGCCAGTGCACGGTCACGATGGACGCGATCCAGACCGTCACCGCGACCTTCGCGGCCAACAGCTACTCGGTCACGGTCGCGATGAACACCGCCGGCAACGGCGTCGGCACCGTCACCTCGATGCCGGCCGGCATCGACTGCGGCACCGACTGCACCGAGGCCTACCTGGCCGGCACGCCGCTGGTGCTGACCGCCACCGCCGGCGCCGACTCGGTGTTCGCCGGCTGGAGCGGCAACTGCACCGGCGCCGCGCTGTGCAACCTGACCGTCGACGGCGCCAAGGCGGTGCAGGCGCGCTTCAACCTGGTCACCTACCCGCTGACGATCACCCGCACCGGCTCGGGCAGCGGCACGATCGCGTCGAACCCGGCCGGCATCAACTGCGGCACCACCTGCACCGCGAACTTCAGCGTGGGCGCGACGGTGATCCTGACCGCCACCGCGGGCGCCACCTCGACCTTCACCGGCTGGAGCGGCGGCGGCTGCGCCGGCACCGGGCCGTGCATGACGACGATCGCCGGCGCCAGCACGATCAGCGCCGGGTTCGCGCTGAACTCGTACACGCTCACCGTCGCCAAGATCGGCAACTCGACCGGCACCGTCACCTCGAACCCGCCCGGCATCGACTGCGGCGTCGACTGCACCGAGAGCTACCTCGCGACCACGCCGGTGGTGCTGACCGCGGTGCCCGACGCCAACACCACGTTCGCCGGCTGGAGCGGCGGCGGCTGCTCGGGCACCGGCGCCTGCTCGGTCACGATCGCCGCGGCGGTCACCGTCACCGCGAACTTCACCACCAACCGCTACAACCTGACCGTCACCAAGGCTGGCAACGGCACCGGCACCGTCACCTCGGCGCCGACCGGCATCAACTGCAACGCCACCTGCGCCACCCAGACCGCGGCGTTCGACCACGGCACCACCGTCACGCTCACCGCCGCGCCGGCCGCCAACGCCAGCTTCGCCGGCTGGAGCGGCGGCGGCTGCAGCGGCACCGGGCCGTGCATGACCACGCTGACCGCCGCCACCGCGGTCACCGCGACCTTCACGCTCAACTCGTACACGCTGGGCGTGGCCAAGATCGGTAACTCGACCGGCACCGTCAGCTCCAACCCGCCCGGCATCGACTGCGGCGTCGACTGCAGCGAGAGCTACCTGGCGACCACGCCGGTGGTGCTGACCGCGGTGCCCGACGCCAACACCACCTTCACCGGGTGGAGCACCGGCTGCACCGGCACCGGCACCTGCACCGTCACGATCGCCGCGGCCGCCACGATCACCGCCGCGTTCAACCTCAACCGCTACGGCCTCACCCTCACCAAGAGCGGCAACGGCACCGGCACCGTCACCTCGGCGCCGACCGGCATCAGCTGCAACGCCACCTGCGCGACCCAGACCGGGACCTACGACCACGGCACGATGGTGACGCTGACCGCGGCGCCGGCGGCCAACTCGGCGTTCACCGGGTGGACCGGCGGCGGCTGCAGCGGCACCGCGCCGTGCACCGTGACGATGACCGCGGCCGCCAGCGTCACCGCCGGCTTCACGCTCAACTCGTACCCGCTCACGGTCACGCTCGGCGGCAACGCCACCGGCTCGGTCACGTCGAACCCGCCCGGCATCGACTGCGGCGTCGACTGCACCGAGGTCTACCTGGCCACCACCCCGGTGAGCTTGACGCCGGTGGCCGGCCCCAACGCGGTGTTCGCTGGCTGGTCGGGCGGGTGCACCGGCACCGGCGCCTGCACCGTGACGATCGGCTCGGCGGCGGCGACCGTCAACGCCAACTTCAACCTGGTGAAGCACAACCTGACCATCACCCGCACCGGCACCGGCACCGGCACCGTGACCTCGACGCCGGCCGGCGTCAGCTGCGGCACCACCTGCACGTTCGGGTTCGACTACGGCGCGCTGGTCACGCTCAACGCCAGCGCCACCACGTCGACGTTCACCGGGTGGACCGGCGGCGGCTGCAGCGGCACCGGGCCGTGCACCGTCACGATGACGGCGGCGACGGCGGTCAGCGCCAACTTCACGCTCAACTCGTACCTGCTGACCGTCAGCAAGAACGGCTCGAGCAGCGGCACCGTGTCGTCGAACCCGCCGGGCATCGACTGCGGCGTCGACTGCACCGAGGCCTACCAGGCGGCGACGGTGGTCGCGCTGACCGCGGTGCCCGACGCCAACACCGTGTTCGCCGGCTGGAGCGGCGGCGGCTGCTCCGGCACCGGCGCGTGCAACGTGACGATGAACGCCGCCGCCACCGTGACCGCGACCTTCAACCTCGCGGTCTACCGCCTCAACGTGGTCAAGAACGGCACCGGCGCCGGCACCGTGACCTCGGCGCCGCTGGGCGTCAACTGCGGCACCGACTGCCTCGAGGACTACAACGCCGGCACCCTGGTCACGCTGTCGGCAGCGCCGGCGGTCGGCGCGACGTTCGCCGGCTGGACCGGCGGCGGCTGCAGCGGCACCGGCACCTGCGTGGTGACGATGGCCGCGGCGACCACCGTCACCGCGACCTTCAACGCGCTGACGTTCGCGCTCGACGTCACCCTCGCCGGCGCCGGCAGCGGCACCGTCACCTCGGCGCCGCCCGGCATCACCTGCGGCGCCGACTGCACCGAGACCTACGTCTACAACACGTCGGTCACGCTCACCGCCGCGCCCGCGGTCGGCTCGACCTTCGCCGGCTGGAGCGGCGGCGTGTGCTCGGGCACCGCGCTGATGTGCGTGGTGTCGATGACCGCCGCCCGCGCCGTCACCGCGACCTTCAATTAGGCGGCGCGGCTGGGAACGCGGGGGCGGCGTGGGTGACCTCGCAGCCGCTGCGCGGGCAGAAGGTCACGTCGCCGACGAAGATGTAGGCGGCGCGCGAGCCGTCGGGGCCGACGAAGCGGGTCGGCCGCGACGCGCCGGCGCCCAGCTCGAAGGCGGCGAACGGGCGGGTCATCGGCGCGCCGCTGGCGTCGTGGAAGCCGGCCAGCACGATCGCGACCAGCGCGCGATCGGTGGTGTTGGTGACCATGCCGGTGACGACCGCGCGGTCGCCATCCTTGTAGATGTGGCCGTCGCCGATCGTCACCGACTCGGGGAACCGCGGCTGGCGGGCGCCGCGCACGTCGAGCCGGGCCGCGACCGCGGTGGGCCGCGCCGCGCGCCCGCGATCGATCAGCGCGAACGTGCGCCGGCCGTGGGCCGGGATGCGCAGCGACTCGGGGCGCAGCGGCGCGACCTCGCGGCCGTCGGCGTCGACCAGGATGCCGCCGATCGTCACCTCGGCGTCGACGTCGGCCAGGTTCTGGGCGTCGGCCAGCACGAACGTCGCCTGCGACGCGAAGCGATCGACGCCGATCGTGTCGGTGCGCAAGGTCGGCCGATCGGCGATCGCGATCAGCCCGCGATCGACCGCGGGCGGCTCGCGACCGCGCTCGCACGCCGCGGCCAGCGCGCCCGCCCCGAGCGCGATCAGGGCGAGCCGCCACGGCCACATGGATCGAGTGTGGCCGCGATCGGTCAATCGCGCACGGCGACGGCGAACTTCAGGTAGTTGCCGTCGGCGAAGCCCGGCGCGACCGGGAAGTCGACCGGCAGGCCGCGCCGCTCGAGGATGGTCAGCCGGGTGCCGGCCAGGAGCGCGCCCTCGGCCAGCGCCGCGTCGAACTCGGTGGCCGAGATCTTGTGCGTCGACGACGCCGCCGCCAGCAGGCCGCCCGGCGCCAGCACCGTCAGGCTCGCCGCGACCAGCTCACCGTAGTCCTTGATCGCGCTCCACGGCTTGCCGCCGCGGGCCGCCGCCGACGCGAACGCCGGCGGATCGAGCGCGATCAGGTCGAACTGCCGGCCGCGCTCGGCGAACCGGGCCAGCACCTTGAGCGCGTCGCCGACGATGTGCTCGGGCTGCTCGGCGTCGAAGCCCGAGGCCGCGAAGTTCTTGCGAGCGCGCGCGTGCGACTTGGCGGCGACGTCGACCGCGCACACCTCGCGCGCGCCGCCGGCCTGGGCGTAGACCGAGATCGCGCCGGTGTAGCTGAACAGGTTGAGCACGCGGCGATCGCGGGCGTAGGCCCGCACCGCGCGCCGGCCCTCGCGCAGGTCGGCGAACAGCCCGGTCGACAGCGGCGCGGTCACGTCGACGCCGAACCGCATGTCGTCCTCGCCGACCTCGAACTCGACGGGCGCCACCGCGCCGCGCACCAGCTCGGCCGCGGCCTGGCGCGGCGCCTCGCCGCCGAGCGAGCGGTAGCGCCGCTGCTCGTAGATCGACTTGCTGCCGAGCGTCGACATCAGCGTGTCGTAGAGCGCGTCGCGCAGGCCGGTGGCCGCGGCCAGCGCCGGCGAGAACAGCTGCGCCACCAGGTAGTCGCCGTAGCGCTCGATCGCCACGCCGGGCAGCCCGTCGGACTCGCCGTTGACCAGCCGCAGGCAGCCCAGCTTGTCGAAGTCGCAGAACCGCTGGCGCAGCGCGATGGCGCGCTCGACGCGCTCGATCACCAGCTTGGCGTCGAGCGGCTGCTCGTCGCGGGTCCACAACCGCACCGCGATGTTGCCCTCGCCCTCGAACAGGCCGCGCCCGACCAGCTCGCCGTCGCCGTCGACCACCTCGACCACCTCGCCCGGCGCGTCGCGCAGCGGCCGCGATCCCACCGCCTCGCGGTACACCCACGGGTGCCCGAGGCGGAGATAACGCGCCACGTCGTGGGGGACGCGGATGGTGTTCCGGCGCACGATCGGGGCGCCCATCGGGCGGCGCGGTCGGCGCGGTGGAGGGGCGGTAGGCATGGGGCGCGCATCCTAGCAGGTTCCGGTTCCGGTTCAGGCTCCGGCTCCGGTTCCGGCTCCGGTTCCGGCCTCGCCTCCGGCTCCGGCTCCGGCTCCGGTTCAGGCCTCGGCTCCGGCACGGTTCCGGCGCTCGCTGCCCAAGGGCCGCAAGTAAGGCGGTGTCAACCAGATCGCGGCGCTGCGGCCGACGTTTTGGCTTTACAGACCGGTGGCTCGATCGCGTAGAGTCCCGCCACTCGGAGCCTACATGGTCCCTCATTCACCTTCCCGGTCGATGCGCATCACCACCCCCCGGATGGCGGTCCTCGAGACCGTGCGGTTCGGGGAGTTCCTGCGCGATCAGATGCTCCTGTCGGAAGAGCAGTGGTTGTCGGCCCTGGCCGCCCACTGGAGCGACGGCCGCCGCCGTCGGTTCGGCGCGATCGTCGTCGCGCTGGGCTACCTGCCCGAGGACATCGTCGAGCGCGCCGCGGCCGAGTTCCACGACGGGCTCGACGTGGTCGAGGTGAACGCTCCACGGCCGCGCCCGACCGCGTGATCCGCTGATCGGCGGCCCGCGACGAATCCCCACCTGATCTCTCCCGCCCATCGCGCTACAATTTTAGCGCTGCCCTGCACGCGACGACTCGGCCCCCACGGCCCGGAGGAACGATGGCCACGACCACCGACGACAAGCTTGGAACCAACGGACACGCCAGCAACGGCTCGCGTGGCAAGCGGCGCTCCTCGCTGATGCAGGCGGCGGTCGCGCTGCCGACCGTGGAGTCGTCGCTCGAAGATTTCATCGCCCGCGCCAACTCCACGCTGGTGGACGTCGACGCGTGGGAGGCCCAGGCCCGCGCCGAGCGTGAGCGCGTCGCCCGCGACGCCCAGTCGGCCGAGGAGGCCAAGATCCGCCAGGCCGAGGAGGCGGTGCGCGCCGACGCCAACGCCCAGCGGACGCGCCTCGAGAAGCGCATCGGCGACCTCGAGACCGAGCTGGCCGAGGTGTCCGCGCGCCGCGCTGAGCTCGAGGCCAAGGTCGCGGTGCTGGCGTCGAGCCAGGCCATGTCGGCGACCGTCAGCGACCTCGAGGCCAAGCTGGCCGCAGCCGACGACAAGGCCAAGGCCGCCGAGGCCAAGGCCCGCACCGCCGAAGACAAGGCCCGCGCCGCCGAGGCCAAGGCCGCTGACGCCAAGGTCGCGGTCGCCGCGACGCCCGCGCCGGCGCCCAGCCGCGCCGCCAGCGACCGCGAGCTCGCCGAGGCCGACGAGCGCGCTCGCCTCGCCGAGGCCAAGGCCACCAAGGCGATCGCGGCCGCCCGCGCCGCCGCCGCCGGCCTGACCGTCTCGTCGGCCGATCTCGACAAGCTCGAGGCCGGGCTGGGCGTGACGCCCGCGCCCCGCGCCGTCGCCGCGGTCGATCGCGACGAGGTCGCGCCGGCCAAGGAAGCCAAGGGCGTGCCGATGGGCGCCGTCGCTGGCGCCTTCGGCGGCGGCATCGCCGCGGTGCTGATCGGGCTCAAGCTGTTCGGCGGTGGCGGCGCCAAGCCCGCCCAGCCCCCGCCCCCGGCGCCCGCCGCCGCGGCGCCTGCCCCGACCGTGACGCCGGCCCCGGCGCCGACGGTCACCCCGGCCGCCGCGCCCACCGTGACGCCGGTGCCGGCCGCCGCCAACCCGGAGGTCGTGCCGGCCCCGACCGTTGCGGCCCCGCCGACCGCCGTCGAGCCCCCGCCGACCGCCGTCGAGCCCCCGCCGACCGCCGTCGCGGCGCCGCCCACCGCCGTCGAGCCCCCGCCGGTCGCCGTCGAGCCCCCGCCGGTCGCCGTCGAGCCCCCGCCGGTCGTCGTCGCGCCGCCGACCCCGACCAAGCCCGCGGCGACCAAGCCCGCGGCGACCAAGCCCGCGGCGACCAAGCCCGCGGCGACCAAGCCCGCGGCGACCAAGCCCGCGGCGACCAAGCCTGCTGGCATCAAGCCCGCTGGTATCGTCGACCCGTTCGCGGCGGGCGGCGCCGCGCCGGCCGCGAAGAAGCCGGCCGAGAAGAAGCCCGTCGAGAAGAAGCCCAAGAAGCCGGCGGCCGGCGGCATCGTCGACCCGTTCGCGCAGTGATATGGAGAGGGGCCTTCGAAAGCCCCTCCCCCCACCCCGAAACGCGAGAGGGCACCCGACTCGCGAGAATTTCCGCCACATCTGTCAGTGGCCGGCGTCCGCCCTGTGTTAAGAGCGGAGCGCTCGTTCGCCCGGAGGCCCTGTGACGCTCATCGGTCGGTTTCTCTCCTTCGCGCTCGTCGCGGTCGCCCTCGTGACCGTGCCTGCACCGGCGCACGCGCAGCCCGGCGACAAGCCGGCTGAACCCGCGCCGCCCACCCCGGCGCAGCTCGAGCAGGCCAAGGCCGCCTTCATCGAGGGCAAGACGCTGTTCGACGCCAAGAAGTTCGACCTCGCGGTCGAGAAGTTCAAGGAGTCGTACCGGCTGTCGCGCAACCCGCTCCTGCTCTACAACGTGGCCTTCACGTTCGACCAGCTCGGCCAGAAGGACCTCGCGCACTTCTACTACGCCAAGTTCCTCGCCGACGCGCCGGCCGACGCCGCCCAGCGTCCCGAGGCGGTCACGCGCGAGAAGGCGCTGGCCAAGGAGCTCGGCAAGGAGCCCGACGGCGGCACCCCGCCCGACGGCGGCACCAAGCCGCCGCCCGACGGTGGCAACGTCACCCCGCCGCCCGACGACGGCGGCAAGAAGCCGCCGCGCAACCCCAAGCCGCCGAGCGCCTACACCGCCGACGACTTCCAGCACCAGATCATCGAGGACGCGCCCCCGGGCCGCCCGCTCGATCTGACCGCGTTCAGCCCGGAAGAGGCCGGCTGGATCGTCACGATGTTCTACCGCGGCGGCGGCGACGCGAAGTTCACGTCGGTGCAGATGAAGCCGCGCTACAACGAGCTGGTGGGCCGCATCCCGGCCAAGGTGATGGCGGGCAGCTCGGTCCAGTACTACCTCGAGGTCCGCAACGCCCAGGGTGAGATGATCACCCGCGTCGGCCGGCCGGCCAGCCCGAACATCGTCTACATCGATCCCAAGGCGCGCCCGCGCTACTACCCCGACCTGACCGACGACCGCGACTGGGTCGACGACAACGGCGGCGGTGGTGGCGGTGGCGGTGGCGGTGGCGGCGGCGGTGGTGGCGGCGGTTCGTCGTACGTACCGGGCGGCTATCTCGACGCCGGCTCCACCAAGTTCAAGCGCGCCAAGTGGATCGCCACCGGCGGCGCGGTCGGCATGCTCGGCGTGTCGCTGACCTTCTACCTACTGGCCGCGGACATGTCGGCCTCGCTCGAGTCGGAGGCCGCCCTGTCCAACAGCTCCAGCCGGTGCGGCGACGGCGTGCCCAAGCCGTGCCGCTCGTTCAACGCCGAGCGGCAGGCCATCCAGACCGCCGGCGCGCGCAACGAGCTGGTGTCGAAGATCAGCTTCGGCGTCGGCGTGGCCTTCACCGGCCTCGCGGGCTACCTCTGGTACAAGGAGATCGCCCGGGGCGACAAGCGCGCCTCCACCACCGCGTCGACCAGCACCGGCCTCGACTCGCTCGTCGCCGCCCCGATGGTCGACGCCGACACCGTCGGCGGCGCCGCGATGGTGCGTTTCTGATGTCTGCTCGCCCGAGGCACGCCATGACCCGCTTCGCCCCCCTGCTCGCTCCGCTCGCCGCGCTGGCCCTCGCCGCCGGCTGCGATCCCTACGACCCCGACCTCGGCCCGACGCCGTTCGAGTGCGGCGGTGACACCAACGTGTGCCCCGACGGCTACACGTGCAACACCGACATCGACGTCTGCGAGAAGACCGGCACCGGCGCGACCATCGACGCGCCCGCGTTCACGTGCGAGAACGATCGGTCGCTCGAGCCGAACGACATGCCGAACAACGCGTACATCACGCCGATCCCGAACGCCCGCCCCGACTACGCGCTGTTCGGGCTCGCCATCTGCCCGGCGACCGACACCGACCACTTCCGCTTCGGGGTCAACGCCGCCGGCACCAACCTCGAGGCCACGGTGGTGGGGCTGTCCAGCCGCGCTTCGCTGGTGGTCGAGCTGCTCAACACCAACGGCACGACCATCACCACCGGCGCGCCGGTCGACGGCTCGCCGCAGCAGGTGAAGATCGAGCTGTCGAACCGCCTCGCGGTCGGCGACTACTTCATCCGCGTGCGCTCGGCCGACGACACCGAGAACAACTACAACATCACGATCAAGACCTGCACCGACCCGCTGCCCTGTCCGTGATGCACACGATCTAGGGCGCCCCGTCGCGTGGCGGGCGGCGTCGCGGGGCGGCGAGCGGCGGGCGGCGAGGGCTGGCGGGTGTCCGGGGCCGGATATCCGCCACTGTCCGGGGATGGCCGGAAAGCCGGACGAAACCGGACGGAATCCGGCCGTTTTGTCCGAGATTCGGACAGGCGACGCCAGGTGTCGCGGTGTTGCGGCTGGCGTGCGGGTTGCTTGGGGGCTGGGCATGGTGGACGGTGCAGCGGGCGGAGAGAAGGTGGGCGACGCGGCGGCGGCGGCAGCGGCGGCGGGGCCGGCGATCGGCGTGGACGACTGGCGCGAGGTCGACCGGACGTTGCGCAGGCTGGCGCGGCGGCGGGCGGCGCTCGACGTCGAGGAGGCCGCGTGGCTGCGGCGCGCGCGGGCGCTGGGCGTCCATCGCGAGTTCGGCTTCGCGTCGTTCTTCGAGTACGTCGAGCGCGTGCTGGGCTACGCGCCGGGGCCAGCGCGCGAGCGGCTGCGGGTGGCCGACGCGCTCGCCGCCTTGCCGAAGCTGCGCGCGGCGATGACCGCCGGCGACGTCGCGTACAGCGCGGCGAGGGAGCTGACCCGGGTCGCGACCGTCGACACCGAGGCGGCGTGGCTGACGGCGGCGGCCAAGCACACCGTGCGGGAGATCGAGGACATGGT
>Ga0073899_10002034_pt1 | contig 18282 bp, 2 predicted proteins | sample KloWWTmetaKNB5Ph_FD_88975 | JGI IMG/M metagenome (GOLD analysis project Ga0073899, IMG submission 88975) | Active sludge microbial communities from Klosterneuburg, Austria, studying microevolution and ecology of nitrifiers - Klosterneuburg... | ecosystem: Engineered > WWTP > Aerobic digester >... | reverse complement strand
GCAGGGCGTGGCCCGCGTCGGGGTCGCGGCGGCGCGCGTCGGGGGCGGTCGGCAGGGCGTGGCCCGCGTCGGGGTCGCGGCGGACCGCGTCGGGGGCGGTCGGCAGGGCGTGGCCCGCGTCGGGGTCGCGGCGGACCGCGTCGGGGTCGCTCGGGCGGGCGTGGCCCGCGTCGGGGTCGCGGTGGCGCGCGTCGGGGTCGCTCGGGCGGGCGCGATCGCGCGCGAGGGAGGGGACCCAGCGGAGCGGCTCGTCGGCGCGTCGGCCCCGGGCGGACAGGACCGCGCCGGGTCCGAGCTCGACGCAGAGGGTGCAGCCGTCGTCGCGCAGGGCGGCGAGCGCGTCGGCGAAGCGGACGGGCTCGCGCAGGTGTCGGCGCCAGGTGGCGGGCTGGGTCCAGGCGTCGGTGGCCGGGCGGCCGGTGGTGTCGCTGATGAAGACCCGGTCGGGCGGCTGCAGGCGGAGCGCGGCGACAGCGGCGGCGAACTCGTCGAGGATCGGGTCCATCAGCGGCGAATGGAAGCCGCGGGTGACGGCGAGGCGCCGGCTGTGCACGCCATCCGCCGCGAAGGCCAGGAGCGCCGCGTCGATCGCCGCGGGCTCGCCGGCGAGCACCGTCTCGCGCGGGCCGTTGACGGCGGCGATCACGGGGCCGGCGATCAGGGCGCTCAGGGTGGCCCGCACCCGCGCCTCGTCGGCGAACACCGCGGCCATCGCTCCGATCGCGGTCCGCTGCATCAGGTCGGCGCGACGCACGACGAGCTGCAGCGCAGACTCGAGGTCCAGCACGCCGGCGACGCAGGCGGCCACGAAGGCGCCCAAGCTGTGCCCGAGCACCCAGCGCGGCGTGACGCCCCAGGCCCGCCACTGCTCGGCGAGCGCCCACTCGAGGGCGAACAGCGCGGGCTGGGCCCAGCCCGTCTCGTCGAGCGGGCTGGGGCCGCTGTGCGGCGCGAGCAGGTCGAGCAGCGAGCCCGGCCGGTGCGGCCGCAGGAGCGCGTCGCAGCGCTCGAGGGCGGCCCGCAGGGGGCCGGGGCGCGTGAGGAGGTCGGGCGGTAGCTCGGGGCGCGGGCCCTGGCCGGCGAAGATGAAGGCGACCGGCACCGGGGTGTCGGGGCGGCGCCGGAGGCTCGCGCGGGCGGGCGCTTCGCGGGCGAAGGCGGCGAGCTGCGCGGCCAGCGCGGCGACGCTGCTGGCGACGACGGCGGTCGCGTAGGGGAGCGCGGCGCGGCCGACGGAGGCGGTGTGGCAGATGGAGGCGAGCGGGCCGGCGTCGGGGTGCGCGGCGTGACGGGCGGCGAGGGCGACGAGCGCCGCGGGGGTGGCGGCGGACAGCACGATCAGCTCCGGGGCGTCGCCCGGTTCGGCGTCGCCCGGGTCGGCGTCGCCCGGGTCCGCGTCGCCCGGGTCCGCGGCGGCGAGGATCACGTGGGCGTTGGTGCCGCTGGCACCGAAGGCGCTGACACCGGCGATGCGGGGGCCCTCGGGCCAGGGCCGACGCGCGCGCACGACCTCGATCGGGAGGCGGCTCCAGTCGAGGGCGGGGTTCGGCCGCTGCGGGCCCAGCTGCGGGGGCAGCTCGCCCAGGTGCAGGGCCAGCACCGCCTTGATCAATCCGGCGACGCCGGCGGCGGACTCGAGGTGGCCGAGGTTGGTCTTCAAGGCGCCGACGAGCAGCGGGCTCGTGCGCTCGCGGCCGAGCGCCTCGGCGAGCGCGCGCAGCTCGATCGGGTCGCCGAGCGCGGTGCCGGTGCCGTGGGCCTCGACGTAGGCGACGCTGCGCGGGTCGACCCCGGCGTCCTCGCAGGCGGCGGCGATGACCCGGGTCTGGGCCTCGCCGCTGGGCACGGTGAGGCCGGCGGAGGCGCCGTCGTGGTTCACCGCGGTGCCGCGGATGACGGCGAGGATCCGGTGGCCGGCGCGACGGGCGTCGTCGAGGCGGGCCAGGGCCACGACGCCGCAGCCCTCGGCGCGCACGTAGCCGTCGGCGGCGGCGTCGAAGGTCTGACAGCGGCCGGCGCGGGACAGGGCGCGGGCCTGGCACAGCACGGCGTGCCCGGCGGGGTGGAGGATCAGGTTGACGCCGCCGGCGAGCGCGAGGTCGATGGCGCCGCGGCGCAGCGCCTCGACGGCGAGGTGCACGGCGACCAGCGAGGCGGCGCAGGCGGCGTCGACCGCGAGCGCCGGGCCGCGCAGGTCGAGGGTCCGGGCGACGCGCCCCGCGGCGAAGTTGATGGCGATGCCGGTGCCGGCGTGACCGTCGAGCTGCGACGGGTCGGCGTGGGCGGCGAGGAGCTGGGCGTAGTCGACCTGGGTGATCCCGCAGTAGACGCCGGTGCGGCTGCCTCGCAGGCGATCGGGGGCGATCGCGGCGTGCTCGAGGGTCTCCCAGATCACCTCGAGGAACAGGCGCTGCTGGGGGTCGAGGGTCCGGGCCTCGCGCGGGCTGATGCCGAAGAAGGCGGCGTCGAAGCCGTCGACCTCGCGCAGCCAGCCGCCGCGACGGCTGTAGATCCCGGGCGGCTCGGGGGCGCTCCAGCGACCCGGCGGCACCTCGGCGGTGGCGTCGACGCCGTCGCAGAGCAGGCGCCACAGGGCGGCGGGATCGTCGGCGCCGGGGAGCCGGCAACCGAGGCCGACCACCGCGATCGGACGGCGCGCCTCGGCGGCGCTCTGCCTGGCCTTCAGCTCCCGGATCTCTCGCAGCGCCTGCGCGAGCACGTCGCGGCGCGGGGTCTCAGTCATCGCGGTGGTCCTCTCCGAGCTCGGCGGCGAGCAGCGCCTCGAGCTCGGCCTCGCTGCGCTCGTCGGCCGCTTCGCTCGCTGCGTCGTCGGCGGCTTCGATCGGTGGTGCGGGCGCTGCGTCGGGGGCGACGCCCAGCACCTCGCGGGCCAGCCATGCGGCGAGGCGGGCGACGGTGGGCTGCTCGAGCGCGAGGGTCGCGGGCAGTCCGGCGCCGGTGTCCTGCTCGAGCGCGCGGCGCAGGCGGACCGCCATCATCGAGTCCATGCCCATCTGGAAGAAGCCGCGGGTGTGGTCGAGGTCGGCGGGGTCGCGCACGCCGAGGACCTCGGCGACGCGGCGCGCGATCGCGGCGAGCAGGGTCGGCCAGCGCGAGGCGACGGCGGTCCCGGCGAGCTGGCGGGCGAGCGGGCCGTCGCCGGTGACCGCGACCGCGACCTCGATCTTGCGCAGCAGCGGCCGCTCGCCGCGGGCCTCGAGCACGGCCTTGAAGCGCTGCCAGTCGACGTCGGCGAGGGTGAGCTGCGTGAGCCCGGCCTGCATGCAGGCGTCCATGGCTTCGAGCAGGTGCTGGGCGGGCGAGGCGAGCAGGCCCATCTGCGCGGCGTAAGCGAGGGTGGCGCTCCCGCTCATGCCGCCGCCGGCCCATCCGCCCCACGCGATCGTCAGCGCGGGCAGGCCGTCGGCGCGGCGCCGGTGGGCCAGCAGGTCGAGGAAGTGATTGGCCGCGGCGTACACCCCGAGCCCGGCCGCGCCCCAGGTCGCGGCGGCGGACGAGAAGCAGACGAAGGCGCCGAGGTCGAGGTCGCGGGTCAGGCGATCGAGCACCCGCGCGCCCGCGACCTTGGCCCGCAGCACGGCGTGCACGGTCGCGGGGCTGGTCGTCGCGAGGGGCTCGAAGTGAGTCACGCCGGCCGCGTGAAACACACCGCGCAACGGACGGTCGGCGGGGATGGTGGCGAGCAAGGCCCGCATCGCGGGCTCGTCGGCGACGTCGACCGCGACGACCTCGACCGCGACGTCCGCGGCGCGCAGCGCCTCGACGACGGCGGTCCGCTCGCGCTCCTGCGGGGTCGCGGGCGCGGCCGCGAGGCCGTGACGACCGGTGAGCAGGAGGTGCCTGGCGCCGCGCTCGGCCAGCCAGCGCGCGAGCTGCAGGCCGACGCCGCCGAGGCCGCCGGTGACCAGCCAGGTGCCGTCCGGGTCGATGCGCAGCGGCTCGGCGGGCGCGGGCACGACGAGCGGCACGAGCCGCGCGGCGCGGCGTCGGCCGGCGCGCCAGGCCACGAGGTCCTCGCGGTCGGGGCTGACGAGGTCACGCGCGACGGCGGCGAGGTCGTGCTGCGTCGGGTCGAGGTCGAGCAGGCGCACGCGCAGCTCGAGGTGCTCCATCCCGATCGTGCGACCGAGCGCCCACGCCATCGCGGCGGCGGGATCGGGGGCCTCGCCGGGTCGCACGGCCATCGCGCCGCGGGTGAGGATCGCCAGCCGCGGCGCGCCGTCGGCGACGAGCGTGCGCGTGCACGCGAGCAGCGCGACGACGGCGGCCTCGTCGGTCTGCTCGAGCCAGCGCAGATCGATGACGCCGTGCAATGCCCCGCGGCGTCGAGCCTCGCGCAGGAGCTCGGCGAGCGGGCGCGGGTCGTCGCGCGGGATGACGAGGGTCCGATGACCGTGCGCGTGCAAGCAGTCCGCGAGGCTGGAGGCCGCGCCGCCGGCGTCGGCGAGCAGCGCCCAGATCCCGGGCTCGAGCGCAGCGCCGACGGACTGTGCGTCGACCTGTGCGGCGAGTGGGTCGCGGTGACGATGATCGATCGGGGCATCGCCTTCGAGATCCTCGTGGGTCGCGGCCAGCGGCTCCCACTCGAGCGTGTGGGCCCAGCGTCCGAGCTGCGCCGCGACGGCCAGGCGGGCCAGCCCGCGATCGGGCGGAGTGAGACGCACGCCTCGCAGCGCGCCGACGACGTGACCGACGCCGTCGAACAGGGTCACGTCGCCGCTCGCACCGAGCACGTCGCTGACCTCGCCGCGCAGGGCGACGTGCAGCCAGGCCGCGATCGCTGTCGGTGGGGTGAACTCGGCGAGCGACTGCGGCCAGAACAGCTCGCCGACGACGGGGAAAGCGTCGGCCGCGAAGACCTGGGCGGCGAGCAGCTCCAGCCCGCCAGCGATCGCCGCAGTCGCCGCCCACTGCCCGCCGAGCGGGCGCAGACGGGCCAGGGCCTCCCGCTCGCCGCGCCACACCCGGTCGATGACGTCGAGCGCGGGAGACAGCGCGAGGCCGCGCGCTTGCTGGCGCTCGCGATGGCCGTCGTCGAGCGCGGCGCAGCGGGCCTGCACGGCGGCGAGGTCGAGGGGCGGCGACGCGAGCACGACACCGCGGGCATCGACGGCGGCGAGGTCGAGAGGCGGCGACGCGAGCACGACACCGCGAGCCTGAACGGCGGGCGCGATCTGGGTGCGACCGCCGCCGAGGCGCTGCCAGGCGGCCTCGTCGGCGCGGGCGAACAGCTCGAAGGTGCCGGCGTCGGCGAGGCACAGCTGCAGGTCGACGCGGCGGGTGAAGGGCACCGCCGGGCCGAGGGTGAGGTCGACCGGGGTGCCGGCGTCGCCGAGCGCGACGCGCACGAACTCCAGCAGCACGGCCGGGGCGAGCACCGGCTCGCCCTGGACCATGCGCGGCGGCGGCAGGTCCTGGCGACCGAGGTCGAGCTGGCCCTCGACGACGCGCTCGCCGCTGCGGGCCAGCCGGAGCTCGCGCTGGATCAGCGGGTGTCGGCCGGTGTCGCGGGGGGCGAGGGCCGGCGGCATCCAGTGGGTCTCGCGGTGCCACGGATGGCGCGGGAGCGACAGGGCCGGGCTGCCCCCGGGGTGGATGCGGTCCCAGTCGAGCTCGACGCCCGCGACCTGGAGCCGACCCAGGGCGGCGCGCAGGGCCAGCAGCTCGTCCGCGTCGCGGGTCATGCTGGCGACGGTCACGGCGGACGGGGCGATCTGGGCGATCGCGGCGAGCAGCACCGGGTGCGGTCCGATCTCGAGGAAGGCCGCGATGCCGTCGCGCCCGAGCTGCGCGGCGGTCTCGGCGAAGCGCACGCGCTGGCGCAGGTTGGCGGCCCAGTAGTCGGCGCCCAGGCTCGCGCCGTCGAGGGCTCCGGCGGTGACGGTCGAGTAGAACGGGAACCGGGCCGGGCCGGGCCGGAGCCCGGCGAGCGCGGCCCTGAGCTCGGGGAGGTGCGGGTCGAAGTGGTGGCTGTGGCCGGCTCCGTCGGCGCCGGGGATCATCCGAAAGAACACGTTCGCGGCGGCGAAGCGGCGACCGAGCGCGGCGATGGCCTCGTTGTCCCCGCTGATCACGGCCTGGCGCGGGGCGTTGTGCACCGCGATCGTGACGCGTCCGCCGAAGTCGGCGAGCGGGACCTCGAGGGCCTCGGGCGGCAGACCGACGACCGCCATCGCGCCCTGACCGACGATCCGCTCGATCATCGCGCAGCGGGCCAGGCTGACCCGAAAGGCGTCGTCCAGCGGCAGCGCCCCCGCCACCACCGCCGCCGCGAGCTCGCCCGAGCTGTGCCCGACGATCGCCGCCGGCGCGACGCCCCAGCGCAGCAGCCACACCGCGGCCGTCGAGACCTGCAGCGCCAACATCAGCGGGTGCAGCACCGACTTGCTGCGCCAGCGGTCCTCGGCGTCGGCGGCGGTCAGCGCCGCGAGCAAAGATGTCCCCGGGGACAGGCGGGCGAGCGCGGCCTCGCAGTCGTGAAAGGCGCGCGCGAAGATGGGGTCGCCCGCGAGCAAGGCCCGACCCATGCCGACCCAGTGGCCACCGTGCCCGGAGAAGACGAAGGCCAGGCGCGCGGGTCCGTCGCTGTGACCGGCAGCCCAGCCGGGATGCCCGGCGTCGCCGGCCCGCCACGCGTCGAGGGCGGCGAGCAGTCCGGGCCGATCGCGGCCAGCGACGGTCAGGCGGTGCGGCAGGTGGGCGCGACGCAGGGCCGCGGCGGCGCACAGGTCGGCCACGGGGGCGTCCGGATCGGCGAGGCGGGCCTCCCAGGCGCCGGCGAGGACGTCGAGGCCGGCGACGCTGCGCGCCGAGATCGGGAGCAGGAACGCGGCCGACTCGCTCACTGCGACGTCGGGCGCGCGCGCGGCGACGGGCTCGCTCGCTGCCGCGACGTCGGGGGCGCGCGCGGCGACGGGCTCGGCCTCGTCGCTGGCCTCGACGATCAGGTGGGCATTCGTGCCGCTGATCCCGAATGAACTGACACCGGCGAGGCGAGCTCCGGTCCACGGCAGCGGCTCGGTCGGCACGACGAGGCGCACGTCGCCGGGGCGGATCGCGGGGTTGAGGCCGGTGAAGGTCGGCTGCGGCGGGATCGTTCGGTGGCGCATCGCCTGCACGACCTTGATCAGCCCGACGAGCCCCGCGGCGGGCTCGAGATGCCCGACGTTGGCCTTGGCCGAGCCGAGGATCAGCGGGCGCTCGGGGCCGCGACCGGGGCCGAGCGCCGCGATCAACGCGTTGGCCTCGATCGGATCGCCGAGCGAGGTGCCCGTGCCGTGGGTCTCGACGTAGTCGATCGCGGCCGGCAGGACCCCGGCGTCCGCGAGGGCCTCGCGGATGACCGCCTGCTGGGCCGGGCCGCTCGGCACCGTCAAGCCGCTCGCGCGGCCGTCATGGTTGACCGCGGCGCCGCGGATCACCGCCAGCACCCGGTCCCGGCTCCGGTCCGCGTCGGAGCGGCGCGCGAGCACCAGCACCGCGGCCCCCTCGCCGCGCACCATGCCGTCGGCGGCCGCGTCGAAGGCCTTGCAGCGGCCGTCGGGCGCCAGGCCGCCCATGCGGCTGTACATCACGCCGATCGCCGGGTCGAGCATCAGGTTGGTGCCGGCGACCAGCGCGAGGTCGATCTCGCCGCGGCGCAGGCTCTCGATCGCCAGGTGCGCGGCGACCAGCGAGGACGAGCACGCGGTGTCGAGCGCGAGCGTCGGCCCGCGGGCGCCGAGCACGTAGGCGAGGCGGCCGGCCGCGGTGTTCATCGCGCAGCCGGTCGCCAGGTACGGATCGAACTCGGTCAGCGGGCGGCGGGCGAGCAGCTGGCCGTAGTCGCTGGTGGCGATGCCGACGTAGATGCCGGTGCGCGTGCCCTCGAGGCGGTCGAAGGGGCGACCGGCGTCCTCGAGCGCCTCCCAGGTCAGCTCGAGCAGCAGGCGCTGCTGCGGGTCGAGGGAGCGCGCCTCGGCCGGCGAGATGTTGAAGCACGCGGCGTCGAAGGCCCGGACGTCGACGCCCTGCAGGAAGCCGGCGCGCGTGACGTACATCTTCCCCGGCGCCTGCGGGTCGGGGTCGAAGAAGGCGTCGCGGTCCCAGCGATCGGCCGGGACCTCGGAGGTGCCGTCGCGCCCGGCTCGCAGGAGCTCCCAGAAGGCGTCGGGATCGTTGGCGCCGCCGGGGAAGCGACAGGCCATGCCGAGGATCGCGATCGGCTCGCGGACCGAGCTCCGACGCGCCTGCGGCCGGACGCGCGCGACGTCGCAGAGGTGATCGACGAGGGCCGCGAGGGTCGGGTGCTCGAAGACCAGCGTCGAGCCCAGCGGGCGATCGAAGGCGCGGGCCAGCCGGCGCGCGAGCTCGACGGACAGCAGCGAGTCGAAGCCGAGCTCGAAGAGGCCGCGCCGGGCGGAGATCGGCTCGTCCGGCGGCAGGCGCAGCACCGCGGCGATCTCGGCCCGCACGCGGCGCTCGACGAGGTGACGCTCGACGCCGCCGGCGTGCGCGTCGCTATCTTCGCGCTGGGCATGGCCGCGATCATCGCGATCTGCATGGCCGCTGGCGTGCGCGTCGTTATCGTCGCTGTCTGCATCGCCACTGGCACTATCGTCGAGATGTGCGTGTTCAGTGGCATGAGCGCGCGCGATCCAGTGGTCGCGGCGCTGCCACGGATAGGTCGGGGCCGCGACCACCGTCCCGCGGGTCGCGTGGAGCGGGGCGAGGTCGACGGGGGAGCCCTCGACATACAGGGCGCCCAGCGCTCGCACGAGCGCCGGCCCGGCCTCGTCGCCGCGGCGCAGCGTCGCCACGACGCGGTGGTCGTCGCCGGTGAACCCACCGCCGAGGATCGGGTGCGGGCCGAGCTCGAGGAACAGGCGATGGCCGTCGCCGACCGCGGCCTGCAGGGCAGCGTCGAGCCGCACCGGGCGGCGGATCCCGGCCTGCCAGTGGGCCACGCCGAGCGCCGAGCCGGCGACGCTGGCCCCGGTGACGGTGCTGTAGAGCGCGCACCGCAGATCGGTCGCCGTCGAGGCGCCGACGGCCGCGGCGAAGAGCGGGAGCGCCGGGTCCATCGCGGCGGTGTGGAAGGCGTGATCGACGTCGAGCCGGCGGCAGCGCACGCCCGAGGCGGCGAGGCGCACGATCAGCGCCGCGATCGCGCCCTCGTCGCCGCCGATCACCGTCGCCTGCGGGCCGTTGAACGCCGCGAGCTCGAGGCCGGGCTCGCCGGCGACCTCGGCGGCCGCGGTCGCCGGCGCGAGGGCCACCGCGACCATCGCCCCGGCGCCCGCGCTGCGCTGCATCACCCGACCGCGCACGCAGGCGAGGCGCAGCGCCTCCGCGCGCGAGAGGGCGCCCGCGAGGTGGGCCGCCGCGAGCTCGCCGACGCTGTGCCCGATCACCGCCGCGGGCCGGACCCCGTGGACCTCGAGCGCCGCGGCGATCGCCAGCGTGACCGCGACGATCGCCGGCTGGGCCAGCTCGGTGCGGCGCAGCGGCGCGTCGAGATCGCAGAGGGTCGCCAGCAGGTCGAAGCCGCCGTGCTCGGCCACCACCGCGGCGGCGTGCTCGAGCACCGCGCGCGCGGCCGGCATCGCCAGCAGCGCGCGACCCATGCCCGGCCAGGCCGTGCCCTGCCCTGCGCACACGAACACCGGCGAGTCGCGCCGGCTGCCCTCCCCCACCTCGAGCTCCATGGTCGCGTCGCCGCGGGCGAAGCACCGCAGGGCCGACGCGACCCCGTCGCTCGCCGCGAAGGTCAGCGCCAGGCGGTGCGGGTGGTGGCTGCGATGCAGCGCCATCGTCCGCGCGACCGCCCGCGCAGGCTGCCCCGCCTCGATCGCGTCGGCGGTCGCGTCGGCGAGCGCGACGAGGGCGTCCGGGTGGCGAGCCGAGAGCGTCAACAAGCAGGGCTCGCCGTCGGCGATCACATCGGCGGCGAGCGGCGAACCAGTCGGCGAACCAAGCGAACGCGGCGAAGCGAGGTCCGCGGGCGCCTGCTCGAGCACGAGGTGCGCGTTGGTCCCGGACATGCCGAAGGCGCTGAGGCCCGCGCGACGCGGCCCCTCGCCGGCCGGGAACTCGACCGTGACGGCGGGCAGCACGAAGGGCGTGCCGGCGAGCTCGAGGTGCGGGTTTGGCCGCGTGAAGTGCAGGTTCTTCGGGATGCGCCCGGCTCGCAGGCAGCCGATCGCCTTGAGCAGCCCGACCAGGCCGGCGGCGGCCTCGAGGTGGCCGACGTTGCTCTTGACCGCCCCGAGCACGCAGGGCATCGCGCCGCGTCGGCGGCCGAAGACCGCCCGCAGCGCGTCGAACTCGATCGGGTCGCCGAGCGCGGTGCCGGTGCCGTGGGTCTCGACATAACCGACGCTGTCCGCCTCGACCCCCGCGTCGGCGAGCGCCGCCGTCAGCATCGCCCGCTGGGCCTCGACGTTCGGCGCGGTCAGGCCGCTCGAGCGGCCGTCCTGGTTGATCGCCGAGCCGCGGAGCACCGCGAGCACCGGCGCCTCGCCGCGGCGCGCGTCGTCGAGGCGCTGCAGCACCACGGCCACCGCCCCCTCCGCGCGGGCGAAGCCGTCGGCCGCCGCGTCGAAGGACTTGCAGCGCCCGTCGCTCGCCAGCGCCCCGCTGCGCAGGAGCAGCCGCGTCGCTGCGACTTCGGAGACGACGCTGACGGCGGCGACGACCGCGACGTCGCACTCGCCGCGGCGCAGGCTCTGGACCGCGAGGTGAGCGGCGACCAGCGAGGACGAGCACGCGGTGTCGACGGCCAGGCAGGGGCCGCGAAAGCCGAGGCTATAGGCGAGGCGGCCCGACGCGAACGCGCCGCCGTTGCCGGTCAGCGCGAACATGTCGGGCGCGTCGGCCAGCGCGCGCGGGAGGTAGTCGCCGCCGGCGACGCCGAGGAACACGCCGACGCGATCGCCGGGCAGGCGCTCGGGCGGCAGGCCGGCGCGCTCGAGCGCCTCCCACACGACCTCCAACAGCAGTCGGTGCTGCGGATCCATGGCCGCCGCCTCGCGCGGGCTGACGCCGAAGAACGCCGCGTCGAAGCCCCGCACGTCCGCGAGATAGCCCCCCTGCGGCAGCTCCGGGGCCTCGGCCCCAAAGCGCGCGGCCGGGGCCGGCCCGACCCCGTCGTCGCCCGCGAGCAGCCCCGCGAAGAACGCGTCCGGGTCGTGGACCGCCGGCGGCAGGCGGCAGCCGAGGCCGAGCACCGCCACCGGGGCGCGGCTGCGCGCGCGCTCGGCCGCCAGGGCCTCGCGCAGCGCCGTCATGCGCTCCATCGCTTGCTGCAGGCGTTCGCGGTACGGGTCGGCGGTCATCGTCATCGGCTCGCTCGGGGTTGCTCGCTAAGTCGCATCACTCGGGGTTGATCGCGAACACCGGAAAGAAGCCGGCCCGATTGTCGGCGAAGCGGCGCGCGAGCAGCGGGATCTCCGTGAAGGGCACGATCGGCTGGTCGAGCGTCGGCATCCAGCCCTCGGCCTCGCCGTGGGCCATCGCCGCAAGCGCCTGCGCGCGGCGGGCGAAGTGGGTGTGGATGTGCTGGTGCCGCTGGATGCACTCCGAGGCGCGGCGATAGCGGGTCTCCATGCCCTGCTTCCATCCGGCGGTGGCCAGCACGCCGCAGCGGCCGAGCGCCTTGAGGGTCGTCTCGAGCACCGGCGTGCCGATGTAGTCGAGGAAGATCTGCACCTGCTCGCCGGCGGTGCGCGCCTCGACCTCGGCGAGGAAGCGGCGCTCGGCGGCCTTGCGCGCGGCCTTCCAGGCCTCGGGCGAGGGGTACGCGCCCGGCTCGTCGGTCACCGCGGAGAAGCCCCGGCGATCGAGCGGCGTGATCCCCAGCGCGGCGATCCGGGCCAGGCGCTCCGGGTCGCCGGAGATCATCACGCACTGACAACCTTGCCTTCGGGCCAGGTCCAGCTCGGCCAGCGTGGTGCCGCCGCCCCAGCCCCAGACGTGCGGCGCGGGCAGCTCGTCGACCCCGATCTGCAGGCGAAAGGTCCCGAGCGCCAGCTCCCAGTTCGACCACGCGGTCACATAGCGGACCGAGAAGGCGGCCCACTGCGCCAGGCTGTGGCGGCTGCGCTCGGGCAGCGGCAACAGGTTGTTCGCCGCCATGAGCATGCGCGTCGACATGCAGCCCATCGTGCCCGGCGCGTCGTAGGCGAAGACGCGGAGCAGGTAGCCGAAGCGGTCCGTGACCCCGGCCGAGAACATCATCGCGGTCTGACCCGGCCGCAGCGTCGTCACGCCCTCGCCGACCGCCAGCACGCGCACGACGCCGCCGTTGCCGACGATCACCCGCGGCTCGCCGCGCTGGCGACAGATGTCGACCGGCGTGCGCGTCAGCGCGTGGTGATAGTTGCCCTCCCAGCTGCCGTAGAGCGGCTCGGTCAGCACCTCACCGGGCCCGGGGTCCGGCAAGCTCCAGGACTCGAGGCGCAGCTCCGCCAGCCCCTCGGGCTCACCCTCCGTACCTTCGTGGAGAAACCATGCTTGGGCGTCGTGCGGCATGTTCGGGTCCTCGATCTCAGATCAGCTCGTCGACGTCTTCCAGCGCCGCGTCGAAGGCGGCCAGCAGCGCGTCCTCCGGCTCGCTCGCCCCGGCGCTCGCGCGCGACGGCTCGGCCCGTGGCGCCCGCGCCTCCGCGCCCTCACCCCACAGCTCGGCCAGATGGGCCCCGAGCGCCGCCAGCGTCGGGTAGGTCCAGACCAGCGTCGCCGCCAGCGAGGCCCCGAGCGCCGCGCCGAGCCGGTTGCGCAGGTCGAGGCCCATCACCGAGTCGAGCCCGAGGTCCTGCAGCGGGCGCTCGACGTCGAGGCGCTCGCCCGGCATCCGCAGCACCTCCGCGGCGGTCTGCCGCGCGAAGCGCACGCACAGGCGGACGCGGTCGGCCGGCGGCGCCGCGGCCAGCGCGGCGCGCAGCTCCGGGGCGCCCGACTGCGCCGCGCCGACCTCCGCGACCAGCCCGGCGAAGCGAGCCAGCCGAGTCACCAGCGGGTTGGCGGCCGCCCACGCCCGCACATCGAGGGGGATCGCCGCGACGCTCGCCTGCTCGAGCGACAGCGCGCGCAGGAACACCCGCCGGGCCTCGTCGGGCGCGAAGGACCGCAGCCCGCGCTCCGCCGCGGCCCCGTCGACGTCCGCGATCTTCCCCATGCCCACGCCCGAGAACAGGCCCCAGTGCACCGTCAACGCCCGCTCCCCGGCCTGCCGCCGCGCGTGGGCCACGGCCGCCAGCGCCGCGTTGGCGCCCGCGTAACCGCCCATGCCGGGCGCGCCGAGCAGCGCCGACGCCGAGCCGTAGAGCACGAAGTGCTCGAGGCCGCGGCCCCGCGTCAGCCGGTCGAGGTGCAGCGCGCCCTCCAGCTTGGGCGCGACCGCCCGCTCGAGCCGCGCGCGGCTCTGGTTCCGCAGCAGCCCGTCCTCGACCACGCCCGCGAGGTGGAACACGCCGCGCAGCCGCGGCCCCTCCGCGTCGATCTGCGCCAACAACCCGGCCACCGCGCCCGCGTCCGTGACGTCGAGCCGCGTCACTCTCACGTCCACGCCGTCGGCCCGCAACCCGGCCAGCGCCGCCGCGGCCTCGCCCTCGGCGACCCCGCGCCGCGACGCCAGCACCAGACGTCGCGCCCCGGCGTCGGCCAGCCATCGCGCCGAAAGCAGCCCCAGGCCGCCCAGCCCACCGACCAGCAGATACGTCGCGTCCGCCCGGATCCCCGTCATCGCCTCCCCGCCCGCCGGCTCGCCGCGACGCAGCCGCGTCGTCGACCACCCGCCGCGTCGGCGCGCCAGCTCGTCGATCCGCGGCTCCGTCGCCCGCGCGAGGATCGCCGCGACCACCCGCTCCGCCTCGTCGACCTCGCCCGCCGGATCGAGATCCACGATCACCGGCCGCAGCTCCGCCATCTCCATCACCAGGCAGCGATGCACGCCCCACAGCAGCGCGCGCGCCGGATCCACCGGCCCGTCGCCGACCGCCTGCGCCCCGCGGGTCAGCGTCACCCAGCGCGGCGGCGCGTGCTCGTCGAGCGCCCGCAGCGTCTCCAGCCACGCCCCCAGCGCGCGCCGCGGGTCCGCGCCCGGCAGCGACACCACCCCCGCGCAGCGCAGCGCGGGCGCCGGCGCGTCGGCCTCGATCGTGCGCCGCTCCACCGCCGCGCCGCGGGCCGCGAGCGCCAGGGCCAGGCCCGCCGCCAGCGCCTCGTCGGCCGGAGATCCGTCGCCCACGACCATCCACAGCCCCGCGGCGGCCTCGGCGGGCCCCGGCGTCGTCGCCTCCCACGCCATCGTCATCCACGGCCCAGGCCCGACCTGCGCCGGCGTGACGGGCCGCAGCTCGATGCCCGCAACGATCACCGCGACCCCTCCCGCATCACGCACGCAGAGCCGACCGAGCAGGCCACCACCCCCGCTCGCCACCGCCGCCGACGCCGTCGCCGTGCGACCGAGCGCCCGCCGCACCCGCAGCTCGCCGATGCTCGCCAGCAGGTGCAGCGCGCCGCCGACGATGCGGTGCCCCGCGACGCCGACCAGCCCCAGCGCCGCGTCGAGCAGCGTCGGGTGGACCCGCCAGCGATGCGCCGTCGAGCGCAGGCTCGGGTGCAGACTCAACTCCCCCAGCGCCACATCACCCGCCCTACCCAGCGTCGTCAGCGGCCGAAACACCGGCCCCAGCGCGAGCCCACTCGCGACCTGCGCCGCGGCGTAAGCGTCGAGCGCCAGCGGCTCGATCGGCACGCCCCGGTCCGCGTCCTCGAGCGAGCCGACCTCGCCCGAGCCCTCGCCCTCGAGCGCAAGCGAGCCCTCGAGCGCAAGCGAGCCCTCGAGCGCATCGCTCACCGCGCTCGCGCGCAGGTACTCCACCCATTCACCCGGCCCGCTCGCGCGAGTCAGCCGCAACAACCACGTGCCCGCGCCGGTCGGCGTCGCGCTCAGTTCGCCGCACCACGGTCGCTCCGGCTCGAGCGTGATCGGCCGGACGAAGACCAGCTCACGCAGCACGAGCGGCCCCGCGATCAGCTGCTCACCCGCGCTGACCAGCATCTCGATCCCGAGCGCGCCCGGCACCACCACCGCCCCGTGGATCCTGTGCTCGGCCAGCCACGGCAGCGCCGCGACGTCGACCTCGACGCTCCACAGCCGCGCGCCCGGCAGCAGCGACGTCGTGCGCGGCTCGCCGAGCAGCGGGTGCGCCCCGCGCTGGCCCCCGCGCTCCTCCTGCCAGAAGTCGACGTGCTGCCACGCGTAGGTCGGCAGCCCCACCGGCGCCCCTCTGCCGTGCAGCCGCGCCCAATCCACCGGCACCCCGTGCGCGTGCAACGACCCGAGCCCCGCATTCATCGTCGCCAGCTCACCGGCGTCGCGGCGCAGCGATCCGAGCACCACGCCCTGCGCCCCGACCAGGCGCTCGAGCGGGATCCCCAGCACCGGCCGCGCGCTGATCTCCACGAAGGCACGGTGCCCCTCGTCGCTGAGCGCCGCGATCGCCCGATCGAAGCGGACCGGCGCCCGCAGGTTCCGACACCAGTACGCCGCGTCGAGCGCCACGCCCGGGATCCGCGCGCCCGTCACCGTCGAGATCATCGCCACGGCCCCATCCCGCGGCCGCAGGTCCACCAGCGCCGCGCGCAGTGGTTCGAGCACCGCATCGACGCGCGCGCAGTGCGACGCGTACGCGACATCGACGCGCCGACAGAACGCCCCGAGGCCCGCGAGGTGCAGCGCCAGCCCCTCGATCGCCGCCGCGTCGCCCGACACCACCGCCGACTCGGGCCCGTTGACCACCGCCAGCGCCAGGCCCTCGCGCCCGTTGATCTCCGCCTCCAGCTCCGCCAGCGGCAGCTCCACCGTGAGCATCGCGCCGGCCCCGGCCAGCGCCGCGATCAGCCGGCTGCGCTCCGCCACGATCCGGGCCCCGTCGGCCAGCTCGAGCGCCCCCGCGACCACCGCCGCCGCGATCTCCCCCTGGCTGTGCCCCACCACCGCCGCGGGCTCGATCCCCAGCGAGCGCCACACCGCGGCCAGGCCGATCGCCATCGCAAACAGCGTCGGCTGGATCACCTCGTCGCGCTCCATCGTTGGCGCACCGACCTCGCCGCCGAGCACCGCGCGCACCGACCAGCCCGTCCACGGCGCGAGCGCCTCGTCGCAGGCCGCGATCGCCCCGGCGAACGCCGGTGAGCCCGCCTGCAGCGCCTTCCCCATGCCCGGCCACTGCGAGCCCTGCCCGGGGAACACGAACACCACCCCGCCGCGCTCGCGGGCCCGCGCGACCGTCAGCGCCGGCTCCCGCTCGCCCGCCGCGAGCGCCTCGAGGGCCGCCCGCGCCGCCTCCACCGACGTCACCGCGAGACTCGCCCGCAGCTCGAGCTGCGGCCGATGCACCGCCGCCGTGCGCAGCACCTGCCCCCACGCGACCTCCGGATGCGCCGCCAACCACCGCGACCAGCGCCGCGCCTGCTCCGCGAGCGCCCCCTCGTCCCGCGCCGAGATCAGCAGCGGCAGATCCTCGACGCCGACCGCCGGCTCGCGCACCGGCGGCGCCTCCTCGAGCACCACGTGCGCGTTGGTCCCGCTGATCCCGAACGACGACACCCCCGCACGACGTCGCCGCTCCCCTGAAGCCCAAGGCACCGGCGCGGTCGTCAGCGCCAGCCCGCTGGTCGCCCACTCGACGTGCGGCGTCGGCCGCTCGGCATGCAAAGTGCGCGGCAGCGCCTCGTGCTGCAGCGCGAGCACCACCTTCATCACCCCGAGCACCCCCGCCGCGCAGTACGTGTGCCCGAGGTTCGACTTGGCCGCGCCGACGTACAGCGGTCGCTCCGGCGGACGACCGGGCCCGAACACCGCCGCCAGCGCGCCGGCCTCGATCGGGTCGCCGAGCATCGTCCCGGTCCCGTGCGCCTCGACATAGTCGATGTCCGCCGGCGCCAGCCCGCCGAGCGCGAGGGCCCGCCGGATCACCCGCTCCTGTGCCGGCCCGTTGGGCGCGGTGAGCCCCTGGCTGCGACCGTCCTGATTGAGCGCCGTGCCGCGGATCACCGCCAGCACGCGATCACCCGCCCGCTCGGCCGCCGCGAGTCGCTTGAGCACCAGCACCCCGCAGGCCTCGCTGTAACTCGTGCCGTCGGCCGCCGCCGAGAACGACTTGCAGCGGCCGTCGGGCGCCAGCCCGCGCAGGCGGCTGAACTCCACGAAGATCATCGGCGACGGCAGCACCTGGACCCCGCCCGCCAGCGCCAGCTCGCACTCCCCGGTGCGCAGCGCCGTGCAGGCCATGTGCAGCGCCACCAGCGACGACGAGCACGCCGTGTCGACCGTGACCGCTGGCCCCTCCGTACCGAGCACATAGGCCAGGCGCCCGCTGATCACGCTCGGGATGCTGCCGGTCCCGCCGTAGCCGTCGAGCTGCGCCAGGTCGACCCCCGCGCCGTACTCGTTCCTCGTCGCCCCGACGTAGATCCCCGTCGCCGAGCCGCGCAGCTGGTCGGGCGGGATGCCGGCCATCTCGAGGCTCTCCCACGCCGTCTCGAGGAAGTGACGCTGCTGAGGATCCATCGCCACCGCTTCACGAGGCGCGATGCCGAAGAACGCCGCGTCGAAGCCGGCCACATCCGTGAGAAACCCGCCCTGCCGGCAATAGCTCTTGCCCGCCGCCTCGGGGTCCGGGTCATAGATCGCCGGGTCGTAGCGCTCCGGGAACGGCCCGATCAGATCGAGGCCCTCCGCGAGCACGCGCCAGTAGCCCTCCGGGTCGTGCACCCCGCCGGGCAAGCGGCAACCCACGCCGACGATAGCGATCGCCTCGTCGCGCGCCGCCGGCACGATCGCCGTCACCGGCTCCGGCGCCCCCTCGACGATCCACGCGGCGATCGCCGCCGGCGTCGGATGGTCGTACACCAGCGTCACCGGCAGCGTGCGCCCGATCCGCTCGACCAGCGCGTTGCGCAGCTGCACCGCCATCAGCGAGTCCATGCCCAGCTCGCTCAGCGGCGTGTCGGGACCTACCGCCTCGAGCTCGATCGCACCCATCGCCGCCGCCGCCAACCGCCGCACCAGCAGCAGCGCCCCCGCCCGATCCAGCCGCTCCTCCGCCGCCGCCCCCACCGCAGCCCGCCCGACGACCCGCCCGACCAGCCCACGCAGCAGCCCGCTCGCGCGCTCGGAGCCGCGCCGCAGCGCCTCGAGGTCGAAGCGCGCCGGCACCCGATGCAGCTCGTCGCACGCCAGCGCCGCCGCGACCCACGCCCCTGCCTCCGCCT
>Ga0073899_10002033_pt1 | contig 18285 bp, 12 predicted proteins | sample KloWWTmetaKNB5Ph_FD_88975 | JGI IMG/M metagenome (GOLD analysis project Ga0073899, IMG submission 88975) | Active sludge microbial communities from Klosterneuburg, Austria, studying microevolution and ecology of nitrifiers - Klosterneuburg... | ecosystem: Engineered > WWTP > Aerobic digester >... | reverse complement strand
GCCGGCACCGGTCCGGACGTCGCGTTGCGGGTGGCCCGGGCCGGGTCCGTGCGCTCGGACGGGGCGACGGAGTGGGACTCGGGCCGGTACTCCACGACGACGGGCGAGCCGTCGGCGGCCCGCGACCGCGCCGGCAGCGGGATGATGCGGTTCTGCCGCGCCGTCCACACGTCCATCACGCCGAGGATCTGATCGGACGGGCGCAGCAGTTCGGTGGTGTAGGGGCGCTGACGGGCGACGTGCCACGGCAGGTCGATGCCGTCGCACACACCGGTGGTCTCGACGAGACCGACCTGCTGCAGATCGACCCGGTTCACCAGGTCGTTGGTGTCGCGCTGGGCGACCAGGGCGAGCGACGACTCCTCGCGCCAGTAGGCAAGGCAGGCGTGACCCGCCGTGATCACCACCATGGGCCGGATGCCCGCGTGTTCGAGTCCGGCCGCCAGCACCAGCGTGGTGTCGAGGCACGTGGCCAGCCCGCCGTGCCCGTCGACGCCTGCCAGTACCTCGCCCGGCGTCCGGATCTTCTGTCCGTCGTCGGCCCACGACGGCGGCGGCTCGGAATAGCGGATGGCCCCCGCCTGCATGGTCTCGTAGAGGGCCCGGACGATCTGGTCGACCCGCTCGGGACCGCTCTGGTAGCCCTCCACCGACGGCGAACCGGTGTCGCGCTCCAGCCGCTGCGAGGCGTAGGTCACGAGTTCGGCGATCTCGGGCGCGTTCGGCATCACGTGGGCCGCGAGCATCTCCAGCCCGAGGCCCGCCGGAGAGGCCCGCCACTGGTGCGGGGCGAGCACGTCGACGGGCGCCGAGACCTGGGCAACCACCGTGCCGGACCCGTCGGTGAGGGTGCACTCGTAGCGAGCGGGACGACGCTCGTCGAGCTGCGACACCTGCCCCCAGTCGAGCACCAGGTCGACGGAGCGTACCCTGACGGTGCCCGCCGCGGGCAGCGTCACGGCCCGTTCCCACGGCTGCGACAGGGGTCCCTCGTCGTCGGCCACCACGAGGCGCAGGACCGCGTCGGCCGGCGCGCTCGCCGAGACCTCCACGTCGACGGCGTCGACGATCGGCACCCGGTTGTAGGCCATCGCGTAGGACAGCACGGGGACGGCCTGCAGCCGCAGTGCGTACGCCACCTGTCACCTCCGCCGGCGAGTCTAGGCCGGAGGTCGGACAGTCCGAGGAGGTGGGATCAGGTGCTCGGCCATGGGTGGCAGGTCGCACAGCCGGGCGACCAGTTGCTCGACCTCCTGGTCGGCCACGGTGAGCCGCCCGCCGGTGTGCTGCTTCTCGTGCTCCCCCCAGGACGCGACCGCGAACACCTCGAGGTAGGTGTCGGCGCGCTCGCCCGAACGGTAGAGGTCCCAGCGCATGGCCCCCGTCTGGAGGCGCGACTGCCGCAGCCGGGGCAGCAGGCTCTCGAACCTGTCGAACCGGTCGGGACTGATCGTGTATTCGACCGTGATCACCACCGGACCGGTGTCGGGGTCAGGGGTGAACACCAGCTTCGGGGAGCCCCAGAAGTCGATCGGCTCGCTCCGCCTGGCACCGAGGTCGGGCAGGCGCCACAGGGCAGCCAGCACCGCGCTGGCCAGGATGAGTCCCGCGGCCGCCAGCCACGACGTGCGCAGGCCCGTCACCTCGGCGAGGGACCCCCACACCACCGACCCGAGCACCTGGGCGGCGGTGAAGCTGACCATCAGCAGCGCCAACGCCCTCGCCCGGATCCAGTTGGGCAGGAACACCTGCACCTCGCTCATGAGGGTGGACAGGTAGGTCGTCCAGCCCATCCCCGCGACGAGGACGACGGGCAGCGCCGCCCAGAAGCCGGGGACCAGGACGAGTGCCAGCACCGCCCCGCCGTACATGACGGTCGCCACGACCGTGACCGAGTTGGCCGAGAGGCGCGCCCGGAGCCGGCCGACCGAGACCGCACCGATCACGGCCCCGATCCCGAGGCACCCGAACAGTACGCCGTAGCGGTCGGCGCCGATGCCGAGGATGCGGTTGGCGACCACGGGCAGCAGTGCCCACAACACCGACGCCGGGAACACGAAGCTCGACTGCCGCAGCAGCGTCCGTCGGACGTTGGGTTCGTTCCACGCGTAGCGCCCACCGGCCCGCATGGCCGGCAGGAAGCGCTCCCGGTGCTGTGCCGCGGCGCGTGGCCGGCGCCAGAACACCAGGGTCGCCACCAGCAGGAACACGCTCACCACCTGGGCCACGAACACCCACGGAACCCCGACCCGGGCGATCACGATCCCCCCGATGGCGGGGCCCAGAGCGCGGGCGAGGTTGACGCTCACCATGTCGAGCCGGGCCACCGCCCGCAGCTGCCCCCGGGGGACGAGTTCGGGCATGAGCGACTGCCAGGTGGGGATCTGCAGCGCCATGCCCATGCCGATGGCGAAGGTGAAGACGAGGAGCAGGGCCGGCGTCATGAGTCCGGCGAAGGTCAGGGCGGCGAGCAGCGTGCCGGTGATCACCATGTGCACCTGCACCAGCAGGAGCAGCCACCGGCGATCGAACGAGTCGGCCAGCACGCCGGCCGGGAGGGCCAGCAGCATCATGGGCGTCATGGTGGCCGCCTGCACGAGGGCCACCACGGACGCGGCGTTGGGGAGGTCGATGAGAAGCCATTGGGCGCCGACGGTCTGCATCCAGCCGCCCACGGTGGCAGCGAACATCGCGAGCCAGAGCCACAGGAAGGCCCGGCGCTTGAAGGGTGCCCACAGCGAGTGATCGGTCACCACGTCGGACTCGCTCACGTCGCCGCCTTCCTGTGAGGTGACCCTACTCACTCCGCGCCCCCGGTTGCGCTGTTCCGGGCCGGTGGGGCTGCGCCCGTCCGGCCGGGCCGTGGCAGAGCCCGGAGTCGGTGAGCGTCCGATGGTGCCGATGCCGAGTCGACCGCGTCGCCGGACGATGTAGCGAGAACGTAACACCACTGCCGTGCGGGCGGAACGACCGCGAGAGAAGGTGATCCGCATGCTGTGGAAAGTGAGAGCGGCCCTTCCCGATCGGCCCGGCGCCCTGGCGGCGCTGGCAACGGCGTGCGGATCGGCGGGGGTGAACATCCTCGGGATGCAGATCTTCCCCGGCGTCGACGACGTCACCGACGAGATCGTCCTCGACCTGCCCCGCGGCTGGTCGGGTTCCGAGACGCAACGGCTGCTCCACGACGCCGGGTGTCGCTTCGTCAGTGCGTCGCCGTGCTCCGAGGCGGCGCTGGTCGACCAGGCCACCCGCTACGTGCACGCCGCTCGCACGGTGTTGGCGGAGCCGGCGCGGTTCCCCGAAGTGGTGGCGGCGTTGTTCGACGCCGAGGCCTCGGCGCCGGTGGACGGTGGCCTCGACATGATGGAGCTCGCCGTCGGCGACGTGGTCATCCAGATCTACCGGACAGCCCCGTTCACCGCCACGGAGTTCGCCCGGGCGCACGCGATGGCAGGACTGGTCAACGACGTGTTCTCGCAGGCCGAGATCGGCCTGGCCGGGCGACTGGCCAACCGTCGCCTGGCCGAGGGTCAGGAGCCGGTCTTCGCCACGGGTGACGACACGGTGTCGGTCACCGTGGGAGGCATCGAGGTCGCCCGGGCGACGCTGGGTCCCGAGGGCGAGATCGCCGGCATCCGGGACCTGTCGATCACCGTCGACGACGCGTTCCGTCGCCGGGGCATCGGCACGCGACTGCTGCGGGAGGCCGCCGGCCTGGCCGCGCTGCTCGGTGCCGACGAGATCGTGATCACGTCGCCGGCGTCCAACCCCGCGGTCCTCCCGATGATGAGGTCGGCCGGGTTGCGGGGCCGCATCCGGATGACGGGCGACACCCTGGTGGTGCGGGCCATGGTGGTGCCCTTCCGCCAGCGTTCCGCTCCCGTACCTGTCGCCCGACGCGCGGTGCAGCTCGACTGACCCCTCCTGCGGGAGCCGAACTGGACCTGTCCGTCAGGATCTGACCGGTGCACGGGTCAGATCGTGACGGACAGGTCCAGTTGGGTCGGGGAAATCCGGTGGACGGAGGGGAGCCACGGACGGAGGGACGCGGAGGTAGCACGGAATCCGCAGCGGACCGCCATCGCCAGGCATCTTAAGAGTTTTCTCAGGAAACTTTGAGAATCTTCAGCATTGTCGTAGGCTGAGAGGGTTCGCCCGGGGCTTCCCTGCCCGGGCCCGACCTGAAGGTACCGCGATGCGCACCTATGTCCCTCTCACCGCTGCCGCGGCCACACTGGCCCTCGGAGTCGGCGGTTTCATCGGCGCCCCGTATGCGCTGGCGGCCGACGCCACCCTCAGCGTCGACGGCCAGTCACGCAACGTCAGGGTGTTCAACGACACGGTCGGCACCGTGTTGAAGGAGAACGGCATCAACGTCGGCGAGCACGACGTCGTCGCCCCGGCCGTCACCCAGCCCGTGGGCAAGGGCAGCGAGATCACCGTTCGCTACGGCCGTCAGGTCACCATCGTGGTCGACGGCGTGACGCAGACCCGCTGGGTCACCGCGACCACCGTCGACGAGGCACTGTCGCTGTTCGGCGTCCCGGCCGACGGGGCCCAGCTGTCGGTGTCGCGCGGCAGCGCCATCGGCCGCGAAGGCATCAGCCTCGCCGTGACCAGCCCGAGCGACGTCACGCTCACCGTCGACGGTCAGACGTCGGCCGTGGCTGCCCACGGTACGGTCGGCGACCTGCTGGCACTGCGCGGCGTGACGCTCAACCCCGCCGACGTGGTCACGCCGGCGGCCTCGTCGCTGCTCGCCGACGGCATGGCCGTCAAGGTCGTCCGCGTCACGTCCAAGCTCGTCACCAAGGACGTCCCCGTGCCGTTCGAGACCAGCAGCACCAACGATTCGACCCTCGCGAAGGGCACCACCAAGGTGAAGGTCGCCGGCGTCCAGGGCGTGTCGACCGAGACCTGGACCCAGACCCTGCACGACGGTCAGGTGGTCGCCGAGGAGCGCACCAGCGCGGTGGTCTCGAAGGCGGCCGTGAACCAGGTGACGCTCGTCGGCACGAAGGCAGCCACCTCCTCCTCGTCGACGTCGTCGTCCTCCTCGTCGGCGGCCGGCACCGGACCCACCTCGGGCAGCGCCAGCGGCGAGTCCTGCGGAGCTTCCTACTACGACGAGCCCCAGATGACCGCCAACGGCGAGGTGTTCAACCCCTACGCCTACACCGCCGCCCACAAGACGCTGCCGTTCAACTCGATGGTGAAGGTCACCAACCCCACCACCGGCAAGTCGGTCGTGGTGCGCATCAACGACCGCGGGCCCTACATCTCGGGCCGCTGCCTCGACCTCTCGGTGGTGGCGTTCCAGGCGATCGCGCCGCTGTCGGCCGGTCACGTCACCGTGACCTGGCAGATCGTGGGCTGACCCGACCCCGCCAACCCACCCCTCTCCCCCGGCGAACCGGCCGGACCCTCCTGGGTCCGGCCGGTTCGTCGTCAGGGATCACGTCCGGCGGGCCCGGGGCTTCGCAGCGACCTCGCGGTAGAGATCCAGCATCTTGGCGTTCTGCCCCGCCACGGTGTATTCGGCGGCCAGCGAGCGGCTCGCCGCAGCGGCCTTCGCCCGCCAGGCCTCGTCCTTCACCTTGTCGACCATGCGCAGCATCGCGCCCGCCATCGCGTCGGGCGACGCCGTGCACAACTCGGCGTTCACGCCGGCCTTCACCACCAGGTCGAGCTCGGGATCGCAGCTGATGAAAGGCAGGCCCGCGTGCGCGGCCTCGTGCAGCACGAGCCCCTGGGTGTCGGTGAGGGACGGGAAGCAGAACACGTCGGCCGCGGCGTAGTAGGACCCGAGCAGCGACCGGTCGACCTCTCCGACCAGGTTGAGGGCTTTGAGGCGGGCTCGTTCGCGCGTGAGACGAGCGCGGGTGGACGGGTCGCGGCGCCAGTCGCCCACCAGCATCAGCTCGGTGGACGGCACGAGCCGGTTGACGATCCGGAACGCCCGGACGAGGTTGACGATTCCCTTCTCCGGAGAGATCCGCCCCACGTAGAGGAATCGCACCCCCGGCGCTCGCGGCACCACGCGGTCGGGGGTGGGCAGCAGCGGGTCGACGCCGTTGGGCAGGGTACGCACGTCGCGTCCGCCGTACAGCTCGGCCACGCGCCGGGCGGTCTTGTTCGACGGGGTCGTGACCACCGTGGCCGCGCCGATCATGGCCGCGGCACCGCCCAGGAGCTCGGACGCCGCGCGCCCACGGTCGGCGTAGCGGGCACGACCGGCAGCCGCCTCCTCGGTGTCGGTGTCGCCGCCCGTCGACGTCAGGCGCCAGACCCGGTGCGCGGCGGCCATGACCGGCGTCATCAGCGAGTAGTGCTCGATGTAGGCGTCCCAGTCGGTGTGCCACGTGACGACGAGGGGGATGCCCGTACGTCGGGCCAGCAGCGTGCCGAGCAGCCCCAGGGGACCGAGCCCGTGCACGTGGATGACGTCGGGCCGCATGTCCTCGATGCGCTGCAGCCGGCGCTCGGCCCGCAGCCCGGTGGCGACTCTGGCCGGCACCCCGATCACCCGCACCGACGGGAAGCGGATCTCGGTGCGGTGGGGATGGTTGGCGTAGGGGTTGGGGCCGCCACACCGCGGCGCGGCCACGATCACCTCGTGGCCCGCGTCGAGCAGCGTGCCTTCGATCTGCTGCACCGCGTAGAGCAGGCCGTTGCGCCCGGGCCCGTAGTTGTCGGTCACCTCCGCGATGCGCAGGGGCCGCTGCTGGGCGTTCGGCTCGGACCACGTCGGGGCATCAACCACAGCGCCACCTTAGGCCCCACAACGTCCGATGGGGTACCGGCGCGAGCGACCCCGCACCCGGCCGGTGCCGGTGCCTGCCCCCGGGTCGGGCAAACCCCCGAGGTGCGGTGAATCGGGACGCTGCGGGTCAGGCGATGCCGGTCAACGAGCCGTAGGTCCTCTTGGCCTTCTGCAGCGCGGCGACGTAGCCCTGACGCTCGTAGGTGTCGGCGGACACGTCGGCGGGGATCGCCAGCTTGCCCCTGGCCTCGGCGACGGTCAGCTGGTGACGGTTCAGCCAGTGCTCCAGCCCGTGCTGCAGCGTGGCCGCGTAGGCAGCGCCGTGCCGCACGAGCGCCGAGGTGGTCATCACCACGTCGGCCCCGGCGAGCAGGTAGCGCACCACGTCGTCGGCGGTCTGGACCCCGCCGGTGCCGGCCAGCGACGCCTGCACGCGGCCGTGCAGCGCGGCGATCCAGGTGCGCGGCAGCCGTCCGTCGAACTGGTTGGACAGTTCGACGCCGGGAACCATCGAGAACGTGTCGATGTCGACCTCGGGCTGGAAGAACCGGTTGAACATCACCAGACCGTCGGCGCCGGCCGCGTCGAGCTGCAGGGCCAGGTCGCCGAACGACGAGAAGTAGGGCGACAGCTTGACCGCCACGGGAATCGACACGGCGTCCTTCACGCCCACGAGGATCTCGAGGTGACGGTTCTCGACCTCCTCACCACCGGCCCCCAGATCGCCCGGGACGAAGTAGATGTTGAGCTCGAGCGCGGCCGCGCCGGCGTCCTGCATGCGGCGGGCGAACCGGATCCACCCGCCCGTGGTGGAGCCGTTCAGGCTGGCGATCACGGGGATGTCGACGGCGCCGGCCGCGTCGCTGAGCAGCTTCAGGTAGGCCGCCGACTCGGGGTCGACATGGGTGCCCGTGCGCGGCACCACCGGGAAGTAGGACGTGGCCTCGGCGAACGCGTCGTCGATGTCGAGCTCGATGTTGACGCTACGGGCCTCGTCGGCGCGGATCTGCTCCTCGAACAACGAGTACATGACGACAGCCCCCACGCCCGCGTCGGCGAGGGCCTTGACCCCGTCGACGGTCTGCGACAGCGGTCCCGCCGAGGCGACGAGCGGCGTACGCAGCTCGAGACCGAGGTAGCGGGTCGAGAGGAACGTCATGAGTGGTCCTTCCGGAGGTCTTGCGCGCGTGCGTCGGACTCGAACTGGGCGGCGGAGCGCGTCGCCATCTCCTCGTACTGCTCCCACCGCTGGTCAACCGTACGCTGCCCCAGCTCGAGCATGCGCGCCGCCTCGGCAGGGTCGGCGTTGGCCAGCATCTTGTAGCGCAGCTCGCGGTAGATGTAGTCGGACAGCTTGAGTCTCGGCCGGGGCGAGTCGAGCAGGAACGGGTTGCCGCCACGCCACTTCACCACGGGGTTGTAGCGGATCAACGGCCAGTGTCCGGAGTTGACCGCGCGGTACTGCTGGTCGAGGCCCTTGCGCATGTCGATGCCGTGGGCGATGCAGTGGCTGTAGGCGATGATCAGCGAGGGCCCCGGGTAGGCCTCCGCCTCGCGGAAGGCCTTGAGCGTCTGCTGCGGGTCGGCGCCCATGGCCACGCGGGCCACGTAGACGTTGCCGTAGGAGATCGCCTGCAGCGCGAGGTCCTTCTTGTTGGTGACCTTGCCCGCGGCGGCGAACTTCGCGACCGCGCCGAGGGGCGTGGACTTCGACGCCTGCCCGCCGGTGTTGCTGTAGACCTCGGTGTCCATCACCAGCACGTTGACGTCACGGCCGGACGCCAGCACGTGGTCGACGCCGCCGGAGCCGATGTCGTAGGCCCAGCCGTCACCGCCGACGATCCAGACCGACCGGCGCAGCAGGTGGTCGCACACCGACGCCAGGTCGGCGATCTGCCGGGCCTCGGTCGTCGACGAAGCCGAGTCGGCGAGGGCGGCGAGGCGCCGCTTCAGCGCCTCGACGCGGTCGAGCTGGCGTGAGAGGTCGGACTCGTAGTCCTGGGGCGCCGCCAACAGCGGATCGGTGAGCTCCGCGCCCACGACGTCGCGGAGCTCGGTCAAGCGCGCCTTGGCCAGGGCCGTGTGCAGATCGGCCGCGAGCCGGAGCCCGAGACCGAACTCGGCGTTGTCCTCGAAAAGCGAGTTGGACCAGGCCGGGCCGCGCCCTCGCGCGTTGGTGGCCCAGGGTGTGGTGGGCAGGTTGCCGCCGTAGATGGACGAGCAACCGGTCGCGTTCGCCACCGTGGCCCGATCGCCGAACAGCTGGCTCAGCAGCTTGAGGTAGGGGGTCTCACCGCACCCCGAGCAGGCGCCCGAGAACTCGAACAGCGGCTCGAGGAACTGCGTGCCGCGGACGGTGCCGAAGTCGATGCGCGAGCGGTCGTTCATCGGCAGCGACTCGAAGAAGTCGATGTTGGCCTTGGCGTCGGTGCGGTCGAGCAGCGGCGTGAGGTTGATCGCCTTGCGACCGGGCGCCTTGAGGGACTTCACCGGGCACGCCTCGACGCAGAGGCCGCAGCCGGTGCAGTCCTCGGCGTAGACCTGCAGCGTGTAGCGGGCCTCGGGCACCCCGGCGGCGTTCAGCTCCGCGGTCTGGAACGACGCCGGCGCACCGGTGAGTGCCGCGGCCGAGAAGTACTTCGCCCGGATCACCGCGTGCGGGCAGACGAACGCGCAGTTGCCGCACTGAATGCAGGCCTCCGGGTCCCACTCGGCGACGATGTCGGAGATGTTGCGCTTCTCGTACTGCGTCGTGCCCGAGGGGTAGGACCCGTCGACCGGCATCGCCGACACCGGCAGGTCGTCGCCACGGCCACGCAGCATGGTGGCGGTGACGTCCTGCACGAAGCGGGGGGCACCGAGCGGGACGGGCCGAATGAGGTCGTGGACGCTGGTCGCCGTCGCCGGCACCTCCACCTGGTGCAGATGCGCCACGGCGTGATCGACCGCGAGGTGGTTCTTGGTGACGATCTCGGCCGACTTCTTGCCGTAGGTCTTGGTGATGGCGCCCTTGACCGCCGCGATGGCGGCGTCGGTGGGGAGCACCCCGGAGATGGCGAAGAAGCAGGTCTGCAGCACGGTGTTGGTACGGCTGCCGAGGCCCGCCGCGCGGGCGACCTCGTTGGCGTTGATGGCGAACACCCTGATGCCCAGGTCGATGATGCGCTGCTGCATCGACCGCGGCAGCCGGTCGAACACCTCGGCCACCGGGTACTGCGAGTTGAGCAGCAGCGTGGTGCCCGGGCGGGCGTACTCCAGCACGTCGACGCGTTCGAGGATGGACCAGTGGTGGCACCCGATGAAGCCGGCCTTGCTCACCAGGTAGGGGGCCTTGATCGGCTCGGGACCGAACCTCAGGTGCGACACCGTACGCGAGCCCGACTTCTTCGAGTCGTAGACGAAGTAGCCCTGCGCCCAGAACGGCTCGCCGCCGGCTTCGTCGGCCTCGCCACCGTCGGCCTCGTCGTCGTGGCCCGGGTCGTCCGAGGGTTCGGCGGACGGCGTGGTGGCGACGTCCGAGCCGCCCGGACGCGTGCTGCCGGTCGTGCGCGGCACCGAGCCGAGGATCTTGATCGTGTTCTTGTTCGCGCCGACCGTGCCGTCGGAGCCGAGGCCGTAGAAGACCGCGCGCAGCGTGTCGGCGGACTCGACGTCGAGGTCGGAGTCGTAGGAGAGGCTGGTCAGCGACACGTCGTCGTTGATGCCCACCGTGAACCGGGGCCGGGGAGCGGGCTTGGCCATCTCGTCGAAGACGCCCACGACCATGCCGGGGGTGAACTCCTTGCTCGACAGCCCGTAGCGTCCGCCGATCACCGAGGGCATGCGTGAGCGACGGCCCGAGTAGTAGGCCTCGCCGAGGGTGCTGACGATGTCGAGGAACAGGGGCTCGCCGCTCGAGCCGGGCTCCTTCGTCCGGTCGAGGACGGCGACCACGCGGGCCGACGTGGGGATGGCGGCGAGCACGGCGTCGACGGGCCAGGGGCGGTAGAGCCGGATCTGGACGACGCCCACCTTCTCGCCCTGGGCCAGGAGGTGGTCGACGCCCTGGACGCAGGTCTCGGCGCCCGAGCCCATCACCACGACGACGCGCTCGGCCTCGGGGTCACCGTGGTAGCTGACGAGGTCGTAGGAGCGTCCGGTGAGGTCGGCGAAGCGGCGCATGGCGTCGGCGACGATGCCCGGCACCTGGGCGTAGAACGGGTTGACAGTCTCGCGGGACTGGAAGTAGGTGTCGGGGTTCTGCGCGGTGCCGCGGATGAACGGATGCTCCGGGCTGAGCGCGCGGCGCCGGTGCTCGCGCACCAGCTCGTCGGACACCAGGCTGCGGAGGTCGTCGTCGCTGAGCATCAGCAGCGTGTTGAGCTCGTGCGACGTGCGGAAGCCGTCGAAGAAGTGCAGGAACGGGATGCGCGACTCGAGCGTGGCCACCTGCGCCACCGCGGCGAGGTCGTGCGCCTCCTGCACGGAGGCACTGGCGAGCAGGGCGAAGCCCGTCTGCCGCACCGCCATGACGTCCTGGTGGTCGCCGAAGATCGACAGCCCCTGGGTGGCCAGCGAGCGGGCGGCGACGTGGAAGACCGTGGACGTGAGCTCGCCGGCGATCTTGTACATGTTCGGGATCATCAGCAGCAGGCCCTGCGACGCGGTGAACGTGGTGGACAGGGCACCGCCCTGGAGCGCGCCGTGCATCGCCCCCGCGGCCCCGGCCTCGGACTGCATCTCGATGACGGTGGGCACCTGCCCCCAGATGTTGGTCTGGCGGTGGGCCGACCACTCGTCGGCGAGCTCGGCCATGGTCGAACTCGGGGTGATCGGGTAGATGGAGCACAGCTCGTTGAGCCGGAAGGCGACCGACGCCGCCGCTTCGTTGCCGTCGACGATGACCTTGGTGGGTCGGTAACTCGCGCTCATCTCAGTGCTCCGGAATCATCTCGATGGCGTGCACGGGGCACTGCTCGAAGCAGGTCGCGCAGCCGGTGCATTTCTCGTAGTCGTAGCGGTAGCGGTAGCCCTTGCCGAGCTTGATGATGGCGTCTTCGGGGCAGGAGCCGAGGCAGCCGTCGCACTCGATGCAGTTGCCGCACGACAGGCACCGGGCCGCCTCGAAGTGGGCCTCTTCGGGCTTCAGGCCTTCGACGATCTCGTCGAAGCCCTCGGTGCGCACGCTCGCGTCGAGCTCCGGCTCCATCCGGCGCGCGTGGTCGCCGAAGTACCAGAGGTTGAGCATGTCGAGGGTGGCGACCGGACGCTGCGTGCGCCGGGGCGACTCGTGGTTGAACAGGTAGGCGTCAATCATGCGCGCGGCGCGCTTGCCGTGGCCGACGCCGATGGTCACCGTGCGCTCGGACGGGACGGCGTCGCCGCCGGCGAAGATGCCGTCGACGTCGGTCATCAGGGTCTTCGGATCGACGCGCACCACGTCGCCGTCGAACTGCAGGCCGGGGATCGCCCTGAGGAAGTGCGAGTCGGCCTCCTGCCCGAGGGCGAGGATGACGGTGTCGGCCTGCAGCTCCTCGAAGCGACCCGTTCCCCGGGCCTTGCCCGACTCGTCGAGCTCCATGATCTCGACGGTCACCGAGTCGGACTCCATCGCCTGGATCGTGCGGAGCCAGTTCATCGTGACTCCCTCGGCCTCGGCAGCCTCCTTCTCGGCCGCGTGGGCGGGCATCTGGTCCTCGGTGCGGCGGTAGACGACGATCGACTCCTCCGCCCCGAGCCGACGTGCGACGCGAGCGGCGTCCATCGCGGTGTTGCCGCCTCCGTAGACCGCCACCCGACGGCCGATGCTCGGACGGCCGCCGCTCGCCACGTCACGCAGGAACGACACCGCGTCGACCATGCGCCCCGCGTCCATCGACGGGATGTCGACCCGCTTCGACAGGTGGGCGCCGATGGCCACGAACACCGCGTGGAAGCCGCCTTCGGCCTGTTCCTGCAGGAGGTCCTTGATGTTGTGGTTCTGGGTGATCTTCACTCCCAGCGCCCTGATGCGCTGGATCTCGGCGTCGACCACGTCGCGCGGCAGGCGGTACTCGGGAATGCCGTAGCGCATCATGCCGCCCGGCAGATCGCCCGCGTCGCGGATCTCGACGGTATGTCCCAGCCGGGCGAGGTGGTAGGCGGCGGCGAGGCCGGACGGTCCGGCACCGACGATGAGCACCTTGAAGCCGGTCGGCTGGTCGGACAGGGGGAACTGCCAGCCCTCGGCGAGCGCCTTGTCGCCGAGGTAGCGCTCCACGCCGTGGATCGAGATGGCCGAGTCGAGCTCCGCGCGGTTGCACATGCTCTCGCACGGGTGGTAGCAGACGCGCCCGTGGATGGCCGGGAACGGGTTGTCGGCGGTGAGCTGCCGCCAGGCCAGCTCGTCCTGGCCCGCCTTCACCAGTCGGAGGTACTCCTGGATGTTCTCCCCGGCCGGACAAGCGTTGTTGCACGGAGGCAGGAGATCCACGTAGACGGGCATGCGCGTGCGGACCGGTCCCACGCGGCCGGCGGCGCCGGCGAGATCCGGACGATCGGTGATGTCTCGCTGGTCGGCCATCGTGCCCTCCGGTCATTTGTCCTGACGGTTCGAAGGTCAGCCTAACCACGCCCACCGACCGTCGTGCGGACGGGGGTCAGTAAGCGCTTTCCGAGGGGTGCGACACGCGGGTTCCCGGGGACGGAGGCGTCGAGCAGCAGCGGCGTGGAGGCCGGGGGGATCAGACCGGGGACGCGTCGGCCGTGGGGTTGTCGGCCTGGGCCGCGCCGGCGGCGTCCCACCAGGCCAGCACCCGGGTGGCGACGAAGGTGACCCAGGGTGACGGCTCCCCGACGGGCACGTCGATCTCGAACCAGACCTGTCCCCGGTAACGAGTGCCCTGAAGCCAGCGGCCGTCGTCGGGGCGTGCCGCCCGCACCAGTGCCACCGCGTCGGCCGCCCGGGGGTCGGGTGGGGTCGCGTCGAAAGCGGCGGCGTCCCTCAGGTAGTCGAGGGCGCGCAGCGCGGTGTAGGGCCAGCGGAAGGGGTAGGCGAGGTTGGCGACCCAGGGTCCGACCTGGTCGCCCGTCGTCAACGACCGCAGCAGGTGCCGCTGCAGCAGGTACTCCTGGGCCCGGTGCCGTGCTGCCGTCAGCGCCTCGACGGCACCCGTCGCCCGCTCGTACCAGAGGATGCCGACGAGCGAGTTGAGCGTGGAGTGGAACGACGACCGCCGGGACCCCTCCACCCACTCGCAGTTCCAGCCGCCGTCGTCGAGCTGGTGGTCGACGAACCAGTCGGCCAGGCCGGAGACGTCGGCGCCGAGCCACGCGCCGTTGGCCAGGGTGAAGGCGTTGATGCAGCAGTCGACCTCGCCACCCCAGTAGGGCAGGTCGTCGTACTCCCACCGGCTGTTCGCCGCGAGCTTCGCCGCCGTGCCGGTGAGGGCGCCGGCGTCGAGGCCCCACTCGCGCAGCGTGTTCAGGGTCCACGTGGTGGCGGTGTAGGGCTGACCGGCCTCGTCGTCGGCGTGGTAGACCGCACGGGGATCGGGCCGGGCGGGGAAGTAGGCGCCGCCGGCCCACTGGCCGTCGTCGTCCTGCAGTGCGAGCAGGCGGGCACCCATGCCCTCGGTGGCGATACGCGCTCGCGTCGCCTGCCACACTGCCTCGGGGGCACCGGCGAGGTCACGCTCGACCTGCCACCTCAGCGCGGGGTCGCTGTCGAGCAGCCAGCTCAGCACCTTGTCGTCGACGGCCATGCCGAAGAGTAGGCACACCACCCCGGCGGTGTCGATACGCCGGGCCCCGGTGGGTCAGGGGGCGACGAGCTGGAGCAGCCGGCCGCCGTCGCCGTCCGTCAGTAACCAGAGGGTGCCGTCCGGCCCCTGGGCCACCTCGCGGATGCGAGCCCCCATCGGCCACAGGTCACCCTTCGCGGCCTCGGTTCCGGTCACGTCGATGCGGATCAGCGCCTGCCCGGACAGGGCGCCGAGAAACAGATCGCCCTGGAACTGCGGAAACACGTCGCCGCTGTAACAGATCAGTCCGGACGGGGAGATCGAGGGGTTCCACCAGACCTTCGGCGCCTCGTACCCGTCGCCGGGCCGGTGATCGGGGATGTCGGCGCCGCCGTAGTGGGACCCGTTGGACGCCCGCGGCCAGCCGTAGTTGCGTCCGGCGGTGATGAGGTTGACCTCGTCCCCGCCCTGGGGCCCCATCTCGTTCTGCCACAGGTTGCCGGCGGCGTCGAAGGCGAGTCCCAGCGGGTTGCGGTGACCGTACGACCAGATCTCGGCCGCCACCCCGCCCCGCTCGGCGTAGGGGTTCCCGGGGGCAGGCCGGCCGTCGGGGGTGAGCCGGAGCACCTTGCCGAGAGTGACGGTCAGGTCCTGAGCGGGGTCGAACTTCTGCCGGTCCCCGGAGGTGAGGAAGAGGTACTGCCCGTCCGGGCTGAACGCGACGCGGTGGCTGAAGTGTCCGCTGCCGGTGACCTTGGGACTCTGTCGCCAGAGCACCTCCACCGTGCCGAGCCGGGCAGCGGCCGGATCGAGCCGAGCCCGCCCGAGCACCGCGCCGGTCACGCCGCCCTGACCTTCGACCCAGGTGAGGTACACCGCGGCGTCGGTGGCGTAGGACGGTGAGAGCACCACGTCACCGAGGCCGCCCTGGCCCGCGACGACCGGCGTGGGCGTGCCCTGCACCTGCCGCAGGGCGCCACTCCGCTGATCGCGCAGCATGAGCTCGCCGGTGCGGCGGGTGATCAGCAGGTTCCCGTCCGGGAGGAACGCCATGGCCCACGGCTCGTCCACTCGGTCGACCTCCCGGACGACGAACGGCCGGCCGTCCGGGGCGGTGCGCGCCGCCGTCGGCGCACCGGTGGCCGAGGCGGGGGCGGTCGGCGCGCCCGCGGGGAGGCCGGTCGGCGGGGACGAGGCCACGGGCGGTGGTGTCGACGTCGTCGAGCACGCGGCCAGTGCCACCGTGCCCAGTACGAGCGAACGCCGTCTCATGCGTCGACGGTACCCGGCAGGACGCACGGTCCGAGAGAGCGCTGCGCGGGCCAGGGTGTGTTCGGCTCGGCTTCCTCGGCGCGGCACGGTTCGTCGGGCAGACTTGGCCGCATGCTGGTCGCCTTCTCCGTCGCCCCCAGTGGGGGCAGTCCGTCCGACTCGGTCCACGACGCCGTGGCCGCCGCCGTGCAGGTGGTGCGTGACTCCGGCCTGCCGAACCACACCGACTCGATGTTCACCACCATCGAGGGGGGGTGGGACGAGTGCCTCGCGGTCGTCCGCGACGCGGTCGAGGCCGTCGGTGCCTACGGCTCCCGCGTCTCATTGGTGCTCAAGGCCGACATCCGCCCCGGACACACCGGCGAACTGACCGGAAAGCTCGACCGCCTCGAGGCCGCCCTCGCGCGCCGTCAGGGTTCCCTCGATGCTGTCGAGGGGGTGGCGCCCGAGTGGGCAGCGACGACGGCCGAGTCGACGGGTGCCGAGTCGATCGTGGCGCCCGAAGGTGCCGCCGAGTGGGCGGCGGGGGCCGGCGAGATCGCCCAGGTCGCCGAGGTCGGCGCGCCGGGGACCACCGGCGCAGCCGCGGAGGCACGCGCCGACGAGGCGGCTTGGCAGGCCGAGGAGTCCGTCGAGGCCGCTCCGGTGGCCGCGAGCGTTCCCCCGGCGCGGCCGGCCGTCCTGGCGAGGTTCGAAGCGACGGCGCCCGTGGTCACCGTACGCGGCGACGCCGACGACGACCTGCCAATCGCCTGCGCCGTGGGAGCGCGCATTCTGGTGGCCGAGAGCGCCCCGCCCGAGTCGCTGGGTCTGGTCGAGTTCAGCCGGGCTGTGCTCCGTACGTCCGCGGGCGTGCGGGTGGTGTCCGGCGACGACGAGGCCTGGCGCGGACAGGCCGCCGACACCACGTCTGTCGTGGTGTGGACGGACAGCCCCGACGCCCCGATCGGCGTGTGGGTGCAGGTCTCACGCTGAGCGAGCAGCGCCCGTGACTCGGTGGCCCGGCTCCGGCCCCGACGACGTCGTGGCGATCGGGGACGTCGTGGTGCGGCGCGCCCAGCCGTCGGACGCCGCGGCCTACTCGCGCGCCGACGCCCGGATGGTCGGCGACACCTACGCATCACTGATGCCTCCGCAGTTCGCCGCGGACCGCTGGGACGAGGTCGACCGGCTCACCGGCGAACGTCGACGGGAGTTCGCCGAGGCACTCGAGGCCGAACGCCGCGGGGAGGAGCCGCCCCGCCGCACCTGGGTGGCCACGCAGGCCGGCGACATCGCGGGCATCGCCGTGTCGACCGCGATCGCCCCGTCGTGGGAGGCGTCGCTCGCTGTCGAGCCGATCGAGGGGATCACCTACCAGCTGAACCACCTGTACCTGCGCCCTGCTGCCCAGGGCACGGGGCTGGGTCAGGCCATGCTCGACCTCGCCCTGCCGTGCGCCCTGCCCGCCTACCTCTGGATCGTCGGCGGCAACGCCCGGGCCGAGCGCTTCTATGCCCGCAACGGGTTCGTGCGCGACCCGGTCGAGTACTCGTGCGGACCGCTCTGGTTCCACCGTCCGCTGTTCCGCATGGTCCGTCGCTGAGCGTCGTGCACAGCGCTCCGGCGGGTCGGCGTTGTCCACAGACCGGCTGAGACAGTTGCCTCGCAGCACGGGGCGCATGCCATGCTGAGGCGTCCCATCACCCCCTGGGAGGTCAGCCCGAATGCACGCACCGCCGCGCGCCCTCGCCGCGCTGGTCCTGATCGCCGTCGCCGTCGGCTGTACCCCCACCCCCCAGACCACGCCCGGACCGGTACCGAGCCTCACCTGTCTGGGGACCGGGGGGTCCCCCTCGCCGTTCCCTTGCGATGACGCGACGCGCACTGCGGAGCAGCGGGCGCTCGAGCAACAGGCCAGGGTCGTCTACGAGCGCTACTGGAAGGAATACACCCGGCTGCTGGAAGCTGGGGGGGCAACCGAAGCTACCCCCGAACTCAGCGCCACGGTCGCCCAGCCGATGCTCAGCAATGTCGTGTCGCTGCTCCGATTCCAGAAAGACAAGGGCTGGGTGCCAAAGCCGTTCGTGGCCAAGTACACGCTGCAGATGCGCTCGGCACCCGCCCGCGAAGGAGCCGAGGTGTCGGTCATAGCCTGTGAGGACACGACCGGATCAGTTCTATACGACCCCTCAGGGCAACGTGCCGGACAGGGAAGCCTCTCGGTTCAGGTACGCGCACTCAAGCGGGTCGAGGGCGCGCTCAAGATCTACGATGGCGAGGGCCAGGCCGCGGGGTCGCCATGTCCCATCGACTGACCGCATTAGTCCTTCTGGTCAGCCTCGCAGTCGCGTCTCTATTGCCCGCGCCAGAAGCATCGGCGTGCGGCACGTCATCGGCGGGTGCCTGGACCACCGCGGATGGTGCAGCGGTCTCTGCTACCTGTGGCACCACGGTCACCCAGTCCCCCGTCGCCGACGCGGTCCGGAAGGCCACCACCGATTCCGGCACGTCCACAAGCACGATCCCCGCGCCCGCCGAGCCGCAGCAACGGCCCGTCCAGAAGTCGTG
>Ga0073899_10002029_pt1 | contig 18309 bp, 17 predicted proteins | sample KloWWTmetaKNB5Ph_FD_88975 | JGI IMG/M metagenome (GOLD analysis project Ga0073899, IMG submission 88975) | Active sludge microbial communities from Klosterneuburg, Austria, studying microevolution and ecology of nitrifiers - Klosterneuburg... | ecosystem: Engineered > WWTP > Aerobic digester >... | reverse complement strand
TCCGAGTGACAGCGGCCCGCCGGGGGGCACGCCCGCACTCGGATGGTCGCCAGGCACTCGGATGGTTGCCAGGCACTCGGATGGGGACTGGGTGGGCGGCGGCTGGCATGTCGATCCGGCCTGTGACCTGCTGTGGGTGACCATGGTTGTTGATCCAGTTCCGCGTCTTTCAGACACAGACCGCCGAGCCACACAATGTTGGCGTTGAGGCGGGCACAGACCCCGGCCCAGCGCCGATGATGACATGCGAGAGACACGAGGTAGACAGGCGGCTCGACGGGAGGCTGCTGCGCTCAGAACACACAGACCGAACGTTGGTTTGGTGCGCTCACACAAGTCGCCCGCTCCGGCGACGCGGTGTTACGCGGGCGTACGGGGCAACCCGCGCAGCCGTTCCACTCTCGGGTCAGCTACACCGAGGTGCTCGACGAGCACACCGATCACCCTCTGGCGGTCCAGGGTGCCGGCCATGGCCATCTCTTCCAAGTCAGCCCAGTCCTTGGTGCGATCGAAGATGGCCTTGAACACGGCGAGGTCGGTGCAGGCGAGGAAGGGCACGTCGTGCCCGGCGAAGTGCTCGATTCTGGCCCGGGCGGCGACGTCGTCGTGGTAGGGCGTGGTCGACAAGAACAGGTCGACCGGGGTGTTGAGCCACCACAGTCGGGCCTGGCCATCGCGGACCAGCAGCTCACGATCAACGTCACTGCGCTTCACCTCACCCGGCAGCGCCGCGAGCACCGCGTCGACGGACTCGACCCCGACGAACACGTTGAGATCGATGTCGATCGTGCCCCGGGCCCTCTCGGTGCACCATGCCAGCGCCAGCGCTCCCCCGAATGCGTGGGGCAGGCGAGCCTTTACCAGTGCCAGGTGAAGGGCCACGATGCGCTCGACCAGCATGCTCATCGGCCGAACACCGGGGCGCGGAGAACGGCTGAGTGGCGAGAGGGGAACTGTTCGGCCAGGTCGAGCACCTGCTCCAGTTCGTATCCGCGTCGGTCGGCATCGGGGATGCGGCGCACCACTGCCGGCTCCAACTCGAATCCAGCCGCGCGGACGATACGTTCCAAGGTGTGCGCGGTGGGCGAGACCCGCCCGGCCTCATAGGCGGCGAGTGTGGCGTGTGACGTGCCCGCCGCTCGACCAAGCTGACGCAGGGAACTCCCCGAACGCCGGCGCAAGACCCTCAAAGCGGTAGCGACCTCCATCAGCTAAGGATGGTATCTGATTCGATACCAGTTGGCCAGCAACATTGGCGCCTCGGCCATCGACCTCCTATCGATCGGAACGAACGTTCCACGATCGAACCTCCGGCGTGGCACGATGGCAGGGTGAGCCTGCCCAACACTTCCGCACTGATCGCCCTCGCCGAACAGGCACTCTCCGCCTGCGGGGCCGCCCCCCTGGCGGGAGGCAGCCTGACCACCCGCACCCCGATCACCGGTGCCCGTCTAGGTGGGGTCGAAGCAACTGTCACTGTCGACCAGGCAGTCGAACGCGCTACCACAGCCTTCGGCACGTGGCGCACCACCCCCGCCCCCCAGCGCGGCGAACTGGTCCGGCGCCTCGGTGAGGCACTGCGCACCCACAAGGTCGACCTCGCCCGCCTGATCACCCTCGAAGCCGGCAAGATCGAGAGTGAAGCCCTCGGTGAGGTGCAGGAGATGATCGACATCTGCGACTTCGCCGTCGGGCTCTCCCGCCAGCTCCACGGGCTGACCATCGCCAGCGAGAGGCCGGGCCACCGGCTGATGGAGCAGTGGCACCCACTCGGCCCCACAGCGGTCATCACCTCGTTCAACTTCCCGGTCGCGGTCTGGGCGTGGAACTCCGCTCTCGCCCTCGGCTGCGGCAACCCGGTGATCTGGAAGCCGAGCGAGATGACCCCGCTCACCGCTCTCGCCACCCACGCCTTGTTCGAAAAGGCCGCGTCCAGCATGGATGTGCCCGCCCACCTGAACCAGGTGGTGCTCGGCGGCGGCCCGGTGGGAGCCGCGCTGGTCGCCCACGAAGGGGTGCCGCTGGTGAGCGCCACCGGTTCCACCGCGATGGGTCGCAAGGTGGGCCCCGTCGTGGCGGCCCGCTTCGGCCGCAGCATCCTCGAACTCGGTGGCAACAACGCAGCCATCGTCGCTCCGAGCGCCGACCTGGACCTTGTGGTGCGCGGGGCCACCTTCGCCGCCGCCGGCACGGCCGGGCAGCGCTGCACCACCTTGCGCCGCCTGATCGTGCACCGCTCTGTCCTCGACGAGGTGGTCGGCCGCCTTGCCACCGCCTACTCGGGCCTGCCGGTGGGCAACCCGCTGGAGAGCGGCACCCTGGTTGGGCCCCTCGTCACCCTCGCCTCCCTCGAGCGCATGCAGGCCGCGCTCGCCCAGGCCCGAGCCGACGGGGGCACCGTGGTGGTCGGCGGCAACCGCGAGCTCGCCGACTCTGCACCCGACGCTGCGTACGTCAGACCGGCGATCGTGACGATGCCTTCTCAGACGGCGATCGTCAGCACCGAGACCTTCGCCCCCCTGCTCTACGTGCTCACCTACGACACCTTCGACGAGGCGATCGGGCTGCAGAACGGGGTGCCCCAGGGCCTGGCGAGCAGCATCTTCACCACCGACCTGCGCGAGGCTGAACGCTTCTGCAGCGCGGCGGGCAGCGACTGCGGCATCGCCAACGTCAACATCGGCCCCAGTGGCGCCGAAATCGGTGGTGCCTTCGGCGGCGAGAAGACCACCGGTGGCGGCCGCGAGAGCGGCAGCGATGCGTGGCGCGGCTATATGCGTCGCGCCACCAACACGATCAACTACAGCAACGATCTCCCCCTGGCTCAGGGGGTCCAGTTCGGCTGAGGGTCGCCCGACTCAGCGGGTGAACAGCCTGCCGGTGGGTGTGGCAAGGAAGGCATCGAGAGGCACGTTCTCCTGCTTGAGGAAGCCCTTCTGGGGCAGGGTGCCGTTGCGCACCAGCTCGATCACCGCGGCCGCCGAACCCGCCGTCGTCCACGCGATGGCGCGGTTGCGCTGACCGGCGACGTCAATGGGGCGAAACGCCTTCACGTACTCGACTCGGCGTAGATGCCCGTGCGCCATCCCCTCCGACGCGACGTGCATGTAGACCACGTCCTCGTCGACCGGTGGCTTGGCATTGGTGAGGATCTCGCCCGCGAGTTCGCGCCGGTCGCGCATGAGTAGTTCGTGGAAGAAGAAGTTCATCAGGTCCATGTGGCCCGGGTACCTGATGGTCTTGTAGTCGAGGTTCTCGACCACACCGTGATACGTCTCACACATCGTGCCGAGCCCACCCGAGGTGGTGAACGCCTCGAGCTGCTTGCCGTCGACGTGGATGGTCTCCTTCCACTCCATCGACGAGACGAGCTTGCGCACCCCGTCCTCGATGACCTCGCAGTCATTGAGGTACTCGTTGACCACCCCCTCGGGCGACCAGTTGAAGGCATAGCCGAGCAGGCCGGTGGGGTTCTGGGGAAGGGCCCCGACCCTCATCCGCACGGAGCGGCAGCTGTCGAACTCCGCAATCTGGGAGGCGGCGACGATTCCCACGAAACCGGGGGCGAGACCGCATTGGGGGGCCATCAACCCCTTGGAGGTGGCGCTCATCTCGATCACTGCCCGCGTCGTGGGAACGTCTTCGGTGAGGTCGAAGTAGTGCAGACCGAGCTCGAACGCCGTCTCGGCGATGCCGAGGTTGAGGTGGTAAGGAAGGCACGACAGCACCGCCTGGACCCCACCCAGCTCGCCGCGCAACAACTCCGCCGACGACAGGTCGGTGACCCTCACCGGAAAGGTGAGTGTGCGGTGGGGTGGGCGGACGTCAAGACCGACGACCTCGAGCCCGGCCTCGTGGAGCAGCTCGGCGGCCAGCGTGCCCACCTTGCCGAGGCCCAGCACAGCAATTCGATCGAACGACATGGACTCCACTCTGGCACGTTTCGACCACAAACGCTGCGTTGAGCGACGGAACGTTCCAGAAATGGACTCCGTCACCGGTGGCGAGGGTTTGGGTTAGCGCGCACAAACACAACGTTCGGTCTGTGCGTTCTGAGCGCAGCAGCCTCCCGTCGAGCCGCCCGTCTGGCTCGTGCCTCGCGCAGTCATCATCGGCGCTGGGCCGGGGTCTGTGCCCACCTCAACGCCAACAAAGCAACTCTCGGCGGCCTGTGTCTGAAAGACGCGGAACTAGATCAACAACCATGGTCACCCACAGCAGGTCACGGGCCGGATAGACATGCCAGCCGCCGCCCACCCAGTTCCCATCCGAGTGCGGGCGTGCCCCCCGTCGGGCCACTGTCACTCGGACGGGCCGCTGTCACTCGGATCACCCGCGACCAGCGACACCCCTCGGAACTCTTCGTGTCGTCAGAGCGCGCGCTCTTAGCCCACTCTCTCGAACTGAACCAGTCGCTCAACAGGGTCGGCCTTCACCAGCTTCACCCTCACCTCGTCTCCGGGTTGAACCCCGCGGGCCTTGATCTTGGCGAGGACCGCCACCTCGCACAACTGGATGCGGGTGGCCTCCTCGTCGTCGTCTACCACCTCGGCGCTGAACACCGTGCCCTCGCGCCCCTGCAGCATCACAGCTTCGGCCAGATCCACCACGGCCCTCTCGATATTGGCGCTGCGGCCGTCGGCGCGGTCCATCACCTCGGGCAGCCGGGACAGGGCCTCTGTCACGTGGTCGGGCACCGGCCTGCCGTTGGCGATCGCCAGCGCTGTCTGCACCGTGTAACGATCCGCCAGCCTGCGCAGGGGCGCCGTGGCGTGGGCGTAAGTGGCGGCCATCGCCGAATGCCACGGGGTGACACCCGGCTCATGGACGACATAGTCGGCGCCCCCACCGGCTCGACGCACCGCCATCATGAACGCTGCATGACGCGGATCGTCGGCGTCGAGGGTGCGGGCGAAGGCGCCGAGGCTCTGGTCGGGCGGCCAGGACAGGGCAAACGCGTGAGCGGTGTGGCGTAGGCGCTTGACGGCCCTCTCATCGGGTTCCGACATGACCCGGAACAGACCAGTACCGGCGGCAAGCATCGCCTCGGCAACGGCCAGGTTGCATGCCAGCGACATAGCGGCGTTGGCCCTCTCGCTGGCGAGGCGGGGCCGAAAGGCGAGCCGGTAGCCACCGTCGTCTTTCTCCACCACCTGCTCCGGCGGGTCGATCTTGGCCGCGCCGCGGCCCGCCTCGGCGGCGGCGATGCGGCGGGCGAGCTCGTCGAACTCGGCGGGTAGGTCGGCAGGCGCCACCGACTCGTAGGCGAGCTTGGCGCGGCTGAGGATGACGGCGCGCGTCGCCCCGTCGAGCCGCGCTTCGCCGGCGCCATCGACCCTGATGTGGAACACGACCGCGGGCCTCGGCCCATCGGGAAGCAGGCTGGCAGCACCTTCGGCTAAAGCAGGGGGGTAGAGCGCCGCCTTACCGTCGGGCAGATACAGGGTGGCGCCACGCTCCCATGCTTCTCGGTCCAGGGCACCACCTTCGTCGACGAACCAGGCCACGTCGGCGATCGCGTAGTGGAGCAGGATGTCGCCACCCACGCGCTCGAGGTGGAAAGCCTGGTCGAGGTCGGTACTTCCGGCGGGGTCGAGGGTGACGAAGGGCCAGCCGGTGAGATCGGAATGTTCGCCTGGCGACCGCTGGGCCGCCTCGGCAGAGGCAGCTATCACCTCATCGGCAAACCCGGCCGGAACGTGGAACTGCTGACGAATGTCGGCGAGGCCGGAGTCGAGTGCGTGGACCGCGTCGCTCAAGGATCTCATCGAGCCGTCCCTCTCGCCTGTCAGACCACGCGGCGAAGGATGCGCAAGCTACCCGTGAAGCTCAGTTCCACGAACCGACCGCTCTCGACGGCGGGGCGATAGATGCACTCGTAGGGAGGGCGGCCACCATCGGCGGGGTCGGGAAAGACGTCGTGGATGGCGAGGGTGCCGCCAACGGCCACATGGGGTGTCCAGCCCTCGTAGTCGCGTCGGGCAGGTTCGTCGCCGTGGCCCCCGTCGATGAACAGCATCGCCAGAGGGGTGTGCCAGGCGGCGGCGACCGCGGGTGACTGACCGACGACGGCGACCACCACGTCTTCCAGGCCGGCATCGTGGATGGTGGCACGGAACAGGGGAAGGGTGTCGATCCTTCCAACGCGTTGGTCGACGAGGCTCGGGTCGTGGTGCTCCCAACCCGCCTGGTTCTCCTCACTGCCGCGGTGGTGATCCAGGGCGAACAGGACGGTGCCGCAGACGCGGGCGGCGCCACCCAGCCAGACCGTGGATCGACCACAGTAGGAGCCGATCTCCATGAAGGCCAGGCCCGGAAGTACTTGCCCGGCGGCTACCGCCGCGACGTAGAGCGCGTCGCCCTCGTCGGGCGGCATGAAGCCTTTGGCCGCCAGAGCATGGGAGCGCAACTCGGCATCTAACTCGACGGGCGGCGGCTGGGGTGACATCTCGGGCACCATACCGGCACCCGCTCCAACCCCAACTCCTCGACCCCGTCATGCATGCACGCAAACCAGGCAGCGCCTGCGAGAATCGGGACCATGAGCGCACTCGACGACCTGGTCGACCTTCTCGACCTCGAGCCCATCGAGGTCAACTTGTTTCGTGGCGTGTCACCCGACGAGAACCGCCAGCGGGTGTTCGGCGGCCAGGTGGCCGGACAGGCCCTCGTGGCGGCCACCCGCACCGTCGAAACCGGCCGCCACGTGCACTCTCTACACGCCTACTTCCTGCGCCCAGGCGATCCCACGGTGCCCATCCTCTACGAGGTTGACCGGATCCGCGACGGTAAGGGTTTCACAACCCGCCGAGTGGTGGCGATCCAGCACGGGCGGGCCATCTTCAACCTCCAGGCGAGCTTCCACTTCGTCGAGGAGGGCCCCAACTACCAAATGCCCTGCCCCACTGGTGTTCCGGACCCCGATTCGCTGCCCGATTTCAAGACCCGCATGGCACCTTTCAAGGAGAGGATGGGCGACTTCTACGATCGGCCGCGGCCCATCGACACCCGCTATGTCGACAGCGACCCGTTCAGCCGGGGCACTACTCCGGCCTTCAATCAGAGGGTCTGGCTGCGCGCAGACGGCACCCTGCCCGATGACCCCACCCTTCACGCTTGCATCGTCACCTATGCCAGCGACATGACCCTGCTCGACACCACGGTGCTCCCCTTCGGCATGTCGTGGGAGACGCCTGGGATGCAGATGGCCAGCCTCGATCACGCGATGTGGTTCCACCGCCCCTTCAGGGCCGACGACTGGCTGCTCTACGACCAGCGACCCCTTTCCACAGGCAATGCTCGTGGGCTGGCCGGTGGAGCGCTCTACACACGCGACGGCACCCTGGTGGTCACCGTCGTGCAGGAGGGTCTGGTGAGGCTGGTCGACGAGTGAGCCGGTTCGCCGTCTTCATGGTCGGCGCTGCGGCTGTCGCAGCTTCGTGCGGCTCCGGCTCGGCGAGCGATCCGACCATCTCCCCCAGTGCCCACCTGCCGACTGACACGACCGGCGACACGACCGGCACTGCCGACGGCGTACAGCTCGTTCCGGTAGCCACCGGCTTCGACCGTCCCGTCGACATCGCCTGGCGGGAGGGCGACACGTCGGCCTATGTCGTCGAACAGGGTGGCCGGGTGGTGAGGGTCGCCGACGGGGCCGAGGGCGACACTGTGCTCGATCTGACCGAGGAGGTCTCGACATCCAACGAGCAGGGCCTCCTCGGCATCGCCTTCCATCCCGATCTCGCTTTCGCCTATGTCAACTACACCGACAGCGACGGCCACACCGTCATCGCCGAGTACCCAGTCGGCGACGATGGCGGCTTCGACGAGCAAGGGGCGCGCACCGTGCTCACCATCCCCCAGCCCTACGAGAACCACAACGGTGGCAACATCGCCTTCGGTCCCGACGGCCACCTCTACATCGGTATGGGTGACGGAGGAGCGGCATCCGACCCCGAGCGGCGGGCGCTGGATCTCGGCGAACCGTTGGGCAAGATTCTGCGCATCGACCCCCGCCCCGACGGCTCCCGCCCCTACGGCATCCCGAGCGACAACCCCTTCGTCGATGTCGCCGGAGCCTTACCGGAGGTGTGGCTGAGCGGAGTGCGCAACCCTTGGCGCTTCGACTTCGACCCGTCGACGGGCGACCTGTGGATCGGTGATGTCGGCCAGGGCGACTGGGAGGAGATCGATGTGGCCCGTGCCGCCGACGGTGGCGGGCGCGGGTGGAACCTCGGATGGAGCGCCTGGGAAGGAAAACACCGCGCGAACACGGACCAGTCACCCGAAGGTGCCGTCGCCCCGCACCACGAGTACTCCCACTCCGAAGGCGGCTGTTCGGTCACAGGAGGCACCGTCTACCGGGGCAACGCGATACCGGAGCTCGAGGGCTGGTACATCTTCGGCGATTACTGCATCGGCACCCTGTGGGCACTCGACTCGTCGACAGACGCCACCGCCGAGGTGATCACCATCGCCAACATGTCGACGCCCACCGCCATCCGCTCCGGCCCCGACGGCGAGCTATACCTGCTCTCCCACAGCGAAGGCACCGTGCTCCGCCTCAGCGGCGGGCACCCATGAACATGTTCTTCAACGCGTCGTAGTGCTCGATGCAATGTCCGGCGCCGAGCACCACGGCCTCGAGCGGCATGTTGCTCATCTTCACCGGCACTTGGGTTTCCTGCTCGATGCGTGTCGCCAGGCCGTGGAGCAGACCGCCGCCGCCGACCAGGTACATGCCGCGCACGAGGAAATCCTGGGCAAGCTCGGGTGGTGCCTTGGCCAGACAGCGCACCACTGAGGCGATGATGCTGCTGACAACGTCTTCGATGGCGAACCGGATCTCCTCCGGGGTGAGAACGACCGTTTTGGGAAGACCGGTCATCAGGTCCCTGCCGCGCACTTCGGCCTGGCTCTCGTCTTCGGTCGGAGCGGCCGAGCCGATCGCCATCTTCACTTCCTCGGCGGTTCGTTCGCCGATTGCGATCCCGTGCTCGCGGCGCACATACGCCTGAATTGCGGCATCGATGTCGAAGCTGCCTACGCGCACGGCCTCCAGAGCGACGACCCCGCCGAGGCTGATGACGGCGGTCTCGCTGGTGCCGCCGCCGATGTCGATGACCATGTTGCCCACCGGCTCGTCGATCGGAAGGTCGGCACCGATGGCAGCGGCCATCGGCTGCTCGATGAGCTGGGCATCGGCGGCACCGGCCCGACGAGCGGCGTCGGTGACGGCGCGGCGCTCGACCTCGGTGATCGCCGACGGCACGCAGATGACCACTTTCGGCCGGGTGAACCGGCTGACGCCGACTCTTTGCAGCAAGAGGCGGATCATCCTCTCGGTGATCTCCAAGTCGGTGATCGCCACGCCACGCAAAGGCCTGACGGCCACGATGTAGCCCGGGGTACGACCGATCATCTGCCACGCCTCGCGGCCCGTGGCAAGGACCTCGCCGGTCTGCCGGTTGAGGGCGATGACCGAGGGTTCGTTGAGCACGATGCCCTTGCCCTTCATGTAGACGAGGGTGTTGGCGGTGCCAAGGTCGATGGCGAGGTCGCGGGCCACTGGTTACCGTCCCAGCTCGTCGCGGCCGGGCTCATCGCGGCCCGGCCCATTGTCGGGACGCTTCTCAGTGGGTCGAACGCGATCCATCACTTCTCGCCGCGACTCGGACGAAAGGGCATCGATGTGACGACGGAACTTGACCACGCCCGGCTCCTGGTGAGGGCGGCGACGCAGGACCAGGAAGGCCCCGATCAGAACCACGACGAGAACAACTGCGACGACCCAGATCATGCTCGCTCGGCCCTCGCCGCGGCGGGCACCTCTGCCGGGCCTACGGGGACGTGGGCACCTGTGCCCCAGTCGGCCCCACCGGCCCACATCTCGTGTTTCCAGATCGGTGCCGCGGCCTTGATCGCGTCGATCGCGTAGCGGGCTGCATCGAACGCCTCGGGCCTGTGGGGCGCACTTACGGCCACGACCACCGAGCTCTCCATCAGGCCGAGTTGGCCGCTGCGGTGGAGCATGGCCACCCGCCCCGTGTGGGGCCAGCGGACCCTCAGCTCAGTCTCGATGGCGCCGAAGGTAGGCACCACCTGATCTTCGTAGACCTCGTAGGTGAGATGCCGAACCCCTTCGCGCAAGATGCCATCTTCGTCGACTGCGTGGTCGCGCACCGTACCGCTGAACAGCACCACGGCTCCGCACTGGGGCTGAAGGCACCACTCATAGATCGCGCCCACCGGTAGCTCGCCCGCGCACACACCGAGCCAGGAGTTACCAGAGGCGGGAGGCTGCACAACGGGGCATGGTAGCCGTACTGAGGGTCTGAGCCACCGGGCGAGACTCCACACCTCCCGGTCGGTCGCGACGCCACTCGCGGCCGAGACCTCACTAACCTGCCCTATCCGTGGAGCGGAGCGAGTGGGACGACGACGACCAATACCCTGCCGCACCCCTTCCCGCGCACGAGCGCAGATGGCGCCATCCAAGCGAAGTGGGCAACCATGCCTGGGCACAGGGAGAGCCCGCTCTCACCATCGGCCGCGGCCTGTCCGCGGCCACGGGCGCCATCGGTGTCGCACTCACACTGGCCGTGCTGTGGGCGATGCTGCCCACCGAGGCGGGTCGCAGCGCAGTGGTCAGCGTCAGGTCCACCCTCGTCGCGGGCCCGGCAAACGGTCTTCTCGGCGAGGGCACAACAGGCATCGAGCCCACGTCCGTGCTCTCCACGAGTGGGGCCAACGAGCCGGCCACTGACGCGACCGTTCTCGCCGGAACCATCTCCACCAAGCCGGTCGCCGCCCAGACGATGCCCACCTACCAGATCAACCATGTCACGACGCTCGAGCCGAGCGCCGTCGCAGTAGCCGTGGATGGCGGCAATCTGGTCGTTACCACTGCAGGCGCCGTCGGCGACGACCTCGCGCTGGAGCTCCTCCTGCCCGACGGCACAGTCGCGCAGGCCGATGTCCTTCTCGTCGATCAGCTAAGCGGTCTCGCCGTACTCGCACCGGACTCCGTCGACGGGATCGCCCGCTTCACGGTGGCGACAAAGATGGAGCCGGGCGACGTGCTCACCGTCTACGGCAGCAATCCGATGGACATCACAGTGGACCCCGCGGGCAACGTCGCCACCGAATGGCCCGGCGGCGACACGATCAGCGAAGGCACCCCCGTGGTGAACCAGCGGGGCGAGTTGGTGGCACTGTGCACCCACAGCGCTGGTGGCACCTCGCTGGTCGCCATCGACAACCTCAACGGGCTGAGGCGGGCTCTCGGTGCAGCTCTGCCGCCACCGGTCTGGCTGGGCGTGGTCCTCAACGACGACCCCGGCGGATCACTCGTGGTCGGAGCCGTGGACCCGGTGGGCCCCGCTGCCGGCGCAGGGTTGGAAGTGGGCGACTCGATCCTCGCCATCGACGGGCGAAGGATGATCGACCTCACCGAACTGGCCGGCACCCTTGCCCTGCACCGGCCTGGCGACAAGGTCAGTATCGCCCTGCTGTGCAGTGATGGGACCACCAGCACCGTCCTGGTCGAACTCGCCGCGCCGCGACCGTCACTCTGACCAGGCTCTCTGGTCAATTTCGCCGGTCAGGCGAGGCGGCGGGCACGGGCCCGCAGGAAAACCTTCACCAGAGCCGCCAACAGGATGACAGCACCCGCCACCAGGGCACCGAGGGCGATCTCCTGGCGGCGCTTGGGTGAGACCATCGTCCACCACTTCGCCTCGGTTGCCTCCACATAGGCCTGCTCGTTGGTGACAGTGGGCTTCCAGCCGACCGCCTTGAGCTTGTCATTGGCCACCAGCCACGGCCAGCGGGTGTAGCTGCGCAGGCCGGGCGGGATTGGCCCGCGCTGGAACCTCCACCTCAGGTCGGTGACCACTTCGTTCACCCGGTCGGGCAGCTTCAACTTCAGCGCTGCACCGGCCAGGGCACGAACCCGCTCACCGGGTATCCATCCGTCGGGGGCGACGTTGTGCACCCCGTCGAGGGTCTGCTTCACCGCCAGGTGGACCGCACTTGCCAGATCGTCGAGGTGGAGGAACTGGGCCGGAGGGTCAGCCTCCCCCATCCTCTGCCCCATCCCGGCAGCAAGGGCGTTGGCGAGTCCGCTGACGCCGTCTGCGGCCATCGACACCGCGGGGCGCAGCACTGTGGCCGTGCGACCCGGTCCGGCAGTGCGCCAGTCCTCGATCACCTGCTCGACCGCGCCGAGTTGACGGGCATAGGCGAACTCGAAGTCGGGCCGCAGGAGGGCGTCCTCGGTGAGCGGCACCGGGTTGTTCGCCCACGCGCCATAGACCATCGCCGACGACACCAGTACCACGTGAGTTGCCTTCGGGCATGCGGCCAGAGCGGCACCGAGGCCGTGAAGGGCGCTCTGGCGCCGACTCGCTCGCGCATCGGCATCGTGGGCATCGAGCCAGACCATCACCTCGCACTCGGCGGGTTCCACCACCGTCACCCCATCGTCGGCGGCGAGGAGCTTCAACACCCGCGACCCGAGCGCGCTCCTCGCATCGCCCACCCACACCGCACGGGTTACCGGCGTGGTTGCCCGCGCTTCCGCGACAGCCCCAGCAGGGGCTACCTCAGGCCTCCGTGTCGCGTCCATGACCACCGACGCTAGTGGTCAGGCCGCGACATGAACCTCACACCATCGTCACACCTTCGCTCGCGGCGCGGCGCCGTAGGCTGACCCCATGGCTGACGGCGTTCCCGATCCGGCTGATTTCGGCGACAACCCCTTCGCCAACCTGCCCATGTTTGGCGAACTGGCCCGCGCCCTCGCCGGACAGGGCCCGCTCAACTGGGATGCAGCCCGTCAGTTCGCCGCCCTTTCGGTCGGTGGCGGTGTCGGTGAACCAAACGTCGACCCGACGGTGCGCATCCAACTCGGCGAACTCGCCCGCATCGTCGAGATGCATGTGAGGGACCTCACCGGTTCGGAGGCAACCTTCCCCGAGGTCACCCCCGTCACCCGCGGAGTCTGGGCCCAGCGCACCCTCGAGGCCTACCGCCCCCTGTTCACCGAACTTGCAACCTCCCTCGGGCGCCGACGTGCCGAAAGCGAGGCCGGCACTGAGGTGGGCACCGAGATCGACGCCGAGAGCGGCGACCCGATGATGGCGATGATGGCCAACCTCAGTCAGATGATGGCGCCGGCGATGATGGGCATGGCCGTCGGCTCGATGGTCGGCCGCATGGCGGCGCGCACTTTCGGCCAGTACGACCTGCCGATCCCTCGCGCTGACAACGCCTTGCTCGTCGTACCGGCCAACATCGACCACTTCGCCACGGAGTGGGGCCTCCAGGTCGATGAGATGAGGTTGTGGGTGCTGGCCCAGGAGCTCATCGGCCACGCCCTCTTCGCCATCACCTCCCTCCGCAACCAGTTCGCCGCCCTGGTCCGTCGCCATGTGAGCGGCTTCCGCCCGGATCCGGCAGCCGTGGGCGAACGCCTCGTCTCGCTGGAAGGCGAAGGCATGAACGACCCGATGCAGTTCATGCAGCAGCTCCTCGGCGACCCTGCCCTACTGCTGGGGGCGGTCCAGTCGCCCGAGCAGCTGGCCATGGCACCCCAACTCGACGCTGCGGTTGCGGCGGTCGTGGGCTATGTCGACTACATGGTCGACGGGGTGGCGGTGAGGGTGATCGGCGGAGACTCCCTGCGCATCGCCGAGGCCGTGCGCAGGCGCAGGGTGGAGGCATCGCCGGAGGATCTCTTCGTCGAGCGCCTTCTCGGCCTTCAGCTCACCCAGGAGCAGATACAGAGAGGCAAGACATTCATCGCCGGTGCTGTCGATCGCCTCAGCGGCGAGTCGGCGGAAGCCAGCCTGACCTCGATGTTCGCCCTCCCCGATGCCCTCCCCACCCCGGCCGAACTCGACGCCCCCGGCCTGTGGATCGCTCGCTTGTCACTCTGAAGCCGGGCGTCGCTCACCCTTGGGCGGGGTGTTCGCCCTCCGCTTGGCGACATTGTTGGCGATCCCTCGCCGGGCCCTGGCCGTGAGCGTCGGTGGTACCGGCCGGCCGGCCCTCACCGCCCGCGAGCCGATCAGGTAGCTGGCCGCGGCTGAGGCACCGAACAGGCCGACGACCAGGAAGCCGAGCCACCCGGGCAGGGTGAACGCCACCGGCCCGAGCGCGGCGAGCACCCACGCCAGTTGGAAGCGGGTCTCGAAACGAGCGAAAGCTCGGCCCTGGTTGGCGTCGGGAGCGTCACGCTGCACGATCGAGTCGAAGGCTTGGCGACCGGTGGCCGTGGAGAAGTTGACCATGAAGGCGAGGAGGATTGCCGCGACCAGTCCGGCGGTGGCGGCGGCTCCGAGACCGGCGACGGCGATAACGCTCAGGGCACCGGTGAGCATCACCTCCTCGCGCAGGGAGCGGCGCAGAACGGGGGCAACGAGGTTGCCGAGCATCGATCCGAGAGTGGTGGCGAGGGCGGCGGTGCCGAACCACACCAGCCCGAACTCGCCGCGTAGCCAGAAGAAGAGATGGAAGGTGAGGAACCCGGCCGTGGCGCGAATGAGAACCATCGCTGCGGTGGCAAGCACCACTCCCGCCGATCTCAGCTCGGCCTTCTCCTTCTTCGCGGCGGGCGCGGAGGCAACGACGTCCCGGGGCAATCTGCGCGCCGCTGCCGTGGCGAACATGAAGATGCCCGCACCGACCACCAGAGCCAGGCTGGCGTTGAGTTTGCCGATGCCGGCGAGGACGGAGAACGAGATCGCCCCGAAAACTCCAGAGATCAGGCTGAGCTTGGAGTTGGCCTCCACGAGCTCGGTGTCGTTGCGCACCACCGTGGGCACCAGAGCCGACTTCGAGACGGCATACGTCTTCTGCATCACCATCGCCCCGAACACGAGCGGATAGAGGAGCAGACCATCCGTGTGGAAGGCCATCAGCAAATAGAGCAGGGCCCGGCTCACCGACGTGATCTGCATGACCATCCGCCGGCCGCCGGGGATGCGATCGACGGTGGGCCCGATGGCCGGTGCCACGACGGCGAAGGGAGCGACACTGACCAGCAGATAGAGGAGCACCTTCGGGCGTTGGGCGTCGGGGCTGAGGTTGAACAGCACCGAGCCCGCCAGAGCGCCGAACATCGCCGCGTCACCCATGGCCATCAGGGCATGGGTGCGGGCCAGACGCTGGAAGCCGGTGTGAGCCGGCGGCAGTACCTGGTGCCGAGACCGCCCACCCGGTCTCTGCCGGGTGCCGGGGCTCAGTCGCTCATAGCTCACGCCCGCATCGTAGGGGGGCTCACCCCTTCGGCCGCTCGAACCTGTAGCCCAGACCCCGGATCGTGGTGATCCGAGTCGGGTGGGCGGGGTCCGGCTCGATCTTCGCCCTCAGCCGCTTGATGTGCACGTCGAGGGTCTTGGTGTCGCCCACATAGTCGCTGCCCCACACCCGGTCGATGAGGACGTCGCGCGACAGCACTCGACCGGCATTGGCGAGAAGGAGGTGAAGCAGCTCGAACTCCTTCAAGGGCAGGCTCATCTCCTCACCGGCGAGCACCACCCGGTGCTCATCGGGATCCAAGTTGACGTCACCGACGGTGATCGCTCCAGGCGTCAAGGCGGCGCCCGTCGGGGCGCCGGTGTCCCGGCGTCGCAGCACCGCCCTCATGCGGGCCACGAGCTCACGCATGCGGTACGGCTTGGCTACATAGTCGTCGGCGCCCACCTCGAGGCCCACGACAGTGTCGATCTCGGCGCTCTTGGCGGTGATCATGATGATCGGAACCTGACTGCGCTTGCGCAGTTGGCGGCACACGTCGATGCCGCTCATCCGCGGCAGCATCACGTCGAGCAGGACGAGGTCCGGCCGGACGATGTCGAAGCGGTCGAGAGCCTCGATGCCGTCGACGGCAACCTCGACCCGGAAACCCTCACGGACGAGCCCGATGCGCAGGGCTTCTACATAGCTACTCTCGTCCTCCACCACCAACACCATCTGACCTGTGTTGTGCATCAGTCGTTCCCTTCCTCGGCAATGCTCTTTGCCGACTCGTCGGCGGGGATGCGCAGGGTGAAGACGGAACCCTCACCCTCTCTGCTCTGCACGCTCACTTCGCCACCATGGTTGTTGGCGACATGCCTCACGATCGCCAGACCCAGCCCGGTGCCACCCGTCTCGCGACTGCGCGCCCGGTCCACTCGGTAGAACCTCTCGAAGATGCGATCGAGGTCCTTGGCGGCGATGCCCACACCGTGGTCGCTCACCGCGAGCTCGACCCACCGCCCCGCGCGGCGGGCGGAGACGGTGACCGTGAGACCCTCTCCGCTGTACTTCACCGCGTTGTCGATGAGGTTGACGAGCGCCGAGACGAGTTGGAGGTGGTCACCGATGACCACGGGCGCTTCGGCCGCATCGACGACCACCGTGATGTGACGGCGTTCGGCGGCCAGCGTGGCCCGCTCGACCGCGTCCTTCACGACCATGGCAGTGTCGACAGGCTCGCTCACCGCGTCGCCGCCGAGTTCGATGCGCGACAACTCGAGCAGGTCGTCGATCGTGCCGGCTGCGCGGTGAGCCTCCTCGACCATCTTCGCCGCCAACCGACGCATCACCTCCGGGTCGTCGTGCTCGGCCACAGTCTCGGCGAGTAGGGCCAGAGCGCCGACCGGCGTCTTCAGCTCGTGGCTGATGTTGGCGACGAAGTCGGTGCGCACGGCATCGAGGCGGGCGCGGTCGCTCAAGTCGTCGATCACTGCCAGCGCTCCGCCGCCGATCAGGGGTATGGCGCGAAGGACAAGCACACGTGGTGGTGGACCGACGAGCTCGAGACGACGCTCTGCCGATCGGCCCGCGGTGGCCGCGTCCAACAGGGGTTCGAGGGCTTCATCGACCAGGATGCGGGTATGGCCGGCAATCGTCGCCGCCGGGTTGCGAAGCATCGGCTTGCCCTGCCGATCGGTGAGCACCATGCCCACCGGCGAGGCGGTGAACACGGCCCTCAGGCGTACCACTTCTTCGTCGGCGGCCTCGCGGCGCTCGCGTTCGCTCTCCAGCGAACGGCGCAACCGCTCGGCCTCGCCGCGGCCGAACATGCTCAGGTAGCCCAGCCCACAGAATCGGGGTCGACAACGGATCGAGCCGACTTCTGGTGGTCCGGGAGCCAGCCAGTGACGATGAAGCGCACCCTCTCGGCGATGTTCACCGCATGGTCGCCGATGCGCTCGTAGAAGCGGGCGACCACGGCCATCTGCATTGCCACCGCCAGATCCGTGAGGCCTGCTTTGTGGCTTTCAGCGACGGCCTGGAGGAGTTGCTTCTGCAACGCATCGAGTATGGCATCCATGTCGTCGAGCTCCGCTGCCTTCACCGGGTCGTTGTCCACGAAGGCTTCGATCGCCGCCCGGTATAGGGCCTGGGCCTGTTCGCTCATCCGGGTGATGAGGCCCTTCAGCTTGGGGTCCATTGGGTGGCCGTTCATCCGTCGGGTCGCCTTGCAGATGCTGCACGCCAGGTCACCGCTGCGCTCGACCTCGGCGATCATTTTCAGCAGGGCAACCACTTGGCGCAGTTCGCCGGCGACCGGTGTCTGCAGGGCGAGGATCTGGATGCAGTGCTCCTCGGCCTCGACCGCCCTCCGGTCGAGTTCGGCGTCGGCGGCGATGATCAGCTCGGCACCCTCAAGATCACCCTCGAGAAGGACTTCCGTGACGCGGGGGATGAGCTCGGTCACCCATGCTGCCAAACGGACCAACTGATCCCTGGCCACGGCCAGATCCTGGTGGAACAACTTGCGCAACTCTTCCATCTCAGCCGAACCTCCCGGTCACATAGGCCTCAGTGCGCTGATCCGACGGGTTGGAGAACATCCGCGCCGTCAGGTCGTACTCCACGAGTATTCCTGTTCGACGATCACTGTCCGGGTTCACCTCCGTGGTGAAGAACGCGGTGCGGTCGCTCACCCGGGCAGCCTGCTGCATGTTGTGGGTGACGATGATGATCGTGTACTCGTGCTTGATCTCCTGCATCAGGTCCTCGATGCGGGCGGTGGCAATGGGGTCCAGAGCGCTGCAAGGTTCGTCCATCAGCAGTACCTCGGGGCCCACCGCGATCGCCCTGGCGATGCACAGGCGCTGTTGCTGGCCACCCGACAGGCTGAGTCCGCTTGCCTTCAGGCGGTCCTTCACCTCATCCCACAGGGCCGCGCCGCGCAGCGCCTTCTCCACCGTCTCGTCGAGCACCCTGCGCTTGCGGACTCCGTTGACGCGGGGCCCGTAGGCGACATTGTCGTAGATGCTCTTGGGGAACGGGTTCGGCTTCTGGAACACC
>Ga0073899_10002027_pt1 | contig 18313 bp, 14 predicted proteins | sample KloWWTmetaKNB5Ph_FD_88975 | JGI IMG/M metagenome (GOLD analysis project Ga0073899, IMG submission 88975) | Active sludge microbial communities from Klosterneuburg, Austria, studying microevolution and ecology of nitrifiers - Klosterneuburg... | ecosystem: Engineered > WWTP > Aerobic digester >... | reverse complement strand
GTTGGCCCGCGATCCAGACCACGCCCAGGCGCTGGCGCTGAAAGCCAACGCAGCCATGCAACTGGGCGACAACGACGCGCTGATCGCAGCGCTGCACCGCCTGCATGCGCTGCGCCCGGACGAAGCGCCGGTGCGCCGGAATCTTGCCACCGCGCTGAATCGGCGCGGCAACCGCCAGTTGGAGGAGTCTGCATTCGCCGCGGCCGAGTCGTCGTGGCGCGCCGCGCTCGCGGCCTGGCCGCAGCACCGCGAGGCCCGCTTCAACCTCGCGGCTGCGCTGCGACGGGCCGAGCGATGGCCGGAAGCGCTTGCCCTCTACGAAGCACTCGACCGCGAACTCGCCGACGCCGAAGTCACGCTGCGCATGGCGGAATGCCTGGCGATTAGCGGGAGCGCAACCGAAGCGGCAACACGGTTGCGCAGTACCGAGTACCCGCCGCAGCTGCTGAATGCAGTGGCAGAGATCGCCAACCGTTGCGGCGTCATCGAGGTCGCGGCCGCACACATCGCCCGCGCCTCGACGCCCGCGGAGCGCGTCGATGCTGTGCTCTCGGCGCAACTCGATGCCGTGACTCATCGCCGCGACAGCGATGCACTGGTCGCTGCCTGTTTCGACCCGGAACGCCTCGGCGAGAGATCGCCGGAACTGCAGGTCGCGCTGACCCGTGCGCTTGCCTTGCCGCAGACCATGCAGGATGCAGCAGAGATCGAGCAGATCCGCCAGCGCTTCGATTCCGGCCTGCGCATGCTGGTTGCAAACTACGACGAGCAACGACTGCGCCGCTGCGAGCCACGCATCGCGCAGCTTGCATGGAGCAACTTCCTGCTCGCCTACCAGAATCGCGATGACCTCGAACTGCAGTGCCGCTTTGGCGACTGGCTGGCCATGGCCACCTCGGTGCTGGGGCGCAACCTGCCGCCAATCGCCGAGCAGCGGCGGACTGGCCGTCCGCGGCTGGGGCTGGTTTCTTCGCATTGGCGCAGTTGCACTGTCGGCTCGTATTTCGGCAGCTGGATCGAAGACCTCGCACAACTCGACGTCGATCTGCACGTCGTGCACATGGGTCCGATCGAAGACACAGGCACGGTAAGGTTCGCTTCCCGCGCGCCCCATTTCCACCGCTTCGGCGCGGACGTGGACGAGTTCATCGCACGAACCCGGGCGCTCGACCTGGACCTGGTGATCTACCCGGAACTCGGGATGATCCAGCGCCTGTTCGCAGCCGCCGCGTTTGGCCTCGGTCGCAAACAGTGGATGGCGTGGGGACATCCGGTCACCTCCGGGCTGCCCACGGTCTCGCACTACCTGACCTGCGGCGAGATGGAACCCGACGGCGCGCAGCGCGGCTATCGCGAGCAATTGCTGCTGCTGCCGGGGATCGGCACACGCTATGCCCTGCCGCCCGCGCCTGCGTCGCGAACTCGCGCCGAACTCGGCCTGCCGGCGGGTCAGCTGGCGGTGGTCCCGCAATCCACGTTCAAGGTACTGCCGGCCAACGACGCGATCTACGTCGAACTGCTGCAGCGCGACGCGTCGCTGCAGATCGCCTTCTCCGGCGCCAATCTCACTGCGGAGGACGCCCGCTTCCGCGAGCGTCTGCGACGGGCCGCCGGCCCGGACCTGGCACGGCGCATTCTGTTCTTGCCGGAACTGTCGCGCGAGCGCTTCCTGGAGACGCTTGCCGCCTGCGACCTGATGATCGACACGCTCGGCTGGTCTGGGGGCAACTCCGCACTTGACGCCCTGCGCGCAGGCCTGCCGATCGTGACCTGGCCTGGGGAGTTCATGCGTGGCCGCCAGTGCGCAACGATGCTGCGTCTGCTCGGCATCGAAGGCGCCATTGCCGAGAGTCCGGCCGCACTCGCTTCCCTGGCTGCCGAGCGGATTGGCGACCGCGAGTTCGCCGAACATTTCCGCGATCGCGCCGGTCAGGGGCTTGCACAGCTGGTCGACAACGCCGCCTGCAGCCAGGCGCTGCGCGGACATGTGGCGTCGGCGTTGGGCTTGTAACCGCCGAAAAGTGTTATCTTCGTCACAGTTTTCGGCACTCGGGGGAGTTCCGGTTGCGCTCATGAAGCCTGATGCGACACGCGCGCTGTCGACTGGCCCAGCCTCACCGAGGCAGCTGTGGGAAGACGCGGTTGCTCGCCTCGCCGACGCCATCTCCGCACTCGAACCCGAAGCCGCCGCAGCATTGCCGCTGCGCCGCGCACGTGACCGTCTCGAAGCCCTGTTGCGTTCGACCGAAGCACTGGAATCGCGCTATCGCACCCTGCTCGATGCGGTGCCGGAAGCGGTCACGGTGCACGATCGCCACGGCCATATCCTGGAAGCCAACCGTACCGCCGAGGGCATCTACGGCTATCCGCTCGAGCAACTGCGACAACTGCGCGTGCAGGACCTCAACCCGACCCTGCCCGATGCCTACATGGAGCAGGTATTCCGGACCTTTCAGGTCGGCCGTACCGAGACGGTCGAGACCAGCAACCGCCACGCCGACGGCCACTACTTCCCGATCGAGGTGCATTCACGCATGTTCCTCGACGGCGAGGACATGCGCATCATCGCCGTGGTGCGCGATGTCAGCGCGCGCCAGCATGCGGAAAACGAGTTGCGCGCGTCGGAACGGCGTTATCGAAAATTGTTCGACGCCGTCGACAAGGGCATCCTGGTGCAGGACCAGAGCGGCCGCGTGACTTCGGCCAATGCCGCGGCCGAGCGCATGCTCGGCTTGCGCGAGCCCGATCTGCGCTCGGAAGCGCTGAGCGTGGCTGAATGGCGCTTTGTCGACGAGCATGGCAGGGCGCTGAAGCCGTCGGCGCTGCCGCCGCTGCGGGCGCTCAGCGAGGGCCGCGCGATCGAGTCGACCGTGATCGGCATCAATAGCCCGGCACTCGGCGGCTATTCCTGGTTTTCGGTGACTGCGGTGCCGCAATTCCGCGACGGCGAAGCCACGCCCCTCGAGGTAATCACGCTGTTCAGCGACATCACCGCGCTGATGCTCGAGTCGGTGCTGTTCGACGAGGTGCAGTCGCTGGCCAGCATCGGTGGCTGGCATTATGACTTCGGGCGGCGGCGCATGTACGGTTCGCGCGAACTGCACCGACTGCTCGAGCTTCCGCGCGCCGATGTGCTCGAGCGCGATGCGGTGTACGCGCTGTTCGTGCCCGGCGATCGTGAACGCCTGCATGGCGCCATGGATGCAGCGCGCCTGCGCAATGAAGCCTTCGATCTGGAACTGCGCATCGTCACCGCTTCCGGGCAGCGCCGCTGGTTGCGCGTGATCGGGCAGCCGCAGCTGCAGCGAGGCACCGCCGAGAGCGTGATCGGCACCGCCCAGGATGTGAGCGCGCGCAAGCGCCGGGAAGAACAGCTGCGCCGGCAGGCGCTGACCGATTCGCTGACCGGCCTGTCCAACCGGGATGCGCTGATGCGCGCGCTGGCATTGGCGCTCGACGATGCGCAACCGGGTTGCGGCCCGGCGCTGCTGTACGTCGACCTCGACCGCTTCAAGGTGATCAACGACCTGCTCGGCCACGCCGCCGGTGATGGTCTGCTGGTCGCCGCCGCCCAGCGCTTGCGCCGCGCGCTGGGCCCGAACACGCTGTTGGCGCGCTTCGGCGGCGACGAGTTCATGATCATGATCGCGCCCTGTGTCGACGAAGCACAGGCTCGCGATGCGGCACTACGTATCACCGCCGCGTTCGCCGAACCGTTTCCGCACAGCGACGAAGAGTTCTCGATCACCGCGTCGGTGGGCATCGCGCGCTACCCGCAAGACGGCGCCACCATTCAGCAGCTGATCAATCACGCCGATGCGGCCATGTTCGATGCCAAACGCCGCGGTCGCAACAACTGGCAGGCGTTCTCGCCGGCGCTGGCGCGCAAGCTCACCGATCGCCTGCTGATCGAGACCCAACTGCGCCGCGCACTCGACAACCAGGAGTTCTACCTGCGCTACCAGCCGCAGGTGGATCTGGTCAGCGGCCGCGTGACCGCAGCCGAGGCGCTGATCCGCTGGCGCAATCGCGTGCTCGGAGAGCTGGCCCCGGACCTGTTCATCTCGCACGCCGAGAACACCGGCGACATCGTGCGTATCGGCGCTTGGGTGATCCGTGAAGCCTGTCGCCAGCTGCGTCTTTGGCGCGACGCCGGGCTGGCGGTGCCGAGGGTCGCGGTGAATGTCTCCTACCGCCAGTTCCTGAGCGACAACCTGCCGGAAGTGGTCGCCGCAGCGCTGCACGACCACGGACTGCAAGGCGCATGCCTGGAACTGGAAATGACCGAGCGCGTGCTGGTCGAGGACGTGCCGGACACCCTCGAGATTTTCAAGGCGATCAAGCAACTGGGCGTCTCGCTGGTCATTGATGATTTTGGCGAAGGCTACTCGGCCTTGAACTACCTGCGCCAACTGCCGTTCGACGGGCTCAAGATCAGCCACCACTTCATGCATGGCATCCCGACCACGCCCAGCGATACCGCCATCTGCGAAGCCATCATCCGCATTGCTCAGAGTCTCGGCATGACGGTGATCGCCGAGGGCGTCGAAATGGAGACGCAGCGACAGTTTCTGTTGCGACAAGGCACCACCCTGGCCCAGGGCTTCCTGTTTTCGAGACCCGTTGCGCCGGACGAGATCGCCGACTTCGTGCGCCTGCACGGCTGCGCCGGATAGCGGCAGTTGCCGAACCCGCAGCAATGGTGCAGATTGCACCGATGAGCCAGCACATTCGACCGATCACAGCCGCCGACAATGCCGCCGTCGCTTCCATCATCCGCCGCGTCATGCCCGAGTTCGGTGCTGATGGCCCCGGCTTCGCAATCCATGATGCCGAGGTCGACGACATGGCCGCGGCCTATGCCATTCCGTGCGCCGCCTATTTTGTGGTGGAGAAGGACGGCGTGGTGATGGGCGGAGGCGGCATCGCGCCGCTGATCGGGGGTGATGCCGATACTTGCGAACTGCGCAAGATGTACTTCCTGCCGGAACTGCGCGGGCTCGGTGCTGGCAATGCGCTGATGCAGACCTGCCTGGCCAAGGCCAAGGAGCTTGGCTACCACCGCGTCTACCTGGAAACCCTCACCGGCATGGACGCGGCCAAGAAGCTGTATCGCATGTCCGGCTTCACGCCGCTCCGCGAAGCCCTCGGCCGCACCGGGCACTTCAGCTGCGACAGTTTCTTCGTGCGCGAGATCTAGCCGGCGCCGCCGAGCTTGCCCATGAACTGACGGTAGTAGCGCAGTTCGGCGACGGATTCGCGGATGTCGCTGAGCGCGGTGTGCGTGCCCTGCTTGCTGAAGCCTTCGAGCAAGGCCGGGTTCCAGCGCCGCACCAGTTCCTTGAGCGTGGAAACATCGAGGTTGCGATAGTGGAAGTAGCGCTCCAGCTCGGGCATGCAGCGTGCCAGGAAGCGGCGGTCCTGGCAGATCGAGTTGCCGCAGATCGGCGACTTGCCGCGTGTGACCCAGGATTCCAGAAAGCGGATGGTGTCTGCCTCGGCCTGCACCATGCGGATGGTCGAATCGAGCACGCGCTGCCATAGCCCGGTCTTCTGGTGCGTATTGTGGTTCCACTCGTCCATCGCCTGCAGCCGCGAGAGCGGATGCGCAATCGCGTATTCGGGCCCCTCGGCGATCACGTTCAGGTCGACGTCGGTGACCAGGGTGGCGATTTCGAGGATCGAGTCGCTGTCCGGGTTGAGCCCGGTCATTTCCAGATCGATCCAGATCAGATGGTTATCGTTCGCGGAGGGCATGCGTGGATTCGCGTTGGGCTGGCGCGAATTAGAGCGCAGCTTTGCCGCGTTTGCGACGGAAATAGTTGCTCAGCATGCTGCTGGCCTCCTCGCCCAGCACGCCCTCGACCACCTCGACGCGGTGATTGTGCTGCGGTGCGGCCAGCAGGTCGAACACACTGCCGGCGGCGCCGGTCTTGGGATCGCGCGCTGCGAATACCACCCGTGCGACGCGCGCGTGCACCATCGCCATCGCGCACATCGCGCATGGTTCCAGGGTCACGTACAGCGTCGTGCCCGGCAGCCGGTAGTTGCCGAGCTTCGCGCCGGCCGCGCGCATGGCCACGATCTCGGCGTGCGCGCTCGGGTCGGCATTGCTGATCACACGGTTGGCACCTTCCGCCAGCAACTGCCCTGCGCCATCGACGATCACCGCCCCGACCGGCACCTCGCCATCGGCCTCGTCGGCACGCTCGGCCAGACGCAGCGCGTGCTGCATCCATTGCTGATCGGTCTCGATTCTTTGGTCTGACATCGTCTCGTTCCAATTCGGGCACCACCCGGGGCGTTGCCCCTTTCCCGGGGCAACGCCCCGCGTGAAATTCGCGATGCCGAACCGGGACAACACGTCGGTCGGTGGTCGCGTCGCCGATCCGGCGCGTTGCCGCGCGCAACCTGTGTTTACCCGGTGCGGGTCGCCCGCATTACTCCCACTCGATCGTCGCCGGCGGTTTGCCGGAGATGTCGTAGACCACGCGCGAGATGCCGCGTACTTCGTTGACGATGCGACGGGCGACGTGGTCGAGCAGTTCGTAGGGCAGATGCGCCCAGTGCGCGGTCATGAAGTCGATCGTTTCGACAGCACGCAGGGCGACCACCGGCTCGTAGGCGCGGGCATCACCGACGACACCGACCGAGCGCACCGGCAGCCATACCGCAAAGGCCTGGCTGACGCGGTCGTACCAGCCGTGCTTGCGCAGTTCCTCGATGAAGATCGCGTCCGCGCGCGCCAGCGTGTCGGCGGCTTCGCGGGTGACTTCGCCGAGGATGCGCACGCCGAGCCCCGGCCCCGGGAACGGATGGCGATAGACCATCTCGCGCGGCAGGCCGAGCTCGACGCCGATGCGACGCACCTCGTCCTTGAACAGTTCGCGCAGCGGCTCCACCAGCTTCAGGTTCATGCGCTCAGGCAGGCCGCCGACGTTGTGGTGCGACTTGATCACATGCGCCTTGCCGGTCGCGGAACCGGCCGACTCGATCACGTCGGGATAGATCGTGCCCTGGGCGAGGAAGGCGACGCCTTCGAGCTTCTTCGATTCCTCCTCGAAGATCTCGACGAACAGGCGGCCGATGATCTTGCGCTTGGCTTCCGGATCGTCGACGCCCTTCAGCTCGCTGAAGTAGCGATCGGCGGCATTCACGCGGATCACGTGCACGCCCATGTGCTGCGCCATCGTCTCCATCACCTGGTCGCCTTCGCGGAAGCGCAGCAGGCCGGTATCGACGAACACGCAGACCAGTTGATCGCCAATCGCGCGTTCGAGCAGGGCCGCGACCACCGACGAATCGACGCCGCCGCTGAGACCGAGCAACACCTTCCGGCTGCCAACCTGAGCGCGCACGCGCGCGATCGCGTCCTCAATGATGTTGGCGCTGGTCCAGCGCGTCTCGCAGCCGCACAGGTCGACGACGAAACGGCGCAGCAGTTCACTGCCGAACTGGGTGTGCGTCACTTCCGGATGGAACTGCACCGCGTAGTAGCGGCGCTTCGCGTCCATCATCGCCGCGATCGGCAGGTCGTCGCTGGCGCCGATGATGGTGAAACCTTTCGGGATGCGCACGACGCGGTCGCCATGCGACATCCACGCCGTGAATGCATCGCCTTCGGCCTGCAGCAACGGATTCGCGACGGCAATGCCGAGCCGCGCCAAGCCGAACTCTCGGTTGTGGCCGCTCTCGACCTTGCCGCCGAGTTGCTCGGCCATGGTCTGCATGCCATAGCAGATGCCCAGCACCGGCACGCCGAGCGTGAACACTTCCTCGGGTGCGCGCGGCGAATTCGCTTCGGTCACCGACTCCGGGCCGCCGGACAGGATGATGCCGCTCGGCGCGAAGTCCTTGATGCGACCCGCGGCGCGGTCCCACGCCCAGATCTCGCAGTAGACCCCAATCTCGCGCACGCGGCGCGCAATCAGCTGCGTGTACTGCGCGCCGAAATCGAGGATCAGGATCTTGTGGCTGTGGATATCGGTCATGGGATCCGGTTCTCGATGCGGTGTCGTCTTGTCTCCTCCCCTTTGCGCAGCAAGGGGGAGGCCGGGAGGGGGTCGCTCTCACTGCATCCGATAGTTCGGCGGTTCCTTGGTAATCGTCACGTCATGCACGTGCGACTCGCGCATGCCGGCATTGGTGACGCGCACGAACTGCGGCTTGCTGCGCATCTCGGCGATCGAGGCGCAGCCGACGTAGCCCATCGACGCGCGCAGGCCGCCGGCGAGCTGGTGCACGATGTTGCGCAGCGGACCACGATACGGCACGCGCCCCTCGATGCCTTCCGGCACCAGCTTGTCGGCGTCGGACGCGTCCTGGAAATAGCGGTCCTTGCTGCCTTGCTGCATCGCGCCGAGCGAGCCCATGCCGCGATAACTCTTGTAGGAACGGCCCTGGAACAGTTCGACTTCGCCCGGCGCTTCCTCGGTGCCGGCGAACAGGCCGCCGATCATCACCGCGCTGGCACCGGCGGCAATGGCCTTGCCGATGTCGCCCGAGTAGCGGATGCCGCCGTCGGCGATCAGCGGGATGCGGTCCTTCAGCGCGGTCGCGACCAGATCGATCGCTGTCACCTGCGGCACGCCGACGCCGGCGACGATGCGCGTGGTGCAGATCGAACCCGGGCCGATGCCGACCTTGACCGCATCCGCACCGCAGTCGGCGAGCGCGATCGCGGCCTCGCCGGTGACGATGTTGCCGCCGATCACGCACAGGTTCGGAAACTGCTTCTTGACCCAGGCGACACGATCGAGCACGCCCTGCGAATGGCCGTGCGCGGTGTCGACCACGAGCACGTCGACGCCGGCCTCGACCAAGGCGGCGATGCGTTGTTCGGTGTCGCCGCCGGTGCCGACCGCGGCGCCGACGGCGAGGCGTTCGGCCGAATCCTTGGCGGCATTCGGGTTGTCGCGCGCCTTCTGGATGTCCTTCACGGTGATCAGGCCGCGCAGCTTGAACTGCTCGTTGACGACCAGCACTTTCTCGATGCGGTAACGATGCATCAGCTGCAGCACTTCGTCGTCGCTGGCGCCTTCGCGCACCGTCACCAGGCGGTCCTGCTTGGTCATGATGCGGCTGACCGGCTCGTCGAGATGGGTCTCGAAACGCAGGTCGCGGCTGGTGACGATGCCGACCAGATGCCCACCCTCGACCACCGGCACGCCGGAGATGTTGCGCGCGCGGGTCAGGCTCAACACATCGCGAATGCTGGTCTCGGGCGAGACCGTGATCGGATCGCGGATCACGCCGGCCTCGAACTTCTTGACCAGCCTCACTTCAGCCGCCTGCTGCTCCACCGACATGTTCTTGTGGATGATGCCGATGCCGCCCAGCTGGGCCATCGCGATCGCCAGCGCGCCTTCGGTGACCGTGTCCATCGCCGCAGCGATGATCGGAAGATTCAGTTGCAGGTTCGGCCCGATCCGCGTCGCAAGACTGACATCACGCGGCAGCACGATCGAATGTGCAGGAACGAGGGAAACATCGTCGAAGGTCAGAGCTTCGGCTAGGATGCGCATGGCGACTCCCGAAAAGGATCGCGCATTTTAACCGCGCGGCGGCCCGGCCGCGGAACCGGAACCCGCGCCCGGCGCGCTGCCCACGAATTGCCACTTTGATGCCGACTTCTTCCCGCAACCCGATGGCTGCCGCCGGCGTCGTGCTCGCGCTGCTGCTGTTGCTCGCGATCGCCGCGATCCGCGCCCACTTCGTCGATGCCATCTACGCGCCGGTGGTCGGCTGCGATGCCTGCTTCGTGCTGCCGGCGCTGACCCATGACCTGGCCCTGGTCGCGGCCGCCCTGCTCTGGATCACCCTGATCCTGGCGCTGCGTGCGCGCTGGCTGCGTGTCCTGCTGCTGGCGCCGCTGCTGCTGTTCATCGTGCTGCTGATCGCCGATGTCGCCGTGCTGCGCCTGCTCGCGCAGCGTCTGCTGCTCAGCGACTTGTTCAAGTTCGGGCATGAGCTGGCGGCGATCGAACGCATCACCCGCGCCGGTTTCTCGCTGCGCGACGTGCTGGTCGTGCTGGTCCTGCTCACCCTCGGCCTGGTGCTGTCGGTGCTGCTGCGCAATGCGGCAGAGCTGCAACGACGCGGCATCGGCCTGCTGCTGGCGAGCGTGGTCGCGCTCGCCGCACTCGGCGCCTGGGGCCGCGGCAACGCGCCCGGCTACGTGCACGCGGACGCGTACCGCAACTGGGTCGAGGTCAATCTCGCGCAGTCGATCGACGCGCCCTACAGCGCCAAGTTCCTGGCCGCGCAGCAGGCGATGCCGGCGCCGCAGCCGGTGTGTACACCCGGACAGGCGCGCCCGCGTTCGCTGATGCTGGTGCTGGTCGAATCTCTCTCGACCTACCACTCCGGCTTGTACGTCGCCAGCGACAGCTACCTGCCACGCCTGGACGCGCTCGCGCGCGCCGAGGGCAGCTGGTTCTCCGACTTCATCGCTAACGGCTTCACCACCGACGGCGGCATGATCGCCGCCCTCGCCGGGCGCGCACCGGTGCCGGGTTTCCAACGCTACGCCAGCACCGACGCCTTCACCGGCTTCGAGGACCCGCGCGACGGTTTCGCCGCCGTCGCCGAAGAAGCCGGCCTGTACAGCGCCTTCTTCACCACCGGCACGCTCGGCTTCGTCGACAAGCAGGGCTGGCTGCCGAAGATGGGCTTCGACCATTTTGAAGGCGCCGAGGCACCGTTCTATGCCGGCATGCCACGCGGCGTGTTCGAAGCCGCCGATGACCCGCAGTTGTTCGCGCGCGTGCTCGACTGGTATCGCCGCGAGCGTGATCCATCGCGTCCGTTCGCGGCGGCGATCCTCACCGTCGCCACGCATCCACCGTTTCTGGTGCGTGCCAGCGGCGAGCGCGACGAGCGCAAGGTGTTCGCCGAACTCGATGCCGCCCTGGTCGATTTCCACGCGCAGCTGAAGTCCGCGGGCTACTTCGACGACGGCGTGTTGATCGTGATGGGTGACCATCGCTCGATGACGCCGGTGCGCCCGGCCGAATACCTGCGTTACGGCGAGTCGGCATTCGCGCGCACGCCGATGCTGGTGTTCGGCGCCAGCGGCCTGGCACGCGGCGAGATCGCCGGCCTGGCGCAGCAGACCGACCTGCCGGCATCGCTGCGTGACTTGAATGGCGAGCACGTCTGCCGCGACCCGGACCAGGGCCTGTTCCTGCGCCCAGACCCGATTCCTGCGCAATACGCGCTGCACGCGCGAGGCATGCCGCGCAGCCAGATCGACATCTATCGCGCGGATGCGAACTATGCGCTACAACTCGCGGGTGATGACAGCGCCTGGGTCGGTGCGGTTCCACCCGATGGAGCACAGATCGCAGCCAGCATCCACCTCGATCGTGCCAGCCGCGCGCCCAATCGCGGCGACTTGCTGGAGCGTCTGATCGAATTCAACGCCGCCGCCACTCACCCCACCCAGACCAGCGACAGCCCCGGGAAGTAGGTGATCACCAGCACGCAGGCCAGCAGCAGGAAGAAGAACGGCACGGTGTAGCGCGCCAGCGTCAGCAGCGGACGCTCGAAGCGGTAGCTGGCGATGAACAGGTTCATGCCCATCGGCGGCATGAAGTAGCCGATCTCCATGTTCGCCAGGAAGATGATGCCGAGATGCACCGGATGTACGCCGTAGTGCATCGCGATCGGCAGCAGGATCGGCACCATGATCACGGTCGCCGAGAACACGTCGAGCATCATGCCGAGGCCGAGCAGGAACAGGTTCAGCAGCAGCAGGAAGGCGAGCTTGCTGTCGACATGCGCGCTCACCCACTCGATCAGCCGCGCCGGCACCTCGGCGTCGATGATCACGTTGGTCAGGCCCATGGACACGCCGAGGATGAGCAGGATGGCGCCGACCAGCATCATCGACTCGCGCAGCACTGCCGGCAGGCGCGCTATGCTGATCTCGCGGCGCACGACCACGGTCACGAGCAGCACATACAGCGCGACCACGGCCGCGGCTTCCGAGGTGGCGAACACGCCGCCGTAGACGCCGCCCAGCAGGATGAAAGGCAACGGCAGTTCCCAGCGCGCATCCCAGATCGCGGCCTTGGCTTCGGCCAGCGAAAACGGAATGTCGTGTGCGCGCTTGGGCGCCCGCCACATCGCGTAGGCCGAGACCACGACCAGCATCATCACGCCGGGCAACACGCCTGCGACGAACATGTCGGTGATGCTGACGCTCGGCGTGGTGCTCAATTGCTGCGCGACGATGCCGTACAGAATCAGCGGCACCGAGGGTGCGAACAGCATGCCGAGGCTCGGTGCGGTCGTGACCAGGCCGAAGGAAAAACGCTCCGGATAGCCGGCCAGACGCAACGCCGGCAACAGCAAGGCACCGAAGGCGATGATGGTGACGCCGGACACGCCGGTGAACGCGGTGAAGAACGCGCAGACCAGCAGCGCGACGATGGCGAGCCCGCCGTGCAACCATCCGAGCAGGGCCTCGGACAGGCGCAACAGGCGTTGCGGTGCCTTGCTCTCGGTGAGCAGGTAACCGGACAGCGTGAACAGCGGGATCGCGATCAGCACCGGCATCTCGGTGAGACTCCAGAACTGCACCGCGAGCAAGGTCTCGTCATAGCCGGCGGCGCGCAAACCCAGCCAGGCCACCGCCGTCACCAGCGCAAACAGCGGCGCACCGAGCACCGCGAACAGCAACACCACCAGCGCCACGACCAACAGGCTCATGCGCCGCCCTCGCGCTCGGGTGCGGCAAACGCACGCAGCACGAAGCGCAATGCCAGCAGGCCGAACGCGACCGGCAGGATCAGCTCCGCCCACCAGGTCGGCACCGTGCCGAACAGCGTCGTGCCGGACTCGCGGTCCATTTCGATCAGCCCGAGCGAGGCGCGCAACAGGGTGAATGCAGCGAGCGCCGCGAAACCGAAGGCGAACACGCGTGCGACGCGCACGCCGCGACCGTGCAGCAGGCGCCCGATCAGGTCCAGGCTGATGTGCTTGTCTTGACGCGCTGCCGCCACCGCGCCGAGCAGCGCCACCCAGATCACCAGCACGCGCAGCAGCGGGTCCAGCCACACCAGCCCGTGTTCGAGCAGGCGCAGCACGATCTGCAGACCCGACAGCAGCACCAGCGCCAGCGCCAGCAGCGCAATCAGCCAGTTCTCGATCGTGTTGACGACGCCGAGAACGCGTGCGACTCCGCTTCTCACGGAGCCTTGCCCGCCGCGGCCGGCGTCGCCTTGGCCCGATACTCCGCCTGTGCCTTGGCGATCAGGTCAAGCAACTCCCTGGAGATTTCGTTGTTCGCGAGCATCTGCTTGCGGGTTTCTTCGCCGATGCCGCGCCAGTAGCCGGTTTCGTCGCTGCTTGGCGCCTTGAACACGATGCCCAGCTTGAGCAGCGCCGCGCGCGCCGATTCGTTGTCGCGCTGGTTGACGCTATCGAGATCAGCGAAAGCCTGGCCCAGTTCCTCGCGCACGATCGGCTGATCGCTCGCGCCAATGCGGTTGAATGCCTTTTGGTCGATGGCAAGGATGCCCATCACGTAAGTCAGCGGCAGGTCCACCGCATGCTTGACCTTGGTGTGCCACTGGAACGCGATTGCACCGCTGGTGGTGATCGCCACCGTTTCCAGCAGGCCGGTCTGCAGCGAGGTGTTGACGTCGCCCAGCGGCAGCGCGATCGGGTTGATGCCGGCCTTGTCGAACGCGACCTGGGCGATGCGGTCGTTCTGCGGCACCCAGACCTTGGTCGCGCGCAGATCCTCCTTGTTCGCGATCGGCTTGGTGCTCATCAGGTAGGCAAAGCCGCCGCCCGAGAGACCGACCGCGACCAGCCCGACCTTCTCGAAACCGGCACGCAGCAGTGGATCGACCTTGCCGCGCACGTACTCGACCTCACCCAGATCATTGAACAGGAACGGCAGGCTGTAGACGGTGGCATCGCGGTACACCGGCGACAGTTCGGCGCCGGAGAACGCCCCTCCTTGCAGCTGGCCAAGCTTGATCTTGCGCATCACTGCGGCGTCGTTGCCCATCACGCCGCCGGGGAAATACTTGATCTCGACCCGCCCCTCGGTGCGCGCCTTGATGTTGGCGCCGGCCTCGCGCATCTCCTTCATCCACACCGTGCCCTCGGGCGCGATGGTGGCGATCTTCAGGATCTGGGCGTCGGCGGCCGTGGCGGCACAGGCGGCAAGGGCGAACAGAATGCGCTTCAGCATCGGGTGTTCCTCAGAAGTAGTCCTTGCCGGAGACGACCAGTTCGGCCGCACGGCGTTTGGCGATGGTGTTCGACAACGTCAGGCCGGGGATGTTCGCGTCCGCGGCCTGAACCTCGGCCAGCAGGCGATCATGCGCCTCCTGGTCGAACAGCAGGCGCTGGCAGTACTCGGCATCCAGCACCTTCGGCAGCAGGTTGCGACCGTTGTCGACGGCGGCCGCCGCCTGCATGCGCTGCTGGCCACGCTCGGGGTTGCCGCCGAGCGATTGCGGGCGCAGGCAATCGAGCACGCCAAGGTAGGCGAGCACGTTGCCGTGGTCATGCGCCGGCGAGAGTTCGTTGACGCGATTCAACAGGGTCTCGATGCGCGGCAAGTCGGCAACGCGATTCCAGTCGGCGCTGTCGGCGCGCAGCCAGCCGACCCAACTCGACGCCAGCGTGTAGGTGGCGTCGACGTCCTTGGCCCCGACGTTGGCCGCGACGAAGGCGTTGAAGGCGTCGAAGTCGTTGCTGTCGAATTGTTTGCAGAACGCCGCGTCGCGCGCGCAGATGCCGCGCCTGGCATAACCGAAGCTGCGGTCGGAGAGACGTTTGGCGCGCTCGGCATCGGCGACGAAACCACCGGCGTAGGTGCCATAGAGCCTGGCCGCGGAGAGCAGCAGCGCCGGATTCTGCGGATCACCCTCGATCAAGCCGTCGAGCAGCAGCAGGTAGGCCGGCAGACCGGCCGCGACGGTATCGACGTCGTCGTGGTTGCTGACGCCCTGGGTCAAGCCGGCGCCGAGTCCATCGGCGGCGCGCTGCACGAACATGGCGCAGCCGCTGAGCGTCGAAAGCACGAAAGCAAGGGCGGCGGAACGGAGGATCGGGCGCATGTGCGACATCAGCTTCGGGAGCGCGGATTGTAGGCGAGCGACGATGACATTGGTTCAGTCGCCGCGAACTTCCGCCGCTTCCAGGGTGTTCTGCATCAGCATCGCGACCGTCATCGGACCCACCCCGCCCGGCACCGGCGTAATCCAGGAGGCGCGCTCGGCCGCGGCGGCGTACTCGACGTCGCCGGTCAGGCTGCCATCCCCGAGGCGATTGATGCCGACGTCGATGACCACCGCGCCGGGCTTCACCCACTCGCCACGGACCAGACCCGGAATGCCCACGGCCACGGTGAGCAGATCGGCTTTGGCCACTTGATCCGCCAGATCGGCGGTGAAGCGATGGCAGGCGGTGACGGTGGCGCCGGCCAGCAGGTACTCGAGCACCAGCGGGCGGCCGACATGGTTGGACACGCCAACAACCACGGCGTGGCGCCCGCGCACCGGTTTGTCGGTGTGTGCCAGCAGGGTCATGATGCCCTTCGGCGTGCAGGGGCGCAGGCCCGGCTGGCGCAGCGCGAGGCGGCCGACATTCTCGGCGTGGAAGCCATCAACGTCCTTGTCCGGGCGGATGCGCTGGATCAGGTCGGTGGCGTCGATCTGCGGCGGTAGCGGCAACTGGATCAGGATGCCGTCGACCGCGGGATCGGCGTTGAGGCGATCGATCAGCGCATAGAGTTCGGCGCCGTCGATCGATGCCGGCAGATCGAAATCCCGGGTCACGAAACCGACGCGTTCGCAGGCGCGGCGCTTGTTGCGCACGTACACCGACAAGGCCGGATCGGCCCCGACCAGCACCACCGCCAGACCCGGACGCCGTTGCCCACGCGTCACCCGCGCACGCACCCGCGACGCGATGCCGTCGAGCACCTCGTCCGCAATCCGCTTGCCATCCAGAATGCGTGCCGTCATCGGACCTCCTTGGAGGCGCGCATTATCCCCGAGCGCGTGCATCGCGTGGCAGGCGGAATCGGGGCGCGCGGGTCGCGGCTACTTGCCGACGACCGCATCCAGCACCAGCCGCACCATGGCATCGACGCCGAGCTGGCGTTGTTCCGGTGACCAACTCTGGTGCGTGCGCAGATGATCGGAGACGGCACACACGGCCAGCGCCTCGGCGCCGTACTGCGCGGCGAGCCCATAGAGTCCGGCCGCTTCCATCTCGATGCCGAGGATGTTCATCGCCGCCAGCGTGTCGACCATGGTCGGGTCGGGGCCGTAGAACAGGTCGGCGCTGAACAGGTTGCCGACCTGCACCGCGATGTTCTGCCGCTGCGCCTCGTTGGCCACCGCCGCCAGCAGGCCGTAGCTCGCCACCGCGGCGTAGTCCATGCCCTTGAAACGTGCGCGATTGACGCCGGAGTCGGTGCAGGCGCCGATGCCGAGCACGATGTCGCCGAGTTGCAGCGAGTCGGCCACGCCACCGCAAGTGCCGATGCGCACCAGGCGCTTGACGCCGTATTCGCGCACCAGTTCGGTGGCATAGATCGACGACGAGGGAATGCCCATGCCGGTTCCCATCACCGACACGCGCCGACCGCGCCAGGTACCGGTATAGCCGCCCATGGCGCGCACCCGGGTCACTTCGACGGCGTCGTCGAGCAGGGTGTTGGCGATATGCAGCGCGCGCAGCGGGTCGCCCGGCAGCAGTACGGTCTCGGCGAAATCACCAGGTTTGGCGGAGATGTGCGGGGTTCCCATGGCGGGCTCCTTCAGTGCGGATCGTTCAATGGCAGGGCGCGGCCGTGCGCCAGCGCGGCAATGCCGAAATGGCGGGCGAGCGTCTGGCCAAGATCGGCGAAACCGTCGCGCAATCCGGCGTTGCCGGGTCGCAGGCCCCCGCCGAGCGCGAGCAGCGGAACGCACTCGCGGGTGTGGTCGGAACCGGGCCAGGTTGGATCGTTGCCGTGGTCGGCGCTGAACAGCAGCAGGTCGCCCTCACGACGCGCGGCCAGCAACTCGGGCAGGCGCGCGTCGAACCGCTCCAGCGCCGCGGCGTAGCCGGGAACATCGCGACGATGGCCGTATTCGGAATCGAAGTCGACCAGGTTCACGAACACCAGGCTGTCATCCGGCGCGTCACGGAAACTGCGGATCGTGGTCTCGATCAGGGTATCGAGCCCGCTCGCCGGCAATGAGCGGCTGACGCCTTGCGCGGCGAAAATGTCGGAGACCTTGCCGATCGCGATCACTTCGCGACCCGCGGCAACGAGCGCATCGAGCAGGGTCGGCGCGCTCGGCGGCACCGCGTAATCGTGACGGTGGCCGGTGCGCTTGAAGCCCTGCGTGGCGGAGCCGAGGAAGGGCCGCGCGATGACGCGCGCGATGCGGTATTTGTCGACCAGTTCGCGCGCGATTTTGCAAACGTGGTACAGGCGCTCAAGCCCGAACGCCTCTTCATGCGCGGCGATCTGGAACACCGAATCGGCTGAGGTGTAGACGATCGGCTTGCCACTGGCGACGTGTTCCGGACCGAGGCGGTCGATGATCTCGGTGCCGGAGGCGCGGCAATTGCCAAGCACCCCCGGCAGGCCGGCGCGTTCGATCAGCGCATCCAGCAGCGCCGGCGGAAAACTGTTTTCGTAGGCGGTGAAATAGCCCCAGTCGAAGGTCACCGGCACGCCGCACATCTCCCAGTGGCCGCTGGTCGTGTCCTTGCCGGTGGAGCGCTCGTGCATCGCCGCGTACACCGCGTCCGCGCCGGCACGCTCGCTGTCCGTGGGTTCGCGCCCCTGCGCGAGCGCATGCGCCGCGGCCAGCCCGAGCGCGGTCAGGTGCGGCAAGTTCGGCGCACAACGCTCGACGATATGACCGTAGGTATCGGCGCCGACATCGCCGAAGCGTTCGGCATCGGGCGCGGCACCGATGCCGAGCGAATCCAGCACCACCAGCAAGCCACGGCTCATGGCGTCGCTCCCATCGTGACCTGCGCCTGCACCAGAGCCACCGCCGGGGCGGCGTCGCCGATCTCGAACGCAGCCAGCACGCACTCTCGCGCCCAGGCTTCCTGCGCCGCGTCGCGCAGGCACAGCCGCAGCAACGGATCGCCCGCCTGCACCACGGTGCCGATGGCACGCAGCTGATCGAGACCCACGGCGTAGTCGATGACATCGTCGGGATGGCGGCGGCCGCCGCCGAGATCGACCACCAACTCGCCGAGGCGACGGCAGTCGATCGCGCGAATGTGTCCTGACGTCGGCGCCAACACGTCGCATTGCAAGGGCGCCTGCGCC
>Ga0073899_10002026_pt1 | contig 18319 bp, 15 predicted proteins | sample KloWWTmetaKNB5Ph_FD_88975 | JGI IMG/M metagenome (GOLD analysis project Ga0073899, IMG submission 88975) | Active sludge microbial communities from Klosterneuburg, Austria, studying microevolution and ecology of nitrifiers - Klosterneuburg... | ecosystem: Engineered > WWTP > Aerobic digester >... | reverse complement strand
GATCTTCCTGGGCATCCTCGTGGTGGGCTTCGTCTACGAGTGGAAGAAGGGCGCCCTGGACTGGGAATGACGCTGGACGCACGCGCAGCAAACGGAGCAATCACACCATGGGCATCGAAGGCGTACTGAAGGAAGGCTTCGTCACCACCTCGGTGGACACGCTGATCAATTGGTCGAAGACCGGCTCGCTGTGGCCCATGACCTTCGGCCTGGCCTGCTGCGCCGTCGAGATGATGCACGCCGGTGCCGCGCGCTACGACATCGACCGCTTCGGCATGCTCTTCCGCCCCAGCCCGCGCCAGAGCGACCTCATGATCGTCGCCGGCACGCTGTGCAACAAGATGGCGCCGGCGTTGCGCAAGGTCTACGACCAGATGGCCGAACCGCGCTGGGTGCTGAGCATGGGCTCGTGCGCCAACGGTGGCAGCTATTACCACTACAGCTATTCCGTGGTGCGCGGCTGCGACCGCATCGTGCCGGTCGACGTCTACGTGCCGGGTTGCCCGCCCACGGCCGAGGCGCTGCTTTACGGCATCCTGCAATTGCAGGCCAAGATCCGGCGCGAGAACACCATCGCGCGCTGAAATCCCGGACCCCGACGATGACGTTCAAGCTCGACACCCTGCAGGCGGCGCTCCAGGCCGTGCTCGCCGACACCCTCGGCGAGGGCCGCAAGGGCCGACTGGTCCGCGACCTCGGCGAGATCACCGTCACCGTGCCGGCGGCCGACTACCTGCAGGTCGCCCGCGCGCTTCGCGACGACCCCTCGCTGCGCTTCGAGCAGCTTATCGACCTGTGTGGCGTGGATTACGCCGACTACAGGAACCAGGCCTGGGACGGCCCGCGCTTCTCCGTCGTGGTGCACGTGTTATCCGTAACGCACAACTGGCGCGTCCGCCTGAAGACCTTCGCGCCCGACGACGACGTGCCGGCGGTGGCATCGGTCAACGAGATCTGGAGTTCGGCCAACTGGTTCGAGCGCGAGGCCTTCGACCTCTACGGCATCATCTTCGAGGGTCATCTCGACCTGCGCCGGATCCTCACCGACTACGGTTTCATCGGTCACCCCATGCGCAAGGACTTCCCCACCACCGGCCACGTGGAGATGCGCTACGACCCCGAGAAGAAACGCGTCATCTACCAGCCGGTGACCATCGAGCCGCGCGAGATCGTGCCGCGTGTGGTGCGCGAAGAGCACTACGGCGGCCTGGACTGACATGACGCCCCCAAGCTCACTTCGTTCGCTGCCCCCCGAGGGGGCGCGTCAGTCCCTTGGGACGGCCCGGCGGGACTGACATGGCCGAGATCAAGAACTACACGCTCAACTTCGGGCCCCAGCACCCCGCGGCGCACGGCGTGCTGCGCCTGGTGCTCGAACTCGACGGCGAGGTCATCCAGCGCGCCGACCCGCACATCGGCCTGCTGCACCGCGCCACCGAAAAGCTCGCCGAGAGCAAGACCTTCATCCAGGCGCTGCCCTACATGGACCGGCTGGACTACGTGTCGATGATGTGCAACGAGCACGCCTACTGCCTGGCGATCGAGAAGCTGCTGGGCGTGGACGTGCCCGAGCGCGCGCAGTACATCCGCGTCATGTTCAGCGAGATCACGCGGCTGCTGAACCACCTGCTGTGGCTGGGCGCGCACGGGCTGGACTGCGGTGCGATGAATATCTTCATCTACTGCTTCCGCGAACGCGAAGACCTGTTCGACATGTACGAGGCGGTGAGCGGCGCGCGCATGCACGCGGCCTATTTCCGCCCCGGTGGTGTCTACCGCGACCTGCCGGATTCGATGCCGCAATACAAGCCCAGCCGCATCAAGAACGAGAAGGCGATCAAGGCGCTGAACGACGCGCGGTCGGGCAGCTTGCTGGACTTCATCGACGACTTCACCAAGCGTTTCCCGAAGTACGTCGACGAGTACGAGACCTTGCTCACCGACAACCGCATCTGGAAGCAGCGCACGGTGGGCATCGGCGTCGTCACGCCGGAGCGCGCGCTCAACCTCGGCTTCACCGGCCCCATGCTGCGCGGCAGCGGCGTCGCCTGGGACCTGCGCAAGACGCAGCCCTACGATGTCTATGACCGCATGGACTTCGACGTGCCGGTGGGCACCGGCGGCGATACCTACGACCGCTACCTGGTGCGCATCGAGGAGATGCGGCAGAGCAACCGCATCATCCAGCAGTGCGTGGCCTGGCTGCGCGACCACCCGGGGCCGGTGATCACCGCCAACCACAAGGTGGCGCCGCCGTCGCGCGTGGACATCAAGTCCAACATGGAAGAGCTGATCCACCACTTCAAGCTCTTCACCGAAGGCATGCACGTGCCCGAGGGCGAGGCCTACGCGGCGGTGGAACACCCCAAGGGCGAATTCGGCATCTACCTGGTGAGCGACGGCGCCAACAAGCCCTACCGCTTGAAGATCCGCGCCCCCGGCTTTGCGCACCTGGCGGCGCTGGACGAGATGGCGCGCGGCCACATGATTGCCGACGCCGTGGCCATCATCGGCACGATGGACATCGTTTTCGGCGAAATTGATCGATGAGCGCCCGATGATGCAGTTTTCCGAATCGACGCTGGCGCGCTTCGCACGCGAGGTCGCCAAATATCCGGCCGACCAGAAGCAGAGCGCCGTCATGGCCTGCCTGGCCATCGTGCAGCAGGAACAAGGCCATGTCTCGACCGCGGCCGAGGACGCCATTGCGGCCTATCTCGGCATGGCGCCGATCGCGGTGCACGAGGTCACCACCTTCTACAACATGTACAACCAGCAGCCGGTGGGCACCTACAAGCTCAACGTCTGCACCAACCTGCCTTGCGCGCTGCGCGACGGGGACAAGGCGCTGGACCATGTCTGCCGCAAGCTCGGCGTAGAGCCCTACGGCACCACCGCCGACGGCCGCTTCACCGTGCAGCCCAGCGAATGTCTGGGTGCCTGCGCCGATGCGCCGGTGATGCTGGTCAACGACCGCCAGATGCTCAGTTTCATGAGCCCCGAACGGCTCGACGAGCTCATCGACACCTTGAAGTCCGAGGCGTCCACATGATCGATCTCACGAAGTTCCAGGCCACGGGCAGCGAAACCTGCTTCCACGGCCGCCACATCCAGCCGCAGATCTACGCCGGGCTGGATGGGAAGAACTGGCGGTTGCAGGACTACGTGGCGCGCGGTGGTTATGCGGCGCTGAAGAAGATCCTCGGCGTCGGCCAACCCGAAGGCGCCACCGGCATGACGCCCGACCAGGTGATTGCCGAGGTCAAACTCAGTGCGCTGCGCGGCCGCGGCGGTGCGGGTTTCCCCACCGGGCTGAAGTGGAGCTTCATGCCACGGGCCTTCCCCGGCCCCAAATACCTGGTCTGCAATTCGGACGAGGGTGAACCCGGCACCTGCAAGGACCGCGACCTGCTGGCCTACAACCCGCACATGGTCATCGAGGGCATGGCCATCGCGGCCTACGCGATGGGCGTGAAGACCGGCTACAACTACATCCACGGCGAGATCTTCGAGATCTACGAACGCTTCGAAGAGGCGCTGGAAGAAGCGCGTGCCGCCGGCTTCCTGGGCGAGCGCATCCTGGGTTCGGACTTCAGTTTCCAGCTGCATGCCTTCCACGGCTTCGGCGCCTACATCTGCGGCGAGGAAACGGCGCTGCTCGAAAGCCTGGAAGGCAAGAAGGGCCAGCCGCGCTTCAAGCCGCCGTTCCCGGCCAGCTTCGGCCTCTACGGCAAGCCGACCACCATCAACAACACCGAGACCTTCGCCGCGGTACCGTGGATCATCAACCACGGTGGCCAGGCCTACCTGGAGTGCGGCAAGCCGAACAACGGCGGCACCAAGATCTTCAGCGTGGTGGGCGACGTCAACAACCCCGGCAACTTCGAGATTCCGCTCGGCACGCCGTTCGCCACCTTGCTGGAACTGGCCGGCGGCGTGAAGGGCGGGGCGCTGAAGGCGGTCATCCCTGGCGGCTCGTCGGCGCCGGTGCTGCCGTCGAACATCATGATGGACCTGACGATGGACTACGACGCCATCGCCAAGGCCGGTTCGATGCTGGGCAGCGGTGCCGTCATCGTGATGAACGACACGCGCTGCATGGTCAGGAGCCTGCTGCGCCTGGACTATTTCTACATGCACGAGAGCTGCGGCCAGTGCACCCCTTGCCGCGAAGGCACGGGCTGGTTGTGGCGGCTGGTCGACCGCATCGAGCACGGCAAGGGGCGGCCCGAAGACCTCGACCTGCTCGACTCGGTGGCCGACAGCATCAAGGGCCGCACCATCTGCGCGCTGGGCGATGCCGCGGCGATGCCCGTGCAGGGCATGCTCAAGCACTTCCGCGACGAGTTCGCCTACCACATCGAGCACAAGCATTGCAGGGTGGGGGCGCATGTCTGAAGTGCTGCGTTTCGGAGCTGTTTCCCATGGCTGAACTCGACATCGACGGCCACAAGGTCACCGTGCCCGACGGCAGCATGGTCATGCACGCCGCCGACGCGGCCGGCGTCTACATCCCGCATTTCTGCTACCACAAGAAACTGAGCATCGCGGCCAACTGCCGCATGTGCCTGGTCGACATCGAGAAGATGCCCAAGCCCATGCCGGCCTGCGCCACGCCGGCGACCAACGGCATGGTGGTACGCAGCAAAAGCGACAAGGCGGTGAAGGCGCAGCAGTCGGTGATGGAGTTCCTGCTCATCAACCACCCGCTGGACTGCCCCATCTGCGACCAGGGCGGTGAATGCCAGCTGCAGGACCTCGCCGTGGGCTACGGCAAGTCGGCCTCGCGCTACACCGAGGACAAGCGCGTCGTCTTCCACAAGGACGTCGGCCCGCTGATCAGCATGCAGGAGATGACCCGCTGCATCCACTGCACGCGCTGCGTGCGCTTCGGCCAGGAAGTGGCCGGGGTCATGGAGCTCGGCATGATCCACCGCGGCGAGCACAGCGAGATCACCACGCTGGCCGGCCGCACCATCGACAGCGAACTGTCGGGCAACATGATCGACATCTGTCCGGTCGGCGCGCTCACCAGCAAGCCCTTCCGCTACAGCGCCCGCACCTGGGAACTGAGCCGCCGCAAGTCGGTGAGCCCGCACGACAGCGTGGGCGCCAACCTGGTGGTGCAGGTCAAGGCGAACAAGGTGATGCGGGTGGTGCCGCTGGAAAACGAAGACGTCAACGAATGCTGGATCGCCGACCGCGACCGCTTCAGCTACGAGGCGCTGAACAGCGAGTCGCGGCTGACGCAGCCGATGGTCAAGCAGGGCGGGGTCTGGCAGGCGGTGGACTGGAATACCGCGCTGGCCTACGTGGCCGACGGGCTCAAGCGCGTCAAGTCCGAGTTCGGCGGGACCGAGGCGGGAGCCGGCATCGGCGCCATCGGTCATGCCTCGTCGACGGTCGAGGAATTGCACCTGCTGGCCAAGCTGGTGCGCGGCCTGGGCAGCGAAAGCATCGACCACCGCACCCGCCACGCCGACTTCGGCAACGTGGCGCCCGCGGGTCATGCTCGCTGGCTCGGCACCTCGATCGCCTCGCTGTCCAAGCTGGACCGCGCCTTCGTCGTCGGCTCCTTCCTGCGCAAGGACCATCCCTTGCTGGCGCAGCGTCTGCGCCAGGCCGTGCGCCACGGCGCGAAGCTGATGAGCTTGCATGCGGTGCACGACGACTGGGCCATGCCGGTGGCCGCCACGCTGACCTCCGCGCCCGCGGCCTGGCCGGCGCAGCTGGCCGACGTGGCCGCCGCGGTGGCCAGGGCGCGTGGTGTGCCAGCGCCGCTGCCGGCCGACCCCGGCGCGGCCGCGTTGGCCGTGGCCGACGCGCTGCTTTCCGGCGAGCGCAAGGCCATCCTGCTGGGCAACGCCGCAGCGCAACACGTGCAGGCGTCGCAACTGCTGGCCTTGGCGAACTGGATCGGCGAGCACACCGGCGCCAGCGTCGGTTATCTGGGCGAGTCCGGCAACGGCGTGGGCGCGCAACTCGTTTGCGCGCTGCCGGGCGCCGGCGGGCTGAACGCCGGCCAGATGCTGGGCCAGCCGATGAAGGCGCTGCTGCTGCTGAATACCGAGCCGGTGCTCGACAGCGCCGACGCCGCCGCGGCCCGTGCAGCGCTGGCGGCTTCGGGCCTGGTCGTCGCGCTCACGCCGTTCAAGGACGTGGCCGCCGACGTGGCCGACGTCATGCTGCCGATCGCCCCGTTCACCGAAACCGCCGGCACCTTCGTCAATGCCGAAGGCCGCGCGCAGAGCTTCCACGGCGTCGTCAAGCCGCTGGGCGAAGCGCGTCCGGCGTGGAAGGTGCTGCGCGTGCTGGGCAACCTGCTGGAACTGGGTGGCTTCGACCACGCGAGTTCGGAAGACGTACGCGCCGAGGCGCTGGGCGACCTCACCACGCTGGCTTCGCGCCTGGACAACCGTGCCGGGGCGCCTGCATTGCCGGTCCTCGACCAGGCGGTGGGTGGCGCCCTGCAGCGCGTTTCCGACGTGCCGATCTACGCCGTCGATGCCATCGTGCGCCGCGCCGCGTCGCTGCAGCGCACCGCCGATGCGCGTGAACCCGTCGTCGGTCTGCCTTCGGCGTCGTGGCAGCAGCTGCGCATGGAAGCCGGTGGCATGTTGCGGGTGACGCAGGGCCAGGCCACCTTGGTGCTGCCGGGGCGTGAAGAGCCGTCGCTGGCCGTGGGCGCCGTGCGCATCGCCGCCGGCCACCCGGCCACCGCCGGCCTGGGTGCGATGTTCGGCGCCGTCGGCGTCGAGAAGGTCTGAAGGCCATGTTCGACACCCTGCACGCATTCGGCAACACCACCCTCGGCCCGACGCTGTGGCTGGTGCTGTGGAGCCTGGTGAAGATCGTCGCCGTGGTGCTGCCGCTGATGATCTGCGTGGCCTACCTCACGCTGTGGGAACGCAAGGGCATCGGCTATACGCAGATCCGCATCGGCCCCAACCGCGTCGGCCCGGGCGGTTTGCTGCAGCCGATCGCCGACGCGGTGAAGCTGATCTTCAAGGAGATCATCCGGCCCAGCGCGGCGAACAAGCCGCTGTTCTTCCTGGGCCCGGTGATGACCATCATGCCGGCGCTGGCGGCCTGGGCGGTGGTGCCCTTCGGACCGGAAGCCGTGCTGGCGAATGTCAACGCCGGCCTGCTGTTCCTGATGGCCATCACCTCGCTGGAGGTCTACGGCGTCATCATCGCCGGCTGGGCCAGCAATTCCAAGTACGCCTTCCTGGGCGCGCTGCGCGCCTCGGCGCAGATGGTGAGCTACGAGATCGCGATGGGCTTCTGCCTGGTCGTGGTGCTCATGGTTTCGGCCACCATGAACATGACCGAGATCGTCATGCTGCAAGGCAAGGGAACCTTCGCCGACCTGGGCGCCGGCTTCCTGTCGTGGAACTGGCTGCCGCTGCTGCCGATCTTCGTCGTCTTCTTCATCGCCGGTCTGGCCGAGACCAACCGCCACCCCTTCGACGTGGTGGAAGGCGAGAGCGAGATCGTCGCCGGCCACATGATCGAATATTCGGGCATGTCGTTTGCCATGTTCTTCCTGGCCGAATACGCCAACATGATCCTGGTCAGCACGCTCACCGTGCTGCTGTTCCTGGGCGGCTGGCTGCCGCCGTTCGGCTTCCTCGACTTCATCCCGGGCTGGATCTGGCTGGCCATCAAGGTCTTCGTCGTGGTCACGATGTTCCTGTGGGTGCGCGCCACCTTCCCGCGCTTCCGCTACGACCAGATCATGCGCCTGGGCTGGAAGATCTTCATCCCGGTGACGCTGGTCTGGCTGGTCGTGGTCGGGCTGTGGATCCAGTCGCCGTTCAACATCTGGGAATGAGGTGAACATGTCGACCCTCACCGCCATCAAGGATGTCTTCTCCAGCATGCTGCTGGCCGAGCTGTTCAAGGGCATGAAGCTCACCGGCCGCTATTTCCTGGCCAAGAACATCACGATCCAGTTCCCCGACGAGAAGACGCCGCTGAGTCCCCGCTTCCGCGGCCTGCACGCGCTGCGTCGCAACGACAACGGCGAGGAGCGCTGCATCGCCTGCAAGCTGTGCGAGGCGGTGTGCCCGGCCATGGCCATCACCATCGAGAGCGACGTGCGTGCCGACGGCTCGCGCCGCACCACGCGCTACGACATCGACCTCACCAAGTGCATCTTCTGCGGCTTCTGCGAGGAAAGCTGCCCGGTGGATTCCATCGTCGAGACGCACCACTTCGAATACCACGGCGAGAAACGCGGCGACCTGTATTTCACCAAGGACATGCTGCTGGCCGTGGGCGACCGCTACGAAAAAGAGATCGCCGCCAACCGGGCTGCCGACGCCAAATACCGCTGAACCAGGGCTCTCGTCTGCCCTCGGCCGGCCAGAGCCCAAGACCCATGGACACGATCACCGCCCTCTTCTACGTCTTCGCCACGGTGCTGCTGTTTGCCGCACTGCGCGTCATCACGGCGCGCAGCACGGTGCATGCGGTACTGTTCCTGGTGCTCGCCTTCTTCAGCGCGTCCTGCATCTGGATGCTGCTGTCGGCCGAGTTCCTGGCCATCACGCTGGTGCTCGTCTACGTCGGCGCGGTGATGGTGCTGTTCCTCTTCGTCGTGATGATGCTCGACATCAATGCCGACAGCTTCCGCCAGGGTTTCTGGCAGCACCTGCCGCTGGCCGGCCTGGTGGGCGCGGTCATCGCGCTGGAAATGGCGCTGGTGCTGATGCGCGGCTTCCAGCTGCAGGCGCCGGAGCCGAGCGCACGCGCGCTGGAAATGGGCAACACCAAGCTGCTGGGCATCGAGATCTATACGCAATACCTCTACCCGCTGCAGCTGGCGGCGGTGCTGCTGCTGGTGGCCATCATCGCGGCCATCGCGCTGACGCTGCGCGGGCGCAAGGACAGCCGGCACATGAACCCCTCGGAGCAGGTGCGGGTGAAGCGCGCCGACCGCGTGCGGCTGGTGAAGATGGCGCCGACGGTCGAATTGCCGTCCGCGCCCGACCCGGGGGGGGCGGCGAAATGAGCCTCGGTCCCATCACGCTCGGCCATTACCTGTCGCTGGGCGGCATCCTGTTCGCCCTTTCGGTGATCGGCATCTTCCTGAACCGCCGCAACCTGATCGTGCTGCTGATGGCCATCGAACTGATGCTGCTGGCGGTGAACCTGAATTTCGTCGCCTTCTCGCACTACCTGCCGCTGGAGGCCGACCGCATGGCGGGCCAGGTCTTCGTCTTTTTCATCCTCACCGTGGCGGCGGCCGAATCGGCCATCGGCCTGGCGATCCTGGTCGTGCTGTTCCGCAACCGGGCCTCGATCAAGGTCGAGGAACTCGACGAGTTGAAAGGCTGAAGGCGGACATGGCTTCAACGATCTCCCAAGGACTGCTGCTCACCGTGCCGCTGGCGCCGCTGGCCGGCGCGCTCATCGCCGGCCTGGCCGGCCGCTGGGTGGGCCGCCGCGGTTCGCATGTTTTCACCATCCTGGGTGTGTTCATCGCCTTCGTCTGCTCGGTCGTCGTGCTGTCGCAGGTGGCGGCCGGCGCGCGCTTCAACGAGACCATCTACGAGTGGATGGTGCTGGGCAAGCTGGTGATGGAGGTCGGCTTCCTGGTCGACGGCCTGACCGCGATGATGATGGTGGTGGTGACCTTCGTCAGCCTCATGGTGCACGTCTACACCATCGGCTACATGGACGGCGACCCCGGCTACCAGCGCTTCTTCGCCTACATCTCGCTGTTCACCTTCAGCATGCTGATGCTGGTGATGAGCAACAACTTCCTGCAGCTCTTCTTCGGCTGGGAAGCGGTGGGCCTGGTGAGCTACCTGCTGATCGGCTTCTGGTTCAAGAAGCCGACGGCCATCTTCGCCAACATGAAGGCCTTCATCGTCAACCGCGTCGGCGATTTCGGCTTCATCCTGGGCATCGGCCTGGTGGTGGCCTACAGCGGCACGTTGAACTACACGGAAGCGTTTGCCAGGGCGCCGGAACTGGCCAGGCTCAGCTTCCCGGGCACCGACTGGATGCTGATCACGGTGGCCTGCATCTGCCTGTTCATCGGCGCCATGGGCAAGAGCGCGCAGTTCCCGCTGCACGTGTGGCTGCCGGATTCGATGGAAGGCCCGACGCCGATTTCCGCGCTGATCCACGCCGCGACCATGGTCACGGCCGGCATCTTCATGGTGGCGCGCATGAGCCCGCTGTTCGAGCTCTCGGACACCGCGCTCAACTTCGTGCTCGTCATCGGCGCCATCACGGCCTTGTTCATGGGCTTCCTCGGCATCATCCAGAACGACATCAAGCGCGTCGTCGCGTATTCCACGCTCAGCCAGCTGGGCTACATGACGGTGGCGCTGGGCGCCAGCGCCTATTCGGTGGCCGTGTTCCACCTCATGACGCACGCCTTCTTCAAGGCGCTGCTGTTCCTGGCCGCCGGCAGCGTGATCATCGGCATGCACCACGACCAGGACATCCGAAACATGGGCGGCCTGCGCAAGCACATGCCCATCACCTGGATCACCGCGCTGCTGGGATCGCTGGCGCTCATCGGCACGCCCTTGTTCGCCGGCTTCTACAGCAAGGACAGCATCATCATGGCGGTCGAGGCCTCGAACCTGCCGGGCACGCCGTTTGCCATCTTCGCGGTGGTGGCCGGCGTCTTCGTCACCGCCTTCTATTCCTTCCGCATGTACTTCCTCGTTTTCCATGGCGAGGAGCGTTTCCACCACAAGCCCTTCCCGCCCGAGGACGACCATGACCATGGTTCTCACGGCCACGACGATCACCACGACGCCACGCCGCACGAGTCGCCCTGGGTCGTCACGGCGCCGCTGATCCTGCTCGCCGTGCCCTCGGTGGTGATCGGCTTCCTGGCCATCCAGCCCATGCTGTTCGGCGACTTCATGAAGGATGCGATCGTTGTCGACGCTGCGCGCCACCCGGCGACGGCGCAACTCGCCGAAGGCTTCCACGGCGCCGCCGCGATGGCCTTGCACGGCCTGCAGACACCGCCGTTCTGGCTGGCGCTGGCCGGCGTGGTCACGGCCTGGTGGTTCTACCTCAAGCAGCCTTCCATCCCCGCGGCCATCGCCCGCACCTTCGCCCCCGTGGTGCGCGTGCTCGAGAACAAGTACTACATGGACTGGTTCAACGAACACGTGCTGGCCGCCGGGGCGCGGCTGCTGGGTACCGGCCTGTGGAAGGGCGGCGACGTGGCGGTGATCGACGGCGCCATCAACGGCAGCGCCCGCGCCATGGGCGGGCTGGCCGGCGTGCTGCGCCAGTTCCAGACCGGCCACCTGTACCAATATGCGCTGGTCATGCTGCTGGGTATCTTCGGCCTGCTGACCTGGCAGCTGTGGCCGTATTTCAGCGGCCTCATGCGCTGACATGCCGATGCCGGCGCCGCACATGCAAGAAGAACAAGAGGGAATACGATGGGTCTGCTGAGCCTCGCGATCTGGCTGCCGATTGCCTTCGGCGTGCTGCTGCTCGCACTCGGCCGCGACGACAACGCCCGTCCGGTGCGTGCGCTGGCGCTGATCGGCGCGCTGGTCTCGCTGCTGGCCACGCTGCCGCTGATCACCGGTTTCGACCGCGGTACCGCGGCCATGCAGTTCGTCGAGAAGATGCCGTGGATCGAGCGCTTCAACCTGCACTACCACCTCGGCGTGGACGGCCTGTCGCTGTGGTTCGTGCCGCTCACCGCCTTCATCACCGTGGTCGTGATCATCTCCGCGTGGGAAGTGATCACCGAGCGCGTGGCGCAGTACATGGGCGCCTTCCTGATCCTGTCGGGGCTGATGATCGGCGTCTTCTGTGCGCTCGACGGCATGCTGTTCTATGTGTTCTTCGAGGCCACGCTGATCCCGATGTACATCATCATCGGCGTCTGGGGCGGCCCGAGGCGCGTCTACGCAGCCTTCAAGTTCTTCCTCTATACGCTGCTCGGTTCGCTGCTCATGCTGGTGGCGCTGGTCTACCTGTATTTCAAGAGCGGCGGCAGCTTCGACATCCTCACCTGGCACAAGCTGCCGCTGAGCCTGCCCGTGCAGACGCTGCTGTTCGTCGCCTTCTTCGCCGCCTTCTCGGTGAAGGTGCCGATGTGGCCGGTGCACACCTGGCTGCCCGACGCGCACGTGGAAGCACCCACTGGCGGCTCGGTGGTGCTGGCGGCCATCATGCTGAAGTTGGGGGCCTACGGCTTCCTGCGTTTTTCCATGCCCATCGCACCCGATGCCGCGCGTGAATACGACTGGGTCATCATCGGCCTGAGCCTGATCGCGGTGCTCTATATCGGCCTGGTGGCACTGGTGCAGCAGGACATGAAGAAGCTGGTGGCCTACAGCTCGATCGCGCACATGGGTTTCGTCACATTGGGCTTCTTCATCTTCAACCCGCTGGGCGTGGCCGGCGGCATCGTGCAGATGGTCAGCCACGGCTTCGTCTCGGGCGCCATGTTCCTGTGCATCGGCGTGCTCTACGACCGTGTGCACAGCCGCGAGATCGCGGCCTACGGAGGCGTGACCAATACGATGCCCAAATTCGCGGCCTTCGCCGTGCTCTTCGCGATGGCCAATGCGGGCCTGCCGGGAACGGCCGGTTTCGTGGGTGAATGGATGGTCATCCTGGGCGCCGTGCAGCACAACTTCTGGATCGCCGCGCTGGCCGCCACCACGCTGGTCTTCGGCGCCGCCTATACGCTGTGGATGGTCAAGCGCGTGTATTTCGGCGACGTCGCCAACGAGCATGTCAGGCAGCTCGCCGACATCAACGGCCGCGAATTCCTGATGCTCGCCATCCTCGCCGCCGCGGTGCTCGCCATGGGCCTGTATCCGAAGCCCTTCACCGACGTGATGGACGCCTCGGTCACCGAGCTGCTGCGGCACGTGGCCGCACCCAAGCTGAACTGACGGCCGCGAGCCCCGCTGGAAGACCATGACCGCAATGAACTGGCCCGTGCTGTACCCCGAGATCTGGCAGCTGGCCATGGCCTGCGTGGTGCTGCTGGCCGACCTTTTCGTCACCGGCGCCGAGCGCAGCACCACCTTCTGGCTGACGCAATTCACGGTGGGCGTGTTCGCTGCCCTGCACCTGGTCTACTTCGACGCCGGCGCCACCGCCTACGGCATGAAGGGCCTGGTCGTCGTCGACCCCATGGGCCACCTGCTGGCCTTCTTCGCCGCGCTGGCGGTGATGGTGACGTTGGCCTATGCGCGCCCCACGCTGGCGGCGCGCGACATGATGAAGGGCGAGTTCTACACGCTCACGCTGTTCGTGCTGCTCGGCATCAGCGTCATGTGCTCGGCCAACCACTTCCTGGTCGTCTACCTGGGCCTGGAACTGATGAGCCTGAGCCTGTATGCGCTGACCGCGCTGCGCCGCGACCACGCCGTGGCCACCGAGGCGGCGATGAAATATTTCGTGCTCGGCGCGCTGGCCAGCGGTTTCCTGCTCTATGGCCTGTCGATGATGTACGGCGCCACCGGTTCGCTGGAGATTCCGCGCGTCTTCGAGCAGATCGCCACCGGTCGCATCAACAACGAGGTGCTGGTGTTCGGACTCGTCTTCGTCGTCGCCGGGCTGGCCTTCAAGCTCGGTGCCGCGCCCTTCCACATGTGGGTGCCCGACGTCTACCAGGGTGCGCCGACGGCGGTGACGCTGCTCATCGGCGGCGCGCCGAAATTCGCCGCCTTCGCCATCACCATCCGGCTGCTGGTGGAAGGCATGCTGGGGCTGGCGGTGGACTGGCAGCAGATGTTCATCGTGCTCGCCGTGGCCTCGCTGGCGCTGGGCAATATCGCGGCCATCGCGCAGCGCAATCTCAAGCGCATGCTGGCTTACAGCACCATCGCGCAGATGGGCTTCGTGGTGCTGGGGCTGTCGGCCGGGGTGGTGAGCGGCAATACGCTGTCGGCGGGCAATGCCTACAGCTCGGCCATGTTCTATATCGTGAGCTACGTGTTCACCACGCTGGGCACCTTCGGCCTCATCATGTATCTGTCGCGCCAGGGTTTCGAGAGCGAGGAGATCGACGACCTCGCCGGCCTGTCGCAGCGCAGCCCCTGGGTGGCCGGCGCGATGACGGTGTTCATGTTCTCGCTGGCCGGCGTGCCGCCGATGATCGGCTTCTTCGCCAAGCTCTCGGTGATCCAGGCGCTGGTCAGCACCAATGTCACGCTCTACATCGTGCTGGCCGTGGTGGCGGTGCTGTTCAGCCTGGTCGGCGCTTTCTACTACCTGCGCGTGGTCAAGGTGATGTGGTTCGACGTGCCGGTGCAGACCGCGCCGATCGAGCGCTCCCAGGGCGTGGCTGCGCTGCTGGCCGCCAACGGGCTGGCGGTGCTGGTGCTGGGCCCGTTCTCCGGCGGGCTGATGGCGATGTGCCGCGACGCCATCGTGCGCGCGCTGGCCACCTGACGCGACCGGGCCCCGATGGCTGACACCGGCCCGCTGCCGCCGCCGGATGCCGGCGACGATCCCCACCTGACCGAACGCCGCCTGGGCGGCACCACGCTGGTGAGCGGCGGCTTCCTCGAGCTGCGGCGCGACGACGTGCTGCTGCCCGACGGCAACCACGCCACGCGCGAATTCATCCAGCATGGCGGCGCGGTGGCCGTGGTGCCGCTCCTCGACGACGGCCGCCTGGTGCTGGTGCGCCAGTACCGCTATCCGGTGGCCAAGGTGCTGCTCGAATGGCCGGCCGGCAAGCGCGATCCGGGCGAGTCCACCCTGGCCTGCGCGATGCGCGAACTGCAAGAGGAGACCGGCTACACCGCATGCGAGTGGGCCTACGGCGGCGAGATCCACAACGCCGCGGCGTATTCCAGCGAGAGCATCTGGATCTGGTTCGCACGCGGCCTTGTGGCCGGTCCGCCGCGCCTGGACCATGGCGAATTCGTCGAGACGGTGACGCTGACCGCGGCCGAGCTGGCGGCCATCGACCTGCATGACGGCCTGCCCGACGTGAAGACGCTGATCGGCCTGCACTGGCTGCAGCAGTGGCACTCCGGCCGGCGCCCATTGACCTGGCACAGCGCGCAGCACGGCGCCGCTCTATGATGACGGTACGATGAAAGTGCTCGATTTGCGTTGCGCCAACGGCCACGGCTTCGAAGGCTGGTTCGCATCCGACGAGGATTTCATGGGCCAGAACGGCCGTGGGCTGGTGGAATGCCCGCTGTGTGCCGACAAGCTGATCACGCGTTTGCCTTCGGCGCCCCGACTGAATCTCTCGGGCGCGCGTGAACCGGTGCCGGTGCCGCCACCCGACCCCAGGCCCACCGTCGAGGCCCGACCGGCCGACCTGCAGGCAGCGTGGCTGCACACGGTGCGCCACCTGCTGGCCCATACCGAGGACGTGGGCGAGCGTTTTGCCGAGGAAGCCCGCCGCATTCACTACGGCGAGGAGCCGCATCGCGGCATCCGCGGCCAGGCCACGCCCGAGGAAAGGCTGGCGCTGCGGGAAGAGGGCATCGAGACGATGTCGATCCCCCTGCCGGTGGCGCTCAAGGGCCCGGTACAGTAGACGCGTCGGCTTGCTGCCGGGGGTGCAGCGCCCCGGCGCGGGCTACAGCACGCGTCCCGGGTTCAGCAGGTTCAGCGGGTCCAGCGCGGCCTTGACGGCGCGCATCATCTGCAGCGCCACCGGCGACTTGCGCGCCGCCAGTTCGTCGCGCTTCAGGGTACCGATGCCGTGTTCGGCCGAGAACGAGCCGCCATACGGCACCAGCGCGTCGAAGACCAGGGTGTTGATGCGCCGCTCGTTGTCGTCCAGGAAGCGCTGGCCGTCGCTGCCCGCGGGGGCCTGCACGTTGTAGTGCAGGTTGCCGTCACCGAGGTGACCGAAATTGACGAGTTGCACGCCCGGAAAACGACGGCGCAGCAGCGCGTCGGTGCTGGCCACGAATTCGGGAATGGCCGACACCGGCAGCGAGATGTCGTGCTTGACGTTGAGTCCCTCCTCGGCCTGCGCCAGCGGGATCGATTCGCGCAGCTGCCACAGCGCCTGCGACTGCGCCAGGCTCTCGGCCACCACGGCGTCGCCGATGACGCTCAGCTCCAGCGCCGCGCCGAGCAAGGCCTCGAAACGCTCGCGCGCCCGGGCAAGACCCTCGGTGTCGCTCTGCTCCAGCAGCACGGTCCAGGGTGCGCCGGGCAGCGGCTGCGGCAGGGCCGGAAAGTGGCGCGCCACCAGGTCCAGCGCATGGCGGCCCATGACCTCGAAACCCGTCAAGCCGGCACCCAGTCGCGCGCGCGCCAGCTTCAGCAAGCTCACGCATTGCGCCAGATCGGCGCAGGCCGCCAGCGCGGTGGTCGTGGCCGCCGGCAGCGGCGCCAGCTTCAATGTTGCCGCGGTGATGATGCCCAGCGTTCCTTCGCTGCCGATCATCAGGTCGCGCAGGTCGTAGCCGGTATTGTCCTTGCGCAGGCCGCTCAGGCCGTCCCACACCTGCCCGGCGGCGGTGACGACTTCCAGCCCCAGGCAGAGTTCGCGCGCATTGCCCCAGCGCAGCACCTGCGTGCCGCCGGCATTGGTGGCCAGGTTTCCGCCGAGGGTGCAACTGCCCTCGGCCGCCAGGCTCAGCGGCAGCAGCAGGCCGCGCGCAAGCGCCGCTTCCTGCGTCGCCTGCAGCACGCATCCGGCATCGGCGGTGAGCGTGAGGTTGGCCTCGTCGATGGCACGCACGCGGTTCATCCGTTGCAGGCTCAGCAGCACCTGGGTGCCGCTGGCATCGGGCACGCCACCGCCCACGAGACCGGTATTGCCGCCCTGCGGCACGATGGCGGTACCGGTGGCGGCGCAGGCGCGCACCACGGCGGCCACCTCGGCGGTGCTGCCCGGCCGCACCACCGCCAGCGCTCTGCCGCGCCAGCGCTTGCGCCAGTCCAGTTCCCAGGCCGTGAGGTCGCCCTCGGTCAGCACGTTCGCGGCGCCCACGGCGCTGCGCAGCGTCTCGAGCAGGCTCGCCGCGGCCACGCGCCAGGCCTCAGGCCGCGGCCGGTGCCGCGTGGCGCAGCCGCCAGCGGATATACAGCGCACTGGACGTGAACAGCAGCAGGCACAGCCCGATCTCGACCACTGCCAGCGCACGCGACCAGCCTTGTTCGGTGGTGGCGCGCACCACGCCTTCCATGAAATACAGCCATACCAGCAGGCTCAGCCAGCGGAAGGTGTACATGCGGTGGCGCAGCAGGCCCAGCACGCACAGTGCCAGCGGCAGCACCTTGATGGCCAGCGTGCCGCTGCCGGTGGGCGCCAGCCACAATTCCCAGGCCAGGCCCAGCACGATCAGGCCCAGCAGACCCGCCAGTGCCGCAGCACGTGCTGCGCGCACCATGGCGTCGGGCTGCTGCGGCGCATCGGTCAGGGTGGCAGTCTCGGCAGCGGGCATGCTGGCATCATAGCCAGCATGAGCAAGCTGATCGATCTGGGGGGCAAGGTCGGGCAGCAGGTGGCGCTGCTGCTGCAGACGCTGCGCACCTGGCCCTGGTACGAGACGCTTCGCACATTGCGCCAGCGCTTCCGCGAAGACCGCCTGGGCCTCACCGCGGGCAGCCTGACCTTCACCACGCTGATCGCGCTGGTGCCGCTGTTCACGTTGATGCTGGCGGTGTTCACCGCGTTCCCCATGTTCTCCAGCCTGCAGGGCGACCTGGAGCGCTTCTTCCTGCGCAGCCTGGTGCCCGACAACATCGCGCGGCCGGTGCTGCGCGCGCTCACCGAATTCGCCGGCAAGGCGCGCGGCATGGGCACGCTGGGCCTGGTGCTGCTGGTGGCCACGGCGCTGGCGCTGATGCTCACCATCGACCGCACGCTGAATGCCATCTGGCGCGTGCGCCAGCCGCGGCCGCTGGCGCAGCGCGTGCTCGTCTACTGGGCGGCGCTCACGCTGGGGCCGCTGGCGCTGGGCCTGAGTGCCTCGCTGACCTCCTATGCGCTGTCGGGGCCGCGCGGCTTTGCCGCCGCCGTGCCGGACAACCTGGCCTTCCTGCTCAATGCGCTGCAGTTCTTCCTGCTCGCCTGGGGCATGGCGGCGCTGTTCCACTACGTGCCCAACGTCTCGGTGCGCTGGCGCCACGCCTGGGCCGGCGGCGTCTTCGTGGCGCTTGGGGTGGAAGTGGCGCAGCGGGGCCTTGTCTGGTACGTCAACTCGGTGCCCAGCTTCTCGGCGGTGTACGGCGCCTTCGCCACGGCGCCGATCCTGCTGCTGTGGATCTACCTCGGCTGGGTCATCGTGCTGCTGGGCGCGGTGATCGCCGCCTATGCGCCCAGCCTGCAGATGCGCGTGGCCAGCATCGCACCCACCGCCGGCTGGCGCTTCGAGCT
>Ga0073899_10002024_pt1 | contig 18325 bp, 14 predicted proteins | sample KloWWTmetaKNB5Ph_FD_88975 | JGI IMG/M metagenome (GOLD analysis project Ga0073899, IMG submission 88975) | Active sludge microbial communities from Klosterneuburg, Austria, studying microevolution and ecology of nitrifiers - Klosterneuburg... | ecosystem: Engineered > WWTP > Aerobic digester >... | reverse complement strand
CGATGCCGAGTTCACCGGCGTTGCCTTCGGATTCGGTGCCGCTCCCGACGCCGAACCACCCCTGATGTTCTTGCCTGAGGTCGCAAAGTCCATCTGGGGCGGACCGGTGAAGGTCGTGGCTCAGGCTCTGGGGGTTGAACTCGACAAGATCACCGAGCAGGTCGAAAACTGGTACACCCCCGAGCAGATCGAATGCACCATGATGACGGTTCCCGCCGGTCACGTGGCTGCGGTTCGCTTCGCAGTGCAAGGGCTTAAAGACGGTGAAGTCATCATCTCGATGGAGCACGTCAACCGCCTCACCCAAGCCGCAGCCCCCGACTGGCCCTACCCACCCGATGGCCGCTCCGGCGTGCACCGCGTCGTGGTGAGTGGTCGCCCCGGTGTGGAGATCAACACCCACGTCGGTCACGACGTCGATGACGTCAACTTGGGCGGCATCATCTCCACGGCTGCGACGGTGGTCAACGCCGTACGCGCCGTGTGCGAAGCACCTCCTGGGCTCACCGAGGCCACACGTTTGCCGTTGCCCCAGGCTCGGGGATTGATGCGCTAGTTATCGAGCACGTGGGCCAGAGCAGCGATGAACTGGTCCACGTGCTGGCGCTCCCACACCAGGGGCGGGCGCACCTTGAGCACCTGGCCGGTGGGGCCAGTCGACCCAGCTAAAACACCAGCCTTGGCTAACCCGTTGACGAGTCGTTTGGTCTCCTCGCGCGTCTGCACATCAACTCCAGCGACTAGGCCTACGTGTCGCACCTCGCCAAGCGTGGCTGACTCTGCGGCAAGTTCGTGGAGTCGCTGCGCGAGGTAGGCGCCGACCTCAAGCGCCTGCTCAGGCAGGCGGCGATCGGTGAGTACGTCGAGCACCGCATTGCCAGCCGCAGCCGCAGCCGGTGTCGCCGCGAAGGTGGAGAAGTACTCATAGCTTTGGGCCAGACGATCGGCGATTTCGCGGCGCGTGATGACCGCACCGATGGGATACCCAGCACCCATTGGCTTGCCCAGCGTGACGAAATCTGGGGTGACACCCGACTGCATGAAGCGCCACAACTGCGGCCCGGTGCGCCCGTAACCAATCTGCACTTCATCAGCTAGGTACAACGCTCCAGCCGCATGAGCGCCAGCGAGCAGCCCTTCGAAGTACGACGCCGGCGCGTCATGAACTCCTTCAGATGTGAACCCGGAGTCGGCCAACAACATGGCTGGCCTCAGCCCCCGCGACGCCAGATCGGCCGCTGCCTGAGCGACATGAGCGGCCGTGGCCTCAGCACTCAGAGCCGTGGGATCCTCTGTTTCCCGAGGTGCAGGGAACCTCCCGATCGCTGCTGGTCGATGGCCTGGGGGCCACTCGTTAGAACTGAGGTCGGCCATCCACTTGGTGCTGCCGTGATAGGAGTGCTCCACGATCATCGCCCCATCGCCACCGGTGAACTCGGTGGCAAGGCGCCAAGCAACCTCGTTGGCCTCGGTGCCCGACGTGGTGAACAGCACCGTGTCGAGGCCTGGCGGCATCGTGGCCACGAGCCGCTCGGCAAGTTCGACGATCTCGGGGTGCAGGTATCTCGAGTGGGTGTTGATTTGCCTCAGTTGGCGGGCGACTCGATTGGCCACTGTCGGATCGGCGTGACCGACCACAGCAACGTTGTTATAGGCATCGAGATATCTCTTGCCCTCGTCGTCGATAAGCCAGGGCCCTTCTCCGCTCACGATGTGCAGAGGTTCGTCGTAGAACAGTGGTGAGAGTTTGCCGCCCATCACCGCGTCTCGCCGGGCCCGCAGATCCGGCGTCACCGCCGCACTGCGAGTGCCGGCCAGTTGGTGAAGACGGGTCGCGAGTTGGTCAGGTGCAAGTGCACTCAGTTGGGTCAGCACGCGAGTGTTGGCGTCGTCGTACTGGCTGATGTAGGCCAGATTGTCGGAATGTGAAAGCGAACGAGCACGAGCAATCAGGTCGCTGAGCACCAGCCGGGCCAGTACGAGTTCACCGAGCACTTCAACCTCGGCGTGCGTGAGCAGTCGGTGGCGTTGGTAGCCGCGCAGCACGCCACCGGCCAGGGCCCAGGTGTCTGCAACCTGCACGCGCGCGGTGTTGCGCACAACCGAGGTCAACGTGACCGCGAGGTCGCACGCGTTCGCGGTGTGGTGCATGTCGCCAAAGTCGATCAAGCCGCTGACCTGCCCGCCCTCGGTCAGCACATTGGTCAACGTGACGTCGCCATGTTGCACCCCGCCAGGCAAGGTGCGACAGGCAGCGATGGCAGGTCGCAATCGCGCCACCATCGCTGGGTCAGAGTGCGGGTATCGCCCAGCCACCAACTCGAGTCGGCGGATGTCCCAATCAAGGTCCCGCTCACCAGCGGCATGATGGAGAAAGCCAGCCAAAGCAATGCTCATCTGGGCAGCCGCGGCGCCCACACGCTCGGCCAACTCGACCGTGATTGGAGAGCCTTCAAGCGCCTCCCCGGGAAGCACAGTGATCAACCGAGACAGACACGCTCGTCCGTGTTCGTCGCTGACGACGTGAACGACATTGCCACCGGTCATCGGCACCGTGCTGGGCACCGGCAATTTCGGATCAGCCAGCGCCGCATGGGCCATCGCAGCCACTTCCATGTCGACCACGGCTGGGTCCTCAGCAGGATTCGACACCTTCAATACAAAGGCACCGTTGACCATCACATTGAAGTCCCGCTCGCTTTCGAGTCGCCGAATCGAGGTGACTTCGATGCCCCAGGCCTCGCGCAGCGCCGCCGTGATCGCCTCGTTGCGAAGGTAAGGCGCTTCCTCGCTCAACACACTCATCTCTCGCCGCTTTCAGGTGCCAACAAGTCGGCGATCTCAGCCAAGCTCCAGGGTGGGTGATCGCTGTGATCGCGCCACGTCACCAGACTCTCCTTGGGCTGCTCAAACCGACCGATGTAGCCGCCAGACCCACTGAACAGTTGCCCCGTCTCGGGGTTCAAGGGGCTCGCCAGGTAGGCGTAAAGCGCTGCGACGTACTCAGCCGGGGCGGGGCTCTGAGCGCCGGCGTACATCAATTCATCGAGGATGCCCCGCTCATGCAACTGGGCGATGTGGGAGTGATAGTCGGCTCCGTCGGAGAGCCTGGTCGCCGCGCCCGGACACACCGCATTGACCCGCACTCCGTGCTCGCGAAGCTCGGCAGCCAACGCATACATCAGGCTGTTGATCGCGCCCTTCGCAGCCGGATAGCCGGTGCCTGCAAAGGCCCCCGTGAACGCGTGGGAACTCGTCAGCACGATCGACCCGCAACCCCGGGCAGCCATGATCGGAGCCACCGCGCGACAAGCCAGGAAGGTCGAGGTCAGGTGCGCATCAATCAGGGACTGCCATTGAGCCGGATCGATCGCCAAGATCGAGGAGCCAACCGGCTCGGGCGTGCCCGCGCACGCCACCAACGCTTCTAGTTCACCGAGGCTTTGCGCTGCTTCGAGCATCTGATCCACCACACCTTGATCAGCACAGTCGCCGACCACACCAACGGCAGCCGCACCTGACTCTTGGAGGGACGCAACCGCGACATCCACTGCCTCGCCCACTCGTCCGTTGACCACTACCGCAGCCCCCTGGGCGCCCAAGGCCCTCGCCACCGCGAGCCCAATCCCGCGACTCGACCCCGTCACGATGGCAGCAGTGCCCTCAAACAATGCGACTCCTGAGTTCAGTGGGCGTTGGTCCCTTGTGGTCAGTATCGTGCACCGACCTCCTGTGAACTCGGGTTTCGATACCCTCCGGGGGTATGCCAAAGTCACAAGTAAACCTGTGACTTTGGCGCCTTGCGGGGAGGATCTCTCCCGCAAAGCGCCAAACATCCCGGTGAAGCAGCTGCTCCGAGATTCAGGAGTGGGACTTGGTGACGGATGGGCGCCGGTGTCGTCTGCCCAAGACCGGCCAGCCAAACCTCGGCGAGAGCAGTTGGGTCATCCAACAGGCCCGCCCTCGGCGGCAGAGCGGCCGATCTCGTACGTTTGCTGATCAATGACCCCAATTTGGGTCAAGAAATCCGGACAACTCGGGCACTTTTGCGCCTATTGATCAGCAAACGTACGAAAGCCTCGCCCACAAACCACCCATCTCCTCGGCCCCGAACGCACGATTGGCATGTCGCGTCACAAGCGCCGACAACACATGGCACCGGAGTTGGGGCGGCATTCGACCTCGAGGTTCCACTCGCTGATGCCGCACAGGAGCACCTCGCAAGAGAGCAGCGTCTAGACCTCAAAGCATTACTTCGCCCTTTGGCCGGACTATCCGACACTATGGGCGCATGAACCGCCTCCGCACACTGACCAAGCCAACCAGCGCGATTCCACTCCTCGCTGCCGTTCTTCTGGCAGCCACGTGGGGCCGACAGATCAGTGGCTTCGTGGTCGCACTCGTCGCGTTGGTTTTGATCGCGGCAGTGGTCTGCGCCGTACACCATGCCGAGGTGGTCGCGCACCGCATCGGGGAGCCTTATGGCGCGATCGTGCTCGCGCTCGCAGTGACGGTCATTGAGGTCGGCCTCATCGTCAGTTTGATGCTCGCCGACAGCGGCAACACCAGCGCGTTGGCTCGTGACACCGTCTTCGCCGCGGTCATGATCAGCACCAACGGCATCGTGGGGCTTTCGCTCTTCTTGGCCACCGCCAAACACGGGCTCAGCGTCTTCAACGCCGATGGAGCAGGCGGCGGTCTGGCGGCAACAATCACACTGGCAGCGATGACCTTGGTGCTGCCACGGTTCACCTTGACCGACACTTCACCGGCCTTCACCAGCAGCCAGTTGATCTTTGCCGGGGTGGCATCAGTGCTGCTTTTTGGCCTCTACATCAGCACCCAGACAGTGCGTCACCGCAACTTCTTCTTGCCGCTGAACCCCCAAGGCGAACTATGCGATGAGGCCGAGCAAGGCGAACCGCCCACTCGACAGGAAACGCAGATGAGCCTGGGGCTACTCCTAGTGGCCTTGGTCTGCGTCGTTGGGCTAGCGAAAGTGACTGCTCCAACTCTTGAGGGGTTGGTCGTCGGGGCAGGGATCCCCGTGTCGTTTGTCGGTGTCGTCATTGCCCTGGTCGTGCTGGGCCCCGAAACCTTGGCCGCAGCACGCGCCGCGCTGCGCGGGCGAGTGCAGACTTCACTCAACCTCGCTTACGGATCCGCGGTCGCGAGCATCGGTTTGACCATCCCTGTGCTCGCTGTCGTCACTGCGTTCACCAAGCAAGAACTTCATCTCGGCCTAGGCGGCACACATCTAGTGCTGCTAGCCGTGACCGCGGTCGTTGGCACGCTCACCGTCGTCCCTGGGCGGGCAACCAGGCTCCAAGGTGGGCTCCACCTAGCCCTGCTGGCGTCGTACTTGATGCTCTCGATCGTGCCTTAACGGCTCAATCCACTTGCCTCGGGACAAACTCGAAGCGACTCGTGGGGATGACATCGATATCGCGATCAGCACCAAAGCGCACAACGCTGGCGAGCATGGCGGTCATCCGCTGCCCCATCTCCTCATCGGTGGAGACGCCATAGAACGCCTTGAAGTCACCTAGGGCCTTAATGGGGAACTGCTCTTCGACGATCGCGTCGATGGCTGGAGCGTTGGGGGTCAGTGGCTGGAGCACGCGGTTTTGCACGTAGCCGAAGGTGGCCTGCAAGTCCACGGCTGGGCCGACGTGGTCCTCTTGCCAGATGCGGCGCCAGTCGGAGTACTCCATCTCTGCAGGGCAGCGCAGCAGCGCGATGTTGGCGAACCCCTCGACTCGGCCTTGGGCATCAACGCGGTCGGGAGTGATCGGCAGCACCACCCGCTCCTCAACGGAGTACGCCGCAGCATCAGCTGGGAGTCCGGCGACCCAGCTCTCCACCGACTCAGCAGGCATCCACGCGCACAGCACTGCTTTGGGTGCCTCAGGCAGATGGGTCAGTCGCAGCATCGCGCCCGCGACTGCCGCATCGTCGAGGTTGATCTGCACGCGCTCAGCACCTGCAGGCACCGAGGGCTCGGTGGCACATAGCGCGATGACTTTGACCAGCGGATTGCTCATGGGAGGAGTGTGGCGCACTGACACTTAGGGAGCGGCGCAGGCACGTTCAACTTCGGCGACGATCTCAGCCAAGGCAGTGCCTGGGGTGTAGATGCCAGCCACGCCCATCTCGCGCAACTCAGCTGCATCAGCCTCGGGGATGATGCCCCCGACCAAGACGGGGATGTCTGCGTCGCCGAGAAGTTCGAGCACCCGGCGAGTCAACGCCACGTGTGCTCCCGAGAGAATCGAGAGTCCGATCGCATCGACGTCTTCACTGATAGCAGCGGCCACGACTTGCTCTGGGGTTTGCCGTAGTCCGGTGTAGATCACCTCAAAGCCCGCATCACGCAATGTGCGTGCGACCACTTTGGCACCACGGTCGTGGCCATCAAGCCCAGGTTTGGCGATCAGCACTCGCCCGCGCGGAAGATTCATCACACACTCCTCAGAACGCGTCCGTCGGTTGCCAGCGACCCAGGTGTTGCTCCAGCACGGCGACGATTTCACCGATCGTGGCATAGGCCCGCACTGCCTCGATCGTCGCGGGCATCACCGATTGCCCCGCAGCCACGTCGGCGCTCAGGCGCGCCAGTGCAGAGTCGACTTCGGGTTGGTTGCGCTCCGCGCGCACCTTGCGTACGGCGCCAACCTGAGCGGCCTCAGTGGCCTCGTCGATACGGAACACCTCGAGGGGCTCAGCCTCGGCAGGGAACTTGTTGACCCCGACCACGACCCGCTCACCAGACTCAACGAGTTGGGCCTGGCGATAGGCGGCTGCCGATAGTTCTTCTGCCAAGAGCCCTGACTCCAAACACGCCAACGCCCCACCGCGTTCGTCAATCTCACCCATCAAGGCCGTGATTGATTCGACGAGTTCGTTTGTGAGTTGCTCGACCGCATACGACCCGGCCAGGGGATCGAGGGTTTGGGTCAGTCCGCTTTCGAAGGCGATGACTTGTTGGGTGCGCAGCGCCAAGGTGGCAGCGGCCTCAGTGGGCACCCCGAGTGCTTCGTCGTAGGCCGACACGTGCATCGTCTGCACCCCCGCCAGGGCGGCAGCGGTGGCTTCAAGTGACGCTCGCACCACGTTATTGAGCGGCTGTTGGGCGGTCAGTGACGAGCCAGCGGTGAAGGCAAAGATTCGCAACTGCTCAGAGGCTGCCTCTTGAGCGCCGTACGTCTCGCGCATCAACTGCGCCCACACCCGACGGGCGGCTCGAAACTTGGCCACCTCAGGCAAGAAGTCCGGGGTGATCGCGAGAAACGTGAACAAGGTCGGCGCCACTTGGTCCACCGACATGCCGCGGCGCACGCACTCGTCGAGATAGGCGCGGGCGTTGGCGAAGGTGAAGGCGACCTCTTGAGTGGCCGAGGCGCCCGACTCGCGGATGTGATAGCCGCTCATCGCTAGCGGAGTCCACGTCGAGACGTGTTGTGCGCAGTACTCAATGCAGTCCACGGCCAGCATCAGCGAGGCTCGCGGCGGGAAGATCTGGGTGCCACGAGCAATGAACTCTTTGAGCACGTCGTTTTGGATGAACATCCCAAACTCGGCCGGATTCACCCCTCGCTTTTCAGCTAAGGCAACGAACAGCGCGGCCCAGATGTAGCCGATCGAGTTGGCCGTGGTGCGCACCTGGCTGATCTGTTCGAGCGGGATGCCGTCCATCAAGATCTCGATGTCGGCTAATGAGTCGATGGCGACGCCAACGCGGCCCACCTCGCCGACTGCTCGTGGATCATCGGAGTCGATGCCCATTTTTGTGAGCAGGTCGGGGACCACCGAGAAGCCGGTGACGCCGGCCTGCAGCAGCGCTCGGAACCGTTGGTTTGACTCAGCGGGGGTGCCGAATCCGGCGTACTGCCCCATGATCCACGGCTTGGGCTCGGCACTGATCCCTCGAGTGAACGGAAACTCCCCTGGAAGCTCCGAGCCCGGTGCGGAGTAGACCGACTGCAGTGCCGGGTCCTGCCACCTCATGACTCCAACTGCTCTCGCAGCACGCGCTTGGCGATCTTGCCGGTTGCGTTGAGGGGAAAGGCATCGATCACGCGCACTTCCTTCGGCTTCTTGTACGACGCCATCTGTGCTCGGCAGTGCTCAATCACCGCCGCCGGATCGATGGTGTGCCCAGGCTCGGCGGTGACGACTGCGACCACGCGCTGGCCCCAGTCGGCATCTGGCATGCCCAGCACCGCGACCTCAGCGACTCCAGGGATGGCAGCCACTACGTCTTCGATCTCGCGGGGGTAGATGTTGTAGCCACCGCTGATGATCATGTCGCTCTTGCGATCCATCAGCCACAGATTGCCTTCGGCATCGATGCGGCCCAGGTCGCCTGTGTGCAGCCACCCATCGACCACTGATTTGCCTAGGTCGGTGCGGGTTTCGGAGTTCCAGTAGCCAGCCATCACGTGATCGCCTCGCGTGATGATTTCTCCAGGCTCTCCCGTGGGCACTCGCTTCCCCGTCTCATCCACCACGGCGATCTCGACGCCGAGCGCTGTTCGTCCTGCCGAGGTCAGCAGGTCTGGCTCGCCGCTGAGGCCGCGAGCGTGCATCGTCTCGTCGAGCAGTGTCACGGGCGGGATGGCTTCGACGAGCCCGTAGTACTGCACCAGGTTCGGCGTGAGTCGCTCGGCGGCTTGGCGCATCTGCTCTGGAGGCATGGGAGCGCCGGCGTAGCCCAGCATTTTCAGACCGGCCAGTGGTGCGATGTCAGGCACGGCAAGAAGCCGGGCGACCATCGTCGGCACCATCGCAGTGTGGGTGGCGCCTCGTCGCGCGACAGCGTCGATGAAGTTAGCCGGATCCCAGTGAGGCAAGACGATCTGACGCGCGCCTGCGACCAAGAAGGGCAACACGAACAGGCCAGATGTGTGGGTGATCGGCCCGGCGTGGACGTAAGTGTCGTGCTCTCCGGGCACCCCACCGAGCACGTCATGGGTCATGTTCACCACGGAGGCCATCCAGTTGCGATGGGTGCGTTGCGCACCCTTGGGGTGGCCCGTGGTGCCCGAGGAGTAGTGCAGCCCGCACAACGTGTCTGGGTCGCGGACCGGGAGCGCGGTGGTGGGAGCGTTTGCGATCAGGTCCTCAAGGCGCAGGCCCGGTCCCTCACCCACCACTACGACGTGCTCAATCTCGGCGCGCAGTTGCTGGGTTTGATCTGCGAAACTGCCGTCGTAGATCAGTGCACGAGCCCCCGAGTCACGAGCGATCCGCTCCCAGTCGCTGGGGTGCAAGCGGTAGTTCAAGGCGGCGCGGATGAAGCCGCCAGCTCGGATGGCCAGGTCAGTTTCGAGGTACGTCGTGGAGTTGGTCTGCAGATCCAGCACCCGATCCCCGGGCTGGAGCCCGAGCGCGGCCAGCGCATTGGCAATGCGCACCACGCGCTCACCGAGTTCGGCGAAGGTGCGAGTGGCCTCAGGGCCCTCGACCGCGATGCGTGGCCCAAAGCGGCTCGCGGCGCGAGCGACCAGGGTGCCGATGTCCATCTAGTTGCCTCCTGCGACGTAGGCCGCGTCAAGAATCCGCACCCCGGTGGGCAGGGCCGTCACGGGGTTGAGGTCTAGCTCAAAGCCCGCAGGCCATTCCCGGGTCACCTCGGCCAGGCGCGCAATGCAATGCACCAGAGCCTGCCGATCAGCCGGGGCCGCACCCCGCACGCCACCGAGCAGCATGCCGACTCGAGTCTCATCCAGCATCCGATCAACCTCAGCCGCATCCACCGGCAAGACACGCAACGCCACGTCAGCCACTACCTCGGTCAACACACCGCCGACACCGACCGTGAGCACCTGACCCAGCGGGCTTGGGGCGATGCCGACCAGCACCTCAACCCCTGCGGGCACGCACTCCTCCACCCACACCTGACCACCCAACGCAGCGATCTGGTCAAAGGCTGCGCCGGCTTCCTCACGCTCGACCCCGACGATCACGCCACCAGCTTCGCTCTTATGCAGCAGGCCGGGCACCACAGCTTTGAAGACCGACGAACTCACACACGCCGCTTCAGCCTCATCGCGTGTGGCGACAAACTGACCACGCGGCACGGGCAACCCGGCACTGGCTAACAGTGCCTTCATTTCCGCCTCGCTGGCGCCTGGCTGCGGCGCAGGCAGCGGGTCAGCAGCATTGCCGCCCTCCGGCGCCTTCACACCACTGAAGGCGCACAACGCTGCCAGGGCAGTCACTGCCCGCGCCGGAGTGGGGAAACTGGCGATCCCAGCCGCCTGCATCTGGGCCCTCGCCAAAGGAGCCAACTGATCTGCACCAGTGCGTACGGCGATCACGGGTTTGAGGCCAGCCACCTTCGACAACGCAGCCACAACGTCATCGACATCTCGGCCGGTCAGCACACAAAAGCACGCCACGATCGCATCAACATTTGGGTCAGCGGCCAGCACCGACAACGTGCGCTCAAAGAGGGCGCTGTCACTCATCACCGACGCGGTGACATCGACTGGATTCGCGGTGCTGCCGAAGGCCGGCACGATCTCATCAAGCGCGTCCGTCGTGGCCGGATCAAGCGTGGCCAACTGGAGTCCGTGTGCCTCGATGGCATCGGCGGCCAAGATGCCTGAGCCACCCGAGGTGGTGACGACCGCGACTCGCCGACCGGCAGGTCGAGCCACACCCATCACTGAGCCGATATCGAGCAGGGCCTCGATGTCATCGGCCCGAACGATCCCCAGTTGACGCAGTGCTGCGTCGACGACGCGATCGGCCACTGCCAGTGACCCGGTGTGCGATGCCGCGGCTTGGGAACCGGCCTCGGAGCGCCCCGCCTTCAAGATGGCCACCGGTTTGCCCAGCCCGGCCAGGTCTCGCAAACTGGCCATGTCGGTCAGGGTTTCGACGTACCCAATCACCCCAGTGCATTGAGCCATCTGGGCCATCGCAGCCATCACTTCGACGGCGCTGACGTCGGCCTCGTTGCCGGTGTTGACCACCCAGCCCAGCCCCAGCCCGCGCTCAAATGCCAGCGAGACTGCGCCATAACCCAAGGCGCCGCTTTGCGACACGAAGCCGACAGTGCCTGGGACTAGTTCAGTGTTGGGACTGGCAAAGAGTGGCGAAAACGAGGTGACCTGCCCCGATCCCACTCCGAGGGTGCCGATGCAGTTGGGCCCGAGCACTCGCATCCCCCCGGCGCGAGCGGTCGCCACGATCTCGTGCTGCATTGCAGCCCCTGCTTCACCGGTCTCTGCAAACCCACTGGTGCACACGATGGCGACCTGCACTCCGGCGGCGACGCAGTCAGCAATCGCGCCGGACACGCTGGTCGCACCCACCATGATCATGGCGAGTTCCACGGGGCCTGGGCAGTGAGCCAACGATGAGTACGACGGGAGCCCGCACACGGGCTGGTGGTCTGGACGCACCGGATAGATGGCACCTTCGTAGCCATAGCGCACGAGGAACTCAACCGGGAGTCGACCCAAAGCCCCTGGGCGATCGCTAGCGCCGATGATCGCAACGCTGCGAGCAGCCCACAGCGCGTGCAACGGCGCGCTCGGCTGGGGCATGGCAACTCCGGGGTGTGGCGTGAGAGGCTTCCACTGAAGCTAGTGAGCTGTCAGGCTATGTCGAAATCGAAACGATCGTCAACGGAACGGGATAGAAATGAGCGCTCCTCGCTTTGCCGATCGCACCGTGCTTATCACGGGCGGAGCAGGCGGCATCGGTCGAGCGGTGGCCAGTGGATTTGCTGCGCAGGGAGCCCGCGTCGCCATCGTTGACGTCGACCTCGAGAATGCCCAGGGCGTAGCCAGCTCGTTGAGCGCTGAGCACGGCATCGAGGCCGCTGGCTGGGCCGTCGACGTGAGCAACCGCGAAGCAGTGGTGGCGCTGATGGCTGAAGTGAACTCGACGTTGGGTGGCCCGAACATCGTGGTCACGTTGGCCGGCGGGTCTCTCGGCACCCCCAAGGATCTCTCTGAGATCGAAGCCGATGACGTTGACCTCGTGGTCGATGTCAACGTGAAAGGCACGTTCTATTGCGCGCAAGCTGCGGCGTCGTACTTCACTGCAGGTGACTGCATCGTCACCGTGAGTTCGATCGGCGGGCGCCAGCCATCGCCGGTGACCGGAGTGCCCTATGCCGCCGCAAAGGCCGCCGTGCTCGGGCTGACCAGACGGATGGCTCGCGAGCTGGGACCACGCGGCATTCGGGTCAACGCGGTCGCACCTGGGCTGTTTCTCACTGGCCGCCTCCAGCAGATGTACGACGCCATGCCCGAAGCCGAGCGCCGCGAGGTGCTCGACGCCATCCCGCTCGATCGGTTCCCCGAGTTGCGTGAGATCGTCGACCCGATCATGTTCTTGGCCTCGGCCGAAGCCTCCTACATCACCGGCGTTGTGCTTGATGTCAACGGCGGCCGATTCATGCCCCAATAGGTTGGTCTCTTGATGCCCCCCGCACCTCCACGTTCCCTGATCGTCACCATCTACGGGCTTTACGCCCGAGAGGTCGGCGGTTGGCTCAGCGTGAGTTCGTTGATCCAACTCTTGGCCGAACTTGGCGTCGAGGAACCCGCCGTACGCTCCTCGATCTCACGTCTGAAGCGACGGGGAATCTTGGTGGCCCAACGCCAGGGGGGCCGAGCCGGTTATGCCCTGTCGGCTCATGCCCGCTCGATCCTCGACGAAGGCGACCAGCGCATCTTTGCCGCCACGCGCGCGTCGTTGGCCGACGGTTGGGTGATGGCAGTCTTTTCGGTGCCCGAGGCTCAACGTCAACAGCGCCACCGGTTGCGGTCGAGATTGACGTGGCTGGGGTTTGGGGCTGTTTCATCCGGAGTGTGGATCGCGCCCAAGCGGCTCCTCGCCCCCACACAAGAGGCATTGGCACGTGATGAACTCTTGGCCTATGTCGACTTGTTCGAGTCCGACTATGTCGGACCCGAAGACCTGCGCGAGGAGGTCGCCCGCTGGTGGGACCTCGATGCGCTCGGGGCCCTTTACACCGACTTCCACCGCGAGTTCGCTCCGATCGCCCAGCGGCGACGGGGCACCCGCACCGGTGATGCCTTCGCAGACTACGTACGCGCTCTCACCACCTGGCGCCGACTCCCCTATCTCGACCCAGGCCTGCCTGAGGAGCTGCTGCCACCCGACTGGGCTGGCACCTTGGCCCAAGCAACGTTCTCCACGTTGCATAAACGCCTAGCGGCCCCGGCGCATCGGTTCGTCGACACGGTTCGCGAGAGCGAGTCCTAGCCGCCTCCTTGCGCACCGGTGCTTATTGCGTGAAACTCAACGACAGTCACAGAAACGACATATTCGTGAGCTGCGTGGAGGACCTATGAAAATCGTCTGCATCGGCGGCGGCCCTGCTGGGTTGTACTTCGGGTTGCTGATGAAGCGTTACATGCCCCACCACGACATCACCGTGGTCGAACGCAACCGCCCCTACGACACCTTCGGGTGGGGCGTGGTGTTCTCAGACCAGACGATGGACAACCTGCGGATCTGGGACCCAGAAACTGCCGAAGAGATCCAGCAAGCCTTCAACCACTGGGACGACATCGAACTTCGTTTCAAGGGTCGCACCCTGCGATCGGGTGGGCATGGGTTCGTCGGGATCGGTCGCAAACGCCTGCTCAACATCTTGCAAGCCCGCTGCGAACAACTCGGAGTCAACCTGGTCTTCGAAACCGAAGCCCAATCCGATGCCGACTACCCCGACGCAGACCTGATCATCGCCAGCGACGGCATCAACTCAGGCATCCGCGAGCAACACAAAGACGTCTTTGTGCCCGACATCGTGGTGCGACCCAACCGGTTCATTTGGCTAGGCACCCACAAGCAGTACGACGCCTTCACCTTCGACTTCGTGCGCACCGAACACGGCTGGTTCCAAGCCCACATCTACAAGTTCGATGACCAAACCACGACTTTCATCGTCGAATGCCCCGAGAGTGTCTGGCTTGCTCACGGCCTCGACAAGGCCGATCAAGATCAGTCAATCGCGTTTTGTGAGGAGATCTTCGCCGACAACCTCCAGGGCGAGAAGTTGATGACCAACGCTCGCCACTTGCGCGGTTCGGCCTGGCTGAACTTCCAGCGGGTCAAGTGCGACAACTGGTGGTTCGACAACGGCAACAGCCATGTGGTGTTGATGGGCGATGCCGTCCACACGGCTCACTTCGCCATCGGCTCGGGCACCAAGTTGGCGCTTGAAGACGCCATCGAGTTGGTGCGCCAGTTCCAGGTGCATGGCGACTCGGCAGAGACGTTGGGCCAGGTGCTCACGCAATACCAAGCCGTGCGCGAAATCGATGCACTTCGCCTGCAGAACGCTGCCTGGAACGCCATGGAATGGTTCGAGGTCTGCGGTGACCGCTATTGCGACACCCTCGAGCCCGAACAGTTCATCTATTCGATGCTCACCCGCAGTCAGCGCATCAGCCACGAGAACCTCCGCTTGCGCGACAAACAATGGCTCGAAGACTACGAACGCTGGTTCGCGGGCCTTGGGCCTGACGATGACCCAGTGCCGCCGATGTTCACGCCGTACTCCCTCAAAGGGTTGACCCTGAAGAACCGAGTCGTGGTCTCGCCGATGGCGCAGTACTCAGCCATCGACGGACTCGTCGGTGACTACCACCTAGTGCACCTCGGTGCGCGGGCAATGGGAGGCGCTGGGCTCGTGATGGCAGAGATGACCTGCCCCAGCCCGACCGGACGCATCACCCACGGGTGCCCCGGGCTGTGGACCGATGAGCAAGGTGAGGCGTGGAAGCGCATCGTGGAGTGGGTGCACGCACACACCGACGCCAAGATCGGCATGCAGATCGGGCACGCAGGCGCGAAGGCATCGACTCGACGCGAGTGGGAAGGCGGCGACCTGCCCATCGATGAGGGCACCGGCGAACTCAACTGGCCACTGATCTCGGCATCACCTCAGCAGTACCTACCCGGTGTCAGCCAGGTGTCTTCGGCCATGACTCGCGCCGATATGGATGTCGTGACTGCCGAGTTTGTGGCCGCAACGTCGAGGGCAGTTGCTGCGGGCTTCGATTGGCTCGAACTCCACTGCGCCCATGGCTACCTGCTCTCCAGTTTCATCTCCCCGCTGACCAACCATCGCGAAGATGAGTACGGCGGCAGCCTGGAGAACCGCCTGCGCTACCCACTAGAAGTGTTCGGCGCGATGCGAGCCGTGTGGCCCGACGACCTGCCCTTCTCGGTGCGCATCTCGGCCCACGACTGGGTCGAGGGAGGAATCACTCCCAGCGACGCTGTCGAGATCGCCCGAGCTTTCAAAGACGCCGGCGCCGACCTGATCGACTGCTCCTCTGGCCAGGTCAGCAAGGAGCAGAAGCCGACGTACGGCCGGATGTATCAAACTCCCTTTGCCGACCAGATCCGCCAACTCGTGGGCATTCCCACGATGGCCGTGGGTGCGATCTCCGAGGCCGACCACGTCAACAGCATCATCGCCGCCGGGCGAGCCGACCTCTGCGCCGTCGCCCGACCCCACCTAGCCAACCCCGCCTGGACCCTGACTGAGGCCGCCAAAATCGGCTACACCGACGTCACCTGGCCCCGCCAATACCTGGCTGGGAAGCCCCAAATGGAGGCCTTATTCGCGCGCGAGCGCGCTGCAGGAATCCCAGGTTAAGTACCCCGTTTGTCACTTAACCCAGGTTGCAACCTGGGTTAAGTGACAACTCGGGTACTTAACCTGGGATTTCGACACCCGGGCGTCAGCCCGGGATCACCGCAAACCCCTGCACCTCAACAAGCGCCTCGATGTCCCACAAGCGGGACACTCCGATGCCGGCCATGGCGGGGTAGTTGCGACCAATCAGACGCTTCCACACTTCCCCGATCTCGCGGGCGTGGGCTTTGTAGTCGTCCATGTCGACGATGTAGATCGTGAGGCTGGCCAGGTGCTCGGGAGCGCCGCCAGCAGCCTCTAACGCGGTCAAAAGCGAAGTCAGTGCCTTCTCGAACTGCTCGACAACTGTCTCCCCGACGATCACCCCGTCGGTGTTCAGCGCAGTTTGGCCAGCCAAGAAGACCACGCGCCCGGAGCCGACTACGGCGTGAGAGAACCCGCTGGGTTTGCCCAACGTGGGCGGGTTGATGAATTCGATGCTCATACGACTGCTCCCCCGTCGATGTTGAGGCCTTGGCCGTTGATGGCCCCGTTGGTGACGCATTGCATCACGGCCGAGGCGACCTCTTCGGGGGTGATCAGGCGGCCGATGGGTTGCTTCGCTTCGAGTGCCGACCGCGCTTCTGCCTCGGAGCGGCCGGTCTTGGCGACGATGCCGGCGATGGTGGCGTCGGTCATGGGTGTGTCGACGTACCCAGGACACACCGCATTGACTGTCACGCCCTTGGTCGCGACTTCAGCGGCGGCCGATCGCACCAACCCGAGCACGCCGTGCTTGCTCGCGGTGTAGGCCGAGATGTAGGGCTCCCCGATCTTGGCCGCCACCGAGGCCACCACGATGACGCGTCCAAACCCAGCCTCGATCATCGAAGGGAGCACCCGGCGGATGCAGCGGAACGGCGCGGTGAGGTTCAAGTCGAGCATCCGCTGCCAGTCCTCGTCAGTGGTGCGTACGACGGACGCCGAAACTCCCGCACCCGCGTTGGCCACCAGCACCGAGACCGGACCCCACTGCTTTTCGATGTCAGAAAACAGCGACTCCACGAAAGCTGGGTCGGTGATATCGCCGGTGATCACCATGGAAACACCGGGGCACGCGGCCGCTGATTCGTCTAATTCGGCGCGGTTGCGGGCGGTCAACACCACCCGGTAGCCCGCTTGGCTCAAGGCCAAGGCGACGGCTCGGCCGATGCCCCGACCTGCTCCGGACACACATGCAACAGGTTGGTGGGCCACGTTTGGGAGTTTGCCAACGTCTATGACGACCGTCAACACTACGACATATGAGTGCGTTCAAAGATGCCTTCGTTATTGATGCGGTGCGCACCGTGTTTGGCAAGAACCGAGGCGCACTTTCGGGCATCCGCACCGACGATCTGGCCGCGCTGCCGCTGGCCGAGTTGGTCGCGCGTCACCCGAATCTCGATCCCGCCCGCATTGATGACATTTACTACGGCAACACCAACGGAGCCGGTGAAGAAAACCGCAACGTCGCTCGCATGGCGGCGCTGATTGCGAAACTGCCTGTGAGCGTGCCGGGCGCCACCGTCAACCGTCTGTGCGCTTCAGGAGCGGAGGCCTTCATCCAAGCCCAGCGGGCAGTCGCGGTTGGCGAAGCCGACCTGGTGGTTGCTGGCGGAGTCGAGGGCATGAGCCGGGCGCCTTTCGTGCTGCAGCGCCCGACCGACGGGTTCCCGGCGAGCATGGAGTTGCATCAAACTGCGCTGGGTTGGCGCATGATCAACCCGCAGTTCCCCGCTGACTGGACCCGCTCGTTGGGCGAGTGTGCCCAACGCATTGGTGAAGAGGTCGGGGTCACCCGCGATGAGATGGATGCCTTCGCAGCCCGCTCACACAACCGAGTTGCTGCCGCCTACGAGGCGGGCTATCACGACGGGTTCGTGATGCCGGTTGGATCGCTGACTCGCGATGAGTCACTGCGGCCCACCACCACAGTCGAGTCACTGAGCACCCTCAAACCGGCCTTCACCCCCGATGGGTCGGTCACCGCTGGCAACTCCTCGCCCGTCAACGACGGCGCTCTGGCAGCCTTCATCGGCACTGCTGAGATCGCCGCCGAGATGGGTGTTGAGCCACTGGGTCGACTGGTCAGTTCGGCGACCATCGCGGTTTCGCCCGAGCGATTTGCGGTCGCTCCGGTGCCTGCGATCAACAAACTTCTGACACGGGCTGGGCTCTCTCACGCCGATATCGATCTGTGGGAGATCAACGAGGCGTTCGCGGCCGTCGTACTCAGTTGCCTGCGGCAACTGCCCATCGATCCCGAGCGAGTCAACGTCAACGGCGGCGCCATCGCCATCGGCCACCCCTTGGGTGCATCGGCGCCACGAGTCATTGTGGATCTGTGTCGCGAATTGCGTCGCCGCGGTGGCGGCTGGGGTGTTGCCGCGGCCTGCATCGGTGTCGGACTCGGCCAAGCAGTCTTAGTGCACGTCTAACCCAAGAAGGAGCAGTTCCCATGATCAAGGTCGAGGACTTCACCGACGTCACCTACGTGGTCGAAGAGGACTCCTTCGCAGTCATCACCATCAACCGCCCGGAGCGTTACAACGCCTTCCGCGGCCGCACGGTCGATGAGTTGATTGCTGCCTTCAAGATGGCGTGGGCCGACAACCGCGTGGCCGCAGTGATCTTGACGGGCACTGG
>Ga0073899_10002023_pt1 | contig 18347 bp, 11 predicted proteins | sample KloWWTmetaKNB5Ph_FD_88975 | JGI IMG/M metagenome (GOLD analysis project Ga0073899, IMG submission 88975) | Active sludge microbial communities from Klosterneuburg, Austria, studying microevolution and ecology of nitrifiers - Klosterneuburg... | ecosystem: Engineered > WWTP > Aerobic digester >... | reverse complement strand
CTGCACGGCGCGATCGATCGGCTGCCGATCCTGGCCGGCTACGTCGCCAACGTGCGCGCGGCCCGCGCCGCCGACGGCGGCCAGGTGCTGCTGCTCGACGCCGGCGACATGTTCCAGGGCACCCTGGGCTCGAACCTCGGCGAGGGCGCCGCGGTGGTGGCGGCGTACAACGCGATCGGCTACGACGCCGCCGCGATCGGCAACCACGAGTTCGACTTCGGCCCGGTGGGCCCGGCGGTCACCGCCAGCGGCCCGGCCGACGATCCCCGCGGCGCGCTGCGGGCCCGGGCCGCCGAGGCCAACTTCCCGTTCCTGGCGGCCAACGTGCTCGACGCCCAGACCGGCAAGCGCCCGGCCTGGGACAACGTGCTGGGCTCGGTCATGATCGAGAAGGGCTCGATCGTGGTCGGCGTGATCGGCGTCACCACCGAGGCGACGCCGTTCACGACGATGCCGGCCAACTTCCTCGGCCTGGCGATGGCCAAGCCGGCGCTGGCGATCGCCGCCGAGGCCACCGAGCTGCGCAAGCGCGGCGCGCAGATCATCGTCGTCGCGGCCCACGTCGGCTCGAAGTGCCACGACCTCCACGACCCCGCCGACCTGTCGTCGTGCGATCGCGAGGAGGAGCTGTTCACGATGACCGACGCGCTGCCGGCGGGGCTGGTCGACGTGATCGTCGCCGGCCACACCCACGCGGCGATGGCCCACCGCCTCGGCGAGACCGCGGTGATCGAGTCGTACTCCAGCGGCCGCGCGTTCGGCCGCGTCGACCTGCGCGTCAACGCCGCCGGCGTGGTCACCGGCAAGGCGATCTCGCCGCCCCAGGACCTGTGCCCCGAGGCCGACGGCGCGCCGGTCGCGGCCGCCGCCTGCGTGGCCGGCAGCTACGAGGGGCGCCCGGTCACGCCGTCGGGCGAGATCGCGGCGATCATCAAGCCGACCCTTGACACCGCCGCGGCCGCCGAGCGCCGGCCGCTGGGCGTCACGCTGACCAAGGCGGTGCCCAAGGCCTACGACCGCGAGTCGGCCGAGGGCAACCTGTTCGCCGACCTGATGCGCACCGCGCTGCCCAAGGCCGACGTCGCGCTGACCAACGGCGGCGGGCTGCGCGCCGATCTGCCGGCCGGGCCGCTCACGTACGGCGCGCTCTACGAGGCGATGCCGTTCGACAACCGCTTCGCGCGGGTGACGCTGACCGGCGCGCACCTGCGCCGGCTGGTGTCCAACAACCTGCAGTCGGGCAGCGGCATCTTCTCGTGGTCGGGGCTGCGGGTCACCGCGACCTGCACCGGCGGCGCGCTCGAGGTGTTCCTGAAGGACGAGCGCGGCAAGCCGATCGCCGACGATCGCACGCTGGTGCTGGCGACCAGCGACTTCCTCGCCTCGGGCGGCGACGGCGCGATCGGCCGGCTCAAGCTGCCCGAGGGCGCGGTGGTCGAGACCGACGTGATCATCCGCGAGGCCCTCGCCGTCGAGCTCGGCAAGCGCGGCGGCACGATCGACGCCGGCGATCTGTACGACCCCGATCAGCCGCGCCTCGCCTACCCGCCCCCGCGCCCGGTCAAGTGCGGCACCGCCACCCGCCCGCCGCCGTGATCCCGCCGTCGCTCACCGCGTGGCTGACCGGGCTCGGGCCGGCCAGCCCGCTGCCGCTGGATCGCCTGACCGCGTGCTTCCTGCGCTTCATCCGCCGTCACGCCGGCGCGCTGCGCGAGGCGCGCTCGGCCGGGCTGGATCGCTCGGTCGCGGGCTGGCGCTCGACGCTCACCGACGCGCTGCGGCTGGTGCTGCGCACCACGGTGGCGTCCCTGGCGCACCTCGAGAGCCGCACGCCGCTCGAGATCCTGTGGACCCGCCTGCACGCCGGGCTGCCCGAGCGCCCCGACATCGCCGCGGTGCTGGTGGCGCGGGTGTGCGCCGACGCGCTCGACGAGGCGGTCGGACACCGCTTCGTCGCGGCGTTCCGCGAGCGGCGGCAGTGGCTGGTGCGCCCCGGCGAGCCGTTCCCGATCGGCGAGCCGTCGCTGCGCGACGTCTTCGGCCGCCACCTGACCACCCACCCCGACGTCCGCGATCTGCCGATCGATCGCACCAGCCGGCTGGCGCTGGCGCCCGAGGCCGACGGCGTCGAGCTGGTGCTCGACCTCGACGGCGGCGTCGCGATGCCCGACGCCGCCGCGGCGATCGCGGTGTGCCTGCCGATCGCCGCGCCGCTCGGCGAGCTGACCTGGGACGTCGATCGCGAGCGCGGCCGGTTCACCGGCGTGCGGCCGCGCGATCCCGCCGCCGCCGCCGCCGCGGTGCGGGCGCTCACCGCCGAGGCGCTGTCGTCCGAGGCGGCGATCGTCGTGTTCCCCGAGCTGGCGGTCGACGGCGGCGCGCTGCCCGAGCTCGAGCGCGCGGCGGCCGCGGCCCCGCACCGCCCGCTGGTGGTGGCGGGCAGCCGCCACGTCACCGTCGACGGCGAGCCGCGCAACCGCGCCACGGTGATCGCCGGCGACGCCCGGTTCACGGCCGACAAGTTCAACCCGTTCGCGGTCGGCGATCTGGTCGAGGGCATCACCAGCGCGCCGGCGCGGCTCCACCTCCGCGGCGCGATCGACGCCAGCGGCCGCTTCGCGTGGTCGGTGGCGGTGCTGATCTGCAAGGACTTCCTGTCGCTCGGCGCGCACCAGCTCCTGACCGCCGCGCGGCCCAGCCTCGTGATCGTGCCGGCGATGACCGAGCGCACCGCGGTGTTCGAGACCGACGCGCTCGGCCTGACCGGCACGACCCAGGCCACCTGCATCGTCGTCAACCAGGTCGATCCGTCCGACGGCGCGCGCGAGGACGCCGCGGTGGCGATCGTCACGCGGCCGGTGCCGTGGGGGCTGTCCGAGGTGGTCCGCCGCTCCGAGGTCACCCCGCCGGTGTGCCTGCTGCTGTCGCTGCGGCCCGATCCGCCGTGAACGCGGCGCGGCAAGGGCGCGGATTCGCCGGCGTCGCCCGAACAACCATTGCGCAACCGTTGCAACGCCGCTAGCTTGATCGGCAAGCAGAGGTCGCCATGGAGTTCACCGAGCTGATCGCGTGGTTCGAGCAGGCGCCGGCCGATCCCGAGCGGCTGCGGGCCCTGGCCAGCTCGCTCGGCCTCGAGCTCACCCGCCGCCGCGGCGATCACCTCGGCGCCGCGATGGCCGCGCTCGGCGCCGCGATGCGCGCGCCCGACGTCGCGCGGGCGCGGGTCGCCGACACCGCCAGCACCGGCTTCCGCGCCGGCTACCTGGCGGCGATCGAGGACCTGCTGCGCGCGTTCCAGGCCGAGCTCGGCGAGGAGGACACCGAGCGCGAGATCCTCCACTACGCCAAGACCGAGCCGTACAAGAGCGCGCTCATCGCGCTGGCCGAGGGCGCCGAGACCCCGACCGAGGTCGCGCTGACGATGGGCCGCCACAAGTCGAGCGCCAGCCGCGCGCTGGCCGCGCTGCGCGAGGCCGGGCTGGTCGCCGGGTACGCCGCGCCCGACGGCAACGAGCGCCTGCGCCCCCACGCGCTCACCCGCCGCGGCAAGCGCATCGTCGACGAGCTGCGCGCCGGCGGCGCCCGCCGCGGCGACGCGTCCCGCACCCGCTCGTCGTCGGCCGAGAAGGCGGTCGCCAAGAAGCGCACGCCCGGCAAGGGCAACCGCGCGCCGGCCGCCGCGCGCCGCGGCTGAGCGATAGCTGAGCGGGGACAGGCTCCGGGGTCTCAACATCTCGGAACATCAAACGAATTCGACCAGAGCGCGCAGCGGCTCGGCGACGAAAGACTGCGCGGTCGGCCGAAATTTCCAAGTGGTATTAGATACTTGGTCCCGTAGAGCCTGTCCCTTCCGTGTAGGTGTCGGTCGCTGACGCACGCCGTCGACGCTTCGACACCTGCCTGACACGCTAAGCATCGAATATTGCGCTGGTCGAACCAGTGGCACGCGGGGTGCTCTAGCTCCCTGGCGTGGAAACGCTCAACCGACTCCGCACCCGGGCCCGGCCGCTGGCTGGCGCCGCCCTCGGTGGGCTCGCCGGCACCGCCGTCGACGTCTGCCTGTTGTCGACGCTGCTCCACCGCGGCGTCGGCGTGGCCTACGCCGCGTTCGCCGGCGCCATCGCCGGCGCGGTGCTGTGCTTCGTCGCCAACAAGTACGTCGCGTTCCGCGATCGCTCGCGCCTCGACGTCCGCCAGGTCGCCGCGTTCGGCGGCGTCGCGCTCGCCACCGCGGTGCTGATGGCGGTGGCGATGCACCTCGCCTGCGACCGCGCCCACCTGCCGTACCTGACCGCGAAGGTCGTGTGCGCCGCCGTCATCTTCGTCTGCTGGAGCTACCCGGCCCAGCGTCGCCTCGTGTTCGCCGCGGCCTGATCGCCGCAGTCATCTCAGGAGCCCCGTCATGTCGAACCTCACCGCCGCCACCACTCTCGACCTCTCGATCGTCATCCCCGCCTACAACGAGGAGCTCCGCATCACGCCGACGCTCGAGGCCACCGCGCAGTTCCTCGCCGCCCACCCCGGCACCTGGGAGATCGTCGTCGTCGACGACGGTTCGCGGGACGGCACCGTCGCGCTGTGCGAGCGGCTGGCCGCCGAGCGCATCCCGCAGCTGCGGGTGATCGCGTCGAAGCCGAACCGCGGCAAGGGCAGCGCGGTGCGCATCGGCATGCTGGCGGCGCGCGGCCGGATCCGCGTCATGTGCGACGCCGACGGCTCGATGCCGGCGACCGAGCTGCCCAAGCTGCTGGCGCCGATCGTCGCCGGCGCCGACCTGGCGATCGGCTCGCGCTACGCGCCGGGCGCGGCGTCGAACCAGACCCAGCCGCTGTACCGCCGGCTGTGGAGCCGGCTGTGCAACCAGGTCATCCAGCGCGCGCTGGTGCCGGGCGTGCGCGACACCCAGTGCGGGTTCAAGGCGTTCACCGCCCGCGCCGCCGACGATCTGTTCGCCCGCGCGACGATCGACGGCTGGGCCTTCGACCTCGAGGTGCTGGCGCTGGCCAAGCGCCTCGGCTACCAGGTGCGCGAGTGCGGCGTCACCTGGCACGACGACCAGCGCTCGCGGGTGTCGCCGTGGAAGGACATGTGGAAGGTCATCCGCGAGGCGGTCGTGATCAAGCGCAACCTGCGGCGCGGCCGCTACGGCCAGCTGGCCCCGGTCGCGGCCTGAGCTACGCGGACGGCGCGGCGGGCGCGGCGTCGGCGGCGGGCGCGGCGTCGGCGGGCGGCGGCTCCAGCATCTCCTTGCGGTAGATGATGCGGCCGCACCGCTCGCACGCCTCGATGGTCTCGAGCCGCGCCAGCTTGTTGTTCTGCTGGGGCAGGATGCGCACCCGGCAGCCCTGGCAGATGCCGGCGAGCACCGGCGCCACCGCGACGCCGCGGACGATCAGCGCGTCGTAGGTCTTGAGCCAGGCCTTGTCGATCTTGGCCCGCACCTCGTCGCGGCCCGCGGTGATCACCGCGACCTGCTGGGCCAGCTCCTCGAGCTGGGTGGCGATGCGGGCCTCCTCGGCGGCCAGCTCGTCGCGCAGCTTCTGGATCGCGCCGTCGCGCTCGCCGATCACCGCGCCCGAGCTGCCCAGCGCCTCGGTCACCTTCTTGAGCTCGCCCTCGCGATCGTTGATCGACTTGCGCTTGAACTCGACCTCGCGGGTCGCGGCGTGGAACTCCTTGCCGGTGCGCGTGCCCTGCAGCTTCGACTTGGCGGCGCGCAGCAGCTCCTGCTCGCGGGACAGGATCGCCTGCTGCTGGCGCTGCCACAGCTCGGCGTCGGTCAGCTTCTGCTTCTCGCCGTCGAGCATGGCCTCGAGCTTGGCCAGGTCGTTGCGCAGCGGGGCCGCGCGCGCCGGCAGCGCCTTGCGGGCGGTGTCCAGCTCCCGGACCTTGAGGTCGATGGTCTGGAGCTCGAGCAATAGCAGCAGCTGGTCTTTCACGGCGTCCTCGGGAGTCTAGGTTGTCAGTTCCGTGGGCCCACCTGGGCTTGAACCAGGGACCCACCGGTTATGAGCCGGCCGCTCTGACCGCTGAGCTATGGGCCCGTGTGGCGGATGTTACAGCCGCGCGGCACGTTAGCCGTGACCGCCGACGACCGCAACCGCGTGGTGGTACCCTTTGCCGCGATGACCGCGCTCGCCACCACCGCTCGCCTCGCCCTGGCCGCCCTGGCCACCACCGTGCTCGTCGCTTCCGCCAGCTCCAAGAAGAACGAGCCGCCCCCCGCCGCCGCCGGCGCGTGGAACGCCGCGCCGCCGCCGTCGTCGGCGCTGCCGCCGGGCGCCGCCAGCGGGCTGTGGAAGACCACGTTCGGGGCGGTCAAGGTCGAGGACGACGGCCCGGGCCGCGTCCACGGCGTCTGGATGTACCAGCGCGACGGCAAGGACGTGGTCGGCTACTTCGGCGGCGCGCTCGACGGCAACGTGCTGCGCCTGACCTGGCGCGAGCCGGCCCAGGCCCAGCCCGGCGAGGCCCAGCTGGTCGGCGAGGGCTGGCTGGTGTTCGACGCCGGCGGCGCGCGCTTCTCGGGCCGCTGGTGGACCTCGAACCGCGATCGCCAGGGCGACTGGACCGGCTGGCGCGCCCCGGCGGCGCCGACCGCCGCGGCCCCGGCGATGGGTGGCGCGGCCTACGGCGGCGCGGCCTACGGCGCGCCGTATTGACGATCACGATCCGGCGTCGGCCGGGTAGCAGCCGAGCACCCGCAGCTCGCCGGTGAGCTCGCCCAGCTCGGCCAGCACCGCCTGCAGCGGCGCCGCCGCCAGGTGGCCGAGCACGTCGAGGTAGAAGCGGTACTGCCAGCGCGCGCTGCGCAGCGGCCGCGACTCGAGCTTGGTCAGCGACAGCCCGCGCGCCGCGATGCGGGTGAGGATCTCGCCCAGCGCGCCCGGGCGATCGGCGAGCGTGAAGGTGAGCGAGGTCTTGGCCACGGCGTCGGGCGGCACCGGCGTCGGGCGCAGCGCCACCTCGACGAAGCGGGTGGCGTTGGACGCCTCGTCCTGGATCGCGCGCGCGACGATCTGCAGGCCGTAGGTCGTGGCCGCCGCCGCGCTGGCGATCGCCGCCTGGGTCGGATCGCCGCCGTCGCGCACGCCGCGGGCCGCGCCGGCGGTGTCGAACTCGATCTCGGCGGTCAGGTGCGGGTGCGCGGCGAACCAGCGCTGGCACTGCGCCAGCGCCTGCGGGTGCGAGCGCACGCGGGTGACGCGGTCGAGGCTCGCGCCGGGCAGCGCCAGCAGGCAGTGCTCGACGGCGCTGACCACCTCGCCGGTGATCGTCAGCGCGCCGCCGGCGAGCAGATCGTAGGTCTCGTTGATGCTGCCGGCGGTCGAGTTCTCGATCGGCAACAGCGCGACGTCGGCGGCGCCGTGCTCGACCGCGGCGGCCGCGGCGCGGAAGCTGTCGTGGCCGAGCAACAGCGCGCCGCCGGCCCGGCCGCCGTAGCGCCGCTGCGCCGCGAGGTGGCTGTAGCTGCCCTCGACGCCCTGGTACGCCACCTTGCGCGGCACGTCGGCGCGATCGCGCACCACCGCCTCCTGGTGGGCGACCGACATGTCGAGCACCACGCGGTACAGCCGCTCGATCTCGTGGGCGTCGAGGCCCAGCTCGACCGCCCGCGCGCGCAGCCGCGCGATCAGCAGGTCCTCGCGCGAGCGATCACGGAACGGGCTGGCCGCCGCCAGCTTGGCCGCGGCGACCTCGTCGACGATCGCCAGCCGCGCCGCGAGCAGCTCGAGGAGCTGGTGATCGATCGCCTCGATGCGGTGGCGCAGCGACCCGAGATCGAGAGGCGCAGGTGGCTCGCTCATCGGCGCATCGTACTCGCTGTAACCGTGACGAGGGCGGCTCGCACTAGCTGGGCATGCACCGCTGGACCGCGTTCACCCTGTGCCTCGCCGCCTGCGCCCACGGCCGCCCGGCGGCGCCGCCCGCGCTGCGCCTCGATCGCGTCGTGCTGTTCCAGAACGGCATCGGCCACTTCGAGCGGCGCGGCGGGCTGGCCGATCGCCACCTGCGGCTGGTGCTGCGGCCGCACGAGGTCGACGACGTCATCAAGACGCTGACCGTCGTCGATCGCGATGGCCAGGCCCAGCAGGTGGCCGCGGTGCTGCCGACGCCCGACCAGACGCAGCGCGACCGGGTCGTCGTCGACATCGAGCTGTCGCGGCCGGTGCGCGACCTGATCGTCAGCTACGCGGTGCCGACCGCGGCGTGGAAGACCACCTACCGGGTGGCGATGCCCGAGCGGGCCGGCGGGCCGCTGTTGTTCCAGGCGTGGGCGATGATCGACAACGTCTCCGAGGAGAGCTGGGACGGCGTCCAGCTCGCGCTCGCGACCGGCGCGCCGCTGTCGTTCGCGACCGACCTGCGCACGCCGCACTTCGTGCCCCGCCCCGACGCCACCGGCGCGATGGTGGCGCCGACCGCGACCGGCGTGGTCGCCTCGTCGTCGACCCGCGGCGGCGGCGACGCCGATCACGACGGCGTCGCCGACGTCGACGACGCCTGCCCCGAGGGCGGCGAGGACGTCGACGCCTACCACGACGACGACGGCTGCCCCGACGTCGACAACGACGCCGACCGCGTCGCCGACGTCGCCGACCGCTGCCCCGGCGAGCCCGAGTCGTACAACGGCTTCGAGGACGACGACGGCTGCCCCGATCGCGGCCGGGTGATCCTGACCTCGGCCGCGGTCGAGATCATCGATCGCATCTACTTCGGCGTCGGCTCGACCACGCCGGGCGCGCAGGCGGCGCCGCTGCTCGACGCGATCGCCAGCACGCTGATCGGCAACCCCGACATCCGCACCGTCGAGATCGCCGGCCACGCGGCGACCGGCGAGGACGACCCGTGGGGCCTGTCGGCGCGGCGCGCGGCGGCGGTGCGCGCGGCGCTGGCCGAGCGCGGCGTGCAGCAGGACCTCACCGTGCGGCCGTTCGGCGACACGCTGCCGCTCGGCCGCGACCCCGGCGCCAACCGCCGGGTCGAGTTCCAGATCCTCCAGCGCGGCGACGCCAGCGACGCCCCCGGCGCGACCGCCGCCCGCCCCAACACCCAGCGGGCGCTGGCCGCCGCCGCGGCGCCCGGCGGCGCCACCGTCGAGGTCGCCGGCACCTCCCGCTGGCAGCTCGCCGATCGGGTCACCGTGCCGCGGGGCGCGTCGACGCTGGTGTCGGTGCTGTCGCGGCCGATCGACGGCGCGCCGGTGCTGCTGTTCCGCCCCGAGCCGGGGACGCCCGGCTCGGGGCGCCACCCGTACCGCGCCGCGCGGATGGCGCTGCCGGCCGAGCTGACCGTCGAGCCAGGCCCGGTCGCGGTGTTCGCCGAGGGTAGCTTCGCCGGCGAGGGCGTGCTGGCCCGCACGCCCGGCGGCCAGGTCACCTACGTGCCGTACGCGGTCGACGGCGGCACCAGCGTCACCGTCGAGACCAGCGGCGACGAGCGCCCGCAACGGCTGATCGCGGTGGCGCGCGGCGTCGCCACCGTGCAGAACGCGCTGGTCAAGCGGACCCGCTACACCGTCGCCGCCAGCGCCAGCGCCCCGGCGACGATCTACCTGCGCCACGCGCCGAGCGCGGGCTACCAGCTCGGCGACCTGCCGCCGGGCAGCGAGCGCGCCGACGATCACGTGCTGATCGCGCTGCCGATCACGCCGGGCAAGGCCAGCGTGCTGGTGGTCGAGGAGCGCCAGCCGGTGACCCGGCGGATCGAGCTGCTCGACGACGCCACCGACCTGGCCGCCTACGTCGACGGCGCCGACCTGCCGGCCGGCGTGCTGGCCGCGGTGCGCGCGGTGGTCGCCGCCCGCGGCGCGCTGGCCGACGCCACCACCGCCACCGCCGCGGCCCAGGCCGCGCTGGCCGACGCCACCGAGCACGCCGGCGACCTCGAGCGCTCGCTGGCCACCGTCGCCAAGCTGCCGGGCGCCGAGGCGGCGCAGCTGCGCGGGCGGCTGGTCAAGAGCCTGACCGACGCCACCGGCCGCGCCGACCAGCTGGCCCGCGCGATCGCCACCCACCGCGCCGCCGAGGTCGAGGCCCGGGTCAAGCTGCAGACCGCGATCGAGGCGCTGGGCCTCGAGCAGCTGGCCGCGCCGTGACCGCCGGGGTCGGGGATCGTTGGACCACCGACGATCTCACCGCGCCCAGTACGCCTCGTCGTCCTTGCCCTCTTCGCGCTCGGGCAGGCCGCGGGTCAGCCGCGGCGCCGCCTGGGCCAGCACCTCGAAGCTGACGCGGTTGGCGTAGCGACACACCTTGCTCATCGACGAATAGGTCAGGAACGGCCGGACGTGCTTCGACGAGCCCGGCACCCGGGCGTGGTGGTAGCGGTTGGCCGCCATGTCGTGGAGCAGCGCCGCCAGCGCGGCGTCGCCCGCGCCGTTGGTGCTGGTGATGCGCGCCGGGCCGCCGTGGTACGGCGCGATGTGGGCGAACACCTTGATCGGCGTCGCGCACGCGGCGCGCCGCATCGGCCGGCTGAACTCGTAGCGGTTGAACTCGGGGATCGCGCCCGGCAACAGCGGGTAGCGGGTCTCGCGCTTGACCTCGTCGTCGGTGTGGCCGGCCAGGTACAGCCCGGTCGGCCCCGCGGTGCACAGCACCAGCTCGGTCAGGTCGAGCGCGCGCTCGCACGCCAGCAGCGGATCGGCGACGCCGGTCAGCGCCTCGGCCTCCTCCTCGTTCATCGCGACGACGTCGACGTGATCGCGGATGAAGCCGCGCCAGAACTCGGGCCGCTCGGCGATCACGAACCGGGTGCCCAGCGTCAGCACCACCGGCACGCCGCGGGCCCGGGCCAGGCCGACCGCGCGCAGCGTCGCCGCCGGCATCGGATCGTCGGGCTGGCACCGCATCAGGTACGCCGAGATCACCAGCGCGGAGGCGTCGTCGAACACCGCCGCGGGGACGCTGGCCGGCGCCAGCGCGTTCATCTTGCCCTCGCTGATCGCGAAGGTGCGCTCGCCGTCGGGCGTGACCAGCGCGAAGCAGCGCCCGATCGGGCCGTCGACCGGCTGCAGGTGATCGAGGTTGACCTGGCTCGAGGTGTTCGACAGGTAGCGGTAGCCCGAGGTGCCGACCCGGATGGTCTCGCTCATCACGCCGAGCAAGATCGACGCGTCGTCGGCCAGCAGCGAGTAGTTGTGCAGCGTGTTGCCGACCGTGCCGCCGGCGAACTCGTAGGAGATCAGCCGCGACGCCAGCAGCTCGTCGTACAGCGCCAGCGCGCGGTCGCTGGCGATCACCGTCGACGCGCCCCGGGGCAGCTGGTAGCGCGTCAGCAGCTCGTCGGGCACCCGGGCGTCGATGTCGACCAGCGTCTGGTCGATGCCGACGACGTGGGTCCGCGCCGCCGGCCCCTCGACGCCGGCGTGGGCCAGCAACGGATCGCGGGCGTGGACCGGGAAGTAGTGCTTGTGCTTGCGGCGACCGGGGAAGCGCACGAGCCTCGCAGGGTATCATCGCGCGTCGACGATGGCTCAGCGCAGCCGATCGTTGATCAGGGCCCGCACGTGGTGGGGATCGAACGGCTTCTCGATGCGCTGGTTGGGGACGCTGTCGAGGAACGCCCGCGCCGCCGCGGTGAACGCGCCGCCGGTGAGGAAGATGACCCGCTCGGCGACGCCGGGGTCGCGGCGGCGCATCTCCTCGAACAGCTCGCCCCCGGTCATCTGCGGCATCATGATGTCGCACAGCACGACGTCGAACGGCGGCTCGGCCGCGATCCGCGCGAGCGCCTCGGTGGCGCGGCTGACGGTGATCACGGTGTGGTCGACGCCGAGGGTCCGGCTCAGCGCCTTGGCGACCATCGGCTCGTCGTCGATCACCAGGATGCGACCGCGGCGACGCGGCGGCGGCACCGCCAGCGCCGCGGCGTCGCGCTCGGCCGGCTCGCCCACGGCCGCCGGCAAGGTGACCCGGAACGTCGTGCCCCGGCCGATCTCGCTGGTGACCGTGATGGCGCCGCCGAAGTCGGTGACGATGCGCTGGCAGATCGACAACCCGAGGCCGGTGCCGACGCCCACCGGCTTGGTGGTGAAGAACGGCGTGAACAGCCGGCCCAGCACGTCGGGCGCCATCCCGCTGCCGGTGTCGGCGACCTCGATGAAGACCTGGCCGTCGGGCGCGGCCCCGGTGGTGACGGTGATCGTGTTGTCGCCGGCGCGGCCCTCGGGCATCGCCTGGGCGGCGTTGACGACGAGGTTGAGGAACACCTGGCCCAGCCGGGTCTCGCTGGCCTGGACCGGCGGCGTCGGCCCGAACTGCCGGTTCAGCCGGGCCCGGTGACGGATCTCGTTCCACGCCATCCGCAGCGTCGACTCCATCACGCCGATCACGTCGACCGGGCCGGTGGTCTCGGCCTCGGGCCGCGAGAAGATCTTCAGGTCGCGGACGATCGTCCGCAGCCGCTCGGCGCCCTCCCGCGCGTCCTGCAGCTCCTCGCGCATGTCGCGGGTCTCGGCGACCAGGCCGCGCCGCTCGGCCAGCTCGACCAGCTCACGCGCGGCCAGCTCGAGGTTGGCCATCACGCACGCCAGCGGGTTGTTGAGCTCGTGGGCGACGCCGGCGGCCAGCGTGCCCATCGACGCCATGCGATCCGAGAGCAGGAGCTGCTCCTGCATCTTCTTGCGCTCGACCTGCAGCGCGACGTCGCGCAGCTCGCGCTCGACCGCGGGCACCAGCCGCCCCAGCCGGCCCTTGGCGAGGAAGTCCTGGGCGCCGGCGTGGAGCGACTCGACCGCGATGTCCTCGCCCACCGTGCCCGAGACGATGATGAACGGCAGGTCGGGCGCGTAGGCCTTGACCAGCCGCAGCGCCTGCGGCGCGCTGAACCGCGGCATCGAGTAGTCGGACATCACCAGATCCCAGGGCTGGCTGGGCAACCGCTCGAGGAGCGCCTCGGGCGTGTCGACGCGCGCGGAGGTCACGTCGAAGCCGCCGCGCCGCAGCTCGCGGATCACCAGCTCGGCGTCGGCCTCGACGTCCTCGATCAGCAGCACGCGCAGCGGCCGGCCCATGGCTAGCGCGCCGCCTCGTCGCCGAGCGTGAAGTAGAAGCTGGCCCCGGCGTCGACCGCGCCCTCGCCCCACACCTGGCCGCCGTGGCGGCCGATGACCCGGCGGACGGTCGCCAGCCCGACCCCGGTGCCCTCGAACTCGGCGCCCGCGTGCAGCCGCTGGAACACGCCGAACAGCTTGTGCGCGAACGCCATGTCGAAGCCGGCGCCGTTGTCGCGCACCCGGTAGGCCGGCCGCCCGGCGTGTTCGACGCGCCCGACCTCGACACGCGGCGCCGCCCGCTTGCCGGTGAACTTCCAGGCGTTGCCGAGCAGGTTGTCGAACACCACCGCCAAGAGCCGCGGATCGCCGTGCGCCACCAGGCCGTCCTCGATCGCCACCTCGACGTGGCGGGCCGGCTGGCCCTGCCGCAGCCGCGCCACCGCCGCCCAGGCCAGCGCGCTCAGGTCGACCTCGCCCCGGTGCAGCTCGCTGCGCGTGACCAGCGACAGCGCCAGCAGGTCGTCGATGAGCTCGGCCATCTGCCGCGCCGACGCCCGCACGTACCCCAGGTACCGCTGGCCGTCCTCGTCGAGGCGCTCGGCGCAGTCCTCGAGCAGCGCCTGGCTGAACCCGTCGATGCTGCGCAGCGGCGCCCGCAGATCGTGGGCCACCGAGTAGCTGAACGACTCCAGCTCGTGGTTGGCGGCCTCGGCCGCCTCCTTGGCCCGCGCGAGCGCGTCCTGGGTGGCCCGGGCCGCGGTCACGTCGCGCCCGATCGCGTACAGCGTGCCGTCGTCGGGCGCGCAGCTCCACGCCAGCCAGCGGTAGGCGCCGTCCTTGGCGCGGAGGCGGACCTCGAACGCGACGAGGGGCTGGCCGCTGGCGAGCCGCGCGATCTCGGCGGTCACGGCCAGCCGGTCGTCGGGGTGGACGAAGTCCACGATCGGGCGCGCGAGCCACTCCGCGCGGTCGTAGCCGAGGGCGTCGAACGCCGGGCAGACCTGCTTGAAGTAGCCATCGACGCTGGCCACGCACATCAGATCGAGCGACAACGCGAAGAACCGCTCCACGACGGCGCGCTCGTGGGCGGCCTCGCGGGTCAGACCGCGCAGCTCGTCGCCGAGCGCGCTCGCCCGCACCTGATCGGTCACGTCCTCGACCACGTGCACGATGCTGCGCACCTGGCCCGCGGCCGACATCACCGGGAGGTTGCGTGGCCGCCAGTGCTTCATCACGCGCGCGCCGTCGGGCCCGCGCACGTCGTAGCGCTGCGGCGCCATGGTGTGGGCCACGCCCGACGTCAGCACCTGGTGCAGCGAGGCGCGCAGGTTGCGGAGGCCATCGGCCATCGGGTCGTCGGGGGTGTCGGGGTAGACCTCGAACAGCGGGCGGCCGATCAGCTGCGCGCGCGTGGCCATCGCGACCGCGAGGTACGCGGCGTTGGCGGCGACGATCGTCAGGTCGGGCGCGAGCACCAGCATCGGCGTCGGCGCCGCCGCGAACACGGCGCCGAAGTCCACGTCGGCGTCGACCATCGACGCGCCCGCGGCCGCGCCTCCCCTCGACGTCACGTCGCCCTGCATCGAAATCGATAATCACCTCCAGCGTCGAGGCGTGCAATGCCCGTGGCGCGGTGACGCCGCGTCGCGCGCGGCCACGGTGCTCCGGCCATTGCCGCCCCGGCCTGCCCCGTTCACCCCGCAGCGGTGATCCGCCTGCCGAGTTCTCGTCACTTGCGGACGTGTGGCGCGCGCGTCGCGGCGCGCGCGCTCGGCCGGCGCGCGGCGGTCACGCCCGGCCCGGCAGATCGTAGCGGTCGAGCTCCATGACCTTCGCCCACGCGGCCACGAAGTCCCGGACGAACCCGGGCTCGGCGCCGGCGCTGGCGTAGACCTCGGCCAGCGCTCGCAGCTGCGCGTTCGAGCCGAACACCAGATCGACCCGCGTCGCGGTCCAGGTCGGCGCGCCGGTCGCGCGGTCGCGCCCCACGAAGCCGTCCGCGGTCGGGCTCCACGCGGTGCGCATGTCGAGCAGGTTGACGAAGAAGTCGGTCGTCAGCGCGCCGGGGCGCGCGGTGAACACGCCGTGGGCCGCGCCGCCGACGTTGGCGCCCAGCACGCGCAGCCCGCCGATCAGCGCGGTCAACTCGGGCGCGGTCAAGGTCAGCAGCTGCGCGCGGTCGATCAGCATCGCCTCGGCGACGCCCGCGACGTCGGCCGCGGCGTGGTTGCGGAAGCCGTCGGCGCGCGGCTCGAGCACCGCGAACGACGCGACGTCGGTCTGGGCCTGGGACGCGTCGGTGCGCCCCGGCGTGAACGGCACGGCCACCGCGTGCCCGGCGGCCGCGGCCGCCTGCTCGACGCCGACCCCGCCGGCCAGGACGATCAGGTCGGCCAGCGACACCCGCTTGCCGCCCGGCTGGGCGGCGGCGAACTGGCGCTGGATCTGCTCGAGCGCCGCCAGCACCTTGGCCAGCTGCGCCGGCTGGTTGACCGCCCAGTCCTTCTGCGGCGCCAGGCGGATCCGCGCGCCGTTGGCGCCGCCGCGCTTGTCCGAGCCGCGGAACGTCGACGCCGACGCCCACGCGGTCGCCACCAGCTCGGCGACGCTCAGCCCCGACGCGCGGATCGCGACCTTGAGCGCGGCGACGTCGGCGGCGTCGACCAGCGGGTGGTCGACCGCCGGCACGGGGTCCTGCCAGATCAGCACCTCGGCGGGCACCTCGGGGCCGAGGTAGCGCGGGCGCGGGCCCATGTCGCGGTGGGTCAGCTTGAACCACGCGCGCGCGAACGCGTCGGCGAACTGCGCCGGGTGCTGGTGGAAGCGCCGCGCGATCGGCTCGTAGATCGGATCCATCCTCAGCGCGAGGTCGGCGGTGGTCATCATCGGCGGGTGGCGCCGGGTCGGATCGTGCGCGTCCTCGACCAGCGTCGCCGCGGCCGGGTCGGTCGGGATCCACTGGTGCGCGCCCGCGGGGCTCTTGACCAGCTGCCACTCGTAGCCGAACAGCGTGTCGAAGTAGCCGTTGTCCCAGGTGGTCGGGTGCGGCTTCCACGCGCCCTCGATGCCGCTGGAGGTGGTGTGCACGCCCAGCCCGGTGCCGAACGCGTTCTTCCAGCCCAGGCCCAGCGCCTCGAGCGGCGCGCCCTCGGGCTCGCGGCCGACCAGCGCGGTGGCCCCCGCGCCGTGGGCCTTGCCGAAGGTGTGGCCACCGGCGACCAGCGCCACCGTCTCCTCGTCGTCCATCGCCATGCGCGCGAACGTCTCGCGGATGTCGCGGCCCGACGCCACCGGATCCGGGTCGCCGTTGGGGCCCTCGGGGTTGACGTAGATGAGCCCCATCTGCACCGCGCCCAGCGGGTTGGCCAGCTCGCGATCGCCGGCGTAGCGCCGATCGCCGAGCCAGGTGTCCTCGGCGCCCCAGTCGATGTCCTCCTCGGGCGCCCAGCGATCGGCCCGGCCGCCGGCGAACCCGAACGTCCGCAGCCCCATCGACTCGAGCGCGCAGTTGCCGGCCAGGATCATCAGGTCGGCCCACGAGATCGCGGCGCCGTGCTGCTGCTTGATCGGCCACAGCAGCCGCCGCGCCTTGTCGAGGTTGACGTTGTCGGGCCAGCTGTCGAGGGGCGCGAACCGCTGGGTGCCGGTGCCCGCGCCGCCGCGGCCGTCGGCGATGCGGTACGTGCCGGCGCTGTGCCACGCCATGCGGATGAACAGCGGCCCGTAGTGGCCGTAGTCCGCGGGCCACCAGGGCTGCGAGTCGGTCATCAGCGCGAGCAGGTCGCGCTTGAGCGCCGCGAAGTCGAGCCGCGCGAACGCCTCGGCGTAGCGGAAGTCCGGCCCCATCGGGTCCGACGCGACGCCGTGCTGGTGGAGGATCGAGAGGTCGAGCTGGTGGGGCCACCAGTCGCGGTTGGATCGGCGCGCGCCGGTGGCGTTCGCGCCGTGCATCACCGGACAGTTGCCGGTCGGGGGCTTGGTGGTCTCGGTCATCGTCGCCGCTCCTGTTGCGGGTGTGCGAACGCCAGGCTCGGTCGCCAGGCTACGCGAGAAGCGGCGCCCGTGCCGGCGCGTGCCATCGCGCCACCTCGGGACGATGGATCCGCCGCCCCCCACGCGGTAGCCTGAGGAATGCGCTACCTGCTCGGCCGGGGGGCCGGTGTACGCGTGCACCTGTGCACGCTCGCGATGATCCTGGCCGTGGGCTGCGGCGGCGACGAGTCGACGCCCGTGGATCACGCGCCGACCGTCGACGACGCGTCGACCTCGACGCCCGAGGACACCGCGATCGCGGTGACGCTCACCGCCGTTGATCCCGACGGCGACGCCGTCACGATCGCGGTCGCGCCGCCGAGCCACGGCGCGGTGACCGTCAGCGGGCTCACGGTCACCTACACGCCGGCCGCCGACTTCGCCGGCACGGAGACGCTCGCGATCACCGCGACGGCCGGCGGGCTCACCGACACCGCGACGCTGCAGATCGTCGTGACGCCGGTCAACGATCCGCCAGCGGCGGTCGACGACGCCCTGGCCGCGGTCGAGGACCAGGTGCAGACGATCGCGATGAGCACGCTGCTCGCCAACGACACCGACGCCGACGGCGACGTCCTCGTCGTCACGGCGGTCGCCGACGCCACGGGCGGCACGGTCGCGATCGGCGACGCGTCGATCGCGTTCACCCCCGCCGCCAACTTCACCGGCGACGCGACGTTCACGTACACGATCAGCGATGGCACGGCCACCGACACCGCCACCGTGACGCTGCAGTTCGGCGCGGCCAACGATCCCCCGATCGCCGTCGACGACAGCGCGACCACCGCCGAGGACACCCCGCTGGCGGTCACCGCCGCGTCGCTCACCACCAACGACACCGACCCCGAGGGCCAGACGCTGACCGTGACCGCGGTCGGCGGCGCGGTCGACGGCACCGTCGCGCTCGCCGGCAGCACGATCACCTTCACGCCGGCCGCCAACGTCGCGGGCGTCGCCAGCTTCGAGTACACGGTCAGCGACGGCGCCGGCACCGACACCGGCACGGTCACCGTCACCGTCACCGCCGTCAACGACCCGCCGGTCGCGGTCGACGACGCCCGCACCACCGCCGAGGACACGCCGCTGGCGATCACCGGCGCGTCGCTCACCGCCAACGACACCGACGTCGACGGCGGCGCGCTCACGGTCACCGCGGTCAGCGGCGCGGTCGGCGGCACCGTCGCGCTCGCCGGCGGCACCGTCACCTTCACGCCGACCGCCAACGCCAGCGGCGCCGCCAGCTTCGAGTACACGGTCAGCGACGGCGCCGCCACCGACACCGGCCTGGTCACCGTCACCGTCACCGCCGTCAACG